>Ga0111224_1023_pt1 | contig 26042 bp, 17 predicted proteins | sample DeeMarSWOR152_54_FD_80388 | JGI IMG/M metagenome (GOLD analysis project Ga0111224, IMG submission 80388) | candidate division TA06 bacterium DG_24
TCACTTGCGCCTTCCCTTTGCACGAGTGCTTCGCCTCTTCGGACGAGTACTCCGTCTTTTCGCACGGGAGGCTTTGATCAACTGTTCGAGGCGCGTGAGCTCTTCAGCGCTGAGAGGAGCAGCGCTCAGATGCTGCGTGTTCCAGAGACCGCTGCCTCGGATCGCGTCGATCGTGGCATATCTGCCGAGCCACCGTGTCGACGGCTCGCCCAACGGGTGCTGCGCGAGGAGAGCAATGAGGCTGCGTTCCAGGGCGAGGCGTTCCTTCGTCCTGTTGACCCGGATGCAGGTGAAGGCAAAGTTGAACCGCAGCTGAAGGCTCACCATCTTTTCGACTTCGGGGAACGTAGGGGACATGTGCGTCAGCCAGCGGTCCAGGCGGGGATCTTCCGGATTCAACTTCGCCAAGAGCGCGCCGCCCAGGTGCTTACGGAAGACGCTCGCGTTCTTGTTCCCTCCGAGAGGGCGGGCAGTACCGAAATGTTGATGGATCCGGTCTCTGAGCTTGCCGTCCTTCTTGTGAGTGCCCACCCTGACGATGCGGTGGAGGATCTTGCCGCGTCTCTGCACAACCTCGCCACGTTCGAAGAAGAGGTAGACGCCGTTGGTGGGGAAGTGACTCGCGGGTGTTTCGTGATTGTAGCGAGGCAGGGATTCGACCAGAGTGTAGACTCGATCGGTTATCTGTTGATATGTCTTCGGCATCGCAGATGACCTCCTGGTTCAGGCGATGGTCGACAGCGGCTTGCCGGAGGTGTCAGGGCACCCCAAGCGCCAAGCCGGCATAGTTTTCCTTGTGCCAAGAAGTCGATGGAGAAGTATAATCCTGTGGAGGCCTCGGGTCAACATGAATGTCGCGCGGGCGTCTATTCACTTGACATCCTCTGTAAATGGCGATACCATACCAGGGTGGCTCCATAGGGGCGGTTCTGGCCGGATTCCGAACGATCTTCAGAGAAGGGGGGAATCAGAGGCCGCGTACAGCAAATGAATTCCCGATAGTTCTGCTCATTGAGGGGAAGCAGATCGCGCGCGGTGGCGTCGGGAAGGGCTGTTGTGTCACAATAGCATAGGCTGGTTCCTGGAGAACGGCACCGAGCATACCGGGAAGGGGTCGTTCTCTTGCTTGTTCCACGGACCCTTCCGGAGGGGGTGAGACGAAAATGAAGCAGGTGTGGTCGTGGGTGGCAGCATCTCATGCTGTGGTCGGCCTCATATCGATCGCGTCTGGCGCTGTGATCCACGTTCCGCTCGAGTACCCGACAATCCAGGCGGGGATCGACGCGGCAGTGGGCGGGGATACAGTGCTCGTCGCCGATGGCACATACACGGGCGACGGCAACCGAGATATCGATTTCTACGGCAAGGCGCTACTCCTGGTGTCCGAGAATGGGCCTGATCTAACCATCATTGATTGTCAGGGCACTGCATCAGAACCCCATCGAGGATTCTATTTCCACACCGGAGAAGGCTCTGACGCGGTCGTGCGGGGCTTCACGATCAGCAACGGGTGGATCGCGACCGGCAACGGCGGAGGAATCTACTGCCTTGCATCCTCCCCCTCGATCTTGGGGAACACAATCACCGCGAACAGGAGCGGAGCATGGGGAGGAGGGATCTACTGTGAGGGAGAGTCGAGCCCCACGATTGCCGGCAACACCGTCATGGAAGACACGGCAGATCTCGGCGGGGGGATCTGCTGCGCACACGACGCCTCGGCCTTCATCACGGGCAACCTCATCACGGGCAACACCGCCTTGCTGATTGGCGGGGGGGTCTATTGTTGGGACGCCTCGCCCACCATAAGGGACAACGAAATCATCGAGAACAGGGCACCGTATGACCACGGTGGTGGAGTTGCCTGTGGAAGGTCTAGCTCGATCATCGAGAATAACATCATCGCGGCAAATGTCGCCTGGGAGGGCGGGGGGATCTGCTGTTGGTCTCTGCATTCTCCTGCCATCCTCGGCAACGTGATCACGGGAAATGCCGGTGTGATCGGAGGAGGGATCCGTTGTCACGGTGTCTCGCCGGCCATCATAGGGAATAGGATCACAGCGAACTCGGCCGAGTGGGGGGGCGGCATAATCTGTGACGGGTACTCGTTCCCCGCCATCACGCAGAACACGGTCGCAGGAAATAGTGCCACATTGGGCGCTGGGATTCTCTGCTGGGCCTATTCTTCTGCAGAGGTGCGCAACAATATCATTGCGTTAAACGCCGCCTCCGAGTGCGGCGGCGGCATCCATTGCTGGCGCCACTCATCGATGACGCTCGCCGGGAATACGATCACGGGAAACACGGCCAACGAGCGCGGCGGCGGTATCCATTGCCTCGATCATTCTACGATGACGCTCTCCGGTAGCACCGTTGCAGAAAACAGGGCCTCCGCTCAGGGGGGCGGGGTCGACTGCTACGGGAATTCCTCAATCACCGTCATGAACTCGATCCTCTGGGGTGATAGCGCGCTGACGGGGCCAGAGGTATCGCTCGACACGTCTAGTTCGATCACGATCAGCTATTCCGATGTTGAAGGCGGGTGGCCCGGCGGCGGAAACATCGATGCCGATCCGGTATTCGTGTTGGCAGAGAAGGGGGATTACCGTCTCCTCTGGGGTTCGCCGTGCATCGATTCCGGACATCCCGACTCCCTCGATCAAGACGGGACCCGCAGCGACATGGGTGCTCACTTCTTTGATCAGGAAGACTACCTGACCCTGTACCTCACGCCGGATACCACTGAGGTCCTGCCGGGCGGTGAGCTCGGCGTCACCTATACTCTCATCAACCGGTGGGCCCAGCCCGAGGCGCTCTGGATCCTGACGCAGGTTATCTTGCCGCGGGGTGGCATTCTGGGTCTATGCGGCCCGGACCGGTACACCCTGCCCGCCCACTTTGTCACACAGCGCCACCTGGATCGCGAGGTGCCGGCGACGGCGCCACAGGGGACCTATGTGTATCGGTCTGGAATCGGTGTGCCGCCTGCGGTGGTGTACGACCGGGACGAGTTCACATTCGTGGTGGCCCAACCGTAACCGCACCTGGACTACTCGCTTCTGTCCCGGCGGCGAGGACGCAATGCTGGGAAACCAGCTCCCCGGACTGCGAGGCCACAGCCGTAGCGCCCCGCGAGATGGGGATTTTCTGTCGCTTACTCTTCGTTCGGCATCCAACAGAAGGCTCTTGCCGAAGCCGCCAGAGCGTGGTATACGATGTACTGGATCTCTGCCCGTATTCGCAGGGTCAACGTAGAGGAGGAGAGGAATGAACAAGAAGGCGGAGGAGATCGCCGGAGACATCATTGTGGCGATGATTGGCAACGGGTTCTTTGGCGGAAAAGGAGCTCAGTCCAAGCAGCCCCTTGACCTGGCGGATGTTGTGGGGCAATGCTATCAGGTCGTGTACAAGCGGGTCGTGGCCGCCAGCTGGCCCAGCACTGCCGGCCCCGAGGACTATCATGTCGAGTAGGCGGGCCGTACGGTGTCCGGGGCGCATCGCGACCGGCGCCAGCAGTGGGCCTGAGCTCTGCGCCACACAGGAAAGGGACAGCCCAGCCGCTTGGTGCCGCGTCGCGCAGCACCCGGGAGCAGCACCCGGGAGACGCAGGGGATTTCGACAGGCCGATGGAAAACAGCTAACGCATTTAGCATCAGGGGAATACGCTTCTCAGTTAGAGTGATTCGTTATCATTGCGCGATCGCAGCGAGACGTAGCGGGGGGATGTGCCTGTCCGGATAGCCTCGTAGCGGGCCGCGGGCGTCTGTGGATCGGGCCCTCCATGCCGTCGGGCAAAACGGGACGTTTCTACTTGGCGAAGAATAGGATATTTCTATGTGGCATTGACATCGGGTGAAAGAGGCAATTGACCGGGGGTCCGTTGCTGCTATGCTACAGACGTTCCCGCCCGTAACCTTCAGGACCTACCAACGTCCCTGGGGGGGACGATGTGGCCTTGGACATCCACCGGGCGATTGTTGCGAGGACGGCCGCCATGTTGCAGCGGGTGACTTCAGTCTCCCCACCTGGCGTGGAAGCCTCGCACGTCCACATGGACGAACGGCCCGTGTGAGGCGGTCTTCTTGTATCTGGCAAGGCCGCCGACGAAGGGTTCGTACCAGGATCTCCCGTACATTCGATCGATGATGCCATAGAGGACGGCAGCATCTCGGTAATCGATCTTGCCGTCCTTGTTGAGATCGTCCATCATGTCATCCCTGGGGTCCTCGTCGATGAATATGTCCGCCGCGCCGCCGTAGATGTGGCGGCTGTACTTGACGTTTCCAATCACTCTGTTGTAGTAGGGTGTACGGTACCCACTCATGATGTGCAGAGTAGTGCAGGGATAGCCTTTTTCGTTCACCTTCTCGAGTATGAGCTCCAGCTTGAGGAGCAGCTTCCCCTTCAGAACCAAATATCTCGGATAATCTCCACCCTGTTTGCATAGAAACTGGCTCAGCCGGAAGTGCGGCGCGACGTAGGTCTCCGCGTTCTCCTCTGTTACCTCGATGAAGCCCCGGGGTGGCTTATAGATCGGTAGTCGCTTCAGAGGTATCGCAGGGTATCTGCCGATTCGGTAGCCATTGAGGTATTCGCCCTCCAGCTGATCGTAGGGCACGATTACGAAAGCATTGAGGGTGATGGTGTCAGCGGCCTCCGTATCCACTATTCGGATCGGGTAGAGGCCTGCCTCCTTCGGGACCTGCCACTGCCATCGCCCGGGCCCTTTCCGGGCGATCCCGTCGCGCGAAGGCTCGAGGAGATAGCGCTCTTCCCCTCCGGATACGAAATCCCCGGAACCGAGAACTTCGAGCGGTACGATCTCTTCGGGCATGGCGGAGATGGCGAAGACGCGGTAGGGCACCACGAGATCTCCGACCCGTAAGGCCAAACTGGCCTTCTCGGGGGAGAAGCCGCCATCCGTTCGACCCGAGGCGCCGCCAGCTGCGGCCAGGATGAAGGCCGACGCGACGACGAAGCACACCGCGGCAGGAGCCGATCTGTCAGGAGTTCGAAGCATCTGAGTGTCTCCTATTTCTCTTCCGTTGGCTCGGGCGGTCCACTGCGGAGCGCCTCGAGCACGAGTCTGTCTCGGTCATAGATATCGTTCCGGAATTGAATAGATCCGTCCTCATCAGCCCAGGCGGTCCAGTAGAGCAGGTGAATCGGGATCGCTTCTGGTAACCGCACTGTCTGTTCGACGCGTCTGTCGATAGCGGCGAGGATCTTCTCCCGCGTCCACTGCGGATCGCCCCGCAGCAGATACTCCGCCAGATCGATCGGCTTCTCGATCCGAATGCAGCCAGAGCTGAAGGTGCGCCGCGTCCTGGCAAAAAGGTCTCGCGCCGGCGTGTCATGGAGATATACGTTGAACTTATTGGGGAACATGAACTTCACACGGCCCAGGGCGTTACCCGGCCCCGGGTCCTGCCGCAACCTGTAGGGGAAGTTGGCGGCGGAGACTTCGGACCAATTGATCGACCGGGGATCGATCTCGCGCTCCTGGGAGCCCCAGCCCTGCAACACCCTCATGTTCTGGCTGGCCAGGTAACCGGCGTCGGTGCGCAGCGTGGGCAGGATGTCCAACACGGCGATGCTCGTAGGGACGTGCCAGTGGGGATTCAGCACGAGATAGGTCATCCTGTCGCTGAAGATGGGCGTTCGCCGGTAGGGCCTTCCCACTATTGCGAGCATTGAGAGCACCGTCCGGCCGCCCTCGACAACATCCAGGTCGAAGTTGGCGATATTGATGATGACGTGCCGCGGCCCGAGTTCCTGGGGAAGCCACCGCCACCGCTCCAGATTCACCTCGATCTGGTCGATCCGAGCCTCGACCGGGATGTTGAGCGCCGCCAGTGTGGCCTGTCCCACTACGCCATCGACATCGAGCCCGTATCGCCTCTGGAAGGTGCGCACGGTCTGTTCGAGTGCCTCGTCGAAGAGATCGTCATGGCTGGCCGCCGTGCGGACAGGAGCGCCAGCAGCCTCCATCCGGCTGCGCAGGAGGCGGATTCGGTCACCGCGATCCCCCTTCTCCATCTTGGGACCTTCCGGCACCTTCTGCCATCCCCCTTGGGCCGCCAGCTCGCGATACTGCGCGAGAGTCTGCCGCAATCTCCTGTACCCGACGTGATGGGGAAGCAGTTGCTCCAGGGTGTCGCGGAAACGCCCGGAGGCGAGGGCGTCCTGCAGGACAACGGAAAGATCAGAGTCGCGCCGGTTGGCGTGCCATTCCGGATCGATCGTCTCCGGGTTGACGCGTCCGGCGAGAAGATGGGACGCGTACAGCAGAAACGCGTCGGTGAGCAACAGATCGAGGTCTGCCAGCCTTCGGGGGTCGAGTGGTCTTCGAAGAGCTTGGTTCTCGCGGATCTCCTTGAGCGTCTCCACGATCTCCGCCAGATGATAGTGTTCGGACTCCAGGCCCTCGCGATCTGCGTCCCGGATCGCCGCAACGAGGCTGTCCGTGTCTGCAGTCGGTCCACTGTCGTCACTCCAGGCTGGCCGATAGGTACGGATCTCGTAGAAACGCGGCAAAGCGATCGAGGCATAGACGAGTTCGTCACCCACTACCGCCCTCGCCGGGACTCCGGCAGCCTCGAGCCGGGCCCGGAGCCGCTCGTCTACCTGATCCGGCAGTGTCTGCGCTGCACCTCCGTTCGCGCAGGCGAGGGCCACGGCCGCGCCCACTACGATGCCGGTTATGAGGTATCCCTTCATTGGCACCCCCGTCTTTCGAAATAGAGCGATGAAGTGCAGGAGTCGCCGACGACAGGAGTCGCCTGCGATCTTGCCTGCTCGCCCCCGACATCCATGCCGACCTTCTCCGCGCAGGCATCTACGGACAGGGCACGCGTAGAGGAACTACGTCTCCGAGCCAGGCGCAGGAAGCGCTTCCTCCAATGGTTGCTCCTCTGGTCGCACAAGTAGCTACATTGTGCCAGGAGAACCGGGTATCCGTCAATACCGTTCCTGATGTCGGTGGCGTACTTCGCCCCCGACTCCAGCCTCGCAGGTGCCGGGAATGGACGATCTCCGGCGGACGGCCATGATGATGGGGGTGAGTTCTGCTCTTACTTTTCCGCCTCAGGGTGCAGTGTGGTATCGGACAGTCGACAACGATCTCCACTCAGGGGGGCGGGCTTAGCCGCAGCGAGTGTTTTGTGCATTTCGCACAGGATACAGAATGTTGTCCATCTGTCCATTGCTTTTTCTCCATTCGCTCCAGCTCTCTGAGTGTTAGGATCGCTAGCGCGAGCCCTCTGAGGGTCTGGCTGGGTTCTTTGAAGCTGCGAGAACCATGAGAGGAGAACCTCACCGGGGGGGACCTCGTTCGGGGTACTCTCTACGGCTGCGTGTGCCAAGCCGAAACAGGACATTTCTACTTGGCTAAGAATAGGACATTTCTATTTTGCTAAGAACCGGACATTTCTAATTTGCGTTTACAGGGCACAAACAAGGGCTTGACATGCTATCCAATTTGAGGTACAATTCCAGGGCGAACAGTGAAAGTGACAGCTGCTGAGGGCCGTGCGCTCTCGGCAGGGGAGGAGAGTATCGAGTCTTCTCACACTCCGTGAGTTCCCGAATGCTCCGCTGGATTTGACTCCAGCAGGGGATGCGCGGTGGGGTCGGGAAAGTCCTCTGCGCGATAACAACATACGATTGGCACTCCGAGAACGGCACCGAGCACCCTGGGGCAGAGGCCGTTCTCTTCTTTGTTTGCTCCGCGCGCGCCGTGAGCCCGGGGGGCACGCATCGTCGAGCGGGGCCGGGGAGCCCGACGGTTCGATATGGTTGCACTGTTGGCCAGCCAATCGAATCATATATCGAAGCATATAGGACTCGGGAGCCGAAGAGTAATGGATCCCGGTTGGCTCTGGCGACGTCAGCCGCACTGTCGACTCGGGATTCCCGGAATGCCTATGTGTTCATTTCGAAGATCGGAGGATGCAATCTGAGCGGCGGATTCAGGGCCGCTGCGAGGGCCGCCGGTGCTCCTGCATCGCTTTGAGCCCAAAGGTGCGGGCGGGCGATATCGGCGAGCAGATTGGAGGCATGCACTGACAGGAGGCAGATGGAAATGCGGCGCACAGTAATCCTTCTAGTCGTCATCCTGAGCGTGACGGCATGGCTTGCCTGGGCTCCGGGGGCGTCCGTGGCGCGCGAACCGGCCGGCGCCGACCACGGCACTGACCCGGGGTGGGCCGCCGGAGGTGGCGTTCGGGCTTCGGTGGGGGAGACCCGTTTGGAGCTGGAGCCGGGGTACTATGTCTTTCCTCCGTATATGGACCCCCTGCCGACGATCGACGGTTTCGTCTGGTACCCGGGGGAGTGGAGCGGCGCGGCGGTCGTGGACGTCTCGGACACGCTCGGCCTGATTGGTGAGCCCGATCCGCCGGGTTCAGCCTACATGCTCATGGGGTGGGGCGTGGACCCGCAGATCGACACCGTGCTCGTGATCGGGGTGAAAAACTTCGCGGACACCATATTCAACGATGAAGATCAGATCGGTCTGTACGTCGATGACAACAATGACGGCCAGTGGGACGGATCGATCTATGATCTGGAGGGCAACTTCTGGTGTACGACATTTCGTCCTGACACGCTGGCGTTTCGTGTGATCCGCCCCGGGGGGAACCCGTCGGACACGACGTGGGTGAATCTGGCGCCCGGTGTCCGGCTGTGCGGGATGATGGTCAATCCGATCACGCAGTCGGTTGACTATGAGGTGATGGTCACGGTCACGCCCGACACAGTGGATAGGACCTTCCCCTACGTTAACTGGCAGATCAACGCGATGGCGGTCGACTCGACGGTAGGGCTGTGGATGTTCTGTCTCGATGCTGAGGCAGGGGACTATGATGCGGTGTGGCCTCAGAACTGGGCGAACGCGTTTGATCCGTCGGGCTTCGGGGAGATCTGGCCTGACTTCCTGTCGCTCCAGATGACGCCTGATACGACTGAGGTGTCCCCGGGAGAGGATCTCTGGTTTACGGTCGATATCGCATACCAGGCGGCTCCTCCTGACACATTGACCTTTGACGTGTGGCTGGAGGCGTACCTCTCCAACGGCACCCCATACGGAGGAAATCCGGTGCTCGGACCGGTCGAGATCACACTCGCCGCCGGCCAGGGGATGTACGGCCTGCGACGGAGCGTTCACGTACCGTCGGCCGCTCCTCCGGGCAGTCCTTACAGGCTCTCCGTTCGGGCCGGCGGGCATCCGTATACGATCTGGTGTGAAGACTATTTCGAGTTCGCGATCGTGTCACCGGCGGCCGAGTGAAGATAGGAGGTATACTCCGTCGAGCCGAGCGGACACGCGGAGGGGGGGAATGGGGCGGTCGCTTACAGAAAAGATACAGCAGGCCCGCTTCCTGCAGAAGCGCAATCTCCTGTGGCGGGTACTGGCGAGGCCCCGCTCTCGTCGAATCGGAGGCACTCTGTTCAGGCAGGAGCGTGCAGGGAGGGTTCTGTCGTGGGTCCCGTGGGAGCGGCTGATTGCGTTTCCTCCCTCCGTTGCGGCAGAGCTGACTACCAAGTGCAATCTGCGATGCCCCATGTGTCCGCAGCGGTCGGAGATCCTGGACCACGGGTTCATGGCTGAGGATCTGTTCCGAAAAATAGTCGACGAAGTTATCCTCCATAAGGGGGTATTCCTCGTTCTGGGCGGGCGGGGCGAGTCGATGGTACATCCTCGGTGGGAGGAGTACGTCGCCTACGCCAAGCGTGCGGGCGTCGCCCCGATGTGGATCTTGACGAACGGCACGCTTCTCGACCATGAGAGGGCGTCGCTGCTCGTCGATCTCGGGGTGGAGGAGATCGCCGTCACGATCGACGGAGCAACAAAAGAGACATATGAGGCGATGAGGGTTGGGGCAAGATACGACCGGGTACTCGAGAATATGCACCGGCTGATCGAATTGAGGCGGAGCAGGGGTAATGGCAGACCACGGATCCTCATGCGCATGATACAGACGGCCCAGAACGAGCATGAAGTGGGAGCATTCCGCACGTACTGGCAGGAGCATCTGGAGGACCACGATGGGATCAAAATCACCGGGCTCATCAGCTGGGTCCCGATGGATGAGGCGGAGTCGATCCTGTCGCAGGCAGAGGCGACGGGATACCAGGCTATTCGTCATCAGCCGACGCTGATGGCGCCATGCATCCCCATCTGGAAATTCCTCAAGGTGCGGTACGACGGCTCGGTGTACGTGTGCTGTACCCACGACCTTGGTACGTCTCTAGTGACCAACAACGCCTACAGAGACTCCATCCAGGACGTCTGGATGAGTCCGGCACTGAAGGAGGCGAGGCGGCTCCACCTGCGGCGACGCAAGCTCGACATCGCCACGTGCCGCCGATGCATGGTGCTCGCCCATGCAGCCACGATACGCCAGAAAGAGACCGATGAGCGGGCTCGACAGGCTGCCGAAGAGAGCGCCCGACAGGCCACGTGTCAACATGCCGAATTCGCGGACAGAGGACGGATGGCGTAGCGCGCATGTGGAGGGGGAATGACCGGTGCCGCCTGCGGATGCGACGACCGTTGCTGAGATGCTGACAGACGGCGACGGTCGCCGGGATGATGGCGGACGCAGACCGAGAGGGTGACAGAGGCCGATTCACGCTCAGACGGTAATGGGTGGCAAGGGTAGTCGACGGCATCGATATGAGGAGGGTGAGAGGAATGAGACGATTATGGCTACTGGTGGCAGCATCCGCTCTTGTGGCCTTCCTCTTCTCCACCACCGCGGCCACTGTGATCCACGTGCCGCAGCAACATACGACGATCCAGGCAGGAATCGACGCTGCGGTCGACGGCGATACGGTTCTCGTTGCCGACGGCTGGTACGGCGGGGACGGAAACCGGGACCTCGATTTTCTGGGGAAGGCGATCCTCGTGACGTCGGAGAACGGGCCGCAAGCCACGGTCATCAACTGCGGGGGAAGCCCGGAGGAACCCCACCGTGGCTTCTATTTCCACACGGGAGAGGGCCCGGGCTCTGTGCTGAGGGGGTTCGGCATCCGGCACGGGTATGGGTTCGGGCCCTTTCCGCAGGCGCCCGGAGGTGGGATTTTCTGCGATGCCTCGTCTCCTGTCATCGAGGGAAACGAGATCACTGAGAACACAGCCTATGTGTACGGCGGCGGTATCTATTGCCGGGATTGTTCCCCCGTTATCGTCGGCAACACGATCACGATGAACACGGCGACCTGCTATGGAGGGGGAGGCATCTTTTGCGATAACGCCTGTCCTACGATCACGAACAATGTGATCGCGTGGAACGCAGCCGCGTACGGAGACGGCGGCGGCATATACTGCGACTACTCTTCACCGGCCGTCGAGGGCAACATGATCAGCGGGAATACCTGTCTTGACGACGGCGGAGGGATCTACTGTGCCCACGAGTCATTTCCGACTATCGAGGGTAACACGGTCGCCGGGAATACCTGTCTCGGAGACGGCGGCGGGATCTACTGCGCCCCCGAGTCATTTCCGACCATCGAAGGCAATACCGTCACGGGCAATACGGCCGACGATAACGGCGGCGGCATATGCGCTGATGATGACTGTTCCCCGATGATCCTCGATAATGTCATCGCGGAGAATACGGCCGTCATGCAATGGGGTGGGGGGATCTATTGCGGCTATGGGTCGTGTCCGATCATCGAAGGGAATACGATCGTCGAGAATACGTCTGAGCGCGGTGGCGGAATCATCGGGTTGGGCGCGTCGCTCACTGTTGTCAACAACACGATCGCGGGTAACGCGGCCGACATTGACGCCGGCGGGGTGTACTCGTACGGAGGCACGGCGGTCGTCGAGGGGAACACGATCACCGACAACACAGGCACGTGGGGCGGTGGTGTCTGCTGCTGGAATCCATATCCCCCGGGTCCTGTGGAGATCGTCGCGAATACGATAGCCGGGAATACGGCAACGTACGGGGGAGGCATTCTGTGCGTGGGCCACTTTTTCTATCCTCCGGCCACGATCGCTGAAAACACGATTGTGGACAACAGGGCGGAGGAAGATGGGGGCGGTCTCCTGGGCTGGAGCTCCGATCTGATAGTGGAGCGGAACACGTTCACCGACAACACGGCTGCCTGGGGTGGCGGGATATCCTGCCGGCAGGGTTCTTTCCTGATGGTCCTCAATTCCATCCTGTGAGGTGATAGTGCGGACGTTGACCCCGAGATACATGTCGAGAGCGGAGGTGCGATCAGCGTCGATTATTCCGATATCGAAGGAGGCTGGCAGGGGACGGGAAACATCGACGCCGATCCCTGCTGGGTGTCGCCTACCTACGGCGATTACCGTCTGCTGTGGGGTTCACCGTGCATCGATGCCGGACGTCCTGACTCGATGGACCTGGATCCCGATGGCACGTGGCGTGACATGGGGGCGCACTTCTTCGACCAGGGCGACTACCTCACGCTCTATCTGACGCCGGTTAGGAGGGAGGTTGCTCCCGGCGGCGAACTCGGCGTGGTCTACACTGCGATCAACCGTCGGACAGAGCCGGAGCCCTTCTGGGTGCTGAGCGAAGCGATCCTCCCTGGCGGAGATACCCTGAGAGTGATGGGGCCGGACCACTACACGTTGCCTGCCGAGCACACAGTGCAGCAGCAGGTCGCTCACGACGTCCCGGCCGCGGCGCCGTGTGGCGAGTATAGGTATCGGTCGATGATCGGCGTGCCCCCAGGGACGCTCTACGATGAGGATAGCTTCTCGTTCAGGGTGGCTTCGACATCTGACTACCTCATCTGGGAGCCGGATCTGACGCCGATCAGCGGCGTGCCGATCACGGATGCGCTCAGCGCCATCGGCAGGAGTGCCGAGTTCGTGGAGGGTCCTCTCGGGAGATACAATCTGCACGACTTCCAGGGGATCTTTATCTGCTTGGGTATCTACCCCAACAACGCCATGATCCTGGAGGGCTCGCCGGAGGCTGCCCAGATTGAGGAGTACATCGCTACCGGCGGGAACGTCTGCATGGAGGGTGGGGATGTCTGGTATGAGGATCCGCCTGCGGGTGGCCACAACTTCGGTCCCAGTTTCAGGATCACCAGCACTTGCAACTGCTGGAGTGATCTGTACAACGTAGACGGCGTCGAGAATACGCTCATGCCCGGACTGGCTGCCCTGAGTTCTCCCTATTTCGGCGAAAACAGCTGGCTTGACCTGCTGGATGCGATGCCACCTGGCGAGGTCGTTCTCTGCGAGCCGGTCTACAACATCGGGGTGGGGGTGGCTGGCGAGAGTCCGGCGGGCGGCCATACGATTGGGACGTCATTCGAACTCGGCGGAGTGGATTTCCTGGCTGAGGCCGTGGCGGAATTCGTGGCTTTCTTTGAGGAGCGATGGGGATGCCGGCCATCACGCAGCGCGAACTCCCATCGTGATGCCGTACCGCTTCCAGCAGTCCCGAATGACCGGATACACCTGAGCAAGCGTCACGCTATGTCCTCTCTCGGCGGGGTCGGGGTTCCCGGTTTTCCGCTCGTGCAGATGGTCATCTGAGCAGAGGAGTGTATCGAGCTGGCGATTGTGCCGCCTCCGGTTGAATAGAGAAGCCCGTCGGGTGGGGGCCAACCGGATCTTCAGGGATCGTGGGCGGCCCGGTATCTTGACTGCTCGAGGTGGCACTAGTATACTGCCGACAGTGACGGAAGTGAATGGTTACTGCGAATCTTCGATCACGACTGGCGCAACTGACGATCGGAACCCTCCGTGATGAGCTTCGATCCCATCGATTCGCCAGAGCAAGAGCGTGCATGGTTGGAGCGGCTTCCCAAGGTGGAGCTTCACCTTCATCTAGAGGGAGCGATCCCGCTGGCTGCACTGTGGCAGCTGATCCAGAAGTACGGGGGAGACCCGTCCACGCCGGATCGACAGGCCCTTGCTCTGAAGTTCACGTACACGGACTTCCCGCACTTCATCGATACCTGGGTGTGGAAGAACCAGTTCCTTCGCGAGTACGAGGACTTCACGTCCGTGGCAGAAGCCGTCGCTCAGGACCTGGCGGCCCAGAACATTCGATATATCGAGGTGTCCTTCTCGCCGGCGGACTTCAGAAGGTTCGGGCTCGAGCCCCAGGCGCTCACTGAGGCGATACGGGAAGGTCTCGATCGAGTGCCGGGCATTCAGGTTGCTCTCGTCGCAGATCTGGTGCGTGACTTCGGCCCGGAAACCGCCTCACTCGTCCTCGAGAAGATGAACGAGGTCCGCGACCTCGGCGTCATCGGTGTCGGTATCGGCGGGTCGGAGCAATTGGTCCCGCCGGAGGTATTCGAGGGTGTGTATGAGCGGGCGCGAGAACTCGGGTTCAGAACCACTGCTCACGCGGGAGAAGTCTGCGGGCCTGAGAGCGTGTGGGGGGTGATCCGCTCACTTCGCACGGATCGGATCGGCCACGCCACCACGGCACGCGAAGACGAGACTCTGGTCGACTATCTGGCGCAGCATGCGATCCCACTCGAGCTCTGTCCTGTCTCGAATCTACGGACCGGCGCGATCGGCTCGATCGAAGAGCACCCCGCGAGGATCTACTTCGAGCGGGGGATCCCCATCTGCATCAACACGGATGACCCCGCGCTCTTCGGGACGTCGCTTGCGGACGAGTACTCGTTGCTCCGACGGCATCTGGGGTTCACGCGAGACGACATAAGGAAAGTGATCCTCCAGGCGATCGACGTCTCGTGGCTGCCCGACGAGAGGAAATTCCGGCTCATGGAGGAATTCCTCGCAGATCCTGGCTGGACGGAACTGTGATCGCGTCAGGTTGTCCTTGACATCGCCGTGCAGCGGCGATACAATCATAGGGAGATTGGGAACGTGCGGTGCGGCAGATCGCCGCTCGCTGCTTGAGCTCATTGTGGGAGAGGGGGTGATTGGGCTCGTCGTAGTGCGTATATTCCCGACATTTCTGCTGCCCCGGGGAGCGGCAGATGCCCGGTGGCGTCGGGAAGGGCTCTTGTGTGGCATTAGCATAAGTCAACCTCTTCGGGAACGGCACCGAGCATGGGAGGCGGGGGAGCTGTTCTTTTTCTTTTTGCTGCAGCAAACTCGGGAGGGATGAGGAAATGACGTCAATCCGATCTGCAATGGCTGTGGTACTCGTCATGGGCTTGCTCGTGGCGAGCGCGGGCGCGACGATCCTCCATGTCCCCTCCCAGTATCCGACAATCCAGGCGGGGATCGATGCGGCCGTGGATGGGGACACAGTCCTGGTGGCGGACGGCACCTACACGGGTGATGGAAATCGGGATATCGATTTCGGGGGGACGTCGATCGTGGTGATGTCTGAGAACGGGCCTGAGGCGACGATCATCGACTGTGAGGGTAGCGAGCAAGAGCACCACCGCGGGTTCCTCTTCCACACTGGAGAGGATGCGAATGCAGTGGTGCAGGGGTTCACGATCAGGAATGGATATGCAACGAAGGGCGGAGGGATCTGTATCAATTTTTTCGATGTGGAACCATACCCGACGATCGTGGGGAACCGCATCGAGGGGAATACAGCAACCGGGTCCGGTGGTGGGATCTATTGTAGCGCGAGCAGTTCCATCATCGTGGGGAACACGATTACTGGGAATCGGACAATCACCTGGGAAGGCGGAGGGATCTACTGCACAGGAGGGGGATATGACCCGATCATAGGAGGCAATACTATCACGGCGAATATCGCCGGATACAGGGGCGGCGGAATCTTCTGCAATACATCCTCTCCGATCATCGCTGGCAACACAATTGCCGGGAATACGGGTACCGCCAATGCCGGTGCGATCGCTTGCTTCTGGAGCGCTGACCCGATCATCGACGGGAACACGATCACAGGGAACACATCCAATGTCGGCGGCAGCATAGTGTGCGCGTACTGGGCTTCTCCGATGGTGATCAACTCCATTCTCTGGGGGGACAGCGCGAGCACAGGCCAGGAAATCGCCCTCTATGAAGGGAGTTCCATCACCGTCGCGTATTCCAATGTGGAAGCTGGCTCATCGGCGGCCTTTATCAACCCCGGCTGCACGTTATACTGGGAGGATGGGAATATCGACGCAGACCCTATCTTCGTTCATGAGGACTGGAAGGATTACCGTCTTCTCTGGGGATCTCCCTGTATCGACGCGGGTCAGCCAGACCTCTGGGATCCTGACGGTACGCGGCGCGACATGGGTAGATACATCTTTGACCAGTCGAAGGCTCTGGTCACCTACTTGACTCCGGAAACTCTCGCTGTTCACCCGGGGGAGAGCTGGCGAGTGCTGTACACGTTGGTGAACTGCCACGATGCCCCACAGCCGTGCTGGGGAATCGCCGAGCTGACTCTGCCCAACGGTGAGCCGTGGCCCGGGAATCCGCTTGAGGGGCCTGACCATGGGATCATGCATCGGCAGTACAACTGGCAGTGTGTCAGGGAGTACGAAGTACCAGAGATGTGGCCGTTCGGATGGTCGGACTTCATGTGGCAGGTCGGGTTGCCTGCAAACCTCTTCGATAAGGACAGGTTCTCGTTTGCGGTGTTACCGCAGGAGGGCGAATGGGAGGCAGCGGAGAACGCTCGGCGTTGAGATATGCCACTCAGAAGAGATCATCGGAGTGCGCGAGTAGCACTGATCGGACGGTATCAGAGTTGTCATTCTGGATTGGATGGTGTGAACCCAAGGAGGGAATGGCACCGTGAGAAGGCTAATTGTCGTGGCATCGGCGTTCGGCCTGGCGCTCACAGCGAGCGCGTGGGGAACGGTGCGCTACGTGCCGGCGGAGTATTCGACGATCCAGGCGGGAATCGACGCGGCTGTGGGTGGAGACACGGTGCTTGTGGCTGACGGCATATACACTGGCGACGGGAATCGAGACCTCGACTTCTGGGGCAAGGCGATTCTCGTGGCCTCGGAGAACGGCCCGGAAGCGACGATTATCGATTGTGCGGGGAGCGAGCAGGATCCCCATCGCGGCCTTTGCTTCCACACCGGAGAAGACTCCAGCTCGATAGTGAGGGGATTCACCATTCGGAACGGATGGAGCCCGAGCGGTAGCGCAATACACTGCCGGGACAACTCTTCACCTACCATTCTGAACAACATCATGACCGGGAATACCGCTACCTACGGGAGCGGAGGTGCGATCTACTGTTGGTACTCTTCGCCCAGGATCGAGGGCAACACGATCTCGGCGAATGCGACCGCATATAGCGACGGCGGGGCGATCGCCTGCTGGTACTCTTCCCCAATCCTCGACTACAATACCATCAGCGACAACATGGCCACCTATGGCAACGGTGGCGCCATCTTCTGCAGAGACTCATCGCCGGCAATTCGCGGCAACCACATCACAGCGAACACAGCCTATGACGACGGCGGTGGGATCTACTGCTGGTACTCGGCTCCACTCATCGGGGGGAATACGATCAGGGCGAATAGGGCCATCTACGGTGATTGCGGAGGAATCTACTGCTCCTGGTGTCCGAACACAACCGCCATCCTGGGTAACGAGATCACTGAAAACATAGCAGATTGGGGAGGTGGAGGGGTCTGGTGCAAGCAATCGTCGCCGTATGTCGCGGGGAATCTGATCGAGGCGAATACCGCAGCCATCGGCGGTGGAATCCTCTGTTACGGGGACGACTGTTCTGCGATCATCGTAGACAACACGATCTCGGGAAATACTGCTACCAATCAGGGTGGAGGGATCCACTGTCGAAACGACTGCACACCGACGATCATGGGCAATTTGATCTCGTTGAATGTGTCGGGCGAGGGTGGCGGGATCCATTGCTCGTACGCTTCACCGAGTCACTATGCCCCAAAGATCATTGAAAACATAATCTCGTGGAACACAGCAGACTACGGAGGCGGGATCCATTGCTACGACAACTGCATGCCGATTATCGAGCGCAATCGAATCATCGGGAACATGGCCTCGCATCATGGCGGCGCCCTGTATTGCCACAAATTAGCCTCCCCCAGAATGAAGAAGAATGTGATCACAGGCAATGTAGCGGCTGACGGAAGCGGTGGAGGAATCTACTGCTACTATCGCAGCTCTCCCATCATCTCATCTGGCGTGATTGCGCTCAATGCGGCAGAAGCGGGTGGAGGGATCTACTGCGAAGATCGCTCTTCTCCGGTGATCGGAGACAACACGATTACCGAAAACGTAGCAGACGAGGGCGGTGGGATATCCTGCGTCGACAACTCCTCTCCCGCGGCCGTCAATTCCATCGTGTGGAGCAATGAGGCGGGAATCGGAGACCAGATTCAGGTTGATGTCACCAGTTCGATATCTATCACCTTTTGTGACGTGATGGGGGGGTGGCCGGGAGTCGGCAATATCGACGTCGATCCGATGTTTGCGTTGGCCGAGAAACGGGACTACCGCCTCCTCTGGGAGTCGCCGTGCATTGATACTGGGCACCCCGATTCGCTTGACCTGGACGGGACACGCAGTGATATGGGGGCATTCTTCTTCGACCAGGACGACTATCTCACCGTCTACCTGACGCCCGATACGACGGAGATCCTCCCTGGTAGCGGATTCGGAGTGACCTATACCGTCATCAATCGGTGGGGACAGCCGGAGCCGTTCTGGGTGCGGACGGTGGCCACCTTGCCGAATGGCAACCCCTTGAGGATCATGGGACCAGATCGATACGTCTTGCCCGGTCAATACACGGCTCAGGTGCGCAAGGTCCACGATGTGCCCCTGGGGGCTCCAGCGGGGGAGTATGAGTATTCGTCGAAGATCGGCGTACCGCCGTGGCTGGTCTATGACGAGGACAGCTTCGAGTTAATGATGGGAGAGCCGCAGTAGCGAACAGGTGGCGGTGTTCGCACGGCAATAGAGTGACGGCCGACCTAGTTCAGGAGGAGGGTGCTGCAATGAAAGTGCGGGGAACATTCTTGAGCGGGATTTTGGTCCTTGGCTTGAGTCTGAGCGTCGCGGCGACGGTTCTGCGTGTGCCGAGCGAGTACCCGACAATCCAGGCGGGGATCGATGCGGCCGCAGATGGTGACACCGTGCTGGTGGCAGATGGCACGTACAGCGGGGCGGGGAACCGTCATCTCGACTTCGGCGGTGTGAACATGGTTGTGATGTCGGAGAACGGGCCGGCGTCGACCGTTATCGACTGCGAGCAATCAGGCCGGGGGTTCCACTTCCACACCGGAGAGAATGAAGAAGCGGTTGTGAGAGGATTCACGATCGAGAATGGATACGCGGTTGGCGGATGGATCGAGGGCTGTGGGGGCGCCATCCTCTGCAACGGGTCGTCTCCGACCATCGAAGGCAACATAATTCGCGACAATACGTCTACCTGGAATGGCGGAGGGATCCTTTGCTACAATGGTTTCTTGGCCATGATCGCTGACAACACGATTGTGGGGAACGTAGCGACACGCAATGGCGGAGGAATAATCTGCCATTCAGGTAGCGCGATCGTCCGCGGCAACATCATCTCGGGCAATGTGGGAGGTAGCTCTGGTGGTGGTATTCATTATTATCTCTCGTCGGGTTCGATCGAGGGCAACCTGATCGCAGATAATTCCGGCGGACCGCTCGGTGGCGGGATAGTCTGCTCCAGCTCTTCCCCACCGATCGGTGGCAATACGATCGTGGGGAACATGGCCGACGATGGCGGAGGAATATGCTGGTACAACTCGACCGGAACGGTCACCAACTCGATAGTCTGGGGCAACAATGCGAGCACGGGACCCCAGATCTCAGGGCCGTGTACTGTCACCTATTCAGATGTGCAGGATGGCTGGCCCGGCGTCGGCAATATCGACGCCGATCCGTTGTTCGCGACCGGCCCACAGGGCGATTACTATCTGAGTCAGACGATCGCCGGCCAACCCGAGCAGAGTCCGTGTGTGGACGGTGGCGATCCGGATTCGGCTGTGCCGGAAGGGACCACGAGAACCGATGAAGTCTGTGACGTATGGCCTCCCGACATGGGCTACCACTACTATCCCTGCACTGCTGGGCCGACGCCGCTACTGTGGGTCTGTGTGACGCCGGACACGACCCAGGTCGTCCGGGGCGAGGACTTGTGGTTCAGCATCGATGTCGTAAACGTTACTGACAGCACACTCACATTCGACGGATGGGTAGATGCCTACCTGCTGAACGGCAACCCGTACGCGAGGAATCCCGCGCTCGGTCCCGTGGAGATCACTCTTGGTGGCAACGGGGGGCTGTACGGTGTGCGACGCCACGTGCGTGTCCCGATGGGGGCGCCGTTTGGTGAACCGTACAGGCTCTGTTGTCGGACCGGAGCTCATCCAGATTCGATCTGGGTTGAGGACTGCTTTGAGTTCGCTATCGTGTGGCCGCCCGCGGAGTAGGGAAGGTTTGTCGTTCTGGTTGGTTGCTCAGCTGGGCGGACAGGCCGTTAGAGGGGGGTGAGGGATAATGAGAGCGCTAGAGATCTTAATGGCCGGAGCACTCGTCGCGGGATCGAGCGTGACTGCACTGGGCACCGTCCTTCACGTTCCGAGCCAGTATCCGACGATCCAGGCGGGGATCGATGCTGCGGTGAACGGAGATACGGTGCTTGTCGCGAATGGCAGCTACACAGGGGACGGGAACCGGGACATCGACTTCCTTGGCAAGAGCATCGTCGTGATGTCCGAGAACGGGCCACAGGTGACTATCATCAACTGCCAGGGAAGCTCGATGGATCCACACAGGGGATTCTGCTTCCACAGTGGAGAGCAGTCGAGTTCGGTGTTGCAGGGGTTCACAATCCGCAACGGGTATTCGATCGGGGACGAGTACGGCGGAGGCATCGCCTGCCTCGGCGGGGCCTCTCCGACTATTGCAGGCAACGCGATCGCCGCGAACACCGCGGTGTGCGGAGGCGGCATCCACTGTGACTCGTCTGCCGCCCTCATCGAGGGCAACGCGATCTCAGGAAATACGGCTACCTGGGGCGGCGGGATCAACCTCGACCGGTCCCCCGCAATGATCACTGGCAATCTGGTCACCGCCAACGCAGCCGACTCGGGCGGCGGGATCTTCTGCGTGATGATCCCCCCGACTATCGAAGGAAATACCATCATAGGCAATACTGCTGATTTCGGCGGAGGCGTATACTGGCTGGTCCCGATCTGGGAGCTGCAATGGGCGGGTCCGGCGCCCTGGGACAGAGGGGGAAGGGGGCGTGAGCTCGGCGAGGAGCGCAGGTGGATCTCCCACGACTCCTCCATTCTCGCGGGTAACCGGATATGTGGGAATACCGCCCAGTTCGGGGCGGGCCTCTACCTGTGGGGACCCACCCCTGACGTCATCGGAAATCTGGTCACGGGAAATACGGCTCAATATGTCGGCGGCGGGATCTCCTGCAACAAGTATTGTGAGACAGTCATCGCCGGGAATACGATCGCCGGCAACGAAGCCCTGTATGGGGGCGGCATCTCCTGTGAGTTCTGGGCTGCACCGACGGTGCTCAACTCCATCTCTTGGGAGAATACCGCTCCAACCGGGTCTGAGATATACGTGGGGGAGGGAAGTTCGATCGGGGTGACCTATTCCGATGTGGAGGGCGGCTGGCCGGGTGAGGGGAACATCGATGAGAATCCATCGTTCGTACTCGCCGGCAAACGAGACCATCGTCTGCTGTGGGAGTCGCCGTGCATCGACGCAGGACACCCGGACTCGCTCGATCCCGACGGGACGCGCAGCGACATGGGGGCATTCTTCTTCGACCAGGACGACTACTTGACACTGTACTTGACGCCCGACACGACGGTGGTCCTCCCGGGAAGCGAACTCGGGGTGACGTACACGGCGATCAATCGGTGGGGGCAGCCCGAGCCGTTCTGGGTGCTCACAGAGGCTGTGGTGTCGAGCGGAGATACCGTGCGAGTTGTGGGGCCCGACCAATATACGTTGCCGGCCGACTTCACTGTGCAGCGCCATCTCACTCACCGAGTGCCGTCGGCGGCGCCGTTCGGCGAGTATCGGTATCGATCCCGGATCGGAACACCGCCGGCGACGCTCTATGATGAGGATAGCTTCTCGTTCGAGATCGCCCCTGTCTGTGACTATCTGATCTGGGACGCTGATCTCACTCCGTTCAGCGGCCAGCCGATCATGGATGCGCTATCTGCCCTCGGCAGGAGTTCCGAGTTCGTTGAGGGTCCTCCGGGCAACTACGACCTGTTTGCGTATCGCGGACTGTTCATCTGTCTGGGTGTGTACCCGAACAACGCCATGATCATGGAGGGCTCCCCCGAGGCGCTCCAGATCGAGGAGTACATCGCCGCAGGCGGTAGCGTCTACCTGGAGGGGGGTGATGTCTGGTACTACGACCCCCTCGTGGGCGGCCACGACTTTGGACCGAGCTTCGGAATCATCGCTGTCACTGGCGGAAGCCCCCTGATGGGCCTCCTCTCAGGCGTACCGAATTCGCTTATGCCCGGACTCGCTGGCTTGACCTCCCCCTACTTCGCCGCGAACGCCTTCTTCGACTGGCTCGGCGCAATACCACCCGCCGAGATCATCTTCACGATGCTGGACATGCCTCCCGATGTCGGCGTGGCCAATCCGACTGCCACAGGTGGCCATACCATCGGCGTTTCATTCGAGCTCGGCGGAACCACATTCGTCGAAGAGGTCGTGGGCGAGTTCGTCGTCTTCTTCGAGGGTTAATCGACAGGTTCGCCGGGATCGGGAGTCAGGTGCCGATCCGGACTCAGATAGCCGGGCAACGGCCGGCAGCGGATAGTCCGTCAGCGGCAGACACATGAACGTCTCCCGGCCCTTAAGTGGGCCTCAAGCGACACTCGCCGGTCACTGAGGTGGCCGGCAGTTCTTTGCTCATATCCAGGTGATCCAGATGATCCCGCGACGTGGCCAGGCCGCCAGGTCGGGGTGCGGGCATCAGACCATGCGACGGTAAGAGAAGTTGACATCGCACCCTCGCTCGGGTAGAATGCGGGATGTCGAATTCGGTTCCCGATCGAAATCGAGATCTCACGAGCCAACCAGCACGAGAGTGAGGCAAGATCGATGTATGTGTACGTCGTTTTCGCTCATCCCAGCAAGGAGTCGTTTACTTGGGAGGTGCTCGGAGAGTTTGTGCGGGGGCTCGAGCATGCCGGGCATTCAGTCGAGATAGGCGACCTGTACGAAATGGAGTTCAAGTCGGATATGGACCTGGATCAATACAAACGGGAGACCGCGCTGGATCCCAAAGCTCCTGTACCTGAAGATGTGAAGGCGGAGCAGTCGAAGATCGACAAAGCGGATGGCCTGGCGTTCGTGTACCCGGTGTGGTGGAGCGATTGTCCCGCGAAGCTGAAAGGTTGGTTTGACCGAGTACTCACGTATGGGTATGCGTATCTCTATGCGGATGGCGAGCATGTGACCTCGAGGATCGACGTAGAGAAAGCCCTTGTCGTATGCCCTGCGGGGCATACTGTTGAACACCTCGAGGAGATCGGCATCGCAGAGAGCATGCGCCGGATCATGATCAACGATCGGCTGCTCGGAGTAGGGGTGAAGCAGGCAAAGATGGAGATCCTCGGAGGTATGGTGGGTGGTGATGCGGCCGTCCGCAAGGAGAACCTCGAACGGGCGTATGAGCTCGGCAGAAAATTCTGATCGATTTTGATAATAATCTTCAAACCTAGGTACCTCCCCGGGTGGCGTCCCCGGCACTGGCCTGTGCGGTGGGATCGTAACCTTCAGAACCTACCAACGTCCCCGGGCGGGATCGTAACCTTGAGAACCTACCAACGTCCCCGGGTGAGGAGGAGTTGGTGCGATGGCGGCTTCTGTGCCTCGATGCAAGATCACTGTCCTCAAGAGGACGCTCGATCAGGATCTGATCGACGAGTACCTGGAGGACACGTACAGGGGACTCGGCCCCTGTGAGTGCTTCAGGGACGGTCAGGAATTCGTGATAGAAGGCCACGAGGAATTGGCGAAGGTGCCGGAGGGGTTCTGTCCCTGGGCCTGGGCCGATATCCGCAAAGATATATTGACTATCCAGGTTGGAGGCGACATGCCTGGCATGAAGAGAGCCGGCACTGCCATCACGGGCTGCACCGATTGGTTCAGACCGGTGATCTTCAAGCTGGAGCGGATGGAGGAGGGTGAAGGGGCATAGTGCGGGACCCGCGCCGTCGCCTGCGAGATGAGCGCCCATACGCGAGCGCGATGCCGGCGACGCGGAATGTGCCGAGGGTGGTAAGAGACATCCGGCCGCGCCGCGATGAGCCTGGCGCACAGAGCCGGTGTGGTGAGTCACGACTATTGTCCAGCACCTACGGAGAGGAGGGAGCAGATGATCCGGAGAAGGATCCGGCGGACGTGGCAACCAGTAGTGATGGCGGTTCTGGCCATTTCTGTCCTGAGCGGGTGTGCCGCACGCAAAGGGCCGTGGGGAGATCTGGAGACAGGCCTCATGCTCGAATACCGGATGCCGGAGAACCAGGTACTTCAGTACCGGGTGTCGAACAATGTCACGCAGAGTCTCGAGATCGCGGGGGAGTCGGTAGACATCGCATCGGATGAAACGTACACGTTCTCAGTAGCATCACGCGGGATGAAAGATGGCAGTTATCAGCTCGAGATCACTATCGATACCATGAGTGTCGCCATCGCCGTTCCGCAACAGGTGCTCACCCCGGAAGTGAGCAGCGTGATAGGGAAGAGCTTTCACATGGCTCTCTCCGTCCTGGGGGAGGAGCAGGATCTGCCCGACACGGAGTCTCTCCAGTATGATCTGGGGGTCGGCGATACGCGCAGTCTCATCCCTTCGTTCCAGGCTATCTTTGCTGACCTGGCAGGCAGGCCCGTGAAGCGCGGAGACTCCTGGATATCGGAGTGGACGGTTACCGAAGAGAGTGGTGGTAGTGAGATCGCGATTACCGTGAGAGTCGTGAACACCGTGAAGGGATATGAGACCGTAGATGGACTGGAGTGCGTCAGGATAGCGGCTCCGTTCACGGGGAGCTTTGAGGGTGGAGGGGAAGAAAGGGGTTCGAACTGGAGCACCGAGGGTGAGATAGAGGGCACTTCCATCTGGTATTTCGCGCACAAAGAGGGCATTCTGGTCAGGGACACCTCTCAGGGCACAGCAGCAGGTAGCATTTTCGGGACCGGCCCGGAGGAGATGACGATACCGTTGACGCGCGTCTTCGAGATGGAGACCACGCTGATCAGGTAGGCATGGTCAGATGGAATGGTCCTCAAAAGTGCAGCGGACGCCCAGGCCAGCAGGCGGGATCGATTCGTCACGAGAAATGCTGGCACGCCCCTTCGGATTACGTTCTTGACACTGAGAGTGCGTGCGAATAGAATCATAGGGCGAAGCAGAAGAGCGATACACCGGTCATTCTTTGAGAGGTCTGTCAGTGAGAGGTTGAGTGATTGTGAGTAGGAGGGATTCCAGAGGATTCTATTGAGGCCCGTTCGGCGGAAGATGCGCGGTGACGTGGGGAAGGGCTGCTGTGTTGCGATAGGATACGATGCGTTCTTGGAGAACGGCACCGAGCATGACGGGCCGTTTTCTGTTTTTGCGCCCTATCTGTTGCACTGCGCTTGTGCCAAGGAGGGTAAGAAGCGTGAGGGGGACATGGCAATCTGTGGCTGCAATTGTCGCTTCGGTGAGCCTTGTATTCAGCGCCCCTGCGACAGTTATCCGCGTTCCAGAGGAGTACCCGACCATCCAGGCGGGAATCGATGAAGCGGCAGATGGAGATACCGTCCTGGTGGCTGGTGGGACCTACACCGGTGATGGAAATCGAGACATCGATGTGGGCGGCAAGGAGATTACCGTCGTATCCGAAAGCGGGCCGGAGGTGACCATTATCGACTGCGAGGGGACTATTTCAGATCAGCACCGGGGATTCTACTTTCACAACGGCGAAGGTGCGAATTCAGTCGTGCGAGGCTTCACTATTCAGAATGGATATGCATACGGTGACACGTGGCCGGACGACTGCGGCGGTGCGATCTTGTGTGAGAACGCCTCGCCCACGATCGTGGGCAACACCATATGTGGAAATTCTGCGGGGTACGG
>Ga0111224_1024_pt1 | contig 23285 bp, 14 predicted proteins | sample DeeMarSWOR152_54_FD_80388 | JGI IMG/M metagenome (GOLD analysis project Ga0111224, IMG submission 80388) | candidate division TA06 bacterium DG_24
GTAACAGGATCACAGGAAACGCGGCCGAGCGGGGCGGCGGGATATCGTGCTGGCAGTCCACGGCGACCATCATGCGGAACGCGATCATCGGAAACGTAGCGAGTCTCTATGGCGGGGGGATCCGTTGCTGGGCCTCGGCTCCGGCCATCGACGGCAATGTCATCGCGGGGAATACAGCCAGCACGGATGGCGGGGGGATCTCGTGCAGCTGGTATTCATTCCCGGCCATCGGAAACAACACGTTCACCGGGAACAGAGCCGATGAGGGTGGAGGGCTCACCGGTGCGTGGCACTGCTCTGCGACAGTCATGAACTCCATCCTCTGGGGGGATAGCGCAGTGACAGCCAGTGAGATTCTCCTGGACAGCATGAGTTCGATCAGTATCACGTACAGTGATGTACAGGGTGGCTGGCCGGGGGAGGGCAATATCGACGCCGATCCGGAATTCGTGTTGGCCGAGAAAGGCGACCATCGCCTGCTCTGGGGGTCTCCATGCATCGACTCAGGTAATCCGGACTCGCTTGATCCTGATGGCACGCGCAGGGACGTGGGCGCCTACTATTTCGATCAGGACGACTACCTTACGCTTTACCTGACGGCCGATACGACCCGGGTTTCGCCTGGAGGCACCCTGGGGGTGACGTACACCGTGATCAATCGGTGGGCGCAGCCGGAGCCGTTATGGGTGCTGACGGAGGCGATCCTCCCAAATGGCAATCCGTTCCCTGTCATGGGTCCGGATCAGTACGCCCTGCCGGCGAATCACACCGAGCAGCGTCACCTCAATCACATAGTGCCCGGGGCTGCGCCTTTCGGTCTGTATGGGTATGGGTCCAGGATCGGGATGCCACCCTCCACGCTGTACGACGAGGACAGCTTTACCTTCACTGTGGTCGAGCAATAACCCGGGGGCCTGGTCTCACACAGCCCGCCTGGAAGCAGCGTGGGCCTGAACCGTCAAAGAGCTCCGACACCTGCCGGTCAGCCTCAGATATCACCTCTCAGAACTTCTGAGGGAAGTTGGGTTGCCCTCGCAGCCTTGGGTATCAGGGGCTGAGGCCACGGCTGACCACATTAGAGCAAGCGTCGCCTGATTTCGTCCATTCTGTGCGCCCGGCCTCTGCGGATGACCGATGCCGGGCTGCTTGTGAAAGGCGCTGCTCGTTCATCGGGTTTCCTCGAAGATGACAGAGCCGCGAAGGTGGTAGTTGCTCAAGAATATCTCCGTACAATTGTGCGTCTCGCCGAATGTGCCAACCTGGTCGATGAGGACCGTCACTGCAGCAAATCTGTGACTGTCCATGTACTCGCCGCGATTGAGGTTCGCAAAAAGATACTGGATGTCCTTGATCTAGATGTTCCGGACATGCGGCCCGGTGAGGCGATGGAGGTACGCCATCCTGCCGCCGGACGTCAGAGCATTCAGATCGACCAACGCGAGTGTTTGGAGGCTTGCGGCTGGGGCTCGGTCACCGGGCACCTCGATTGCATTCATGAGAGGGTCTGGTCCAGGCTGGTGGGTGTGGAGAGTGGGTTTGGGCGCCTATCCGGGTGAGGTGGGGGCAGTGCTGTGGATTTGCCTTGACCAGCCTGCCGAAAGGGTGTATAATCACACGAGATAGATACGAGATTCCCGAGATGTCTGCCGGCAGTGACCGGCAGACAACGCCCGGTGGCCTCGGGAATAGGCGTGGGATGAAACCGCTTAAGTAGGCTCTTCGGGAGCGACACCGAGCGTCAGGGGTCGCTCTTTTGCTATTTCGGGGAAGCCTCCGGGACCCGGAAGGGAGTCAGCGAGATGAACGGCATCAGACTAGGCGCGGCGATAGGTGTTGCCGCGGCCTGCCTCGTTTCCGCCGCTCCTGCAACAGTCATCCGTGTGCCGCAGGTTTATCCAACCATCCAGGCGGGAGTCAATGCCGCGATGGAAGGAGACACGGTACTGGTGGCGAGCGGCACGTACTTCGGTCCCGGGAACTACGATATCGATTTCGGTGGGAAGGCAATCGTTCTCATGTCCGAGAGCGGTCCGGAGGCCACAGTAATCGACTGTAGAGACATCGCCTGCCGGGGGCTCTACTTCCACAGCGGCGAGGACTCAAGCTCCGTGGTGCGTGGCTTCACTATCACCAATGCTCATGACACGGGGATCTATTGCTGGGGCTCCTCGCCGACGATCATGGATAACATCATCCGCGACAACGCCGGCGACAACGGAGGCGGAATCGCTTGCGAGTGGAATTGTTCTGCCAGAATCGCTGATAACGTGATCACCTGTAATGTCGCCAATTACGGGGGGGCGATATACTGCAATCACTCATCTCCCGCTGTTGTTGGCAACACACTAACGGAGAACAGCGCCTACGACGGCGGCGGTCTCTTCTCCGAATTGCAGTCGTGCCCTGTCATCGCTGGGAACACGTTCAGTGGCAATGCAGCCCCAGGGCCTTATGGCGGCCATGGTGGCGCGATTTGCATCTATCAGTCTTCCGCGGTGATCCAGGATAACTTCGTCCAATGGAATGTGGCCGACTATGGCGGCGGGATCCACTGCTGGTACGGCTCTGCGGTCATCGCCGGAAATACCATACTCGAGAATGGTGCAGATAAGCGTGGCGGCGGGATCTGTTGTGAAGTATCGTCGGCGACGGTGACGGATAACACGATCATACGAAACATGGTCTACAACGGGAGTGGCGGTGGGATTGTCTGTTCTCAGAGTTCTTCCTCGACTATTCTGTACAATACCATCTCGGGTAACAGTGCTACGGAGGACGGCGGTGGGATTCGTTGTCGCAGTTCCTCCGCGACTATCCGCGGTAACACGATCACCGGGAACAGCTCTTACGGGACAGGTGGTGGAATCGGCTTCCGAGGCGCCTCTGGGAGTCTGTACAGCAATACGATTACAAAGAACCTCGCCAGCGGGGAGGGCGGGGGTATCTACTGCTGGTCTACTTCGTTGACTATCATGAACAGCATCCTTCGCGGCGACAGCGGATGTCTGGGCAAGGAACTCTGCCTACGGGAGCAGAGTTCAACGAGCATCAGCTACTGCAACACGGAGAATCGTGTCTTTTCGACATACGTTGCCCCAGGCTGCACCGTGATGTGGGGAGAGGGGAATAGAGACTATGACCCGATGTTCGTGCTTACCGCGAAGGGGGACTACCGCCTCCTGTGGCACTCACCGTGCATCGACTCAGGGCACCCGGACTCGCTCGATCCAGACATGACGCGAAGCGACATAGGAGGTCACTTCTTTGACCAGACCGACTACCTTACATTGTACTTGACGCGACACCGCAGAGCAGTTGCCCGTGGTACCTTCCTCGGTATCACGTATACCGTAATAAATCGGTGGGCGCACCCGGAGTCGTTCTGGTTGGCTTCACAGGCGATCCTGCCCAACGGGGATACCCTGAGTGTGGGCGGGCCGATCCAACACGTATTGCCTGGTAATACGATCTCGCTGTGTCACATTCGTCATTACGTGCCACTGGGGGCCCCTCTGGGCACCTACAGGTATCGGTCCGGCATAGGGGTGCCACCAATAGTGTACGACCAGGACGAGTTCACCTGTATCGTCACACCAACATCCCGGCGAGGAGTTCAGGTTGAGCACAGAGGCTCGTGGGACGAGCCCTCGAGGTTTCGCGTCGAAGGGAGACGAGAGTGAAGAGAGCCGTGATACTGGTGGGTACATGCATGACCCTTCGGCTCTGTTTCAGTGTGTCGGCCACCATTCTACGTGTACCGAGTGAATATCCAACCGTTCAGGCCGGAATCTATGCGGCAGGCACCGGGGACACCGTGTTGGTGGCTGACGGGATCTACACCGGCGAGGGAAACAGGGATATCGACTTTCTCGGCAAGTCTATTATCGTGACCTCGCAAAACGGGCCACAGGCGACCGCCATCGACTGCCAGGGTAGTGGCTCGGATTGGCATCGCGGGTTCCACTTTCGTAGTGGGGAGACCTCAGCCTCCGTGCTCCACGGGTTCCAGATCATTAATGGATGGGTTCCCGAGGGAGGCGCCGTTCGCTGTGATCAGGCTTCGCCGACTATTGTCGGCAACACGTTTACGGGGAATACGGCTACTCGCGGCGGAGCGGTCTATTGCTGTAACGAGGCGTCTCCCGTCATCAATGGCAACATGATTGTAGCGAATGGGGCGGGCTGGGGTGGGGGAGTGTACTGCGACGACGGCTCTCCAACGATCAGAAACAACACGATTACCTGGAACATAGCACACTTGAACCACGGTGGAGGGATCTACAGCTGTAACCACTCTTCTCCCCTCATTCAGCAGAACGCCATCACAGCGAATACGGCCAGCGGAGATGGCGGCGGCGTGCACTGCTCGGAATCTTCCCCGACGATCGAAGGGAACACGATCTCGGATAACTCGGCCGGCAACGGCGGCGGGATCTACTGCACTATGCAGTCTTCAGCACCGATCATGGCTAATGCAATCACGAGCAATTGGGCGGACAGTAGCGGCGCGGGGATTTGCTGCATAAGCTCGTCGCCGACCATTGAGCGCAACAGCATCGTCGGGAATAACGGCTATCGCGGGGCTGGTATCGATTGCCATGACCATTCTTCTCCGCTTATTCACGGCAACACGATGACGGGAAACGCTGCCTCCTGGGGAGCTGCAATCGAATGTCGTGAATACTCCTCTCCGACTGTGTCCCATAATGCGATTGCGGAGAACGTAGCCTACAATTGTGGCGGTGGGATCATGTGCCGTTCTTACGCTTCCCCGACCGTTATCTGGAACACGATAATCGAGAACCATGCCGGGGATCGTGGTGGAGGGATGTACTGCGAGCTCTCCTCTTCGGTAATACTCGACGACAACACTGTGGCTCTGAACGTGGGGGCGTACCGGGGCGGTGGGATCTGCTGCTACAGCGGGTCCTCTGCGCTTGTAAGGTACACCACCCTGACCGGGAATGCAGCTGAGGAGGGTGGGGCGATCTACTGCGCCGGTAGTGGCTCGTCCGTGACGCTGGCCAATTCAATCGTATGGGCAGACAGTCCTTCGGAAATCGAAGTAGGGTACGGCGGCTCGGTTGCAGTGACCTACTCTGATGTGCAGGGAGGCTGGCCTGGTGAAGGAAATATCGACGCGGACCCTCTCTTCGTGGTGGGCTTTGGGAGCGACTACTTTCTGAGCCAGATCGCCGCGGGACAGTCACAGCAAAGCCCTTGCGTCGATACAGGAGATCCCACTTCGGCTCTGCCGCAGGGAACTACGAGGACCGATCATAGATGGGACTTCTGGCCTGTGGATATGGGCTACCATTACCCGAGTGTGCTATCCATTCGCGCGATTCCCGATACACACCAGGTGCATCGCGGCGAGGAACTGTGGTTCACTGTCGACATGGTGAACGTGACAGATAGCACACTGACATTCGACGCCTGGGCTGACGCCTATCTGCCCACCAGCAATCCGTACGCAGCTAATCCCGTGCTGGGCGTTGTGGAACTCAGCTTGGGCGGTGGTTGCGGCTTCAACGGTGTGCGGCGGTCGGTGCGTATACCGGTACAGGCGCCTTACGGGGGGCCCTACGCACTGTGCGTTCGGGCCGGGGTCCATGCCGACTCAGTCTCGGCGGAGGCCTGTTTCGTCTTCGACATCCTCCCGCCGTCTCGAGAATAGGCAATGGGCGGGGCTCTCGGATCCGGGTTCCAAAGCATTATGTCGTCCCTACTCGTAATGGAGCACTTGTGCTTTGCGTCCTGGCGTACGCACCTGCACAGTGGTAGTACACCCCGATCGGGCGGAACAAGGGCGTAACAAGCAGAACGAGACGATGAGAAGACTGGTCGTGATGTTGTGTGCGGTTCAGATGCTCGTGCTGCAGGAGAACGCGTTGGCGGCAGTTCTACGCGTGCCGAGCGAGTATCCGACGATTCAGGCCGGGATTTATTCCGCTGTGGACGGAGATACGGTGCTCGTGGCGGACGGCACATACACCGGTGAGGGGAACCGCGACGTTGACTTCAATGGTAAAGCGATCCTGGTGACGTCCGAGAACGGGCCGGAAGCCGTCATCATCGATTGCCAGGCAAGCCAGCTCGATCCTCACCGCGGATTCCATTTCCACAGCGCGGAGGGATCTAGCTCCGTCCTGCGAGGATTCACGATAACGAACGGGTATGCCTACAGGCCCCCGCCAGAGGACTTCGGAGGTGGTGCGGTCTTCTGTGATCACGCGGCGCCAACAATCGAACGCAACAGAATGGTGGAGAATGCGGCAGTCGGTGAGGAAGGTCTAGGCGGAGGCATCTATTGCAGGGGTAGCGTATCGCCGAGCATCAAGCATAACACTATTGCCCAGAATACCGCTAATCGAGGCGGTGCGATCTTCTGCCGACTCGACTGCTCCGCGACCATCGAAGGAAATGTCATTGTGGCAAATGCGGTTGATGTGTATGGAGGGGGCATCTATTGCTCCTCTTCTTCTCCGACTATCGTCGACAACCTGATTGCGAACAACACGGCTGAGTACGGCGGGGGTCTATTCTGCTTCATGTCGTCTCCGGAGATAGTGGGTAATACGATTACGCGTAATACCGTCATCGAGGATGGCGGCGGCGCCTTTTTCACGGCCTCCTCCACCCCCACGATCGCCAACTGCATCCTGTGGGCAGATGTCCCCTCGGAGATCGCACTGGGGATATACAGCGATGTCACAGTGACGTATTCCGATGTACAGGGGGGATGGCCAGGCGAAGGCAACATCGATGCCAATCCGCTATTTGTCTCCGGTCCGCTCTGGGACTGGTACCTGAGCCAGACAGTCGCTGGTCAGCCGGAAGAGAGCCCGTGTGTCGACACCGGGAATCCGGAATCGGTCATTCCCAGAGGGACAACGAGAACGGACGGCGTCTGGGATGTCTGGCGCACGGATATGGGATTCCACTATGCAAGCTTTCTGGCGGTCCAGGTGATACCAGACACCACTCACATCCCCCCCGGACAGGACCTGCGGTTCGCCGTCGATCTTATCAACTTCACAGATAGCACTCTGATCTTTGAGGCCTGGGCCGATGGATACCTTCTGAGCGGCAACCCTTATGCGGGCAATCCAGTCATCGGGCCTGTCGAGTTTGTGGTCGGTAGCAACTACGGTGTGTATGGTGTGCGGCAGCGCGTGCACATACCGGAGGTTGCGCCGTATGGGAGCCCCTACAGATTGTGCGTTCGGACTGGGGCCCATCCCGGGTCGATCTGGGCCGAGGGTTGCTTTGAGTTCGCGATCGTGCCGCCGCCGTTTGAGTAGGGAAGGTGCTTCGATGTGTTCTCCTTTTCGCGGTCAGAGAAGACTATGACAGGGGGAGGAGGGACGATGAGGAGGATGATACTATTGCTGTGCGGAAGCCTCGTTCTGGGATATGCCTTGTCTGTTTGGGCGACAGTTCTCCGCGTCCCGGGCGAGTATCCGACCATTCAGGCGGGTATCAACGCCGCAGTGGACAACGATACGGTCCTGGTTGCCGACGGCACCTACAGCGGTGATGGAAACCGGGACCTCGACTTCGGTGGCGTCAACATGGTCGTGATGTCGGAGAACGGTCCGGAGGTGACGATCATCGACTGTGAGGGGAGCGCCGCAGACCCACACCGTGGCTTCGTCTTCCACAGCGGCGAGGACGCGAGCTCAGTGGTGCAGGGGTTGACGATCACGAATGGACACATAGAGGTGTACGATGGGGGCGGCATCTACTGTCTCGGGTCATCACCGAGCATTGAGGGGAATATCATCACCGGTAACTCAGCAGCCTACAATGGAGGGGGCATCTTCTGTGATGGTGCCTCGGCAGCGATCATCAGGGCGAACATAGTCGCCGGGAACACATCGACCTACAGTGGCAGCGGGATCTGCTGTATCGACTCCTGGCCGACGATCCAAGGAAACACCATCACTGCGAACACAGCACATCACAGCGGCGGAGGGCTCTGTGTGTACCACCTCTCGGCGCCGACTATCGAGGGGAATACGATCACCGGGAATACGGCTGACTTCTATGGCGGCGGGGTCTTCTATGACTACACCTGTTCGGGTGTGATCAGGTTGAACACGATCTCGGGCAATACTGCGGCGTTCACCGGTGGGGGGATGTACTGCTCTGACTCGTCACCAATAGCCGAGAGGAACACCATTGTCGAGAATACAGCCGACGAGGGCGGCGGCATCTATTGCTACTATCACGCGATGCCGGTCATCAAGGCGAATACCGTTACGGCCAACAGGGCGGCCCTCGGCGGGGGGATCTGCTGCTATTGGGCCTGTTCGCCGATCGTCTTCAATACGGTGCTCTGGGCCGACAGCGCCGCCACCGATCAGGAGATCTACGTGGACGAGACGAGTTCGATCGATGTGACCTACTGTGACGTGGAGGGCGGCTGGCAAGGGGCGGGGAATATCGAAGCAGATCCCCTGTTCCTGCTGGCCGATAAGAACGACTACCGCCTTCTCTGGGGATCACCGTGCGTCGATTCGGGAGATCCCGACTACACAGATCCCGACGGCACACGCAGCGACATGGGTGCGCACTTCTTCGACCAGGACGACTACCTGACACTCTACCTTACACCAGATACGCTAGAGGTCACGCGGGGAGGTGTCCTTGGAGTCACCTACACTGCCATTAACCGCTGGGCACAACCTGAGCCGTTCTGGGTGCTCACCGAGGCAACCCTCCCGAATGGCAATCCGTTCCCTGTGATGGGTCCGGCTCACTATGCGCTGCCGGCGAATCACACCGAGCAGCGTCACCTGAATCACATAGTGCCTGGGGCTGCGCCTCTCGGTCTGTATGGGTATGGGTCCCGGATCGGGGTGCCGCCATCGACACTCTATGATGAGGACAGCTTCGCATTCATAGTGGTAGGGCCCTAGCAGGGCTGTTCCGGCGGAATGCTGTGACAGCATAGTGTTAGCGGCTGTCTTTTGAATGAGAGGAATACCATGAACCGGTTGATGGGTCTGCTCGGCCCGAGCCTCATCCTCTGGCTGTGCGCGGTGGCCTCGGCGACGGTTCTGCACGTCCCGGGCCAGTATCCGACCATCCAGGCGGGGATCGACGCCGCAGGTGAGGGTGACACGGTGCTCGTAGCCGACGGTACCTACACTGGTACGGGAAACCGGGACATCGACTTCTTGGGCAAGGCGATTGTTGTTATGTCGGAGAACGGGCCTGAGGTGACGATTATCGATTGTCAGGGTACCCACGAGGACCCGCACCGAGGTTTCTACTTCACACATGGAGAGGGCCCGAACTCTGTGGTACAAGGGTTCACGATACGAGGCGGGTATGCGTACGGAGAATCTTCGCAGGGCTCTGGTGGCGCCATCATCTGCTGGAATTCCTCGCCCACGATCGTAGGCAACAGCATCACTGGAAATAGGGCCGAATTGGGCGGAGGCGGCATCTTCTGTTACGAATCATCTCCACAAATCGTGGCGAACAGAATTGCAGAGAACGTGTTGGGGACCTACGGTGGGGGCGGCGGGATCTGCCTCAATTATTTATGTGCGCCAACGATCCGGGGCAACACCATTACGGGCAACGGGGCTTTCGGTGGCGGCGGGATCCATTGTGGGATGTACTGTTCGCCGGATATCGCTGCGAACACGATCGCTGCGAACGCGGCCCGCAGGCACGGCGGGGGGATTTCGTGCTGGGTCGGGTCTCTCGCGACGATTATGGGCAATACGATTAGCAGGAATGCAGGCGGTCTGTACGGCGGCGGTATCTACTGTTACTACTGTTCAGCCATCCTAATGAACTCTGTACTATGGGCAGACAGCGCGATCTCTGGGCTGGAGATATACCTCGATGATTACAGTGGAAGTGCGAGCTCGATCACCGTCGAGTTCAGCGACGTCGAGGGCGGCTCGTCTGCGGTATACGTGGGTCTCAACTGCAATCTCTACTGGGGCGAAGGAAACCTGGATGACGATCCCATGTTTGTCCTGCCCAATAGCGGAGACTATCGACTGCTCTGGGGTTCACCGTGTATCGACGCAGGGCATCCGGACTCTCTCGATCCCGACGGCACACGCAGCGACATGGGTGCGCGCTTCTTCGACCAGGACGATTATATGACGCTCTATCTGACGCCGGATACGATGGAGGTCTCTCCCGGAGAGGTGCTTGGAGTGACGTATACGGTAATCAACCGCTGGGCACAACCTGAGCCGTTCTGGGTGCTGACGGAGGCAACCCTCCCGAACGGCACTCCGTTCCGTGTGATGGGTCCGGACCAGTATGCCCTGCCGGCGAATCACACCGAGCAGCGTCACCTCAATCACATAGTGCCCGGGCTCGCGCCGTTCGGGATGTATGGGTATGGGTCCCGGATCGGGGTGCCGCCATCGACACTCTACGATGATGACAGCTTCGCGTTCATAGTGGTAGGGCCCTAGCAGGGCGCTACCGGCGAAATGCTATGATAGCATAGTGATGGCGGCTGTCTTTCGAATGAAAGGAATACCATGAACCGGTTGATAGGTTTGCTCGGCGCGAGCCTCATCCTCTGGCTGTGCGTGGTGGTCTCGGGAACGGTTCTGCACGTCCCCGGCGAGTATCCGACCATCCAGGCGGGGATCGATGCCGCAGCTGAGGGTGACACAGTCCTGGTTGCCGACGGGACCTACACGGGTGGCGGGAACCGGGACCTGGACTTCGGCGGCGTTAACATGGTTGTGATGTCGGAGAACGGTCCCGAGGTAACCAGCATCGACTGTGAGGGAGATTCGCTCGATTCGCATCGTGGATTTTACTTCCACAGTGGGGAGGATTCGACCGCGGTCGTACAGGGGTTCACGATTCGGAACGGGTACGCGGCCGGGCCGTGGCCGAAGTTTGTCGGCGGTGGCATCCGCTGCGACAACTCGTCTCCCACCATCGTGGGCAACACCATTACGGAGAATGGCTCGGCCTGATGGGGTGGCGGGGTCTCGTGCGAGCACGGCTCTGCCATCCTCACCGACAACACGATCACAGGGAATACGGCCGAATGCGGCGGAGGAGGGGTTTATTGCACCTATTCCTCTGCCACTATCGCTGGGAATACCATCAGAGGGAATGTGGCCGACTGGGGACCTGCTATGATCACGGTTCTCCGACAATCGTCGGCAACACGATTGTGGGGAATGGAGCTAGTCACGACGGTGGGGGGATCCACGCCTCGAGCTATTCAACTCCGACTATCGAAAGCAATGTGATAGCGGAGAACTGGGCGCACAGAGGGGCTGGGATCAAGTGCTTTGATCACTCTCCGGCGGCAATTGTCAGCAACATGATCATGAGAAATTCAGCCAGCTTTGGCGGCGGGATCAATTGTGAGGAGTGCTCTCCTATCATCAGGGGCAACACGATCGGGGAGAATACGGCCCAGGATGCCGGTGGGATCTATTGCTTTGTGCGCTCTTCTCCGACCATCGTTGGCAATACGATTGTGGGGAATACGAGCTCCTGGAAAGGTGGCGGGATCAAGTGCCGTTACCACTCGTGTCCAGTAATAACGGGCAACACCATTACCCGCAACGTGGCCGATGAAGGTGGTGCGATATATGCCACGTATTGCTCATCCCCGGCCGTACTCAATTCGATCCTCTGGGCAGACAGCGCCGACGTGGGCCCGGAAATCTATCTGGAGCATTACTATTGGTCTGTGAGTGCGATCAGGGTCGACTATTCCGATGTCTCAGGTGGGTCATTGGGAGTGTACGTAGCCCCTGGGTGCACCTTGAACTGGGGGGAAGGTAATATCGACGCGGACCCGATGTTTGTCACGGGGGGTCGGAACGACTGTCGCCTGCTCTGGGGATCACCCTGCGTCGATGCCGGCCACCTCGATTCTCTTGACCCGGATGGCACGCGGAGGGACATGGGTGCGTACTTTTTCGACCAGGCGAAGACGCTCGTGGCGTATGCATCCCCCGAGGTTCATACTCTGCATCCAGGACAGACCGTGCAGATGCTGTGCACGTTGGTCAACTGCCATGGCGACCCGCAGCCTGCTCGAGGCATCGTTGAGTTGACCCTGCCCGACGGAGAGCCGTGGCCCGGGAATCCGCTCGAGGGGCCTGGGTACGGTGTTATGCCGCCCGGGTTCAACTGGCAGTACGTTCGGGAGTACACGGTGCCCGGGCCGTGGCCGCTCGGCACCACCGGGTTAACCTGGAAGGTCGGGATGCCCGGCAACCTCTTCGACAGTGAGCGCATCTTGTTTACGGTGGCGGAGCCGTAGATACGCGAGCAGCGGCTCCCTGGTCGGGGTACGGCTCGTCGTCAGTGCGTGGCGATAGTGAGAATCCCCCGGAGGTGGGCCATCGTCCGGCCTCGACCCGCTGGAGCGGGAGCACTACCTGGAGATACCACCACAGCCGCAACCTGGCTCCTAACAGTGACGCCTTCGGCTGTAAGGTCGGCGTCCATAACACGCCTGTCAGGGAGAAACGATATGGGGCTCAGGATCTACCAGGTCGACGCCTTCACAGACAAACCGTTCAAGGGCAACCCGGCTGCGGTCTGCATACTGCCCGAGGCCCGGGACGAGACGTGGATGCGGAATGTTGCGCGGGAGATGAACCTATCCGAGACGGCCTTTCTGGTCAGGCAGGAGGACGGGTTTGACTTGCGCTGGTTCACTCCTGCTGTGGAAGTCGAGCTCTGCGGGCACGCGACCCTGGCGAGCGCTCACATTCTGTGGGAGATCGGCCTGCTCGGACCAAGGGAGCGAGCTCGATTCCATACGCAGAGCGGGTTACTCACTGCGGAGCGGAGGGGAGACGAGATCGAGCTCAGCTTTCCCGCAACTCCGCCGAGCCCGACGGACATTCCGCCTGGACTCCCGGAGGCGTTTGGCATCACACCGAAGTCCTTTGGCAAAAGCACTTACGACTATCTTGTTGAGGTAGAATCTGAAGAAGCAGTCCGGAGCCTGGCACCGGATTTCGGCAAACTGAAGACGCTGGAGATACGGGGTGTCATGGTCACCAGCGAGGCCAGCTCCGCCGCGTACGACTTCGTGTCGCGGTTCTTCGCCCCGCGGGCCGGAATCGACGAGGATCCGGTGACGGGATCGGCCCACTGTTGTCTTGGCCCATTCTGGGCCGAGCGGTTGGGGAAGAATGAGTTGGTCGGGTACCAGGCATCCGCACGCGGCGGGATCGTGCGGGTCCGCGTTGCGGGCGACCGTGTCCATCTGGGAGGAAGAGCCGTCACGGTTCTGCGCGCCGATCTGCTCGATGCATAGGATGCATCATGAGACGAGCGCGGGAGGATACAAAGGGAGCATAGAGAGGGGGAGAGCAAGTGACAAAGCGATTGGCGATTCTGATGTGTGGAGCACTCGTCGCAGCAGCAGGCACGAGTGCCACGGCGACGGTTCTGCATGTACCGGGGGAGTATCCCACGATCCAGGCAGGGATCGACGCCGCAGTTGGGGGTGACACGGTGCTGGTTGCTGATGGGATCTACACCGGCGAGGGGAACCGCGATCTGGATTTCGGTGGGGTGAACATGGTCGTGATGTCGGAGAACGGGCCGGAAGTGACGATTATTGACTGTGAGGCCGACTCACTCGATCCCCATCGGGGGTTCTATTTCCACTCTGGAGAGGACTCCACATCGGCAGTGAAGGGCTTCTCGATTCGCAACGGCTGTGGTGCCGATGGACTCTTCCCGCAGGACAATGGTGGGGGCATACTCTGCTATTCCTCTTCTCCCACGATCAAGGGGAACAGGATCACGGCGAATGCGGCCGAGTCGAATGGCGGGGGGATTTACTGTTATGCCTCTTCTGCGACCATCAAGGGGAACACGATCTCCGGGAATATGGTCGGGTGGAATGGCGGCGGGATCTTCTGTTATGACTGTTCAGGGATCATTGAGGGCAACGCGGTCACGGGGAATACGGCCGGCTGGGGCGGTGGGATTCATAGCCAATGGTGTTCCCCGACCATCAAGGGCAACACAATCGAAGCGAACACAGCCATAGTTTCTGGTGGTGGGATATGGTGCTCGGATTCTCCCACTACTGTCACTATCGAAGCCAACGCGATCGCCGGAAATACGGCCGTCTGGGGGGCGGGAATCTGTTCGAGCGAAGCTTGTCCGAGCGTCGTGGGCAACATCATCAGCGACAATGCCGCGGGCGAGGACGGAGGGGGAATATACTGTCACTATTCCGCTTCGTTGATGAGGCGAAACACAGTCACGGGAAACACGGCCAAAGGCTGGGGTGGTGGAATCTACCTCGGCGAATCCTCGGCTACGGCCCTCAATTGCGTTCTGTGGGGAGACAGTGCCGGGATCGACCACGAGATATGTTTGGCGGGTACAAGCTCGATCGCCATCACCTACTCGGACATAGAAGGCGGTTGGGAGGGCGTGGGCAATATCGACGCAGATCCGATGTTTGTACTGGCCGACAAACAAGACTACCGCCTCCTTTGGGAATCCCCGTGCATTGACGCTGGGCACCCGGATTCCCTGGACCCAGACGGTACACGCAGCGACATGGGGGCGCACTTCTTCGATCAGGACGACTACATGACGCTGTACCTGACGCCGGACGCGACCGAGATCGTCCCAGGTGGCCAGTTCGGATTGACCTTCACCCTCATCAATCGCTGGGCACAGCCAGAGACCTTGTGGATGCGTACGCGAGTCACGCTACCCAACGGTAACACCTCGACTAGCACGCAGGGACCGTATTCTCTGCCACCCGATTTCACCGTGCAGCGTCACACGGCTCGGAACCTGCCATTCGGAGTGCCGCTCGGTCTGTATGGGTACCGGGTTCGCATCGGCGTACCGCCCTCGACACTCTATGATGAGGACAGCTTCACGTTCACGCTGGTTGAACCGTAGTCGAGACAACTGGCTGGAATCACATTGGGGCATGGTGATCACCGCTGGGGTCCAACGGAGAGAAATATCATGACACGGTTCACGACTTTGCTGGGTGCTGCCCTGACTCTCTTGCTATGTGCGGGAGTCTCGGCAACGGTTCTCCACGTGCCGGGCGAGTATCCGACTATCCAGGCAGGGATCGATGCCGCAGTTGAGGGTGACACGGTGCTGGTGGCTGATGGGACGTATACGGGTGACGGGAACCGGGACATCGACTTTCTGGGCAAGGCGATTGTTGTGATCTCCGAGAATGGGCCTGAGGTGACAGTTGTCGATTGTGAGGGAGATTCACTGGATCCGCACCGAGGATTCTTCTTCCATAGCGGGGAGGACTTGAGTTCGGTGCTCCGGGGATTTACGGTTCAGAACGGATTTGCCTACCGCGGCGGCGGAATGCGATGCGACTACGCCTCTCCCACGATCGCAGGCAACTGGATCACCAGGAATACGGCGTCGGGTGGCTTGAGTGGGTGGGGCGGCGGAATCCACTGCTACTCGTCTTCTCCCAGGATCGAAGGCAACATGATTACGGGGAACATGGCGTCGGGTCCGTGGGGGGGAGCGGGCGGCGGAGTCTACTGCGACTATGCCTCTCCTATGATCGTGGGGAATACGATTGCTGGGAATACGGCTAGTGCTAGTGGTTCGGCTCGCGGTGGCGGCGGCGGAATATGTTGCCTGTACGCGTCCTTTCCAACACTCGCATGGAACAGGATCAGTGGAAATGAGGCCTATTATGGCGGTGGAATCTACTGCTACGAGTCCGGTCCAGTGATCGTGGGAAACACGATCAGCGGGAATGTAGGGGAGCTCGCGGGCGGTGGAATGTACTTTCCGTGGGGATCTTCTTCTCTGATCGGTGGCAACACGATCAGCGGGAATGAGGCTCGGATCGGGGGCGGGATATTATGTCATGCGTCTTCTCTTACGATCAACGGAAATACCATGACCAGAAACGCCGTCACCCTCGGGGAGGGCGGCGCGATTCATTGCTACTCGTGTTCCCTGTCTATCATTAACTCCATCCTCTGGGGCGACTCGCCATCCCAGATCGAAGTCGATGGAGATACATTACTAGTCGTTGCCTATTGCGACGTCGAAGGAGGCTGGTCGGGTGAGGGCAATATTGACGCAGATCCGATGTTTGTGCTGGCCGAGAAGGGAGACTACCGATTGCTGTGGGGGTCGCCATGCATCGACGCCGGGCATCCAGACTCGTTGGACGCGGATGGGACGCGGAGGGACATGGGGGCGGAGTTCTTCGACCAGGAGGATTACATGACGCTGTACTTGACACCCGATACGACTGAAGTGTCCCCGGGAGCAATGCTAGGCGTGACCTACACGGCAATCAACCGGTGGCCACAGGCGGAGCCGTTCTGGGTTCAGACAGAGGCGACCCTGCCGAATGGCAGCCCGTTCACTATCATCGGGCCCGACCAATACACCCTGCCGGCGAATACTACGGTGCAGCGTCACCTGCATCACATGGTGCCTGGGGCTGCGCCTCTCGGCGCGTATGGGTATGGGTCCCGGATCGGGATGCCACCCTCGATGGTCTACGACGAGGACAGTTTCGGTTTCGCGATCGTGCCCCCGCCGGTGGAGTAGACGAGGACGAGGAAGAACCGCATTGGGGATCTGGAGGGAACGGACGAGGGAGGAAGCGATGTGCAGAAGAGAAGACGGATGGATGTGGTGCGCGGTGCTGTGTCTCGCGCTGGTGATGGTCGCGGGCTTATGGGGCGTGGTATATGCGGGCAGAACAGATCCCGCATTGCAGGAAACGGTGAAGGCGGCAGCCGATGATGGGCATATCTCGATCAGCGTGATCATGAGGGAGAGAATCGACTACGAAGGCCTGCACGCTCTAGCGACTGGTCTCCCCAAGACAGAGGGAAGGCGTGTGATTCGGGAGGAGGCGACGGCCTTCGCGAGAGAAAGCCAGTCGCGGCTGCGCACGCTCGTGCAGGAGGCTGCCGCGTTGGGACGCGCTCGAGACATCCGATATCTGCATGCAGTCAATGTGGTCCGTCTACTCGCTCAGTCCTCACTGGTGAGGGAGATTGCCGCGCTGCCTGAGGTGGAGACGATCATGTACAACACGCGTGGGTACGCTTTGACCGGCCTCCAGGAGAGACCTGAATCAGTTGATTCTATCGAGCCGTTTGCTCCGCGCTCCCATCAGTCGGACACGGCGTGGGGTGTGCAGTGGATCGGAGCTGACGATGTGTGGGAACTCGGGTACAGAGGTCAGGGCGTTCTCGTTGCGATCATCGACACCGGAATCTGGTACTACCACAGTGATCTTTCCGGCAACATGTGGACGAATCTCGGGGAGATACCGAACAACGGAATTGACGACGATGAGAATGGGTACATCGACGACTACTACGGGTTCAATTTCGATGCGCACACATCCGATCCGATCGATGAGAACGGGCATGGCACACATGTCTCCGGCACAGTAGCAGGGGATGGGACAGGCGGCGTGCTGACGGGAGTTGCACCAGAGGCTCACCTGATGGCGATTCGCGTGTTGGATGAGGTGGGATGGGGCGAAGAGGCAAATGTCTGGGAGGCGATCGAGTACGCGGTCGACATGGGGGCGGATATCCTGCATGGGTCGATCGGTTGGTACCACCTCATTCATCTTCCTGACCGGGCGGCATGGCGGGATGTCTGCAGCTATGCCCTGGCTGCAGATGTCATACTGTCGTTCTCTGGCGGCGGCGGGCGCCCCTCCTATTGGCCTCCGGACGTGATTACGACGCCCGGCGACGTGCCACCTCCCTGGCTCCATCCCGGCCAGACGCTCGAGGGCGGCCTCAACTCGATGATGACGGTGGGAGCGACCGGTTACTACAATGACGACTACGCGTACTTCAGCTCCAACGGACCGGTCAGTTGGCAGTCGGTTCCACCCTGGTATGACTATCCATACGCTCCGGGCATGGGTCTGATCGATCCCGATATCTGCGCACCGGGAGTGAATATCAACTCCACGATCATGGGAGGAGGATACAGCGGCGAAACCTGGAGCGGCACATCCATGGCAGCTCCGCACAATTCCGGGCTAATCGCCTTGTTGCTCTCCTGCAACTCGGCTCTCACGCCTCCAGAGATCGATTCGATAATCGAGATGACAGCGCTCGACAGAGGTCCGGCAGGGAAGGACAACGACTATGGAGCGGGGCGGATTCAGGCCCTCGAGGCAATCGGCACCATGGTACCGAGGACCTGGCACGTGCCGAGCCCTGAGTGTCCTACTATTCAGGCAGGGGTCGACTCGGCGGCGGCCGGAGATACGGTGCTAGTCGCCGATGGTCTGTACACCGGTTACGGGAACCGGGATATCGACTTCGGTGGTAAGGCGATCGTTGTCATGTCGGAGAACGGCCCGGAGGTGACCATCATCGACTGTCAGGGGAGCTCGCTCGATCCCCATCGCGGGTTTCGATTCTATAGTGGGGAGGAGGCCACCGCGGTCGTGCGCGGGTTCACGATTCAGAATGGGTATGTGACGGGGGGATGGCCCCTGACGTGCGGCGGCGCGATTCACTGCGTCGGTTCTTCACCCACGATTGCCGGGAATATCATCCGGGAGAACACTGCGGAGATCGACGGCGGTGGGATAGCCGCTGAGGAGGAATCTTTCCCGATCATTGTGGAGAACATGATCACCGACAACCATGCCGTCTGGGGTGGGGGTATCGCTTTCTGGGAAGACAGCGATGGCATCGTGATCAGCAATACGGTGTCCGAGAATGAAGCCACATACGGCGGCGGCATTTCGTGCTTGGGGTATTGCGCTCCGATGATAGTGGGCAATACGATCGGCGAGAATGCCGGCACCTACGGAGGGGGCATCTCCTGCTGGGGCGAAAGCCCAGCTACCCTCGTGAGGAACACCATCACCGGGAATACGGCTGCGGAAGGCGGTGCCATCTCCTGCCACGACTCCTATTTGAATGTCACCAATTCCATCCTCTGGGGTGACAACGCAGGAATTGGCCCTGAAGTCGTCCTCCGCCAGAGCGGAGCGATCGGCATCAGCTTCACTGACGTGGAGGGCGGCTCATCGGCAGTCCATGTCGATCCTGGCTGCTTCCTCGCGTGGGGCGAAGGGAACATCGACACCAGTCCCTGGTTCGTCTGGCCGAGCTTCGATGATTATCGGCTGCTCTGGCCATCCCCATGCATCGACGCAGGCCATCCTGATTCGCTCGATCCTGATGGCACCAGGTGCGACATGGGAGCACACTCCCTCGATCAGTCGAAAACCCTCGTCATCTATGCCTCAGTCCAGGCACTGACGGTAGCTCCGGGACAGACCGGGAGTGTCGTATACACGATCATGAACTGCCATGACGAGCCCCAGCCGACCTGGTGGATCGCTCTCCTCAGGCGGCCCAACGGCCAGCCGTGGCCCGGGAACCCGCTCGAAGGGCCGCACTACCTCGAGATGAAGCCTGATTCCTACTTTCAGGCCGTGAGGTCGTATACGGTGCCTCTCCAGTGTCTGCTCGGGACCTGGGGCTTCAGGACTATGGTGGGTCATCCCGGAAACGTCTTCGACCAGGACGGCTTCAAGTTCACGGTGGTGCTGCCAGTGAAGAAGTGATCAATCGCGATCACAGCTGCTCGGTCATCCCTGCGAGCACGGGCGGGCCCTGAGGAAAGAGCAGGATTCGGGGCAATAGAGCGAAGGGGGGAGCGAACGTGAGAGTAGTGATGGTAGTGCTGGGTGTCTCCTTGACTGTCGTTGCGTGCGGAAGCGCCTGGGCCACGGTTCTCCGCGTGCCGGACGACTAGCCGACGATTCAGGCCGGGATCAACGCTGCCTTGGAGGGCGATACGGTGCTAGTCGCCAATGGCACCTACACGGGTGACGGGAACCGTGACATCGATTTCGGGGAAGGGCCATAACAGTCATGTCTGAAGAGGGGCCCGGTGTGACCATTATCGATTGTGAAGGGAGTGCGGGAGATCCTCACCGAGGATTCTATTTCCATAGTGGCGAGCACTCGACCTGGGTGCTGCATGGATTCACGATCAGAAATGGGTATTGGTACCTCACGAATTGGGATAGATACGGTGGTGGGATATTCTGCAGCGGTTCTTCTCCCATCATAGAGGGCAATGTGATCACAGGGAATACGGCGAATGTCGGCGGCGGCATCGCCGGCCGGTACGCTTCCTCGCCAACCATCCGAGGCAACACGATCACGGGGAATCACGCCGACTTTCGCGGTGGTGGTGGCATCTATTGGTACTTCTACTGCTAGCCGACGATCTCGCACAACGCTATCACCGAGAATACAACCAGCTCCAGGGGAGGGGGTATACAGTTCTGGTACACTTGTTATGGGCAAATCGTTGACAACACCATCACCGGGAACACGGCTGAAGAGGACGGCGGCGGAATCGACTGCTACAACGGGGGCTCTCCGCAGATCCAGGGCAACACAATCACTGAGAACGTTGCCGGCGAGCGCGGGGGAGGAGTCGCATGCTGGAACACCTCGTGCCCACCTCTGAAAGACAACACAATCACAGACAACACGGCCAACACTTATGGAGGCGGGATCTACTGCTATCACTCCTCCCCGCCGATCTCTGGAAACACGATCACTGGAAATGCGAGTACCTACAAGGGAGGGGGCATAACGTTCCGGTTGGACTGTTCAGGGCCGGTCGTAGACGACACCATCATAGAGGATACCGCGGACGTCGCCGGCGGGGGAATCTTCTGCGCCCTCGGATCCTCTACGCCGATCGAGCTCAACGCAGTTGCTGGGAATACGGCTGGAGAGAACGGCGGAGGAGTCTATTGCCTTCGATCATCTCCAGCGACCGAAGCCAATACCATCACGGGGAATACAGCCGGGGAGTGTGCTGGTGGGATCTTCTGTGAAGATGAATCCTCGCCAACCGTCATCAACTTGGTCCTCTGGGGGGACAGCGGGGATTCTGGACCGGAAATCTACTTGGCTGCGTCATGTTCGCTGACTGTTAGCTACTCCGATGTCGAGGGAGGCTCGGCAGCAGTGTATGTCGGGCCGGGAGGCATGTTGCAGTGGGACGAGGGCAACATCGACGCTGATCCGAGGTTCGTGAAGTCGGAGTGGCGGGACTATCGTCTGTTGTGGGGCTCACCCTGCATCGATTCTGGGCATCCGGACTCGCTCGATCCTGGCGGTACACGCAGCGATATGGGTGCCTTCTTCTTCGATCAGTCGAAGAGTCTTGTCACGTATGTGACACCTGAGACGCTCTCTCTCCTACTGGGTGATAGCCTGCATGTTCTCTACACATTGGTCAACTGCAACGATGAGCCGCAGCCGTGTAGAGGCATTGTGAAACTGACTCTACCTGATGGCGAGCCATGGCCCGGGAATCCGCTCGAGGGACCCGGCTATGGGATCATACATCGACATTACAGCTGGCAGTACGTTCGAGAGTATCAGGTACGCGACATGTGCCCTCTCGGCACGTGGGAACTGGCTTGGAAGGTGGGGATGCCCGGTAACGTCTTCGATCAGGACGGGTTTAAGTTCACAGTCGTGGAGCCTTAGCGGCACGGGCAGTCGCTGCGATAGGGGAGGGGGTGCCGGGAATCTGCCTCGCCTGGTGAGCGCCCATCGGATGATGTCTCCGGACATACCTCGCCACGGGCTGATCAAGGGTGAGGCATGTCTTTCTGTACCCAACGGTCGGCGGGGAGGTGTGTTCATGGAGCTCGATCTGCTGGAGCGCTTCGAGGCGCACCTGCGGCTTCAGGACGATCTAAGCGACAATACAGTCAGGGCATACGGGGGCGACATGAGACAATACTTCAGGTATCTCGAGGCCCATAGCACGGGGCCCGTCCGCGCCGAGCGGCACGATGTGGTGGGGTTCCTCGGGTCTCTCCGGCAGGCCGGCACGACGGCGAGCACCCGCAAGCTCTCGGCGGTGAGGCGGCTCTACCGGTATCTCGCGGAGAGGGGGGAGGCGGTGTGCGATCCTACCGAGGTCGTGAGAGCCCCGCACAGACAGGGACGCCTCCCGATGGTGCCGAGCGTCAAGGAGGTCGAGCGCATGCTCGAGAAGCCGCGAATCCGGACGGCGACGGGGCTCGGGGATCGCGCACTTCTGCATGCGGTCTACTCGACCGGGCTCCGCGGCACCAAGGTGGTCCGACTCGACCTGAAGCACGTCGACGTTGGCGGGCAGTGGGTCCGGTTCCGGGCGAAGGGCGGGAACGAGCGGGTGGTCCCCTTCGGCGGCGAGCTCACCCGGTGGCTCGGCCTCTACCTGGACCGCGCGCGTCCGGAGCTCGCGACCGCGGACTGGGGCGGAGCGTTCTTCCTCAACTGCAGAGGGGGGGCTCAGTCGAAAGGGATGCTGGAGAATCGTCCGCGAGTACGCCGAGCGCGCGAGCATCGACAAGCGGGTCTCGCCGCACACGCTCCGTCACTCGTTCGCAATGCATCTGTTGGAAGGGGGTGCTGATCTTCGAGTCGTTCAGGAACTGCTCGGTCACGTCGATATCTCGACGACCGAGATCTACACGCACTTCGATCTGAGGCATCTCAATCGAAGTGCATCGAACCTACCACCCCAGAGGGTGACGCCGCCCGGGCGAGTGGTCGGCGTCCGCGAATCGCGCCACAGGAAGAGGGTTCCGGGATGGTCCGCGATCTTCCTCTCGCTCGGACGAGTTTTTTCTTGACAGGTGCCGGTTCGGTGCGCTATCCTTTCAGTGGGTAGTACCGCGCAGACAGTAGAACACAGTAGAACCCAGCGGAACCTTTGGCTTCTGTGAGGGTATGACGCATTGAGTTCTTTCTCAATACGATGTAAGCCTCGGTGGATCCAGTCTCCGGGAGATTCCGCACGAGGTTTGGAGGGCGGCCTCTCGCCCGGAGATCGCCTTTGATCTATGAGCGCAGCCCGCCAGCACTGCATGCTCGGATGGTGAGGGGCTCCGCCTCTCTACTGTTTGCGCGGTAGCATCCGAGCAGCAGTTGTTGGCGGACATTGTATTGGGAGTGAACTCGGTATGTCGAAGAGCATACAGGCATGGCTGGGGTGAGGACATCAGCCGCGATTCCCACGGCCGAGGGATGGCCGTTCTTTTCTTGTCGTCGTTGATCATCGCCGCCATTCGACCATCGCAGGCTATCCTCAGCCCATCGTGAGGATGTTATGCGGAAACCAGATATACAGTAGTCAGGACACAAGAAGAACGGGAGCAGCCAAGATGTCAATGAAGAAGGCGAGGACAGCCCGCTGGCTTGATCTGGCAGCCCTGGTCCTCTTTCTCTATGGCGTTGGAGTCCTCTTGT
>Ga0111224_1030_pt1 | contig 23278 bp, 26 predicted proteins | sample DeeMarSWOR152_54_FD_80388 | JGI IMG/M metagenome (GOLD analysis project Ga0111224, IMG submission 80388) | candidate division TA06 bacterium DG_24
GGAGGCCCTCCTTTAGATGTATGTCGATAAACATGCATTAGAAAGGGCAGCCCAAAAGAATGCAACAAAAATCTACCCACAATCACAATCCGCAGCCGCGGCAGGTTTGCGCTTGACAAAATTCCCGAAATGTCCTAGAATGGTCGGGAGGTCGAAATAATAGTTGCCCCGAGGGCTTCCCTACACCTCCCAGTCATTCTTCGGAATGGCTGAGGGAAGAACTACTGCCTCGGCAGTACCTCGGGGCTTACTTCGTCCGGGTCGTCACCCGCACGAAGCGGAGCCTCTCCACCTGGTCTGTCACCTGGGCAATGCTGGCTCGTTGCGCCCAGATCGTCACGGGCGACGCGGGCCTATTTCATCTAAGCGACCACCGGGGCCCCGCCGAATAGACCGGAGACGCGCATGTTCTACTCGGCCCTGATCCACAGGGCTCTCGACTATGCTGCCCGCACCCACGAGGGACAGTACCGCAAGAACCCTGAAGCGGTCATTCCCTACGTCAGCCACTGTGCAATGGTCGGGCTCATCCTCCAGCGAGCAGGATTCGACGAGGAAGTCGTGGCCGCCGGAATCCTGCACGACACGTGTGAGGACAGGGGCGTCGATCGTACGGAGCTGGCGGAGCTCTTCGGGGAGAGGATTGCTGATCTGGTGCTCGATGTGAGCGAGGAGGACAGATCTCTTCCCTGGAAGGAGAGGAAGAGGCGGTACCTCGACCGCCTTCGATCAGCGCAGCCGGAGGCAATCGCCATCTCGGTAGCGGACAAGATCCATAATCTCTATTCACTGCTCGCGTCCCTCGAGACCGGCGCCGAGATCTGGAATCGTATGAAGCGCGGCAGGCACGAACAGATCGAACGATTCGAGGAGATAGCGGACTTCCTCAGAGAGAGTTTCGACCACCCCCTGCGGCAGGAATTTATGGAGATCCTGGATCTGCTCAAGAAAAAGACGGGCTGAGGGAGCCTAAAGGGAGAGAACTGACGGCTGCACGTGCAGCGCATGGCGTCGCAAGGTGAGGACGAGGATCGGGATGAGGATGAGCTGGACGATGATTCCCGGGACCCCGGCCGCGAAGGCCGCGATCATATAACCCTTAAGGGAGAAAGGCAGCCCCAACAGCCGTCCGATCGTGAGAAGCCCCACTCCATACCCCACACGCCCCGCAATCTGCGCAACGATGAGGGCGCCGATCAGAGCCCCGACCGGATAGACCGCCCGCCACGCTGACTGTATCCGATTCCCCCGACTTGCCCTCACACCGGCACCGTGAGCAGTAGTCGACGGTGCCTGCCGCTCTGCCTCATTGCCGGGCTGCTGCTCGGGACGGGGCCAGGCGCTCCAGGCGCGCACCAGCAGGCCGAATACCAGCCCGTAGATCGGGAGCTCGAGTGTCATCAGGGGAACGCGCAGGGCGGGCGGCATGCCCGTGAGGAGGAAACTGAGTCCGGGGGAAATGATGCCCACGATGAGGCCGCTAACCGGCCCGATGAGTGCGCCCGCGAGCAATACCGGGATGTGCATCGGAAGAAAGATCCGCCCTCCCAGACTCACCTGATGGAACAGAATCGGCAGCAGGATTCCCAGGGCCACGAACAGCCCGGTCTGCGCCACTGTGCGGGGCGCCCATCCCTCTCTCCCCTCTCCTCTCATCGTCACCCTCCCTTCCGCTTTCGCCCCCGTGCCACATATCGCGACGGGACATCGACGATCTCGATAGGCTCGATTCCTGCCGACTCCATCATCTGCTCCATCGAGTAATGGTCGGGCAGCGTGTCGTGCTGCACCTCCGGGCCGGCACTCCGGTGGTGGCGAGCGATCTCCTCACGTGACATGAGATGGATGATCCAGAGCTCCCCTCCTTGCCTCAGCACGCGCCCCATCTCTCCCATCGCAGCATCCTGATTGCCCAGATGGGGGAAGGTAGCAAAACAGATGACGAGCTCGAAGGTCTCCGAAGCGAACGGCAGCCAATGTGCGTCGGCATGGATCGCCAGGACGTCAGCCTCGCGCTTGGCCGACGCCTGAGAGAGCATCTCGTAGGAGAGGTCGATCGCTGCTAATGTGCCATTCGTCGAGAGCCGCCCTCTCAGCAATGGCCACAGAACGCCTGTGCCGCAACCCACATCGAGCACGCGGCGAGCAGATCCAAACGGGAGATCTGCGATCAGCTGAGACAGCCGGGCAAGGGCCTCGGGCTCGTACAACCTGTCCCAGTCGGGCGCATGGTGATCGAAGAATTCCCGTTTCGACTTGATGCTCATCAGTTCTGGCCTCGTGCGCACCGTCTATTCGACTTTGCTCTTGATCCAGTCGATGCCTCTGCGACGAAGGGCCGGAGGGCCGATGGCCACTTTTTCTTCTGTCCTCAGATCGACGCCGACGCCGGCGGGCTCGAGAATCAGGAGATCGGCTCCCGGTATCACCTCCCGCACACACCTGGTCGCCTCGGTCGTCGCCCGTTCCTGAAGCCTCAGCGCCTCTGTGAAGCTGAGTGCTTTCCGGATGCCGAAGAAACTACTCAGCGATCGGTAGCGCAGGCGGACGACCACGAGCCGATTGGCCTCGGTCAATATGTCAACATCGATCTCGCCGGGGAACATGCCCCGTCGCGCCAGCGCCTCCAACAGTTGCGATGCGGCAGCCGGATCTTGCTCGGGCACAGGGGGATGGCGTATCGGATTGGGGAGAGAATGCTTTCGCACGCGGTCGGGAGATATCTCGACGAGGAACCAGTCTCCTCCGGCTTCGTCATGGACCCAATCCGAATAGAACCAATCGACTACCACATCCCTTATCGGTGGTTCGTAGTACCACGGTCTGCTCTCCTTCCAGAACATGACGATAGCGCGCGCCTCGGGACGGGGTATCTTCGTGCTATCGAATGAGACAGCGGCGGCATAGACCGAAACGTCCCGGTACAGCGTGTCGGGTGAGAGGCGCACGAATCTATACCGGAACCGATTCCTCGCATCTTCCGTTGCCTGCGGCTCCAGAAACCGCCCTGCGCGGGCGACGTCTCCCCGTCGGATACACTCCGCAAAAGCGCGCACGCGCTCTTCGAGTCTCGATCTCGATGGCGGATGGTATCCCTGACATCCGGCTACGCAGATCGAGAGCGCCGCAGCCAGTGAGACAAACCCGAGCAGCACCCGGGCGCGGCCGCGCTTCCTATGATTTCGGCTTATCGGTGTGGGCACCGTGATCACTCACCCTTGAAGGCGACGAGAGACTCGACATCGTATCCGGCTAGCTTCTCCCTGCCCCCCAGATCAGGAAGCTCGACAAGGAAGGCAACACCTACGATCCGACCGCCCAGTTTCTCAATCACCCTGCATGTCGCGAGCGCCGTCCCTCCGGTGGCCAGGAGATCATCAACGACCAGAACCCGCTGCCCTGTCTTGATAGCATCTACATGTATCTCGACGGCGTCTGTGCCATACTCGAGCTCGTACTCCTCCCGCGCCGTCCTGGCCGGGAGCTTTCCACATTTTCTTACGGGCACGAAGCCGACTCCCAGAAGGTATGCTAGAGGGGCGCCGAGGATCAGCCCTCTGGCTTCGATTGACGCGACGAGATCGACGTCCCGGTCATGGAACAGCTCGAGGAGGGCATCGATGGCCAGGCGAAGGCCCTCCGGATCCTTCAACAGAGTCGTGATATCACGGAAGAGGATGCCCTTCTTGGGGAAGTCGGGGATGCTTCGTATGAGTGATTCTAAGCGCTCCACCGTTCCGCTCCCTGCGGCAATGCCAATGCGAACTGAGTGTTCACCATCTCAGCGAAAAGCTATCGAAGGTTCCGCTGGGGGACTTCCAGCTAGTCTCGACATTGGAGACACGTGCAGCGCGCGGTCCCTTTCGGACATGCTCGACGAACTCCTCGAGCCGCGCTTTGGGCCCCTCAGCCTCCGCCTCCACTTTCCCGCTGGGAAGGTTGCGCACGTACCCGACCAACCCCAGGGCGTGCGCGACGCGCTCCACGTAGAACCGAAATCCCACCCCCTGTACATAACCGGAGACAAGGAGGTGAACTGCCGCCTCGTCAGTGCCCGCGTCCATGATCTCCTCACCTCCCGCGGTCCCGCCTCTGTGCCTCTCTGCACGCCACGGCCACCGCTTGCTCCGGATCGGTCGCCCTGACGACCGGTGCCTCGAGCGCCCATGTCCCGATGCCCACAACGGGAACGGACATCTTCAGCGCCGTAGCGATCTCAGAGAGCGTCCCATAGCCTCCCGAGACGGCCACGACCGCGTCGGAGGAGAGCACGATGACTACGTTCCTGGCCTGTCCCATCCCTGTTGCCACCGCATGGTCGACGAACTCATTCGCCTCATACGGGTCCGATCCGGGGAGGATACCGATCGTCACGCCGCCGGCACCCTTGGCACCCCGGCAGGCTGCCTCCATCACACCTCCCAGCCCGCCGCAGATGAGCGTCGCCCCGGCTCGTGCGATCTCCCTGCCGACCGCTTCCGCAACACCTGCGACCTGTTCGTCGCAACTTCCGGATCCGATGACGCCGATGACCAGGTGCCTCTCCCCTCGCGTGCACAGTCCCCGAGCATCGCCCAGATCTTCAGGCAAGCCTGTGCAGTCCTTAGACTCCCTTGGACCTGTTTCGGGTTGGAACCATATCCGTTGACTTCTTCGTCACTCCGCCTGAGCTCCTCTCCTGAGAGCAACGGCACGCGTTCTAATCCTCGATCGCCTCCTTCAACATCCCGACCGCATAGCCATCCTCATGAAGAGCTCGGAGCAACCTCGCCAAGAGCATTTCAGAGACTTCCGTGACGAATTCGCCTTCTCCTCCGACGGGGGCGTCATGCAGCAAGATGATCGACCCAGACAACCTGGGATGATTCATGATGCGATCGACCGCGGCTGCACACTTTGACTGCACTTGCGCCGCCGAACGGCATCTACGCGAGATCTTCCAATCACGCGTCGAAATGCTCCACTGAGCCAGACAGGTCGATGGGTTCCACCGACGCAGAGCCTCATGAACATGCGGATCGAATGCACCCGCTCCGTGAGGCGTTCTCACGAAATACCTGGACGGCGTCGGTCGAAGGGTACGTAACAAAGCCTCGGTCCGTTCAATCTCATCGAGAATCTCTTCCGTGGTCATGCGGTCGAATCGCCTGTGACTGTAGCCATGTGCATAGACATCGTGACCGTCTTTGACTATGTCCCGTACAAGTGACAGATTCTCCTCGGCCCGAGAACCTAGAACGAAAAAAGTCGCATTCACACAATGGGCCTTAAGCGCTCTCAAGAGAGCAGGAGTTGTCTCTTTGCTGGGACCGTCGTCTATCGAGAGTGCCACCCATTTCGCACCGGGTGAGATGTGAGAGTTACGCTCGACGATCGGGAGAACGCCTCTTCCTCGAATCCTGAGCCGTGCCGGCCATCTCCTACATTCGTCAAACCACGCTCCGACACGAGCACGGCGTTCGATGAACACTGGCATCCGACTGTGATCCTCCCGTGCCGAAACAGGTTTCCGTGCGATATGTCACGACTCAGACCGGCGGTTTCGGGGAGATCAATCGATAGAATCGGAGTGTTCCGAATACAGATCAGCGGGTGGAGCATCGAATCCATGGAAGCCGCGAGCCAAGTGACCCGAATCCCGCGTGGCACGAATCCTCACCAAAGTAATGCAGTTGCGCCTGTTGATCGGGTGAGGGCCTTTGGTTTGTCCGAGCGGTGAAAATGGTGAAGCGACGATGCCCCATCGAGTGGTCGGGGCGACTGGATTTGAACCAGCGACCTCTTGGTCCCGAACCAAGCGCGCTTCCAAGCTGCGCTACGCCCCGGTATGCGAGGCACCGTCGCTCCGGTCTGACATTTCATCCGCTGACACGAATCAACACCCGCCGATATCGGCCTCGATCAGGGCCATCCGTCCCTGCCGATGAGCGGCACGAATACGCAACCGCAGACCGTGCGGGTCTCCAGTGCTTCACCTCGCCTGGTGACTTGCTTCAATACCTGAGAGAGTGAACCGCCAATCGGTATCGCCAGACGCCCACCATCGGCAAGCTGCTCCGTGAGCGCTTTCGGTATCTTGGGCGCTGCAGCGCTCACCAGGATCGCATCAAAGGGAGACGCTTCGCGCCATCCGATCGTTCCATCCCCGATGCGAAATGCGATGTTCGTATACCCGAGATTCTCGAGCAGTTCTCGGGCCCGCGTGCCGAGCGACGGGATCCGCTCAATCGTGAATACCTGTGCCGAGAGCTCGGCGAGCACCGCCGCCTGGTACCCGGAACCGGTCCCGATCTCCAGTACACGCTCCTCTCCCTGGAGATCGAGAGCATCGATCATCGTCGCGACCATGTAGGGCTGCGAGATCGTCTGTCCTTCGCCGATCGGGAGAGGATGATCTCCGTACGCCTTTTCCGAGAACGCTTCGGACACAAAGAGATGGCGTGGCACGCGCTCCATCGCTGCGAGCAGACGGGCCTCCGTGATGCCGCGCGCCCGAATCTGCGTCTCGACCATCTTCTTTCGGGAGCGCTCGTACTTCGTCAAGGGCTCCACGCTATCACGCACCTACACTCAACCCTGTCTCCAGACCGGCGGCCCAGATCCGCAGGTCGTCGATCGCCTTATAGTCGGTCAAATCGAAATGGAGCGGCGTGATCGAGATCATCCCGCAATCGACCGCGGAGAAGTCGGTGTTTGCACCCACCTCCCACGTTGCCTCCCCCGCGATCCAGTAGTGAGATGTCCCATCCGGGTCCACCCGTTCAACGATGCTGTCCTGGTAGATCCGCTTCCCCAGGCGCGTCACACGCACCCCTGCGATCTCTCCTCCGGGCGAGTTCGGGATGTTCACGTTCAGGACTGTATGCGGCGGAAGCCCAGTCTTCAGAATCCTATCGGCCAGTGTGGTGGCGAATGATGCGGCCGCTCGGAAGTCGTGTGGCCCCTCCGCCTCCCGGGTGACGAGAGAGAACGCAATGGACGGTATCCCCAGTATCGCGCCCTCCATCGCCGCCGCCACCGTCCCCGAATACATCGTATCCTCTCCCATGTTGGGCCCATGGTTGATCCCCGACACAACCAAACGGGGTCTCTCTCTCAGAAGACCATGCACGGCGAGAAGTACGCAATCTGTAGGAGTCCCGTCGACGCTGTGGACGCGATCACCCAGCTGTTCCACATGCAGCGGACGGTGGAGTGTCAGCGAATGACTCGTAGCGCTCTGCTGGCGATCCGGAGCCACCACACACGTCGTCCCGAGGGGGGACATTGCCTCGCGCAGCGCTGCCAACCCCGGGGCGTGCACCCCGTCATCGTTGGTCACGAGGATGTTGATATCTACACCCATAAGCTTCGTATGAAAAGCCAGATGAATCGCATTGTATCGGTAAACGGTTGAATGTAACTCACTTCTCGGGCGTAGATTGTGGGTATCGGAATCGACTCTATACGATACCCTTTCCTCCCCGCCTTAATGAGTATCTCCGATTCGGTTTGATAGTTTCGTGTCGTGAGCCTGATGTTCCTGAGGGGTCCGGCCCGTATCAGTCGGTATCCGGATTGGCTATCGTCGACCCGTTGGCCGCAGAGGAGCGAAACGACAAGAGACGTCAAGCGGTTGGTGAAGACTCTGATGAGCGGCATCGTGGAGAGGTCGCCGCGCCGCGATCCGACGATGATGTCCGCCCCTCTCTTCCGCGCCCGCGCAACGAATCGGGGGAGGGAACGATAATCGTGCTGGCCGTCTGCGTCGAGCGTAATGACAGCGTCGTACCCCTGTTTCAGGACGTAGGAGAATCCCGTGCGGTGCGCGGCACCTTTGCCGAGATTCCATTTGTGTCTGAGCACGTTCACGCCGCGCTGCCGGGCAACGGCTGAAGTACAGTCGCTCGATCCATCATCGACGACGAACACATTCCGTCGGTCAAACATGGTACTGATGGACTGGAGCAGGCTGGCGAGCGTGGTCTCCGCGTTGAATGCCGGAATCAGGATCGCGACTTTCACGGGCGTATCAAGACCTCCACAGCGGCTCGAAGACGAACCACTGGTCAGGATACTTGCGTACGTATCGCTCCAATACTTCCAATGTAAGAAGGACATTGGCCCTCAGGTCTTCTGTCTCAGATCCCGTCTTCACGAGCCGGAGAGGTCCTTCGAACAGAATCCGGTGGCGGGCTCCCTTCACCCTCACGGCAAACGCCATAAACAGACTGGCGCCGGTCTTCATAGCCAGTCTCACCGCACCCGTGGGAATCGGGACATCCTCCCCGAACAGCGGTACCCCCATCCCCCGGTCGCTGAAGTCTCTGTCCCCGAGCAGGGCCACGCAGTCGCCCCTCCTCAGAGCCGTCAGCATCCCGCGCGGCGCCTCGCGCATGGACAACACGATCAACCCCTTGTCAGAGCGCCGACGTTCAAAGAACTCAGTCACCTGCTCGGTCGGATGATCGAGCGCCACCACAGTCAGCGGAATGCCGGCGCTGGCCACCGCCACACCACCGAGCTCCCAGTTGCCCAGGTGCGCAGTGAGAAAGACTACGCCTCTTCCCCTCCGCCACTCCTCGAGCAGAGGAACTCTCCATTCATCACCGATTATTTCTCTGATGGACTCTTTTGAGAGCGACGGAAGGCGTAGGAAGTCAACGACTGTCTTCGCGAAATTCCGGAAGGTGCGCCGACTCAGTGAGCACAGCTGCCGTCCACTCAGTTGATCCCCGAATGCATGGTGCAGATTGTCCAGAACAGCGCGCCGCCGGTCGAAGCGAACGAGAAACATCAGTTCCCCGGCTCGCTCAGCCAACCAGTAGCTGACTGAGACCGGCAGCAGTCTGGTAAGGAGAGCCGCCATTCGGTAGAAGAAGATCGCTACCATCTATCGCTCGCGCTCCAGATCTGGTCGGGGCGACTGGATTTGAACCAGCGACCCCCAGCCCCCCATGCTGGTGCGCTTCCAGGCTGCGCCACGCCCCGACAATTACTGTCACACGGACTGTGTCATTCGCTACAGCAGCGCCCCTCCTAACCGCTCAATATATAACATGATGCTTCGAGCTAGACAAGCGAAAAAAGATACCTCCTCTCTCGAATCCGGCCGCCCGGGGGCCCGCATGACCTCGGTACGGCTCGCGCCTGTTCCCCGGGGCATCGGTCTCAGGTGTCAGCCCGGAGAAGTCCGAGCACATCTTTGAGTTCCTGACGAATGGAGCCGAGCACGTCCTTGGCGAGCAGCTCATCAAATGGCAGCCCGAGCTGCGTGTCCCCGGACCGCCGCAGGTCGAGCATCTTCTTCTTCGCACCCTCCAGCGTATAGCGCTCTTCGTACAGCAGTTTCCTGATGGCGAAGACGAGACGGACCTCCCGAGGGGTGTAGGCACGACGCCCGGCATTCGTCTTTCGGGGTTTGAGCAACTTGAACTCGGACTCCCAGTACCGGAGCACATGGGGCTTTACCCCGGTCAGCTGAGCCACCTCGCCGATCGTGTAGTAGAGCTTCGACCCCGCGTGTCTGGCCACAGCCATCTCCTGTCCTCGACGGTCAGAGTGTAACTACGTTCCCCGCGTCCACACAGATTATCCCATCCTCGAATCTTTGTCAACTCCTATCCCAAACGTTCTGCAGAATAACGAAATACTGCCTCGGTGACGCTGAGATCGGACTTGCGCGCAGGGGGGGTTCGGGCTATTCTCATGGCGGCCAGGCCCGGCCGGGAGACAATCGACTGACAGGCGCTCTCCACGGTCCCCCTTGGGCCGGCCCTCCCGGCAGGATTCTGGGGGCGCCACCCCCCCCCGGTGGCGAGACCGAACCTGCAAACGAGTTCTCCTTCCCACGAGCGAGGCATATATGGACGTGGAGGCCGTCATCCTGGCCGCCGGCAGAGGTGAGAGGATGGGAGAACTCGGCCGCCGCATACCCAAGCCCCTCCTCTACCTACCCGGCCAGTATCTCATCGACCGTATGCTCGATCAGCTCTCGAGGGCCGGCATCGCCCGGACGGCCGTACTGGTTGGCGATCGGCGATCGAGAGTGGCACGTTATGTCAAGAGCAGTCCCGATATCGCAGTGCTACGCCAGCACCGTCCACCCACACTCTGCGGAGCCATAGCCACAGCCCTCGCCGGCGCAGCCGACCGGCTGCTCGTGATACACGGTGACAACGTCTTCTCCCAGCCATTCGGCTACTTCATACGTGCCGCGGCCGGGTCGCCGGCCGCATTCCTCACGGAAGCGGAGGGCTCTGTCCTTGCCGGGCTGTACCTCCTCTCGCGAAAACTTCTGAACTCAGTTCGTGACTGCCTCGCCTGCGACGGACTTGAGGAGCTCAAGGAGATTCTCATCTCTCGCCGAGTTCCCTGCGCGACAGTCCCGCTCCGCGGCTGGCGCGTGAATATCAACTCCCCGGGAGACTACCTCTCCGCAGTCCATCGCCTGCTCGACGAGCAGCAGATCCATTCCGAGAACTACGCAGGACTTCCGCGATCTTCGATTCCCTCCTCGACCACAGTCCACGAGCCGGCCTGGATCTCGCCCGGCGCCCGACTCGCCCGGAGCGAGATCGGGCCGTATGTGGTCGTGGGAGAACGCGCGGTGATCGAGGATGCGATCCTGTCTAACGCTGTCATATACCCGGGCAGCACTGTGAGGAACGTGCCGGCGAGGGATGTAGTCGCTGTCGGCAGACGGCTCATCTCCCTCGCCCTCTGATTTCCCCTTCGCATGACTTCGGCCGCCGTGATACTCAGGGCGGCCGCGGCGTTTTACTCAGTATGTGGCTCCCGATGCCGGCTTCCGGCCGGGAACGGACGCGCTATCGGGCACGGAGCGCTATGACATCTCCGTCGGTCGCGAGCCTCACTTCTCCACCGAAGATCTTCTCCGCTTCGGCGAGCGCAGCACCCGGCCTGAGGATCAGGGCCTGTGGAAGGTGGACGAGCAGAAGCCGCGCCGCTCCCGCAGCCGCGGCGACCTCTGCCGCCTGGGCGGGGGTGGAGTGCCCAGGTTCGGGATCGAGCACTGCCGCCTCGTGGACCAGGAGATCGACGCCGCGCCCTGCCTCGATCACCTCAGGGCACGGCTCGCCGTCTCCTGAGTATGCGAGTAGGGCGTTGGACTGCTTGAGGACGACTCTCAGAGCTATCGTGGGAAGGGAATGCCGGGCGGAGAACGCCCGGACCGCATAGCGTTCGGTATCGAGAAAAGGCCCCGCCTCGCCCGAGCAGCCCGCGCTGATAGCTCTATAGGAGGCGAATCCCGCCCCCACATCGAGCGCAGAGGTGATGGCCCTGGCCCGCGCGAGCGCGTCCTCATTTCCGTACACCGCGAGAGGCCGTTCTCGTCCTGTGAGATCGAGGTATTGCAGCAGGGCGGGCAGACCGTAGATGTGATCGGCGTGGCCGTGCGTGAGGATTACTGCATCGATATCGGCCGGGTCGAGCCCGTACCGGCGCAGCTTCAAGGAGGCACTGCCAGGGCAGTCGATGAGGAGAAAACAACCCTGTGCCCTGACTACCAGGGCGGTGTGGTCGTGAGACTGGCTGGCGAGTGCATCCCCCGATCCAAGGACGATGAGTGATGGCGTCACAGTCACGTCACCTTCGCTTGGATCCGCGGACATGGCACGCCTACCCTCTCTTCTCCCGGCTCGGCAGGATCCCCTCAGTGGCTGCGAAACTGCCCACCCGAACCGTACAGGCGACTGGCACGCTCCAGTATTTCCCGCTCTTCTTCTGTAAGACTCTCCATGCCCAGTTTCGATATCTTACTCAGGATTCGATCGACTTCCCGCTCGAGCGCCGCCGAATCCTCATCCTTTCGTTTCCGGGGGAGGAGGCGCGGGCGCGACCGGGTGACGGAACGGGATACCTGGCTTTTGAATGAGCCGAGCCGCCAATCGAGTTTCAGGTATACCAGGCCTACCAGCATGCCGCCGAGATGTGCGAAGTGGGCGATCCCGTCAGAGGTGTAGCGAAAGCTCACGATGAGCTCAAACAGACCGAAGATGAGCACGAGGTACTTCGCCTTGATAGGAAAGAAGAAATTGAGCAGGACATAGCGTTCCGGGAAGAGCAGCCCGTAGGCGAGGAGCAATCCGAAGATGGCCCCCGAGGCCCCGATGGTGGGGATCGGGGAACTGGGGGAAGAGAAGACAGTGAGGATTCCCGCTCCGATTCCCGTCACGAAATAGTATTTCAGGAACTCGCGGCTGCCCCACGTGCGCTCGATCTCCGTCCCGAACATCCAGAGTGCGTACATGTTGAACAGGATATGCCAGATGCTCCCGTGGAGAAACATGTACGTCACCGGTTGCCAGAACGCGAAATTCTGCAGAACTGCTCTGGGAACGAGCCCGAAGAAATTGATGAATCTCGGCCCCGCCACGAACTCGACGATGAAGATGGCCACGTTCGCGATGATAAGGTTCCGCACGGCGCCGCCGAATCGCGCCGACGGACCGAATCGAAACCACGTTCTTCCGTACGCCATAAGCGTTCGTTTCCCTTCAGCTCATCCGGTACAACGCCGCTCCCGGTGCACTCCCATTCAGGAGCACCGTACGCCGCTTCGAGCTCAGCGGGCGCGAACAGAAAGATTCCCGTCGTTGCTCTGCACACGCTCCGCGGCAGCGGCCCGATGCGGCCGCGATCCGAGGAGCTCGAGGAGAATCGGGACGACATCGGCCAGGCCGTCTACCCCCGCCGAAACGGGATCCGCGCCGGCACCCCAGGCGATGAACATCGAGGGATTGAGGGTGTGATCATGTGTCGAGACATCCTCGATGTTCCCGTGGTCCGATCCCACAAGGAGCAGCGCCGATCGAAGATCGAGATGGTCGAGCAACGACCGAATGAATTCCTCGAGCTTGAGAAGCTCCACCTTCGCTCTGTCGAGTTCGGCCCGGTGTCCTGCCATGTCTGTCCGGAAATACTCGAACAGTGTGAAGTCGTGCTGCCTGCTCAGCTCCGAGAGGATCTCCCCCGCCTCGCGCGGAGTCCGCCCCCCCACGTCGAACCCCGCATTGATGAGACTTTCGTTCGTGAGGTCGTGGTACAGGGCGGCGTCTCTCCGCACGTCCTCGAGCCCGGAGAACGGCAGGCCCGCGCCCAGGTTCGCCAGGGTCGTGGCAGAGAGGGCACGCCTCCTGATTCTATCGCCCAGCCGGAAGAAGTACGGCCGGAATGCATTCACGAACGCGGCGCTCATCCCGCGCTCCGTGAGCTGTCTCAGGACCGAGCGCTCCAGTACCAGCTCCCTCACCGCACCGGTCGGGAACGCGTCTCTGTGTCCCCCGACAAGTCTGGCTGCGTTTACGCCGGTGAGAAGGGTGGCCTGTCCGGTCGCGCTCTGGGGAACGCCCTGCATCCCCAGCGTAGCGTCGACGCCGAAGACCCGGCCGTCATGCGCCAACGCCCGCAGGCGTGGTCGGTCGCCGAAGTTCGCAAATATCTCGATCGATGGATCGGCACAGGGATTGGTTTCGGGATCGTATCGGCCGAGCCCCAGACCATCGATGAAGACCATCACTACCCGCATCGGTCGATGTCTCCCTCCTGCGCCTTCCCCTCCGGCCGACCGGAGATGGCGGAGACGAATCCCTCGACATCCTCAAGGCTGGAGAACAGGTGATCCGGCCCGCACTCGGCCAGGCGTTCAGCAGGTACCGTTCCCGTTGCGACCGCCACCGCAACTGCGCCGTTGGTCCGGGCACAGCGGATATCCTCGGGCGTATCCCCGACGACCACGATCTGTTCCGGCGCGAAGCATATTCCCAGACGATCTTTCGCTCTGGCCCGCGCGATCGGCAGCAGCCGCCCCCGGTCCGCGTCATCATCTCCGAACGCTCCGATCGAGAAATAGCGATTCAGGTCGAAGACCCCGAGCTTCAGGCGAGCAGCCGGCTCGATGTTGCCGGTGAGCAGCCCGAGGCTGACCCACCGTTCAGCAGCCAGCCGCCCAAGCAACTCCCCCACCCCCGGAAGGAGCCGCAGGCGCGCCCGCCCTTCGCCTGCCAGTTCTGCGCGCAACAGCACGATATAGCGCTCGAACACCTCGGCCAGATGTGCCCGGGCGTCCGCGGCTCCCACCCCGCTCAGCTCGAGCAACCCCTGCACGATCTGCGGATCTGTCTTGCCGGCGAATCTATATCCATCGGACGAGATGCGACGTCCGAATACCGCCTCGATCGCGTGCAGAAAAACCCGCTTGCTCACCAATCCCGATCGCAACAGCGTTCCATCGATATCGAAAAGTACAAGTCGCTCGTTCACCTATCGCCTCTCCGTGTACACGTAGCAGTTCCACCGCTGCCATCACCTGATATTGTAGCAGGCAACCGCCCCACCCGCAAGTGCATTCTCATAAGCCGTTATGGGAATGATGGATACTGATCTCAGCCCTTATCGAGATCTGCGGCCGGAAGGTGAAGAAGATTGGGCATCAGCCCAGGGTTTCGCCGAGGTTTATGGGTCGGAGTATAGGACAAGGCTGGATGCGAACGCTGGGTGCCTGAACGTCTCGCCGTTGAACCGAACGAGAGACTCGGACGCCGACCCCGGGTCTTGTGGAGGCCTCCAGGTCGGAGCATTGGAGAAGCGTGGAAATCATCCGCGGGGATTATGGAGCTGCCCCAGTTAGAGCAGGGGACAAGGTCGGATCCCAGGCCCGAGGGCACGTGGGACTCTCACGCTCGGCACGAGAGAAAACGCTGGACTCCGGTCTCAGATTGGCGGTGGCCTACCCGTCAGAGGATGGAGAGACGGGGAAGAACGGGGACGCAACAGCCCGTCACAGCCCGAGCTCGTCGCTTACCTCCTGCATGGCCCCTATGCTCAGATCGAGAAACTCATCGAGCTCCAGGCCCAATTTCGCGTGCTCGGCGATGCGCTCGCGGCTCACGGCACGGGCGAAGTCCTTCGTTTTCATCTTCTTCTTCACTGACTTGGGCTTCATACCCTCGATGCGCTTATCAGGACGCACGAGGGCAGTGGCCACGATCATCCCCGTGACGGTCTCCGCGCAGGTGAGCCCGATCTCGAGCGGCGTTGCCCTCTCGAATCCGATATGCTCGGCGTTATGTCCCTTGATCCCCCTGATCACCCGCTCGTCAATGTTCATCTGCGACAGAATATCGGCAGTCAAGAGCGTGTGGCGTTCCGGCGTATCCTTCGTCGATTCGAAGTCGAGGTCGTGGAGCAGCCCGACCAGCCCCCACAACTCCACGTCCTCCCCCAGCCTCTCCGCCAGCCGGCGCATGATCGCCTCCGTGGCGATCGAGTGCTTGATGAGCGTGTCGGCCTTGAGATGCTGCCGAAGCAGGTCGAGCGCTTCTGTACGCGAGAGCCCTCCCTCCATGTTCGCTCCTTTCCTTGATCATCTCGGGGCATGCGGCCATGCCCTGTGACGCCGTCAATCGGCCAGCCGGGTGATCTCGAACACCACCGGATTATCGGGATCGGGGCAACAGACATGAGCAACACCCTTCTCTTCCTCCCATGGGAGATCGCCACCGAACCGCACGGTAGCGATGAAGGGCAGAATGGTGGCGAGCGCCCAACTGCAGAATCCGGCGGGAAACTCCCCACCCATGACGAATTCGTCCCCCACCTTTAGGCCGTACGGACACACGCCTCTCTCCAAGATCTTCACTACCTTTATCCGCACGCGCCGTTCGTCTTCAGCCACTGCCTTCCTCCACGTTGCTGTGGGTGAACTCCTCGCCTCGCTCTCGGTAGGCCACGCACTGCGGTCTCGATCGTATGCGTGCCTCGCACCGCTCAGACCACTCGATTTCGCTCTCGGCGGACCACTCAGTTCACCCTGACTGCACTGCTCACTTCACTCTGCTGGATCAGTCTATTCACTCGTGCTCGATTATTCACTTCACCCGGCTCGCCCACCCGATCGTGAGCCGATGAGACGCCCGCCCCGAACCTCCACTCCCTCCAGCCCGAGGAGGCGAACCTTCAGGTCCTGCCCGGCGCCGAACCCGCCCAATCCGCCGTCGCCCGCGACGATGCGGTGGCAGGGGATCACGATCGCAATCGGATTCCGCCTGTTTGCCTGGCCAACCGCGCGGCAGGCTCCGGGTTTGTCGATCCTCGACGCGATCTCTCCGTATGAAGCGACCCTCCCATGGGGGATCTTCCTGAGTTCCTGCCATACCCTCTGCTGGAATGGGGTCCCTTCGAGGATGTGCACGGGTGTCGCAAACTCGACTCTCTCCCCCGCGAAGTACCTGTCGAGCTCTCCCCGGATCTGCCGGAACTGGCTATCATCCTCGACCGGCGTCGCTCCGAGGTCCCTCTCAAGGGCGGCGACGAACTCGGCAGGATCGCACCCTGGAAGCCCCATTCTGACGAGCCCGCGAGAGGTGGCGGCGAGGGGAACCGTTCCCATCGCCGTCTCGTGTGTGCTCACGTAGATCCGCATCCCTTCGTACCTCCCTGCTCTTCAGTGCCTATGCCCGGCCCCCTCCCCGGATCCAAGGACGAGCACCCCCTTATACCATCCATCCGCCGCTCACCGTTATGTTAGCGCCGGTCACGTAGGAGGCCGAGTCGGACGCAAGGTACGCCACCGCACCTGCTACATCTGAGGGCAATCCGGGCCGCCCGGCAGGCACTCCATTACTGATCTTCTCGCGCTCCTCGTCGCTGAGCGATCCGTTATCCATCAACCCTGGAGAGACGACGTTCACCGTGATCCCGTGCGGGGCCTCCACCCGTGCGAGGGTGCGGGAGAGCACGACCACCCCCAGCTTTGCAATCGCATAGGGGGCGGTCATAACAGCGGCGCGAGCCCTGTCAGACCCGGCAACGGCGATGTTGATGATCCTGCCCCAGCCGCGCTCGCGCATCCGCGGCAGGGCTGCACGGCAGCAATAGTAGGTGCTGTGGAGATTGGTGTCGATCGTCGAGTGCCATTCTTCGAGGGCCAGATCGCCGACCTTCTTGTGCAGAAACGGGCCGACGTTGTTGACCAGGATGTCGAGCCCTCCGAGCTCGCTCCACACCACGCCGATGAGCCGTTCGACCTCATCGATATGAGAGACGTCCGCCTGGAAATACTCGCTCCTCCGCCCCATCTTGCGGATCGACTCCCTCACCTCGGCCGCACGCTCCTCGGACGCGAGGTACGAGATCGCGATGTCTGCCCCGCGACGTGCCAGCTCGCGGGCGATCTCGGATCCTATCCCCCGTGCCCCGCCCGTGACGAGCCCGACATGTCCGGCCAGCGAGAGCCCCAGCTCCGCGAGCTCCATTTGCTCCCCCTCACACACGCTGTTGGTCGCTAGTCGAGAGCGTAACCGGTCGGAGTAATCCGGTTACGCTTCTCGGTTGTCGGAATCAGCACGCGATCCTACCGCTTGTACCCTATTTTTCGGAGGAAGGCCTTGCGGGCTTCCACATCCTCGGGACCTTCCATACCTTTCGGTGCGAACCCGTCGACCACCCCCACAACACCATTCCCCTGGTCTGTCTTCGCCACGACTACCTGTACCGGATTCGCCGTGGCACAGAAGATCGAACAGACCTCCGGACAGTCCTTGACAGCGTTGAGGATATTGATGGGGTAGCTGTCGCGCAGCAAGAGGAAGAATGTGTGTCCGGCGCCGCAGTTCCGGGCATTCCGAACCGCCGCGGCAATGAGCTCATCGTCGTTCCCGTCAGCGCGCACCAGGCACGGGCCCGACGCCTCGCAGAATGCCAGACCGAACTTCGCCTGGGGCACGCCCGTGACGACGAGTTCGTACATGTCCTCCACTGTCTTGATGAAGTGCGTCTGCCCGATGATGATGTTGCAGCCTTCAGGTATCTCCACGCTCACAGTGGCCAGTTCCATCGTCTCCCCCACTCGTTGCGCCGATCGACTCCGGCATCGGGACGCCCGGCTGACGACCCTCAGAGCCGGAACAGGTACGATACCTTGGCAAAGACCGTTCGGCCGTCGCGCTCGAAGCTCGAGCCGTGGTCATACTCCTCGTTCAGCCCGAGGTAGAGGACGCTTCCCGGCACATAAACATAGCTGAGGAGGAGCTGCATGGCGAGGCTCTCATCTTGCGTGTTCTCCTGCACCACGCCGCGGAACGAGAACTCCCGGTTGAAGTGATAGGTCGCCTTGGCCCGGGCTACTATCTCATCGTACGCCTCTTCGCCCCCCCACGTCCGGAACATGTTATCCCGATCGAGCGAGGCCTCCAGGCTGAACCGGTCCGTGGGGCGGAGCTCGCACCACACACCCCCGTTCTGTGTGAACCCCTTGAACGACTCATCCACATCATCATCATCGAGATCATAATAGACCGCATTCCCCGCCCAGATCCAGAACCCGCCGCAGATCTTCCCGCTGTTACGGTTCTCCACCGAAAATGAAACATTGTGCCCGCGGTGTCTCCGTTCCCGATAGAGGATTCCGAAGCGCACAAGTTCCAGGTGAACCCATGTCGGCCCCCGCAGCTGCATACTGATCTCCGGTCCCGCGTACTCCTCCATCAACCGGCCCTCATCGTCGTATGTCAGGTCGACCCACGCAGCAGGTTCCCACCATACGAGGAAGTCACCCTCGGGGCGGAAGGTGTACCCGGCCCACGCTCCTGGGCCCGAGATGCCGGGTCTCGATAGATATCCTGTCCCGAACTCTACCCCGGGACGGATGTCGGTATACCAGATCGACGTGTTGAAGTTCCGGCCGAACCGGCCTACCGATGCCCCGAACGCCGGATCGGAGTACTCACCATCCTCATCCTTTGTCCACGTCTGCGCCACCTGGAAATCGGAATGGTAGTTCTCCGCGATCCGGAGCTGGCCGTCCACGCTCAGAACCCGACTGTGCCCGTCCTCCTGCTCCCTGTCCGCCACCATCAGCCCCATCCAGGAATTCTCGAACAGATCGGCCTTTGTGCGCAGGATTCCGACGAAGGACGTGTCGGCAGCCTCGACACCTCTATCATATGCCGAGAGGAGGCCGAACGTCATCGGCCCCACCTTGCCGGTCACCTTGCCCGCAGCCATCGGATCGGCGATCCTCCTCGTGTGAAGGATGCGGAACCGGCTGGTCTCGAACATATCGGAGCCCTCGAGGAAGAACGGCCGCTTCTCCGGGAAGTAGAGAGGGAACCGATTGTTGATATCGATCTGGTCGACGTCGCTCTCGACCTGGCTGAAGTCCGGGTTGACCGTCAGATCAGCGGTGACATTGGAGAGAACTCCCCATTTGAGATCCGCTCCCGTACGGTACCGAGCGGGATGGTTGTCCCAGGGGAGTAAGGGATTCCCCGGGTCGCGCAGACCGCCATCCTGGCCCACCGTGGAGTAGACCATGAGGTCGATGTGGCGTCCTGGCGAGATGCCCTCCAGCCCCGTCATCGTGCCGCACTGCCGGAGCCATCCGTGGATGTCCCGGCTGATAGGGGACCAGAACGACTTCTCCTCGAGACGCTTCAGAGACCGGTAGAAATTGACGCCCCAATCCTGTGAAGGAGTTGAGGGGAACCGGATGCTCTTGAACGGAACGGCAACCTCCACGGTGTATCCCCCGCTGTGCACGCGTCCCTTCGATTGCCAGACCGTATCCCACGAGAAGTCCTCGCTCACCCCCTCGACCATGATGCCGTCGGCCTGCATGCCGAGAGGATTGAGGATGAATTCGTACGCCCGCCGTTGATCGTTGTACGTGTCGAGCGCGAATCCGATCCAGTCGTCCTGGAAGATGTCGTCACGGCTGCAGTACGAGGCCCTGATCGCCTCGGCCTGCGAGTCGAGGCACTCGAACCCTACGTACAGGTGGCCGGTATCGTAGGTGACGCGGACGATTGTCTCTTCCGAGTTGGGCCTGCCTTCGTACGGGTCGTGCGTGATGAAGCCGGTCACCGTGGCTGCCGACTCCCAACAAGGATCGTCGAGCACCCCGTCGATTCTGGGCGGCCTCGATGTCCGTTGCACGTGGATCGTCTTTCGAGACTCGCCCTCAGCTTCTTCGACGACCGCCTCGCCGGGCCCCACCCAGGAGACGAGTATCGTTATGCCCGCCAGTAAGAGTAGACTCCGCGCGTGCATGTTCGTCCTCTCCCTCGTTACGTGCCGCCCCGATGGGCACCCCGCCCGTACGCCCATCGCGGCCTCACGAACGGACCAGCAGGAGCAACCTGCCGACACGATCATCATCGCATTTCTCGGGGCCTGTTGTCAAGTCGCTGTACGACGCAAACCTGACACACGCCAAGACCGTATCAGTCTGTTGAGGCCTTACTTTCACGCCAGTTCTGCCCGGTGCGATCTCCGGACTTCAACGGATCGCCCCGACAGGTGCACGATCCGTGCATCCATCGGGGCGTTTCTCGCTGGCCGTCCCCCTCGCGAGCCCAATCGAGATCAGCCGCGGGGCCACTGGACGAGGACGGGAGATGGCTCCAGCCTTTCTCGGTCGATTCGCACCATGGGACAGCCCTCCCTTCAGGAGAGTGGGGGTTGTGGTCAGAGGAATCTGGGCACATGGCATGAGGAAGATACCTGATGCTGATACGAGAAGATCCTCGTCGCCCGGTCTTGTGCTTGCTACAAAGAATCGCCCCGTTTCTCTGCCGTCTCGGTCCGCGGGTTGGCGTCCCAGAGCGTACTTTTGTGGGATCTGTCAAGAATTGAGATGAAGCGGGTGGCGAGGGGGCACACCAGGATCAGCCTTCTATCTCAAGCGATTGCACAAAATGATCCGCTCTGTATCCCCGCTTGAGCGGACCCCAGTGACCCTCTTAGCAGGTTTGCGTGGCCTATGCCATGACCATCCGTAACCCGAATACGCATGGATATGCGCCTTGGCAGGCCCTTGCCCTCAGGGATACTTGCCCCCTGAGGCTACGGCTCGACCACTGTGAAGAACAGGGTATCCGACGCCAGGATGGGAAGCGGGTACGAGCTCGACACGAAGCCCATGTAGGTGTATTCGCCCAACGGTGCTGCGAACGGGATCCGATGAGACGGATGAGCGATCAGGGTATCATTGGGAGCAAGCGTAACGCGCACGGGCCCAAGTACCGGGTTCCCGGGGAAGGGCTCGCCGCCCGGCAAGAGCACTTCAGTCCAGACGTCGACCGTCTCAGGTGTCGCCTCGAGATTGACCAGCATGCCGTCGTATGAGAGTGTTCCGCCCTGGGGGATGATCGTTCCGTTCGTCGCGATGCCGAGATCGAAGTAGCCGTAGGCTCGGCGGTCCTCGAGGATGAGGGTCGGTTCCGCGTTCGTTAGCCCAGCCCAGACTATCTCGGCATAACCGTTGTGGTTCAGGTCGTGAGCATGAACCATGAACAACAAAGTATCGGGCGGTTGGGGATACCGGGCGACTTCCACGTATGTTGCCACATCGATCGCCTTGAACACCCTCATGTCGAGGGCATTTCTCGTCACCAGCTCCTCAATATCATCGCCGTCAACATCCCCCACGTCACAGCGGGCCTTACCATGGTAACCGTTGATGATCTTAATACTGTCGACGACGGTGTAGGTATTATTGGCGACCGCCTCGAAGATCGTCCACTTGTAGCCCGTCCAGGAGCCAGCGATGTCTCCTCCCACGACGAACTCCCAGCGACCGTTGCTGTCCATATCGTGGGCCTCGACGGCGTAATAGCTGTTCCAGACGTCGGTATAGAGCATCGCCACCTGATGATAGCTGTCATCGCCCGTGCACTCGTAGACCCCAAGCTCTGGCCGGTAACGTGCGAGCCGTAGACGTACTCGAAGCTGTTATCCCCACTACACTCGAAAATGGCAACATCCCCGTCACCACCAAAGCCATTCCGGTTGAGTAGGATCTCGTTCTTGCCATCTTGATCAAGATCGACGATCCGTGAGTGCTGGTGGACATTGCTGATATGGGGAGACTGCCAGACCAGCTGGGACGGGTGACTGTTAGGTGTCGGGCTCTCCCACAACTGGGCGTAGTACAGATAGAAATCTCCGCCCTGGGCAACGATGTCGGGCAAGCCGTCCTGATCCGCGTCACCGCTATCCCACGGGATGATATGGTCCGGTATGACGTGCTGAAGAACGTAGTTGTCGCCTCCAACATTCTCGAAAGTACAGCACTCGTCGTAGACATCGGTGATCAATTCCCAGAGACTATCCTGATCGGTATCACCGATAAGTAGCAGGCCCCCACGTCCGCCTGGGCCGTACCCGATGCGGATCAGCTCAAGGCTGTCGAGGAGCAGACAGGGTTCGGAGGATGTCGGCCAGACAACCTCACCCGGGGCGGGACCGTATTCAGACGGGACATCCCATAAACCTTCATGGCCGTAGTGGAGCTCGGGCACGATTTCGGTCGTTCTGGACACGACCGGAGCGCAGAGCAGAGCTGTCGCGACCAGTAGCGATACCCACCCCCACCGGCCCCCGAAACACAACAGAGAATCGTGAGTGATCATAGGTCTGTCCCTCACTTCGGGCGAGAGGGGAGGAGGCTTGCCTCCTCCCCTCTGCTTCTTGTGACCGTTATGGCAAGTCGTCGAAGTAGATCTCCCAGTTCCCGTGGCGATAGTCTTCCCACACCACCCACCTGTCTTTAGAGGCATGGGGCCTGAGCGAATAGCTCTCGCCGTCCGAGAGCTTCGATCGGCGACCTACGGTAGCGAGAAGTGTATCAGTCATCAGCGCGTTTCTTCCTCGCCCTATCTCCCCGGCAGCCCAGGTTGCACCACCTCGAAGTTGAACGTATCCGACGCCAGGATCGGGAGCGGGTAGGAGCTCGAGACGAAGCCCATGTAAGTGTAATCGCCCGGAGGAGCCGCCATCGGGATATGGTGAGACGGATGGGCAAAGAGTGTGTCGTTGGGAGCCAACGTCACGCGGATGGGCCCGAGCACCGGATTCCCGGGGAAGGGCTCGCCCCCCGGCAGGAGCACCTCCGTCCAGACATCGACTGTCTCTGGTGTGGCCTCGAGGTTGACGAGCATGCCGTCGTAGGAGAGCGTTCCCCCCTGGGGGATGATGGTGCCGTTGGTGGCGATACCGAGCCCGAAATGGCCGTAGGCCCGGCGGTCCTCGACGATGATGCTCTGGTGTGCCGAATAGGCAACCCACACTATCTCCGCGTACCCGTTCGAGTTCAGATCCTCCGTGACCACCTTGATGAGCGACCAGTCCGGTATCGGATACTGGGCGACCTGTGCGTAGGTCCCTACGTCTATCGCCTTGAAGACTCGCATATCCAGGGCATTCCTGGTCACCAGCTCCTCGACGCCGTCCCCGTCGACGTCCGCCACATCGCAGAAGGCGGAGCCATGCCAGC
>Ga0111224_1025_pt1 | contig 22914 bp, 20 predicted proteins | sample DeeMarSWOR152_54_FD_80388 | JGI IMG/M metagenome (GOLD analysis project Ga0111224, IMG submission 80388) | candidate division TA06 bacterium DG_24
AGAATTCGGATCGTGCGGGGTGGACAGAGCACTCCCGGCGTCTGGACTTTTTCGGGCTGCCGTCCCGGTGCACGATACGGATCTATACGTTGGATGGTGATCTGGTGGACACCGTCGACCATCCGAGCGGTGAGGCGATGGCGACGGCGTCGAGCGAGCCGTGGAATCTGATATCGCGCGACATACAGGCGATCGTATCGGGAGTGTATCTGTTTTCGGTCGAGTATGATAATGGGGACGTGCAGGTAGGAAAATTCGTGGTGATCAAGTAATGTGGAGGCGCGGTCACCTGAGAGGGCCGTAGAAGAGCTTATCGGTCAGCGGGATTGGCGGTATCGTCGATCCCGCTGCTCTTTGGTGTCAAGCCGCTCGGCAGGCAGAGGGATTTCGGCGAGCGTCGAGGATCTCGGGGCAATTTCGGCTGAGAAATCAGTTGACGCTAACGTGGCTCTATGTTAGCTTTTGCGGTGAAGAGAAGGATGTCCGGCGTCCGTCTGTCGCCGGCACAGGGGATTCGGCGTCTGTACAAGTCTGACGAGGTCGAGGCAACCCATGAGAGCACAGACTATCGAAGCAGCCCGAGAGGAGAGCGGTGGAATGTTTGGCGGCTTCTGGCACTCAGTGTCGGGGTTCTTCACCAACGAGGTGGCTATCGATCTGGGAACTGCCACTACGCTCATCTACGTGCGCGGCCGCGGGATCGTGCTGAATGAGCCATCTGTGGTAGCGATCGACAAGGCGACGGGCAAGACCATCGCCGTGGGCACAGAGGCGAAGAAGATGCTCGGCAAGACGCCCGGAGATATCGCCGCGATCAGGCCGATGAAAGATGGCGTTATTGCCGATTTCGAGGTGACCGAGGAGATGCTGCGCGGATTCATCTCCAAGATCCAGCGCAAGCGGATATTCATACGGCCCAGGGTGATCGTCTGCGTGCCATCTGGTATCACTGAGGTCGAGAAGCGAGCGGTACGTGACTCAGTGGAACACGCGGGCGCCCGCGAGGTCTACCTCGTCCAGGAGCCGGTCGCCGCGGCAGTAGGTGTGGGGCTCCCTGTCGATTCGCCGTCCGGGAATATGGTGGTCGATATCGGAGGCGGTACAACTGAGATCGCTGTAATCGCGCTCTCGGGCATCGTCTCGAACAGCACGATTCGTGTCGCCGGGGACGAGATGGATGAAGCGGTGTGGAATTACGTCAAGAAGACCTACAACGTGCTGATCGGCGAGCAGACCGCAGAGGCCATCAAGCTCAAGGTGGGATCGGCCTATCCCGTCGGTGACGAGGAGGAGATGGAGATCAGGGGACGTGACCTCGTAGCGGGGATACCGAAGACTCTGAGAATAAGCTCTGTTGAAATCAGGGAAGCTCTCAGGGAGACGGTCTACATGATAGTGGAGGCGATGAAGCTTGCGCTGGAGAAGACGCCGCCCGAACTGGCAGCTGACATCGTCGATAAGGGGATCGTCATGACAGGCGGTGGGTCTCTCCTCAAGGGGCTCGATGCGCTGTTACGAGAGGAGACGAATCTCCCGATTAATGTTGCGGAGAATCCGACTGAGTGTGTCGTGCTCGGCACGGGGAGGATTCTCGAAAACCTGAACGCGTTCGAGAAAGTACTCATTCGAAGCAGGAAGGAATAGGATGCAGCGATTGGTCGATCTTCTCGTACGGTACCGAGATCAATCACTCTTCACTGTTCTCTTGCTGGCCTCGGTGAGCATGCTGCTTCTGCGCGAGGACTTGAAGATGGAGGGCGCCAGGGTCGTATCGAGCGTCCTCTTTGCTCCAATTCAGAGGGTGGTCGTGTTGGCGAGGGACATCGTCGACCTGCGCCAAGAGAACCGTCGGCTCTCGATGCTCGTGATGAAACTCGCCTACCAGAATGACCAGCTGGCAGAGCTGCAGTATGAGAACGAGAGGCTGCGGGGATTAATCGAGTTCAAGGAGAAGAGCCGTTTCGTAGTGCTGCCGGCAGAGGTCATCGGCCGAAGTCCGAGTCGCGTGAGCTCCTCGGTCCTCATCGATCGAGGGAGCCGGGACGGTGTCGAGAGGAACATGGCCGTGGTGACGGCTGAGGGCGTTGTCGGTAAGACGATCGATGTCTATCCCGAAACAGCCCTCGTCCAGACTCTCATTGATCGCAACTCCCGAGTGAGCTGTGTCGTCTCCAGGAGCAGGGTCGTTGGTATCCTAGCCTGGCATGGCGGCTTCCTCTGCACGCTCGAGATGATTCCCGAACAGGGCGACGTTGAGGTGGGGGATCTCGTGGTCACCTCCGGTCTTGGTGGCGTCTTCCCAAAGGGGCTGCGTGTGGGCACCGTGGTCGAAGTCGGTGCCGAGGCCCAGGGGTTGTTCCGCAGAGTAATCGTGAGAGTCTCGGCAGATCTGTCGAAGGTGGAGGAAGTCTTCGTGATTGCAGGAGGTGGTCTGGGAGAGGCACTCGAGCTGGAGCCCGAGACCCGTCCAGCGCTCTCCACAACCGTGACTGAAGGCGAGGCCGAGCGGTCTCTCATCGTCGAAGGGGATATCGAATGAGGAAGTTCGCCGCTACGATTCTCATCGTAGTCGCGGCACTGTCCCTCCAGATGAGTCCGCTCAATATCGGGGAGATACTCGGCGTTCGTCCTGACTTGTTGCTCATCGTGCTCATCTATCTCTCCCTTGCCGAAGGGAGGAAGTGGGGCAGCGTATCGGGCTTCGCGATCGGATTCGTGCAGGATCTATACCAGGCACCGGACCAGCTCGGACTCAATGCCCTCATCAAAGTTCTGGTCGGATTCTTCCTCGGATCTCTCAAGGGACGTATCTACCTGAAGGGCTTGTCCGAAAGGTGGGCGATTGTCTTCGCCGTCTGTTTCGCGCACGATCTGCTCTATTATCTGATCTACTTCTCGTTTCGTTTCCCGCCCTTCTTGTCCACTATGATCCGTTTTGCCCTGCCTGGGGCGATCTACTCGGCCACCGTCGGTAGTCTCTTGTTCATACTGCTCGATCGCCTCCGGATGTGGAGGACAGCGCCGACATGAGGATGGCAGAAGACTACGGGCAGGAGCAGAGGAGGCGGCAGCTTATCGTTGTCATCGGGATCGCCTTCGTTCTGCTTGTTGGGCGTATTGCGCAACTGCAGATCGTTGAAGGAGCACGGTACGAGGAGCTCTCTGAGCGTAACCGGATCCGCATGATTCTGAATCCTGCCCCGAGGGGTGTCATCCTCGACCGGAACGGCAGAGTCCTCGTCGATTCCCGGCCTGGCTACGTGATCGCCGTGGTGCCCGATGTGGTCGAGGCCGACACGGGGACCATAGCCAAGCTCGCCGGAGTGCTCGATGTGCCGATCGAGGAGATACACGAGAGGATTACGGGTAGGGATGTGCACCCTCTGGAGCCCGTGAAGATTGCCAGAGGAGTGGGGATCGAAATCGTTTCTGTAATAGAGGAGCACCGTTCTGACTTATCAGGAGTGATGGTCGAGGCTGAGCCGATACGGCAATATCGGTTCGGAGCCTTAGCCAGTCACTTGCTCGGCTATCTCGGAGAGGTGTCGGAGAAAGAGATCCTCACCCTTCGAGAACGGGGCTACCATTATGGCGATCTCATAGGGCGCACAGGAGTGGAGGAAGCGTTCGAGGAGTACCTGAGAGGTGCGGAGGGTGTGGAGTTCGTCGAAGTCGACGCGCGGGGACGGGAGATCGGCCCCCTTCCCGGCAAGGAGACCGTCTACCCGACGCCCGGATCCACCGTCCATCTGACGATAGACTACGAGCTCCAGTTGGTCCTCGAGGACGAATTGGAGGTGTACGATGCCGGGGCCGCGATCGCCCTTGATCCTCGGAGCGGCGACGTACTCGCGATGGTCTCGGTTCCCGACTTCGATCCAAATCGTCTCTCTTTCCGCATCGCGCCGGAGGAGTGGTCGTCGCTGCGGCGAGATCCTCTTTCTCCATTGTGGAACCGCGCGATCTGGAGCTGCTACCCCCCGGGCTCGACCCTCAAGGTGGCCACGGCAGCCGCTGCGCTGGAGGAAGGACTGATAGATGCCCGGACTCGTCTGACCCCCTGCCAGGGCGGCCTCCAATATGGACGTCGCAGGTTCAAGTGCTGGCGGCCTGAGGGACATGGGTCATTGATGACGGTAGAGGCAATCGTCCAATCGTGTGACGTCTTCTTCTATCAGGTCGGCAGCAAGCTCGGTGTTGACCGGCTCTCCCGGCATCTGAGACGATACGGCTTCGGTACGCCGACGGGTATCGATCTTGCGGGCGAGGCCAGCGGACTGGTTGCCGACATCACTTGGTACGATCGTAGATACGGCGAGGGCGGATGGTCCCCCGGGGTAGCGCTCAATCTTGCCATCGGACAGGGAGAGACGCTAGTCACTCCGCTCCAGTTAGCCTCGTTCTGCGGTGCGCTCGCGGTCGGCGGAGAGGTCCACATACCTCACGTGCTCGACCGGATCGTCGACCGGAGGGGGAGGTTGTTGAAGGAGGCGAGTCGCGGCGAGTTGACTCTCAATCTGACTCCAGCAACGCTCGACGTATTGCGCGAGGCTATGTGGGGAGTGGTCAACGACGAAAAGGGAACGGGCCAGCTGGCAGGGGTCGCCGGTTGGGACGTCTGCGGGAAGACGGGGACCGCCCAGAATCCGCATGGTGAGGACCACAGCTGGTTCGTCGGATATGCCCCGATGGAGGATCCATCTATAGTCATCGCCGTGGTCGTCGAAAACGCGGGGCACGGTGGATCTGTGGCAGCTCCCATCGTGGGCAGAGCTATGCGGCATTACCTCTTGAGCATGTCGCATGTGGCGGCTGCCAGGTGAGACACGAGGTTCGGCCGCTGCATACGGGGTCCGATGACGGACAGGAGTCTGTGGCGTGAGAGAAGCAGAGATCGTGATGCTCGTTGTCGTCGTGCTGCTCTCGGTCTTCGGGGTGGTGATGATCAATAGCGCGACACGAGGAGATCCGGCTCTGGAAGGGTATGTGAGGCGACAGATCCTCTGGCTCTGTATCGGATTGGTGGGTCTGGTCGCGGCCGCGGTCGTGCCCTACCGGCTTTTCGAGGCCTTTGCCTATCCTCTGTATGCGGCTGTCCTCATCCTTCTCGTTCTGCTGCTGCTCGAACCCGCCTCGTTCGGGGCGAGACGGTGGATCGGTGTAGGACCGTTGCACTTTCAGCCATCGGAAATTGCGAAACTCGTAGTCATCTTCACGGTGGCGAAGTTGCTCGCCGGGCGAAAGCGCGGAGAGTCGAGGAGAAGAGATATCCTGTTCGTAGCAGCGGTTGTCGCCCTTCCCGCAGTTCTGATCCTTCTCGAGCCCGATCTCGGCACGGCGGCGAGCCTGGGGGCCCCCCTCATCCTCATGCTTTTCTGGAGGCGCGTCAATATCGCATACCTGCTCCTTCTCGTCGCGCCGCTCATCAGTCTGGTTACCGCCTTCTCGCTCATCACCTGGGCGGTATTCATGATCGCCCTCGTCGTCATCCTATATGCAGCACGGGTGCGGGTCATCGACGCCCTCACAGTCTTTCTTACCAGTTCGGTAGCCGGTATCATCACTCCTTTGGCATGGTCCCTGCTCAAGGATTACCACCGGAGGAGGATACTGGCTTTTCTGAATCCGGACCTTGACCCCCGCGGAGCAGGATGGCATCTCCTCCAATCGAAGATCGCCATCGGCTCCGGCGGGCTGCTCGGGAAGGGGTATCTGGCGGGAACCCAGAAGAAGCTGGCCTTTCTTCCGGAACGCCACACAGATTTCATATTCTCGGTGATCGGCGAGGAGTTCGGCTTGATCGGCGTACTTGTATTGATGGGCCTGTACTTCATCCTCATCTACCTGGGGCTGCGCAATGCAGCTGAGGCGAGAAATCCGTTTGCCTCCCTGGTCGCTGTCGGGATCGTTTCGATCTTGACATTCCAGATATTCGTCAATATCGGCGTCGTGACAGGATTAATGCCGGTGACAGGGATTCCCCTCCCCTTTGTCACCTATGGGGGTTCTTCACTTATGACGGCATTGGCCATGGTCGGCGTGTTGATGAATGTTGGCCGGCGGCGTTTCGAGTACTAGCCCGGAGGCTATCTGGCGGGCGATTCGCGCGGACGAGGCTTCGTCCCTCCAAAGGAAAGAAAGTGCGTTGAAACCTATTCTGATCGATCTCGGCCCGCTATCCATTCACAGCTATGGCCTCATGTTGGCCATTGCCTTCCTTGTCGGCATCGGCTTCGTGATGAGACGTATGGCACGATATGGTGTAGACACGACGCCTATTGCCGATCTGGCCATCGTCGTGCTCCTCAGTGCCGTCGCGGGCGCGCGACTCATGTTTGTCCTGTTTCATCTGTCGGACTACATCCAGCGGCCGCTCGACGTGTTCGTGATCTGGAAGGGCGGCCTTCAGCTGTATGGGGGGCTCATTCCTGCCATCATCGCTGGCGCGGTCTTCCTCCGCCTGAAACGGCTTCCCCTGGGGCAGGTCGCTGATAGCGTGGCAATGGCCTTCTTCCTCGGCGTCTTCTTCACGCGGATCGGCTGTTTCCTCAATGGATGTTGCTTCGGCCATCCTACGGACATGGCGTGGGGGGTACGTTTCCCCGCGGGGTGTGCAGCGAGCTACTTCCTCCCGGGCCAGCGGCTCCATCCGACACAGCTCTATTCGGCCCTGGCCGGTCTCGCCACCTTCGGCCTGCTCCTTGCGCTAGAGCGGTGGAGCAGGAAGCCGGGCGTCATCTTCTCGGCAGGCCTCGTCCTGTACGGGCTCGGTCGAACTATCCTCGATTTCTTTCGCTTCTATGAGGAGAGCAACGTCGTGATGCGGCTCGATTCAGCAGTCATCAATGTGAACCAGATCGTGAGCCTGGCTCTCATCGTTGCAGGGGTGGTCATGATGGCGATGCTGATGCGGAGGGGCGGGAAAGGCTTGCGAGAACCGTAGTGGGTCGGACTCTCAGGATCGATCACGTATGGACAGAAGGATGCGCTGGGCCTCAAACGACGCGAGTTCCTTCTCATAAAACCCTCGGAGCGATGCATAATCCTGCCTCCCCATGAGGGAGTACGTCATCTGCTTCCCTTCCTCGACTCCCGGCTGGTCAAAGGGATTCACGTCCCAGAGTCTGGCGATGAAGATGACGAGCACCTCCATGAAGTAGAACAGGGCGCCGAGCGTGTGAGCGGAGATGTCCCTCAGGACTATTCGATAGCAGGGGCGTCCTGCGCGGACGAGGCTCATCTCGGTCGCCAGCTGTTCGATCTTTAGCTGCTCGCCCATCGTGTGGCCCGCGAAGTACGAATATTCCTTCTCTGAGGGGAATCCCCCGGCGATCCTCACGTCGGCGGTAAAGGCGTCGATGGTGACGAATCCATACGCCTTATCGTTGGGTCCCTCCTTGAACAACTGCAATAGTGAGTGCTGATCAGTGGCGCCGAGGGCCGCCAGCGGGGTGGTGCCTGAGTTGACGATCGCTCCAGCCGTTGACTCTTTCTTCCCGAGACTCTCCGACCAGAGCTGCACGAACCAGAGTCCGAACTGAGCGAGCGACGTGCCGTAGCTGAAGAGCACGTGGATCGACTTACCTTTGGCGGCGAGTTCAGCGAGGCAGGATCCCAGGAGCAGAACAGGGTTCTGCCCGGCGGGGGTATCGAGGATGGCCTGATGGGTCGCCCGCGCCCCAGCCAGCAGTTGCCTGCTGTCGATCCCGATGAGTTCCGCCGGGAGGAATCCCACCGGGGATAGAACGGAATACCTCCCCGGCAGGTCTGGCGGCATATGGAAGGTGTGACACCCGAGGCGTTTCGCTATTCGGTTGATGCCGTTATCGCCGGGGGCACAGATGATGACGATATCCTCCTGAGAGCCCCCTGCCTTTGCGTATCTGTCGAGGAAATGGAGGAAATTGGCGGCCGATTCCGGCGTCGAGCCGGATTTGCTGATGTAGATGAGGCCGGTCGTTCGGGGATCGAGGAAGGCGCCTACCTGCTCCGCCATGACTGGATCGACATTGTCCAGAACCAGGACTCGCGGTTCGTCGTGGGCAAGCGCCTGACGATGATGGAACGGCCCCTTCAGCGTCTGCTCGATGGCGCGGAATCCGAGGCTCGACCCTCCGATACCGAAGAGGATGAAATCTCTGTACTTCTCGCGCAGGGACGCGGCTGTCTCCCTGACAGCCGGCAGGGAAGGATCTGAGAACGGGCGGGCGATCGGGAGGTCGTTCTTCTCCAGGGCATCTCGTATCTCATCGAATGGAGAACCGTATCGCTCGTCGATTGATCGAAATGCCGACTGCGAAAGGAAGTTCTCAGAATCCTCGTCATTCACCAGATGACCGACATCGATCGTCAGGATCTCCACCATCGCCGATACTCCCATTACGCCGAGATCAGGTCTGACTCCGGCCGTACATGTCCTCGAACCTCACGATATCGTCCTCGTCGGCGTGCCCGAATGAGATCTCCAGTACTCTTCCCTGTGCGCCGCGCGAAGCGAGCCGGTGCTTCACTCTTCTCAAAATTACGATCTCGTCGCCGGGCTTCGGCTCCAGTACTTCATCATCGAGCTCTACCTGAAGACCTTCGTCCAGTATGACCCAGAGCTCGTCTCTGTGCTCGTGGGACTGTTTGCTCAGCATCTGTTTGGGGTCCACGGTGAGCACCTTGACGGTGCATTCCTCATTGTGCGTATACCGTCTGAACTTCCCCCATGGTCTCACGTCTTGGAGGATTCTCTCCCTGATTGCATTCTCCTCTGGATCCATTGCTACATCTCCCTCAGGGTCGTCTTGAACCGATCAGAACGCCATTTCGGCATCCAGGTCTGAAGATCGGGCTGAGCCTGCTGTCCCCACCGGCTGAGAGATACACGAAAATGCGATCGATGTCAATCGGAAACAGAGCGGCAAGTATACGATGTCCTCACGTGGGCATCCGCATCGCGCTTGTGCCTGTTCATCCTGTTCGTGCAGTTGCCGATATCGATGGCGTCTCCCGGGAACATAGGGGGTCTGTTCGGCGCAACTTCTCTCTTTTTCTGGTTGACGGAAAGAGATGAGTGTGATATATGTAAATTGAACCGGGTACGCACTACCTGAAATGGAGATTCTTGCCCGGTGTGTCAGATGGAAGTCGTGTGACCCACTTTCTGGCGCGCCTGCTGTGGTGGGCCATTTTTTTCCCCCCGGGCCGGGCGTGCATTGGCAGCCAGGGGTCCTGCCCGCATGTCGGAGCTCCTAGCCGGATGTCGGAGGTCCTGCTGGCATCTCGGAGGTCGGACCCGGATGTTGAGGGTCCTCCGGCACCTGGGGAATAGGGTCGCACGTGATGGAGGTAGTAGCATGAGCGTGCGCTTCATCATATCGGTGCCTCTTCTCGTGGTGTCTGTGTGGGGAGTAGTGAGCGGCAGTACGTGGGCAGCTTCCACTGATACCGAGGACGCGATGTGGACAGCTGCCAGGGCCGTCGAAGAGAGTGTCCTGCTCGAATCCGTGACGATAGACGGCCAACTGACGCGGGTCAACTACAGCTTGCCGTCAGGTACCGCGACGGCGTGGCTGGAGGCGGCGCATTCCTTCGCGGGGGATCACGTGTACTCTCCTTCATCCGATGCTGATGTGGTCCAGACCGCCGGACCGGCCGATCAGCTTCGCCGGTCCGGGCCGTATCCGGACGTAGCCGCGTTTGTCCGCCTGGCCGACCGGGGTCGGGTTCGTGTACGGATCACCAATGCCACGATGGTCGATCACGAGGGTGCGATTTCGCACGATCCAACGGGTCTCGCGGCCTCCGGTGAAGCAGGGCCTGGGAGCGGGGGGACAGGGACGCCGGTCCAGGCCGGCGAGCCGGTCATACTGCGCGATCTCCGCCTGCTCCCGCTCACGATCGTGCCTGTCGCTTTCGATTCTGCGGGGACGATACGTGGTGTATATACGGAACTGACCGTTGAGGTGGAGTGTGACGGCGTGGCCGGGGTGAACGAGAAAGTGCGCCCGGCGCGCGCACGGTCGAGGCCGTTCGCATCGCTCTATGGGTCGTTGCTTCCCGAGCACGTGTCTCCGCTGGAGGGGAGCGGGGAGCCAGGGGCGTATCTGTTCATCGTCCCTGACAGCGAGTACGACCGAATCCTGCCGCTCGTTGAGTGGAAGCGGCTCGTAGGACACGACACGGCCGTAGCCCTGACGTCTCAGATCGGACCCTCGGAATATCAGATCCGGACCTACATTCAATGGGCGTACGATAACTGGGACCCGCCGCCGACCTACGTAGTGCTCGTGGGCGACATCGACGGAGACATCGCAGTGCCGACGTGGACGTACCAGGCAGACGCTGAGACAGACGTCACGGATCTGCCGTATGGACTTCTGGAAGGAGATGACTATTTCCCCGAAGTGATGGTGGGACGTCTCTCAGTGCGCACGTCGAGTCAGCTCGAGACGATTGTGGCGAAGATCCTCTCGTACGAGCGCGATCCTCATGTTGCCGATCCGGGCTGGTTCGAGCGGGCCCTCATGATTGCCGATACGACGAGCATATCGTGCCTGTGGACCAAAGAGTGGGTGAAGAATCTGATGCTCGACCACGGGTACTCGGAGATCGATACTGTATGGTACTCCTGGTACATCAACCCCTCGCCGGTCTTCTCTTCGATCAACCAGGGCGTTGGTTTCGTGAACTATCGCGGGTTCGCGTACTGGGGAGGGTTCTCCAATGGCTACGTCTATGCTCTCAGCAACGGCCATCGTCTCCCGGTGGTGACGGATATCGTCTGTGAGGGGGGCGACTACGAGTGGCCTGAGTGCTTTGGCGAGGCGTGGATACGGGCCGGATCCGCACTCGTCCCGAGAGGAGCGGTCACCTACATCGGGACGAGCGAACTCTATACGCACACTCGATTCAATAACTGCCTCGATACGGGAATATACCATGGCATCTTCGAGGAGGGGCTCGCAACGCCAGGCCTGGCGCTGCTGCGAGGGAAGCTTGAGCTGTACAATGATTTCCCCCATAACCGTGGTTCAGGGGGGCCTGACAACTCGGTGGAGTGCTACTTCCACACCTATAACATCCTGGGCGATCCCGGCCTGGCGATGTGGACCGCGGCCCCTCAGGCGATGACGGTCGATCACCCGGAGCGTATTCCGGTGGGTACGAACCTCATCGAGGTGACCGTACACGATTCGAGTACCGCCTTGCCGATCGAAGATGCGCTCGTGTCGCTCGTGGGCAGCGAAGCCGCTCACGGGTGGACCGATGGATCGGGCTCGGCCCGACTCATCGTCGACATCCAGGTCCCTGATTCGATAGCGGTGACAGTGACGAAGGCGAACAGCCGGCCGTACACGGGGCACCTGCTCGCCGAGAGTGACGCGCTCTGTCTCGGGTATTGGGCCCACTCGATCGATGACGACACCCTTGGCGCAAGCCAGGGAAACGGGGATGGCGTCATCAACCCGGGTGAGAGGATCGAGCTTGCCGTCCAGATAAGGAATTTCGGCCTCGACAGCACCGCTGTCGACCCGAGATCACTGCTGCATTCGACCGATCCCTACGTTGCGGTGATCGATTCGATCGAGCTCTTCGGAGATATCCCACCGGGCGACATTGCAGTTCCACTCGCTCCGTTTGTGGTCGATGTCTCGCCACTCAGCCCCCATGACCATTGTGCACAGCTTGAGCTTCAGATGTCGGCCGCCAGTGGCGACACGTGGGATGCTGGCTTCGACCTGCTCCTCGGCGCCCCTCGTCTCACCTATGCTGGACGCGTGATCGACGACGGCGATGACGGAGTGCTCGACCCCGGCGAATCGGCCTCGCTCGTCATCTCACTGGCAAACAGCGGCCCGCTCGGCATCACTTCAGTACACGGCTCCCTCGAATCGTCTCACACCGGGATCGATATCCTCGGCGGCGAGGCACTGTTCGGCGATATCGCGGCGAACGGTGGTGGAGGCAATGGAGAGGACCCGTTCTTCTTGTCCGCCGCACCTGAGATTCCCCGGGGCACGAAGGTCGACTTCTCTCTCGTCTTGAGCGGGGTGTTGCCCAATGCACATCGCTACCGCCAGATCGTCGACTTCTCTCTCCATGTCGGGGCTGCAGGCGAAGACGATCCCTTGGGACCTGACATCTATGGGTACTATGCGTTCGACAGCGGAGATACGGTACGCTACGCCGAGGCCCCCCGCTTCGAGTGGATCGAGATAGACCCCGCTTACGGCGGTGGGGGGTCGATGCTCAACATCGACGATTACGGCTATCAGCTCGATGCGACGGCCGTGCTCGATCTCCCGTTCACGTTCCGATACTATGGCGAGGATTACGACTGCATCAGTGTCTGCTCGAATGGGTGGATCGCCATGGACACGACGTGGATGACCGGGTTCCGCAACTGGCCGATCGGAGCGCCTCTCTGCCCGAAGGGAGTCGTCGCCCCGTTCTGGGATGACCTGTTCATTCCCTCGCCGGACTCTTCCGGGATATTCTACTACCACGATGCTGCGGGGAAACGGTTCATCGTCGAGTGGAGCCGTGTGCGGATCATCGTACAGAGCTGGGCGCATCCATTTCGCCAGACATTCCAGGTGATCCTTCACGACCCGGCCTACACCAGCACGCCGACGGGAGACGGGGAGATCGTCTTCCAATACAGAAATGTGCTGAATGCAGACAACTACGACAACTATGCGACGGTTGGCATCCTTTCCCCATCCGGCACAGATGGCCTTGAGTATACGTATTCCAGTCTCTATCCTCCCCAGGCAGGAGCGCTCCACGACGGTCTCGCGATCAAGTGGACGACCGAACTGGGAGAAGTGATCCCGACCGAGGTGGAGGGCGAGCCTGACGTCGAGCTGACTGCGCCCCCCTCCTGGGCCCTTTCCCAGAGCTATCCCAATCCGTTTTTCGCCTTTCGCGGCCCGGCTACGATCACGTACGGGCTTCCCCGCGACGCTGCAGTAGAGCTTGCCGTGTACAACGTGATGGGACAGCTTGTGCGCACGCTCGTTGCAGAAGATCAGTCTGCTGGGGTGTACACCGTTACGTGGGACGGGAGGGACGCCCAGGGCGGGCGCGTGGCGAGCGGCGTCTACTTCTACAGCCTCGTGACGCCACAGGAAGATCTCGTCCGCAAGATCGTTCTCATCAACTAGGGGGCCTCGACTACTTAATTCATTTCTGCCTCAGCCGTGCCGGGGCGCCGTCCGGGCGGAGCCCGGAGGGATTTGAGTGCTAGCGTCCACTATCCTCGGTTCTGCGGGGCGTCTGATCAGGGCTGTCGTCGACTTCGCGCTGCCCGCGTTATGTGCTCTCTGCGGCCGCCGGCTGGCTGAAGACGAGGTTGCCGTCTGCATGGAGTGTCTGACGAGACTGGCGCCGGCCTGCGCTCCCTTTTGCCGTCTCTGCGCGCGCCCGGGGCCGCGGCCGTGCGGATGGCGGGGCGGGCTGTGCTCCATCTGCGCCGATCATGGCAGACAGTTCGAGCGGCATCGGGCCTACGGCCTGTTTGAGGGCGATCTTGCGCGGGCCATACGGCTGTTGAAGTACAGTCATCGCCGCTCTCTGGCGCAGCCTCTCGGGGTGCTGCAAGCGCGAGTTGTGCGCGCCGACTACATTCTCAGGCAGGCGGAGATCGTCGTCCCGGTGCCGCTCCATCGGACGCGGAGGCGCGACCGCGGGTACAATCAGAGTGAGCTCCTGGCTCAGGCAGTCGCCGATCTGACAGGGAGGTCGTGCACCCCGAGAATTCTCAGAAGACGTCGGGCGACGCGGACGCAGACGAAGCTCACACAGGACGAGCGGTTGGCGAACGTACGTGGCGCGTTCTGGGTCGGCGACCCCGGGGAGGTTTCGGGGCGATCGGTCCTGCTCGTCGACGATGTATTCACCACTGGGGCAACCCTTGACGCGTGCGCAGCCGCGCTTCTTGAAGCTGGCGCGCGCTCTGTGGCCGCCGTCACCGTTGCCGTGGCTCCCGCTCCTCCCACGGGCAGGGGGAGAACATGATCCCGGGACGTTTTTTTTGCTTGACGCGGACATCGGTTCTTCTCTATATTAGCTATCTCTGGGCCCTTGCGGCTCGCACTCCATTCTACGAGGTGTACGCTCCCCTCTAGCATCTCATACTCCGCGATGGAAAGGAGGTCGGTCAATGCCGGTACGGGTTGGCATCAATGGATTCGGCAGGATTGGCAGATTGGTCTTTCGTGCCGGGCTCGGCGACGGTGAGATCGAGTTTGTCGCGGTCAACGACATCACCGATGCCGCGACGCTCGGACACCTGCTGAAATACGACTCAGTGCACGGCAGGCTCCCCGCTGGTGTGACGGCTGGCACCGACGAGCTGACCGTCGACGGCCGGAAAATCAAAGTACTTTCGCGGCGCGACCCCAAAGATCTCCCCTGGAAGGATCTCGGGGTCGACATCGTCGTCGAGTCGACGGGCCTTTTCCGCACCCGGGAAAAGGCAGGTCTCCATCTCCAGGCAGGTGCTAAGAAGGTCATCATCACAGCTCCCGGGAAGGGCGATCCGCCGGATATCACGCTCGCCCTCGGGGTGAACAGCGAGGCGTACGATCCCGGCGCACACCACATCGTTTCCAACGCCTCGTGTACGACGAACTGCCTCGCCCCGATAGCCAAAGTGCTCCACGAGTCGTTCGGGATCAAACGCGGTTGGATGACGACGATACACGCCTACACGAACGATCAGAATATCCTCGATGCTCCCCACTCGGATCTGAGGAGGGCGCGAGCAGCGGCGGTCTCCATCATTCCTACCACGACCGGGGCTGCCCGTGCCGTGGGGCTCGTGTTGCCCGACCTGAAGGGGAAGCTGGACGGAATCGCCATGCGCGTTCCCACAGCCGACGTCTCCATCGTTGATCTGGTCTGCGAACTGGAGAAGACGACGGCGGCCGATGATATCAACCAGGCGATGGAGAAGGCGGCGAAGGGGGCGCTGAAGGGGATCCTCGAGTACTGTGCCGAGCCGCTCGTCTCGGTCGATTTCATTGGCAACCCCCACTCAGCGATCTTCGATAGTCTTTCGACCTCAGTGATGGACGGCAATCTCGCGAAGGTTCTTGGCTGGTACGATAACGAAGCCGGCTTCTCTCACCGTACTGTCGACCTCATCAAGCTGATGGGATCGAAGATGTAGTCCGGGTGGGACCGGAGGCCGGGCGTCGCCCTCGGTGACGCTGCCGAACTGGGGGTGAGCGAGGAGGTATCGGACGTGGGAGCGGTCTCTGTACGCGACATTCCCATCGAGTCGAAGAAGGTTCTGATGCGCGTCGACTTCAACGTGCCCCTCGATGAACGGGGGCGGGTGAGCGATGACACGCGCATACAGGCCGCCCTGCCGACGATCCGGTACATCCTACATGGTAAGGGGAGTCTCATCCTCATGTCCCACCTGGGCCGGCCCAAGGGGAAGGTGCGCGAGGAACTGAGCCTGCGTCCTGTTGCCGATCGGCTGGGAGAACTCCTCGACATGCCCGTAGGGTTCGTGCCCGCGAGCGTGGGTCCCGAGGTGGAGGGGCGCGCCCGAGACCTCAAGCCCGGAGAGTGTCTCCTCCTCGAGAATCTCCGGTTTCATCCGGAGGAGGAGGAAAACGATCAGTCATTCTCTGAGCAGCTCGCGCGTCTCGGTGATGTCTACGTTAATGATGCCTTCGGGACAGCGCACCGCGCCCATGCCTCCACGGTCGGCGTTGCAGGGAGATTCGAGCACAGGGCTGTGGGATTTCTGATGGAGACCGAGCTCCAGTACCTCGGCCGTGCGGTCGAGAACCCGGAACGGCCGTATGTGGCGATCATGGGGGGAGCCAAGATCTCAGGCAAGATAGAGGTGATACGTAATCTCCTGGGCCTCGTCGATTCGATCATCGTGGGCGGCGGGATGGTGTTCACGTTCTTCAGGGCCCAGGGGCTGGAGATCGGCGAGTCGATCGTGGAACCCGACAGGGTGGAACTCGCAGGTGAGCTGCTCGACGAAATGGAGGGCGGCAAGGTCAAGTTCCTCCTTCCGATCGATTGTGTCGTGGCAGATCAGTTCGCCGAAGATGCGGCTTCCCAGATCGTAAGCCGGTATGCGATGCCCTCGGGGTGGAGGGGACTCGACATCGGGCCCGGGACTGTCGAGCTCTTCAGCCAGGCGCTGCGCGATGCGAAGACCGTGCTGTGGAACGGGCCGATGGGCGTATTCGAGTTCGATGCGTTCATGGATGGGACGCGAGCCATTGCCGGCGTGGTGGCTGAGAGGACGGCCGCCGGCGCCACGACGATTGTGGGCGGAGGCGACACTGTGGCGGCGATCTCAAAGCTCGGCCTCACCGACAAATACTCTCACGTTTCGACGGGCGGCGGAGCAGCTCTCGAATACCTTGCCGGGCGCGAACTGCCCGGGGTCGCCGTCCTGAGCAAGTAACAGGTTTCCAACGACGAGCGGTGCCCCTGCGATGCGCACGCCACTCATGGCTGGCAATTGGAAGATGCACAAGACGTCCGCTGAGGCGAGGGAACTGGCGCAGGCGGTCAGAGAGCGGATCGCCCCGGCCTCCGACAGGGAAGTGCTCCTCTGTCCGCCATTCACCGCGATCCCGGCCGTGGCCGAGGTCCTGAGTGGTTCCCCTATCCGGCTGGGAGCCCAAAACATGCACTGGGAGCCGAAGGGGGCGTTCACGGGCGAGGTGAGCGGAGAGATGTTGCGGGATCTGGGCTGCGAGTACGTCATCGTGGGGCACTCCGAACGTCGACACATATTCGGTGAACAGGATGAGATCCTTCATCGCAAAGTAAAGGCAGCATTCCGTGCTGGCCTCCGGCCGATCTTCTGCGTCGGCGAGATGCTCGAGGAGAGAGATGCCGGTAAGGAGAGGGAAGTCGTCGAGCGGCAGCTCCGCAATGGCCTGGCGGGCCTGACGGAACAGGAGACGAAGGTGCTCGTCGTCGCCTACGAACCGGTGTGGGCGATCGGCACCGGCCGGACCGCCACACCGGATGTCGCGCAGACCATGCATGAGCATGTCAGGACCGTGTTGGCTGACATCTGGAGCGGGCCGATCGCTGACGGGATCCGGATACAGTACGGGGGCAGCGTCAAGCCCGACAATGTGGCTTCCCTGATGGCCGAGCCGGATATCGACGGAGCGCTCGTGGGAGGGGCAAGTCTCGACGCGGAGTCGTTCGGGCGCATCGTCATGTTTCCCTCTTCGTGAGCGAGCGGGGCTCTGTCTGGAGGGGCCCCGGGAGATGGAGGCCGACAACGTACTCACAAACCAGGAAGATCCAGATGTAGATCCAGATAAGGAGCGTTCGATGTTCAGCGTGCTCATCGGCATCCATGTATTGATCTGTATTGCACTCATGCTCGTCGTTCTCCTTCAGAGCGGCAAGGGCGCGGGCCTGGCCAGTGCCTTCGGCGGCGCAGGAGGGGGCGATACCGTTTTCGGCGGCCGCGGGGCTGCCACGCTCCTGGCGAGGGCGACGACAGCGCTGGCGATTCTGTTCATGGTGAGTTCGGCGACACTGGCGTGGCTATCGGCGCACAGGGGCCCGGCGACGAGCGCCATTGAGCGGGAGATCCAGAGGGGCCAGGAAATTCCGGCGGCAGAGACAGGCATTCCAGCCGTGGCGCCGAGTCTGGAACTGGAGCAAGTCGAGCCCGAGGGTGAGGAGGGCCAGTAGACGCTCGTCCACCACCTGATGCCGGGCCGCCCCCACAGATCGGGTGTGCCGTGCGAAGATGTCTTCACAGACCAGACAGGGCATAGGGCAGGAGATAAGGCATGTACGCAGTAATCGAGACAGGCGGCATGCAATTTCGCGCCGAGAAAGAATCGACTCTCATCGTCCCCAGGGTTGATGGAGAGGTGGGGAACGAGGTTGAGCTGTCCGATGTGTTGCTTGTCTCAGATGGCCGGGATGTGGTTGTCGGCCGTCCTCGCGTGGACGGGGCAAAGGTGAAGGCCACCATCCTCGCCCAGGGAAAGGCCGACAAGGTAGTGGTCTTCAAGCTGAAGCGCCGGCTCAAGTACCGGCGCAAGCGGGGCCATCGCCAGCCGTATACAAAACTCATGGTAACGGACATCGTCTGGCCGGGTAGCCGTCAGGCCGCGCCTGCCGCTTCGTCAGAAGAAGAGTCCGGGGCAGAGGAGGAGGCCTCTGCGACCCGTCGCCGCGGCAGGAGGAGTGGCTTGCTCGGCAAGCGAACGGCCGGCACGGACAAGAGGGGAGCCGATCGGTCCGCCAGGAAAAAGGAAGGAATAGTATAGACTCGAGATGAGGTCGAGGAGATCGGGCTCAGTTCGACAATAGATCATCGATGTATCAGTCTGGAGGAATGACAAGATGGCTCACAAGAAAGGTGCAGGGAGTTCTCGCAACGGTCGGGATTCGAAGTCGAAACGTCTCGGCGTCAAGCACTACGGGGGAGAGCTGGTGAGTGCTGGTGCGATCATCGTGAGGCAGCGGGGGACCCGTATCCATCCCGGTCAGAACGTGGGCATGGGGAAGGATCATACGCTCTTCGCTCTCATCGATGGGCTCGTCGATTTCGAGCGCGTCAGCCGCACCAGGCGTTGTGTGAGTGTCGTGCCTGTGGCCGCTGCCTCTTCGTGATTGCGTGATCTCGGCGGAGGAGATCGGCGTGCAGCAGCAGCGACACGGAGGAGGACGTCGCGGCCGGGAGAGGGAAACGAACGAGATAACCCATGGTGAAGGGGACGAGGAGTTACGGCGATGCGTGAGGTCCATATCGATGTGATCAGTGAGGCGGTGAAGACGCTGTGTCAGGAGGCAAACTTCGACCTCGGCGATGATGTTCTCGCTGCCCTGCGTCGGGCCAAGGATACTGAGGAGTCCCCTACCGGGCGCGACATCCTGGAGCAGATACTACAGAACGCCGAGATCGCGAGGACGGAGCGGGTCCCACTCTGCCAGGACACCGGGTTTGCCGTGTTGTTCGTCGATCTGGGCCAGGACGTACATGTTGTCGGAGGCGACCTCAACCAGGCACTCTTCAGGGGAGTGGCAGAGGGGTATGGCGAGGGGTACCTGAGGAAGTCGATCGTATGGGATCCGGCCATCGACCGCACAAATACGAAAGACAACACTCCACCGGTCATACACACGCGCATCGTCCCCGGGGAGAAGATTCACATCGTCGTGGCGCCGAAGGGTGGAGGAAGCGAGAACATGAGCGAGGTACGGATGATGAAGCCCGCCGATGGCCTGGAGGGAATCAAGGACTTCGTCGTCGATCGGGTGAAGCGCTCAGGGGGCAATCCCTGCCCCCCGATCGTCGTAGGTGTAGGAATAGGGGGAACTTTCGAGCAGTGCGCGTTGTTATCCAAAAAGGCCTTACTACGGCCGCTCGGTGAGCCGAATCCCGATCCTCGCTTTGCCGCCGCCGAGGCGGAGCTCCTGGAACGGATTAACGCGCTGGGGATCGGCCCGATGGGCCTGGGGGGCCGCACGACTGCACTGGCAGTACACATTGAGGTGTTTCCCTGTCATATTGCGAGTATGCCCGCGTCGGTCAACATCAACTGCCATTCCGCGCGCCATAAGGAGGTCGAGATCTGAGATCGGACCGCGGAAAGGATGTGGCGCGCGCGACGACCTGCGATGCTGAGACTGCGAGCGGAATGGTCCGCCTCAGCTCGACGTGCTGCACGAGGGAGATGCTCGCAGGACGATGCACGGGCTCTGCCGGGATCGCATGGTCGTCCGGCCGGGCCTCGGCGGCAGCATGGTTGCATGCGACGAGGGGCAAGCCCAGGCCGAGCGGATCGAACGAGAACGGACGGTATGCGTGTCCGGACATGGTCCAGCGGGCAGGATGGCATGCGCTGGGCCTTTTGACTGTGCGCCGAGTCACAGTAGGCTCAAGGAGGGAGGCATGTCTGAGGTCATTCGGTTGACGACACCCATGACCGACGAGGATGCGGAAAGACTCACGATCGGCGATCGCGTACTCATCACCGGTATCGTCTATACCGGGCGGGACGCCGCCCATAAGCGGTTGGTGGAGCTTCTCGACCGCGGGGAGGAACTGCCCATCGATCTGGCAGGGCAGATCATATACTACGTTGGTCCGTCACCTGCCAGGCCGGGGAAGGTCATCGGGTCAGCAGGTCCGACGACGAGCTATCGGATGGACTCCTACGCCCCCAGGCTTATCGCTCGCGGCCTGAAGGGGATGATCGGCAAGGGGCCGCGGTCTGAGGCGGTTAGAGACGCGATGATAAAGCACAAAGCGATCTACTTCGCTGCGACCGGTGGCGCCGCAGCACTGATTGCGAGAGCGATCGTCGGCGCCAAGATCGTGGCCTACGAAGACCTGGGAGCGGAAGCGATACGGGAGCTCGAGGTGAAGGAACTGCCCGTCATCGTTGCCAATGACGTGAAGGGTGGCGATCTGTACAGCGAAGGGATTGCACGCTATCAGCGTGCGACTGCCTAGCATTGCGCGTGTACAAGGGAACTGACGGATGAGGACGAGTCTGGATGCTGAGCAGTTGAAGAACGATATCGTCGCCAGGATCGAGGAGCTGAGCGGCGAGAACGTGTACGCCTGTTATCAATGCGGTCGGTGTTCTGCGGGCTGTCCAGGGATCGAGGCCATGGATCTGCTTCCCAATCAGGTGATCCGCTTGCTGCAGATGGGCCAGGTCGATGAGGTATTGCGATGTAAGACGATCTGGGCCTGTGCCTCCTGCTTCACGTGCGAGTCGCGATGCCCGAAGGGTGTCGATCTCACGAGGATCATGGAGGCGGTGCGCCAGATCATCCTTCGACAGAACATCGACCATGCAAAGCTCGCCGAACTGCCCGACGAGATGATCGAGGATCTTCCGCAGGCCGCCCTCGTCTCCGGGTTCCGCAAGCTCACGAGCTGAACGATCGAGGAGTCGGGGCTGGCTGACCGGCGAGAGTCGAATAGGCGTCTATGATAGCGAGGGAGAGGGATGAGGATTCCGTATTATCCCGGGTGTACCGTCAAGACGACCGCCAAAAACCTTGAAGAGAGCGCCCTCGCGAGCGCGGCTGCCCTGGGCATCGAGCTCGAAGAGCTCGAGCGGTGGAACTGCTGCGGCGTCGTCGCCTGCCTGGCGGGCGACAACTTGATGGAGCAACTGGCTCCAATCAGGAATCTCATTCGTGTTCAGGAGCAGGGCGCTGATCGGGTGGTCACGATGTGCTCACTCTGCTACGGGACACTGAAGGCGGCCAATGCCCTGTTCCGTCGAGATGAGGAGAAGCGGGAGAAGATCAACCAGTTCATGTATGAGGAGCCTGACTATGAGGGGGGCGTGGAGGTTCTCCACCTGCTCGAGGTCCTGCGCGATGAGATCGGCTTCGATACAATTGCCGCCAGGGTGGGTGAAGGGCTGGCCGGGCTCCGCATCGCTCCCTACTACGGATGTCTACTTCTCCGCCCGCGCGAGTTGGGCCTGGATGACCCTGAGGACCCCCATATTCTCGAAGATCTGATGGAGAGCGTCGGGGCCGATGTCATTGTCGACCCCTATCGCACAGAATGCTGCGGTTCCTATCAGACGGTCAGCAATATCGACCTCGTGGCTGAGCGGACTCGCCGGATCGTCGGCTCGGCGGTGCGGCGGGGCGCAGATATCATCGTGACGAGCTGTCCTGTCTGTCACTTCAATCTCGATCGGCGCCAGCGGGACGTACTGCGTATAGACCGGGAGTTCAGCGGACTGCCGGTTCTCTATTTTACGCAGGTCCTCGCGTTCGCTCTCGATCTTCCCGAGAGCGTGATGCACTTCGACCTCCATGAGATCGATCCACGGCCGGTGCTCGAGTCGAAGGCCAGAACTGCCGGAGTATCAGAATGAAACGTATCGGCGTGTTTGTATGTCACTGCGGCCTGAACATAGGCGGGACGATCGACATAGATCGGGTCGTGGAAGAGGTGAGTAAGTATCCCGGCGTGGTGCATGCCGACCAGAATAAGTACCTGTGCTCTGATCCGGGGCAGCTCATGGTGAGAGAGGCGGTGATCGAGCAGGCGCTCGATGGAGTCATCGTAGCAAACTGCAGTCCCACACTCCATGAGGTCACGTTCCGGAACGCAGTGGCCTCGGTTGGCCTCAACCCGTACCGCTGCGAAGTGGCGAACATCCGGGAACAGTGCAGCTGGCCGCATGCCCGGGATCCGGAACAGGCGACGCGAAAGGCGGTCAGGATTATCCAGGCGACGGTAGAGAAGCTGAGAAGGAATCAATCGCTGGTGCCCCTCACGATGCCGGTGACCCGACGCGCCCTGGTGATCGGAGGCGGCGTGGCCGGCATCCAGACGGCGCTCGACATCGCCGATGCGGGGATCGAGGTCTACCTCGTGGAGAAGACCTCGTCGATTGGCGGGCGGATGGTGCAGTTATCCGAGACCTTTCCCACCCTCGACTGCCCTCAGTGCATCATGACCCCGAAGATGGTGGCGGTCGACCAGCATCCCAACATTACTCTCCTTGCCTACTCAGAAGTGGATTCTATCGCCGGCTTCGTGGGCAACTTCAATGTTCGGGTGAGGCGGCGTGCCGCCTTCGTGGACTGGGACAGGTGCACGGGCTGCGGAGCATGCAGCGAGGTCTGTCCCGTTACCATGTGGAACGAGTTCGACAAAGGCCTGTCCCGGCGCACGGCCATCTACCGGCCGTTTCCTCAGGCTGTTCCCAACAAGTTCGTGATCGACCGGCACGGTACCCCGCCCTGTCAGGCCGCCTGTCCCCTGCACGTGAATGCGCAGGGATACACCGCCCTCATCTCGGCAGGGAAGTATCGGGAGGCGCTGGCCCTGGTGCGGGAGCGCAACCCGTTTCCGGGCATCACCGGGCGTGTCTGTCATCATCCGTGTGAAGCTGCCTGCGAGCGGGCGACCATCGA
>Ga0111224_1026_pt1 | contig 22845 bp, 15 predicted proteins | sample DeeMarSWOR152_54_FD_80388 | JGI IMG/M metagenome (GOLD analysis project Ga0111224, IMG submission 80388) | candidate division TA06 bacterium DG_24
GCCGTCGAGCGGGGTTATGTCATTGAGGGGCGGAGGGTGGCGCAGGCCGGTGACGACGAGGAGCATTGCCACGACGAGCCAGACCTGTGACGCAAGGGTCCCGAGCACGATGAGCACCAGGAGTGTACCCAGGGCGACGGGTCGGTGCCGCCGGCCGAGCAGCGCATAGGCGATATGGCCGCCATCGAGCTGGCCGCCGGGGAGGAGATTGAGGGCCGTAACATAGAGCCCGACCCAGCCGGCGAGCGCTACGGGGTGGAGGATGATATCGTACCCCTCACCGATTCCTCCCAGAGCCAGGTTTATCATGAACGAGAAGAGGAGCGAGTTGCCGAACGTGATGGCGCCCTCGCCGATCGCGCCTATCTCGAGGGGCTGGGAGAGCTTGAGGCCGACGAAAGTGGCCGGTATGGCGAAGATCAGCCCGGCGACCGGACCCGCGAGGCCGATCTCCAGCAGGGCCCTCCGGCTGGGGATCGGCGATTTTATCCGGATCACCGCGCCGAAGGTGCCGAGCAACGGGAACGGCGAGGGGATGAAATAGGGCAGTGTCGCCACGACCCGGTGCCGGCGACAGGTGAGGTAGTGTCCGAATTCGTGTGCTCCCAGGATGGTGAGGAGGGCGGCGGAGAATGGTATACCGGCGAGAAATCCCCAGCGATCCGCAAACGGGTTGACCCCGGCCGCGCCCGCTCCCGCGATCAAGGTCGTGGCCACCGTGAGGAGGAAGAATATGAGGTTTACAAGACGCCTCGACCGCCCCGGAGCCCGGGCCGGAGCGATGAGCAGGACCACCCTCGTCTCCTCGCTCCTCAGGTGGGGGAGCATGCCGTGGGGCCCGAGCTGTGTGGTCAGGTGATGCATGGCCGCTTCGGCCGGCAGGCGGAGACGCCCGCGCACGCGTACCCACATCGGATCGACTTCTGTCGCCTCGATGTCGATGACATCGGCGACGATGCTCTGGAGGGAGAGTTCCTCGAATCCGGTCTCGCTATCGTCCATGTTTCCTCTCACTCACGCCGCGTTGACCTTCGTGCTCACCCGGTCTTCCTCCGCGCGCCATAGACCTTTCGATCGAGATGCCGCTTAGTCATGCCTGCCACGGTGGCGTACATCTCAGCTCCCAGATAGAGGCTCGGCTCTGCAGCCTGCGGGTCCGTCGTCCCGTCGGGCGCCTGAAGGCGCGACGTGTAGTGGACAGCGACGATCCGACCGACGAACCAGCGGTGGTCTCCGTACGTCCGGGCATCGTGCAGAACGCACTCGTACGCCGCGTACGCCGCGGAAAGGATCGGTGAGCCGACTACCAGGGGGTGGTCACGTCCCAGGTCGAATTCAGCGAATTTGTCGAGTTCTCGCCCGGTGCTTCCCCCGACTGCGGCGATCGCTTCTGCGGCTCCGAGAGGGAGGAAGTTGGCGGTGAATTCGCGTGCCTTGTCGATAAGGTCATAGGTGTGGCGCTTGGGCGAGATCGAGACTCCGTACAGCGGTGGATCGAACGAGATCGGCGCATGCCAGGCAGCTGCCATGGCATTGTCCTTGCCCTCCCAGCGCACCGCGATCACCGCTACTGGCCACGGAACATGATAGTAGAACTGACCGGCGTCTTCAGTATGAACATCCTTCATACAACGCTCCTTTCGTCCTCTCCGCGATCGATCGGGCACGGCTCCGGGATTCCCTCTCTCGTAGATATCCCGGAAACCGCGCGTACGTCAAGCATTTTCCCAGCGGAGATTTTTCCACTTGCCGATAGGGGGAAGGATTTCTATAATATGGGCGGGAGATAGCAGATGACGTATCCTGGAAGATAGCAGATATTGTATCCTCATTGAGGGTGGGCGGCAATACCTCGGACACGAAGCTGCCACATTCGATGCTCCATGCGGCTTGGATTCCATGTTTCGATCGCGGGAGGCATGAGCAGGGCCGTCGAACGGGCCCATGCGCTCGGGTGTGAGGCGATGCAGATATTCACGCGCAACCCCCGGGCATGGCGGTACGGCGATCTCGATGAGCAGGAGGTGAGGCAGTTTCGGGACCGATGCCTGGCTGTGGGCATCGAGACGGTAGTCGTCCACTTGCCATATCTCCCCAACCTGGCGGCGCGGCGCGGGAGACTGCGGCGCCTCTCGATCGACGCGCTGCGGAGCGATCTGGCGCGGGCCGGCGCGCTCGGCGCGATGGCGGTCGTGTGCCACGTGGGACACCGGGGGAGTGGGCGGCTGGATGCCGCGCTCGCGCGCGTCGCGGCAGCGCTTGATGAGGGGATGGACGGCGCGGGGAGGGGAGTCTATGTGTTGCTGGAGAACACCGCCGGGCAGGGACGTGAAGTCGGTTCCACCTTTCGCGAGCTGGCGAGGATAATGGATCGGGTAACAGATAGGGCCCGTGTCGGCGTCTGTCTCGATACTGCGCATGCTTTCGCCCGCGGCTACGATCTCTCGACGCAGGAGGGCCTCGAATCAACCCTTGTCGAACTCGATGATCACATAGGACTGGCATCGTTACAGCTCATTCATCTCAACGATTCGAAAGCACGGCTCGGTTCGCGGGTCGATCGGCACTGGCACATCGGCACCGGCAGGATAGGACGGGCAGGATTCCGTCGGATCATGCACCATCCCGGGTGTTCTCATCTTCCAGGCATCATGGAGACTCCTCTGCGCCGGCGTGGAGATGACCGGAGAAACATGCGCGTCGCCAGGGAACTTGCCGGAAGGGGGGAGAACGAGCGATGATGATCGTACCGTTGATGGACATCCTCAGAGAGCGGTTTTCAGGGGCACGCGCTCTGGAGCACGTCGCGGAACTTGTGCAGCACCATCGTATACAGGCCAGCCCCGGCTTCCGTGCCGCGGCACACTACTGCCTCGATCGACTCAAGGCGGCCGACATCGAGGCCGAGATCTTTTCGTTTGCCGCATCCGAAGATATCTCCTACTGGTCGCTTCCTCTGTTCCCCGAGTGGGAGGTGAGCGGAGCGACGCTCGATCTGATCTCCCCCCGTGACGCGGCGCGGCCCCTCGCGGACTTCAGCAAGAACAAGATCTCGCTCATCCAGCACAGTGCCCCTATCGAGGCGGAGGCTGATGTCGTCGTTCTGGAGGACGGTGAAGACGAGGATGACTATCGTGACCTCGATGTGAGCGGGAAGATTGTTGTCACCAGGGGGCAGCTCGATATCGTCCGCCACCTGGCGGTTGAGGAGCGCGGAGCGATCGGGATCATCTACGACGGGATGCGGGAGACGCCCCCTGTCAGGGGAAGGTTCGATCTCCCGCACGCCCGGCAGTACATGTCGTTCTGGTGGCGGCCCGGAAAGAGCAGGTGCTTCGGGTTCGTCATCTCGCCGGCAGACGGCATGTGGCTGCGCGATATCGTCAGAGAGCGGCGACAGCTCGGCGAGAGCCCACCTCGCGTGAGAGCGTCGGTCGATACGCGATTCCGAGATGGGCAGATGGAGGTCGTATCCGGGCTGATCCCCGGCCAGACCGAGGATGAGATCGTCATCATCTCCCATCTCTGCCATCCCCAGCCGTCGGCGAATGACAATGCATCAGGGGCAGCAGTCGCCCTGGAAACGCTGCTCACGCTCAATGAGCTGGTGCGTCAGGGTGTGCTGGCGAATCCGTTGCGCTCGATCCGTCTTCTCCTCGTTCCCGAGATCCGGGGGACGTGCGCGTACCTGGCTACGTATCCGGATCGTATCTCCCGTATGGTGGTCGGGGTCAACCTCGATATGGTGGGACAGGATCAGTCAAAGTGCGGAAGCACCTTCATCATTGAGCGTCCACCCGATGTCTCAGCCAGCTACGCTCCCGACCTGCTCGAATTCATACGGGACCGCCTGGACAGGGCGCCATCCTTCTCCGGCCAGCCGGAGCTGCCGCTCTATCGCGAGACCTCAACGGGATTCTCCGGAGGCAGCGACCACGCGATACTCTCCGATCCTCTCGTGGGCATTCCCAGTCCGATGATCATCCAGTGGCCGGATCGTTACTATCATACAGACCAGGATACGATCGACAAGGTCGACGCCGACGTGCTCAAGCGCGTGGGAATGCTCGGCAGTACCTATGCCTTCTTCCTGGCCCACGCCGGAGAGGAGGAGGTGCGATGGCTGGCACTCGAGTACGTCGCGCGCCACAAGCGCCGTCTCGTTGCCCTGCTGCAAGAGTTCGTCTCCCGGGCCTTCGCCTCCGGCCGATGCAGCGTGACCCTCGCCTCGCTCGTGGAGCGCAAGGTGGACTATCTCAACGAGCGTGGCAGAGCTGCCCTCGAGACACTGCGGCGCCTGGAAGATATCTCTATCGATGACTACGCCGAGGAGATAAACGCATTCTCGGTCGTGGAACGGAGAAGGACGAGACATATACTCGCCGGCCTGCCGCCCGACGAGCCGGAGGAGGAGGAGAGCGAATACTCTATCCCCGCGGAGCACGACTGGATCATCGAGCGGAAGACGCCGGGGCCGGTCGATGTGGCGGACCATTTCGGGGATCTCTCGGGAGAGGAGCGCCGGACGTGGCAGCGGCTTCGCTCGCAGCACAAGGGCAAGGTCGGGACACTCAGATCGCTGCTCTTGTACTGGGCTGATGGACGGCGTCGGCTGTCCGAGATCGTCGATCTCATAGAGATGGAGACCGGTTCGCGCTACCCGGAATTCGTCGCCACCTACGCCGAGCTGCTCGGAGGGCTCGGGCTCGTCGATCTCCGTCAGCCAGTTGAGGACGGTGACGCAGGGGAGTGAGGTGCGGCGTTGCAGAAGGTCGTGATCGCGGTCTATCATCAGTTCGAACTCTGGAATTACCCGGATGAGCACCTCGGGATCCTTAAGGCGGCCTTTCCCGATGTCCGATTTGTCTCTGTGAAGAACGATGAGGGCATCGAGGCAGAGCTGGCTGACGCCGATGTTCTGATGACCTGGCGCATGAGGCCCGAGCTCCTCGAGCGCGCGAACCGCCTGCGCTGGATACATTCGCCGGCTGCCGGCGTGGGCAGAATGCTCTCCCCCGAACTCCTGGCGACCGACATCCTCGTCACGAACTCTCGCGGCGTTCACGCCGTGCCGATCGCCGAGCACGTATTCGGCGTCATGCTCTGTTTCGTGCGGAGGCTGTGGGATTGCTTTCGGTTCCAGGTGAAGGGTGAGTGGGGGCGGGAGGCGATCTGGCGCACCCATGGCGCCACCCGAGAGCTCTCCGGCCAGACGATCGGTATCGTCGGCTTCGGCCAGATCGGCCAGGAGATTGCCCGTATCGCCGCGGCCTTTCATATGCGGATCGTTGCGGTGAGGAGGCACCCGTCGCGCAATTCGTTTCCGGGTGTGGAGATCTGGCCGACAGAGCGACTCGATGACCTACTGAAGTGTGCCGACTTCGTGGTGCTGGCGGCGCCGCTCACTGAAGAGACGCGCAGCCTCATCGGTGAACAGGCGCTGCGCAACATGAAGCAGACTGCGTACCTCATTAACGTGGGCCGAGGGAAACTCGTTGTCGAGTCTGCCCTCGTGCGGGCACTGAAGGCGGGGTGGATAGCGGGGGCGGCGCTCGACGTCTTCGAACGAGAGCCCCTCCCGGAGGAGAGCGAGCTGTGGGGACTCTCCAACGTCATCATCACCTTCCACATCGCGGGCACAACGCCGCGATACTGGGACAGAGTCACCGAGATATTCGCCCGGAATCTCAGACTCTTCCTGGCAGGTGAGGGACTGAAGAACCTGGTAGACAAGGAGAGCGGGTACTGAGAATGGTACAAGGAGGATCGAGGAGCGAAACATCGGCCGACGCCACGGAGATGACCAAGCAGGGCACAAGCCGGACCGGACTTGTATACCATCCTTCATATCTGAGCCACATCGCCGGGCCCGGCCATCCCGAGTGTCCTGAGCGGCTCGAGTCGGTCATGTCGCACCTCGGAGAATGCGGACTGCTGGGTCGGCTCCAGACGATCGAGCCAACGGAGGCGGACATCGAGTGGATCGAGACCATCCACTCGCACGAGCACGTGGAGCGAATTCGCCGGTCGGCGGAGAGCACGGTTGCGTTCCTCGACGCCGATACCGGCATCTCTCGCGATTCCTACCATGTCGCCCGCCTTGCCGTGGGAGGGGTTCTTGCGGCGGTGGACGCTGTCATGCACGGGATGATCGATAATGCCTTCGCCGCTGTGCGGCCGCCGGGACACCACGCTGAGCGTGCGCGGGCGATGGGGTTCTGCCTGTTCAACAACGTTGCGATCGCTGCGGCCTATCTCCTCCGCTATCACCGGCTGAAGCGCGTGCTCATCGTCGACTGGGATGTCCACCATGGGAACGGCACTCAGGCGGCATTCTATGACGACCCTTCCGTCCTCTATGTGAGCATACACCAGTATCCACACTACCCGGGCACGGGAGGGTTCAAAGAACGCGGAGTGGGGAAGGGGTTAGGGTTCACGATCAACATACCGCTCGCCGCCGGGTCTGGCGGCCAGGAGTACTTCGAGGCATTCGAGTCGATCGTCCGTCCGGCCGCGGTCCGATTTCTCCCTGAGTTTGTCCTCATATCAGCAGGCTTCGATGCCCACCGTGAAGACCCCCTCGCCGGTATGGAGCTGACCGAGGGGGGATTCGCAGGGATGACACAACTTCTCAAAGGGATCGCCGAGAAGTGCTGCCAGGGCAGGATCGTCTCCGCGCTAGAGGGAGGATATCACCTCTCAGCTCTGGCGCGATCTGTCGAGTCTCATCTCCGTGTGCTTATGGGACCTCCGGGGTGAAGGCCTCACTCCCCGTCCTCCCAATCACATCGCTCCCACTCCAGATAGAGTCTTTCGAGACGGCTCGATAACGTTCGGTACTCCGCGTTGAGGATGCCGACATTCTTTCCGTCGGCCCGTGCGGCCGAATGGACGATCGCCTCTGCGATCTCATTCATACGCGCTTCGACTCGCGCGATCTCCTGTTCCACTTCCTGTGCTGTGCGAGGCGGCGGTTCTCGCCGGAGCTTTCTGCGGGCGGCCTCGCGGGCTGCGGCCGCTCGCTGACGCTCTTCCTCCTTCGCTCTCTTCGCCCTCGCCCGCTCTGCCTCCTGGGCGAGGCGCAGCTCCTCTGCTCTTTTGCCGGCGAAGTGAGAATAGTTCCCCCGGTATATGCGCAGTGCTCCATCGTTGCCCAGGAAGGCGACCTGAGTGACGACCTTGTCGAGGAAATAGCGGTCATGGGAGACGGTGAGGATCGTTCCGGGGAATTGGCCGAGCGCCTCTTCGAGGACAGTGCGGGAGGCGATGTCCAGATGATTCGTCGGCTCGTCGAGGATGAGGAAATTGACGCGGGCGAGCATGAGCTTTGCGAGCAGCAGCCGTCCTCGCTCCCCTCCGCTCAGGGAGCTGATCTGCCTGAATGGTTCGTCGCCGGTGAAGAGGAACCGCCCGAGAATAGATCTCAGGTCTCCTGACGGGATCGTCGGATCGACCTCCCACAGTTCCTCGACCAGAGTCTTTTCATCGTCGAGAGAGGACATCTCCTGATCATAGTACCCGGCGATGATCCCGCGGCCGATCTTCACGTCTCCGGCAGTCGGCTCCTCCTCGCCCAATATGATCCTGAGCAGGGTCGTCTTGCCTGCGCCGTTGGGTCCCACGATTCCTATCCGATCGCCGAGCCGGAGGGTGAGCTCGATCCCGTCGAACAGGGCGGTCTGACCATACCGCTTGCTCAGGCCGCGCAGCTCGAGCACATCGGATCCGCCGCGCATCTGCGGCGAGAACCGGAGGGCAATCGGGCGCCGCTCGCGCGGCCGCTCTATTCTCTCCAGCTTTTCCAGCATCCTGCGGCGGCTCTGCGCCTGCTTTGTTTTCTGGCCTGCGATATTGCGCCGGATGAACTCCTCCTGGCGCTCGATCTCTGCCCGCTGTAGCTCGTAGACTTTCCGTCGCTGGGCCAGCCCGGTGGCCTTCGCTGCCACGTAATCGCTGTAGTTGCCTCGATACTCCGTGAGGTGAGTCCCTTCGACTTCCACTACGCGCCGCACGGTGCGGTCGAGCAGGTAGCGATCGTGAGAGGTGATGAGGACGGCTCCGCGGTGTTCGGCGACAAACCGCTCGAGCCACTCGATGCCTTCGATGTCGAGGTGGTTCGTCGGCTCGTCGAGGAGCAACAGGTCGGGTGCAGTCACCAGCAGCCTGGCGAGCGCAGCCCTGCTCTTCTCCCCACCGCTCATGGTATCGACTGACTGTTCGAGCTGTTCGGCATCGAATCCTAGTCCGGAGAGAATCGCGAGGGCACTGTTTCTCAGGGTGTACCCGCCCTCGGCGCTGAACCGGTGCTCGAGATCGCCGTACTCCTGCATCAGGTGAGTCAGCTGTCGGTCGCTGGCAGCCGCCGCTCGCTCCATTTCGCGCTCCAGCTCGACCATGCGTTCACGCATCTGGAGGAGCTCGGCGGCGCCGCCCATAACCTCTTCGATGAGTGGGCGGGAGGAGGAAAGTGAGACCTCCTGGGGCAGGTACCCCGCCCGTCTATTCGAGGCGAGTAAGACGGTACCCGAGTCCGGGTCGAGGTGGCCCGCAATGGTACGCAAGAGTGTGGTCTTGCCCGCACCATTCGCGCCCACGACGCCGATCCGCTCGCCGGCCGTGATGCGCAGCGAGATGCGATCGAGCACGGTCTTTGTGCCGTACGATCTCGTGATATTATCGAGCGTAGCAACGACTGACATCTACAGTTCCCGTCTCGAAGGCAATTCCGCAATCACCCGAGCGCTTTGATCCAGAGCTTGCGCCTGCGGGGGCCGTCGAATTCACAGAAGAAGATACCCTGCCAGGTGCCGAGCACGAGCTCCCCGTTCTCCACCATGACAAGCTCAGAGGACCCTACGATGCTCGCCTTGATGTGCGCCGCCGAGTTCCCCTCGGTATGTCTGTACCCTCCGTTGAAGGGAATGAGCTCCGTGAGCATCTTCTGGATGTCCTCGCTCACCGAGGGATCGGCATTCTCATTGATAGTGACCGCCGCGGTCGTATGAGGCACGTACACACAGACGAGGCCATCATTGACCGATGCGGATCGCAGAGCCCGTTCCACCTTGCGTGTAACGTCGACAAAACAAGTGCGCTTCGATGTCGGTACGTCGATCTCGATGGGCATCGCCTCATCCCTCCCATGCTGATTGGTTCACGCACACCATACCACAGCTCCCGCCCACCGTCAACCGCCGGCGCCGTCCCCGATTGACGGGGAAGGGGGGGTGTGGTATACTGGGGTGGTCGATTCTAACGCGAAGTAGGGGGTGATGAAGATGAGGGCGGTGGGAGTGGCTGTTGCCTGCGTCCTCGTGGCAGGGGCGGTTCTCGCCGGGCCGGGCCCATGCTCGTTCCGCTCGTCGGATGAGGGGAGGATCTGGGTGCGGGTTGTCGCGGATGAGTTGGGCCATGGGGGGGGCTCCATTGATGGGCTGTATGCGCGCCTCACATCGTTCGGCGGCGTGCAGGGGACGGCGTTGAGTTTCGGGGATGTCGACGACGACGGTCTGCAGGAGATGTACGTCGACGACTATCCCGGCTACGCCGTCGACTGTTACGAATTCGACGATTCGCTCGACTTCACTGTGACCCAGGCCATTGAGTACGGGCTGCCCTGGGTGCTCGAGGATCTGAACGGCGATGGCGCGGATGAGCTGGTGGTCCAGAGGGGTGACCCGGGTCTCAGCGGAGACGGCTATATGGACGTGTACACCTGGCAGGACAGCGTCTTCGTCTTCGTGCAGCGGTTCACGTTCCCCGAGATGAAGATGATCTATACACCCACTACCCTCGATCTCGACTTCGACGGCGACACCGAGATCATCTTCACCACCGAAGTCACATTTTCCCTGGTTTCATACGTGAGAGTGGCCTCGTGGGATCACGAGGGAGATACGCTCGCCCTCGTGTACACGTACTATCTCCTCGATGCCTATGGCGGCATCGGAGCGGCCGATTTCGACCAGGACAGTCTGGGCGAATTCGTCGTCCCGACGATGAACGAGTTCGCCGTCTTCGGGGCCGATTCGGACTCGATTCATTTCTCCGGATACGTGGGGGAGGTGATCGGCTTCTCCGAGCTCGCCCTCTCCTGGGATGCGCTGGGGGACGGGGACGTCCGACTCCTCCTGGGCTCGTGTCTCGGATTCGTCCCGGACAACTGGAGGTTCGAGGTACACCGGGCGGTGGGCGACGATACATTCACGTTTGAGACGTCCTTCGTGAGAGAATCGATCTACTCCGGCACGACGCATGGCGGCACGGGTGACACGGACAGGGATGGCAGGGAGGAAGCACTCCTCTCATTCTATCCCATAGCGATCCTGTTCGAATGGATGGGGACCGGATATGACTCCACGTGGGCGCTCCATCTCCAGAATGATACCGGTACCCCGAAGGCATCACAGCTTCCTACATGGGACCTCAACAACGATTCCTACCCAGATTGGGTGTTCGCGGACCACCGGGACACCCTCTTCGTTTACGGATACAACATCATTCCTTCGCTGACGGTCGAGCTGACTCCCGATGCAACCGTGGTGCCGCGCGGCGGAGTCCTCGGCTTCGAGGCAACGCTCGTCAACCATACGCCCGAAGTCCAGGAGGCAGAAGGCTGGACCATGGCCGTTCTCCCCAACGGGAATCCATACGGGCCGCTCCTCGGTCCGCAGAGGATCATATTGAATCCCTATCAGACGAGAGTGCACCACTTCGCCCACGACGTGCCGGAGAACGCACCACTGGGGACCTATGCGTACACGGCGAAGATGGGAGAGTACCCGGCCGCCGTATGGGCGGTCGACTCCTTCGAGTTACAGATAGTCCCGGGCGCAATGCCGCCGGAAAGAGGCAGCGCTCCGGGACGGTCAGAAAGGAGCCCTTGAGCATGGGAGAGAAAACGAAGAGAAGGTCTGTCGCGCTGGTCATGATCGCCATGAGCGTGCTTCTCGGCATCGCCTGTTCGTACCGGGTGGCCCAGAGGCCGCGGCTCGAGCGCCTGGAGCGCGCGTGGGAGAAGCGCGAGGCGAAGCAGGTCCCCAACGACTGGTGGTTCTTCCAGCGTGCGTACGGTCTCGGGAACATCAACCACGAGGCCTATCGGGAGGCGGTCGAGAGGGCCGAGGAGCTCCGTGACCGGGCGGCGGGAAGGGATGTGCCGACCGTATCGTGGACCCTGGCCGGGCCCACCAACATCGGCGGCAGGATTACCGCATTGGGCATCCATCCCGCCCACCCAAACACGATCTATGCCGGCGCAGCCACCGGCGGCGTGTGGAAATCGACCGACGGCGGGGTGGACTGGGATCCCATCTTCGATGAGAACCCGAGCCTGCCGATCGGAGCCATCACAATCGATCCCGCCGATCCCGATCTCGTCTATGTGGGGACGGGGGAGGCGAATGCGAGCGGCGACTCCTATCCCGGGGATGGCGTGTACAGGACAACGGACGGAGGAGATTCCTGGATCCACCTTGGACTCGAGGAGTCGAGCCACATCGGAAGGATCGCCATCAATCCGGACGATACGGACATCCTATTCGTTGCTGCAACGGGTCAGCTATTCGATACCAACCCGGAACGTGGTATCTACCGTTCGACGAACGCGGGGACGACGTGGGACCAGGTACTCTTCCTGAGCGACTCCACTGCGGGGATCGACGTCGTCATCAATCCGGCGAATCCCTCCATCGTCTATGCCGCGATGTGGGAGCGCATCCGCCGCCCAGAAGAGCGGTCGGTGGGTGGGCTCACGAGCGGGATCCACCGGAGCACGGACGGGGGAGATACCTGGACGTTACTGACCCAGGGGCTCCCGGCACCATCGCCGACGGTGGGGAGGATCGGGCTCGCGATCGCCGCCTCTGATCCGAGTATCCTGTATGCGATCTACGCAGATCATCCGGGGTACTTCGCGGGGGTGTACAAGACGACCAACGGCGGGGACAGCTGGTCCCGGGTGAACGACAGCGCTCTATCCTATATCTACAGCTCCTATGGCTGGTACTTCGGCAACATCAGGGTCGACCCGACCGACCCCGACGTCGCCTATGCCATGGGGATCGAGCTCTTTCGCACGACGAACGGCGGCAACTCCTGGTACGATATCAGCTACTATATCCACGTCGACCAGCACGCACTCTGGATCGACCCCACGAACCCCAATCGTCTCATCGACGGGCATGACGGCGGGGTCGACATATCGACCAATGCCGGGGGGAACTGGACGAAGAGCCTCAACCTGCCGATCACGCAGTTCTATGCCGGGACGATCGATCCGCTCAATCCGCACCGGCTGTACGGGGGGACGCAGGACAACGGCACCCCGCGCACGATGACCGGCGCCCTCGACGACTGGGAGATCATCTACGGCGGGGATGGATTCTATGTCATCGTCGATCCGACGAACTCCAACATCATCTATGCCGAGTACCAGTACGGCGGCCTGGGCAAGTCGACCAACTGCGGATACTCCTTCAACTCGGCGACGAACGGCATCAGCTATAGCGACAGGCGCAACTGGATGACCCCGGTGGTGATGGACCCGTCGGATCACAACACGCTGTACTACGGCACCTACCGGGTATACCGCACCACGGACGCGGCGAACTGGTGGACGGCAATCAGCGGCGACCTCACCGACGGGCCCGGCCCGGGCAACCTCGTCTATCACACGATCACCACGATAGCTGTCTCATCCGCTGATCCGGATGTAGTGTACGCGGGGACCGACGACGCGAACGTCGCAGTGACGACAAATGGGGGAACGAACTGGACGGATATCTCCGACGGCCTCCCTGAGCGCTGGGTGACGAGGATAGCTGTCGATCCGATCGATCCCCAGATTGCCTGCGCCACCCTGTCCGGGTACAGGCAGGCCTCACCCCTGCCCCATGTCTGGCGCACGACGAACACGGGGGCGAGCTGGACCGCGATCACTTCCAACTTGCCCGAAGCCCCGGTGAACGACATCGTTATCGATCCGGCTGACCGCACCAGGCTCTATCTGGCCACCGATGTGGGAACCTTCTACAGCACCAATCTCGGCGTGGAGTGGGAGCTCCTCGCTCCGGGGATGCCGCTCATCGTGGTCGATGACCTGACAGTGCACGGGCCCGAGCGGTTCATCGTGGCGCATACCCACGGCCGGTCGATGTATCGGCTCGACCTTCCGATCCTGTTGATCGATGTGCAGCCTGACGAAGACCAGGTGCCACGGGGGGGAACACTCGGTCTGACTGGCAGCGTGATCAACTGCTCCTCGGAGAGCCAGACAGTCTACGGGCTCACGGAGGTGACGCTTCCCAACGGGAACCCCTATCCCGGGAATCCTGTCGTCGGGCCCCGGGAGATTGTGGTCCCGCCGAACGAGACAGTGAGCATCCACCTCACTCACCAGGTACCCCTCGGAGCGCCCCTGGGGACCTACACCTACACCGGCAAGATCGGCACTCCCCCCAGTACCCTTATCGACAGGGACAGCTTCCGGTTCAAGGTGGTGGAGGGGCCATGAGCGGAGTTCCGGGGCCGTAGAGAAGGTTCAGGCAGAGTACTGCCACATGGATGGTTCGCACGACGGGTGGCAGCAGCAGGCGATGGGAGCGCACCCGGCCGGGAGGCCGGATGCGCTCTTCCGATTCGATGAGGCACCTCACGAGATCGTTGGCAAATTGGCGCCGCCTCTTGACACATCTCGGGCGGTGATTAGATTGTAAGCGGGATGATGCGGTGTGGGGAGATTGCCTGTACGGTGCACCTTTCATCTCTACATGGAGGAGGTCGCCCCATGCCCCAGGTTGTGCAGCAAGCACCGCCCGAGACGGAGGCGCGGACTACTCAGGAGACGACTCAACAGGCGACTCAGCAGGCGACTCAGCAGGCGACACCGGGACCCGGAACGACAGATATCCCCTGTCCCTACGCCGTGCAGTGCGCGAAGTGGGGAAGCGCCACCTCGAGATGGGGGATCTACACTGCGAGCCTGATCGCCTCCCTGTTCATCGCCATCATGAGAGTCCATCCGATTCTCGGGCTGGTCGGGTTCGTCTTCTCTGTCATCGGAATCATCTGGACGGCGCAGTCCTACTTCGCATACTGGAAGTCGGTGAAGCAGACGCGCCACGGGTGACACCCCGACACACAGCATTGACGCCCTACGGCCGTGGGCAAGAGCAGGACTGAGAAGGCCGCGCATGGATGGTGCGCGGCCTTCGATCATCCGGTCCCTCAATCGTTCATGCGATCTCCAGGCTCCCCCCTGGCTCGAGTACGACGCAGCGCGTCTTCGTCTCCGCCTCTACCATCTTCTTGAACGCCCCCGGATCCTGTTCGACGATCTCGAATGTCCCGTAGTGCATTGGAATGACGACCTTGGGAGTGAGGAGTTTTACCGCCTCCAGAGCATCGTCCGGCCCCATGGTGAAATTGTCCCCTATGGGGAGCAGCGCTACATCGAGGCCGCCCCGGCCGATCAGCGACATATCGGAGAACAGGGCGGTGTCGCCGGCGTGGTAGATGTGCTTCTCCTCCAGGTCGATGAGGAAACCGCCGGGATTTCCGGCGTACCCGCCGTCGGGGAAGGACGAGCCGTGATGGGCCACGGTCATCTTGACCCGTCCGAACGGCAGAGTCATGCCGCCGCCGAGGTGGAGGGGGTGGGCGTTCGCGCCCTGGTTCTGACAATAGGTGGCGATCTCGTAGTTGGAGACGACGAGGGCTCCGGTGCGGGCGGCGATCGCAACAGTGTCCCCGAGGTGGTCTCCGTGACCGTGTGTGACCAGAATGTAGTCGGCCTCGACCTCATCGGGGGAGACCTTGGCAAGGGGATTGCCGGTGATGAATGGATCGATGAGTATCTGCTTGCCTCCTCCCTGGAGCGCAGTAAACGCGTGGCCGTGGTAGGTCAGCATCGCCATGGTATCCTCCTTGTGGGATATCATCGTGGGGATAAGGGGCCCTGTCGCCACGGGCTCCCGGGCAACGACAGGAGTCTCCATATCTTCGTGAATTCCACCATAGCACAGAAAGCTCGCATGAGTCAACCGCCCTGGAGGAGGATGGTTTTCCATGGCTGGAGGGGGCGGCTTTTCCCTTGACAGCGGAGTGTAATTTATTGTATCCTTATCATGTAGAAGGGTGTACATCCTCAGCTTGTCGCCGGGGGAGGATCATCCGTCCTCGGGTGCTGAGCGGGGGAATGGCCACCAACCCCGGGGAAGGGGGAAGATGGTACAGCGCGGCACATTGGCGTCCGGCATCATACTGATATCGATGCTGTCAGTTGCGATCGTCGCAGCTGTCGCGGTGGCAGAGGCGACGTTTCCTTTGCTCCGCGGCGATCCGGGAGGCCAGACGCAGACGGGCGGGCAGCTTGAGACGGTCGGCCAGCCCGAGGCGGTCGGCCAGCCCGAGGCGGTCGGCCAGCCCGAGATGGGCGGTCAGCATGAGGCGGGCGGCCTGCTCCAGATGGGCCAGCCGCAGACGGGAGCCCAGCCTGAGACGGCAGTCGACAGGGTGATGCTGGTGCGGGTCTTCATCGGCTCGCGCGCCGATATCGAGGCGATCGCCGCTCACAATTTCGACATAGCGGCAGTGGGCCACGAGGGCTATGTCGACGTCCTCGCTACCGGCGAGGGGCTGGCGGCGCTCGACAGGATGGGGTTCACCACAGAGATAGTCGTACACGATCTCGGGACTATCGAGGTCGATCCGGAGTACCACACCTACGCCGAGATGCTCGAGGTGCTGGAGCAGCTGGAGACGGAGCACCCTGAAATCGCCAGGCTGTACGACATCGGCGACAGCTGGGAGCGTCGCGCCGGTTATCCCGGGCACCCTGGCCACGACATCTGGGCGATGAAGGTCTCTGACAACGTGGATGAAGACGAGGCCGAGCCGGCGCTCCTCTATTGTGGGGAGCACCATGCGAGAGAGCCGCTCAGCCTGGAGATGTGCCTGTACCTGCTCCACTATCTCCTCTCCAACTACGGCACCAATCCGGAGATCACCCAGTGGATCGACACGACGGAGATATGGTTCGTCCCGCTCGTCAATCCTGATGGGCACTGGCTGGTGCTCGAATACTCGCAGACACATCCGCAGTTCGAGTTGTGGCGCAAGAACACCCGCGATAACGACAACGACCATATCCTGTACGAATATCTCTTCTACGTCGCCATATTTCACGAGGGCGTCGATCTGAATCGCAACTATATCTACAAATGGGGGTACGATAACGAGGGATCGAGCGGCTTCATCTGGGATCAGACCTATCGCGGGCCGTGGGCGGGATCGGAGCCCGAGACCCAGGCCCTTATCGATCTGATCGCGCGGGAGAACTTCGTCGCCGGCATCAGTTACCATACCTACGGTGGATGGGTGCTCTACCCGTGGGGATATCAGGTGGCCGAGACGCCGGATCATGCGGTCTTCGCCACCCTGGGTGAGGCGATGGCCGCGTATAACGGATACGTCCCCGGGGTCGCGTCCCAGCAGCTGTACAGGGTGAACGGCGAGTTCGCCGACCATGCCTATGGGAAACATGGCATGCTGGGGTACACATTCGAGATGGCGGATCAATTCATCCCCCCGGGATCCGAGATCCTCTATCACTGTGAGCTCAATCGCGAGGCATCTCTCGAGCTCCTGAGAAGGCTCGCCGGACCCGGGCTGCGCGGTACAGTCTGGGCAGAGGGGACACCCGCGGAGGCGTATCTCAGATTCGCCACCAGTTCCGATGATCTTCTCTGGTTCCGGCGCAGCGATCCGGAAACAGGATTCTATGCCAAATTGCTCCAGCCCGGCACGTACCGTGTGACCGCGATCGCGCCAAACTATGCCCCCGCGACGTATCCCGGGGTGGTGGTCGGGCAGGGAGGGCCGACGACGCTCGATATAGAAGTCTCAGGAGTCTCTCACGTGACCCTTGAACTCGTTCCCGATGCTACGGTCATACCCCGGGGCGGTGAACTGGGATACACGGCCCTGCTCGTGAACACTATGGGGGAGCACGGGAGCTACACAGGGGAGGCACACGTGACGCTGCCCAACGGGAATCCGTACGGCGGGAATCCGATCGCCGGCCCCGTGGGGTTCACGCTTGCGCCGCACGACACGCTCGATGCATACTTCGTGCACCCTGTTCCGGCTGACGCGCCGCTCGGGATCTACCGGTACGAAGCATTGGTACGGGCAGATCCGGAGATCATCATCGCCAGTGATGAGTTCACATTCGAGGTGGTGGCGCGCTAGCGCGTGCCCTCGGGTCCCGTGATATCGCCAGTACCGGAGACCCGGGGCGGCAGGACGGATAATCGGGAGGATGGATAGTCGGGAGGACAGATAGGCGGCAGGACAGATAGCCGGCACGATGGATGTCGGGGAGCGCGGGCAGTTGTCAGGATGGTGAGTTGTCAGAGTGGTGAGTTGTCAGGATGGACAGTTGTCAGGGCGCATAGTAGTGGGGCGGGCAGTTTCGGGATGGAGAGCAGGCAGGACAGATAGCCGGCAAGACAGAGAATTGGCAGGGATGGGAAGAAGGAAAGCAGATCGCCCAAACGGCTGCTGGTGCGTCCGGGTGATCATCTGAAGAGAGGGGTGGATATCTGAAGGGAAAGGAGCGCAGGAGAATGCGGATGCGATTGTGGGTGATTGCGGCGGCGGTCCTCGCGGTGCTGCTTTCGGGAACCATCAGCACGGCCGCCAGGCCTGACGGTGAATCCCCCATGCTGGTGCGGGTATACGTATCGTCGCGCGAGGATATTGCCAGCCTGGTGAGGGCGCGATTTGACATCGCAGCCTTCGGGAAGACGGGGTACGTGGATGTGCTGACGACGAGCCGGGGTCTCCAATACCTCCAGGAGGAGGGGTTCGGGACGGAGGTCGTCATCGAAGATCTGGGAGAAATCGACATCGATCCGGAATACCACATGTATGACGAGATGCTGGCCGAGCTTGAGCAGATCGAGAGCCAACACGGGGCGATCGCCAAGCTCTACGACATCGGGGATCCGTGGGAGAAGGTCGAGGGGTACAGCGACCGCGACATCTGGGCCATGAAGATCTCGGACAACGTCGCCCAGGAGGAGGCCGAGCCGGCTATCTTCTACTGCGGTGTCCATCATGCGAGGGAGCCTCTCACCCTGGAGATGTGTCTGTACCTGCTCCACTATCTTGTCGACAACTATGGGATCAATCCGGATGTCACAGAGTGGATCGATGAGACCGAGATCTGGATCGTCCCGCTAGTCAATCCCGACGGGCACTGGGTGGTGCTGGAGTACTCGCTCACCCATCCCGACTTCGAGTGGTGGAGGAAGAACACCAGGGACACGAATCAGAACCAGATTCTCTACGAGTATCAGTGGTGGGTGGGCTACTACCACGAGGGCGTCGATCCCAACCGCAACTATGAGTACAAGTGGGGGTACGACAACTATGGATCGAGCCCCGACATATGGGATCAGACATACCGGGGTACAGGACCGGCCTCTGAGCCGGAGATCCAGGCAATGGTCGCACTCATCGAAGAACAGAACCCCGTATCTGCACTCACCTATCACACACACGGAGAATGGATCCTCTACCCCTGGGGGTACATCGAGGAGTACCCGCCTGACAACGCGGTATTCGCCGAACTGGGTAACGCCATGGCGGCCCATACCGGATACACGCCCGGGGTCGGCTCGATGTTGCTCTATCTGCTGAACGGCGACTTCTGTGACCACACGTACGGCCTGTACGGGACATTCGCCTATACCATCGAGATGGCCACGGAGTTCATCCCGCCCGGCTATCAGATCGAGTACCACTGCGAGCTGAACCTTCCCGCGGCGCTCGAGTTGTTCGAGCGTCTCAACGGGCCCGGGCTGTTCGGATTGGTGACTGCGGCCACCGATAATACGCCGGTCGAAGCACAGATCGATTTCGTCACCTCGACCGGGGACACGCTCTGGTTCCGGATGAGCGACGGCGAGACAGGACTGTACAACAAGATGCTGCAGCCGGGGACATACACGGTGATCGCCACTGCACAAGGGTATGAGCCACAGGTGTACCCCGGAGTTGCGGTCGGATCGGGTGCTCCCACGGAGTTCAACATCGAGTTCCCGGGCACTGAGATCGTGACCCTTGATCTCGTGCCTGATGCTGTCTTTGTGCCTCGAGGCGGGCAGCTCGGACTCACAGCTACCATAGTCAACCACACATCGACTGCACAGAATGTGTACGGCATGTCGGAAGTGACGCTTCCCAACGGCAATCCGTATCCGGGGAATCCGGTCGTCGGCCCGATCTACTTCACGCTCCAGCCCAATGCCACGATCACCAAGCACATCACGCACGGTGTGCCGATGAACGCTCCGCTGGGGGTGTATGAGTACGGGGCCGAGGTCGGCTATCCTCCGAACTCGGTTCTCGATACCGACTCGTTCGAGTTCACGGTGATCGAGCCGTAGACTCGGACTTCGGCCTGCCCCAGAGGGCGGCTGTGAGTCTACGTAGCGAATCATTGTCAGTGTGCGGCCGGGGCGGGGGATCCGGCAACAGAGGATTCTCCGCCTCTGCGCTCTGATTCGGCTTGCGCGGCGGTGCGAAACTAGCTTCCATGGCGTAGTGAGGCTGCGGGAACCGTAGCAGAGAGGGAGGAGATGAACTTGATGAACAGGTGGATTGCATACTGTTCGGTGGCCGCGGCATTGATTATCGGCCCGGGGCTGGTAACCCTTGTCGCCGGATTCGAGGCCGAACCGGAACACGTTGTTCGGTTCCGTGTGTCGAGCCGTGCGGAGGTGGGGGAGCTGCAGGAGTTGGGGTATACCGTGCGGAACGTGCGCGGGCTGACCGTGGAGACGCTTCTCTCGTCCGAGCAGCTGGAGGAGGCGCGGAGCCTCGGCCTCGAGCCCGAGCTCGTGTACGAAAGGCCCGAGGAGAGGTTCTGGTTCCTCGATGGTGCTGATCAGTTCCATGACTATGCCACGATGACCGCGGAGCTCCAGCAGATCGCCGCGGACCACCCGGACATAGCGGCTCTGTACGATTACGGCGAAAGCGTGGAAGGTCGGACGATCTGGGCGCTCAGGGTGAGTGACAATGCGGAGATCGAGGAGAACGAGCCTGAGGTACGGATCACGGGCCTCCACCATGGCGACGAGCTGATGTCGACGGAGATGCCCCTGGAGCTGGCCAATCATCTCACCGATAACTACGGCGTGATCCAGAGAATCACGGATCTCGTAGATGGCCGCGGAATATGGATCGTCCCCATGGTCAATCCGGACGGGCGCGAGGCCACGCCCTGGCCTACCCGTCGCAACGCGAATAATGTCGATCTCAACCGCGATTACGGTTATATGTGGAATGGATCGGGCAACAGCTGGGGATACTACTCACAGCCGGAGACTCAGGTGATGCGCCGCCTGGCGCTCGACCACCCGGCGGTCCTCTCGCTGTCGTATCACACATCCGGCGACATTGTGAACTACGTCTGGAACTACAAGGGGCAGCCCGTCCCCGACGAGCCGCTGGTCGTCGAACTCTCCGAGCAGTACGCCTTCTACAACGGCTATTGGGTGGTCGAGGGCTATGACTGGTACCAGACGCGGGGCGACGCCAACGATTTCGCTTACGGCACGCTGGGCGACATCGACTGGACGATCGAGCTGGCCAACAACAACATCCCTCAGGTCTGGGATCTCAATCGGGACGCGATGTTGATGATCATCGAGGAGGCGGGAAACGGGATCGAGGGAGTGGTAACCGATGCGACCACGGGAGATTCGCTCGCCGCAATGGTCACAGTCGTAGAGACAGGGTGGCCGATATTCACGGATCCTGAGCTGGGAGACTATCACCGGGCGCTCCTCCCCGGGACCTATAGCGTGCAGTACTGGGCGAGCGGGTATGCCGAGACTACGATCAGCGGCATCGTTGTCCCCGATACCGGGTCGGTCGTCGTCGACGTCGCTCTGGAGCCCGGCGGTCCGAGGAATGCAGCGGGAGTTGTCGCCTGCAATTTCTATGATCCCTATTCGTACCCCAACAACTATCAGAACAACCCGACAGATGCTGTATTCGCCCTGGGCCCGCCTGACGGGCAGGTTGCTTCGCTGGGTGTGAACGGCGAGATACTGCTCGACATGGGTGCGGGGGGAATGATCTACGACGGGCCCGGTGACGATTTCACCGTACACGAGGGAATGGAGCCTGCCGAAGGGTATGAGGTCTCGGCATCGGACGCCTGGAACGGACCCTGGCTGGCCGTCGGATCCGGTCTGGGCACGGCCAGCTTCGATCTCGCCGCGACCGGTCTCGACTCCTGCCGGTACCTCAAGATAGAGGACGATGGCGGAGGGAGCCCGTTCGTCAACTATCCGGGATTCGATCTGGATGCGATCGAGTCGTTCCCGCGCGTTCCCGTGGGAGTGACGGTGCTTCCCGATTCCACCTCTATCCACCGTGGCGGCCAGCTCAGCTACCGGGCGATTCTGACGAACAATTCTGCATCTTCTCAATCTGTATACTACCGCGGGATGCTCAGGCTGCCGAGCGGAAATCCCTATCCCGGGAACCCGCTCGACGGACCTCAGGCAATCGATCTAGAGCCGTACGAGTCCGATACGATGAGTTATGCCCACCAGGTGCCCATGATGGCGCCGTTTGGCACCTACAAGTACAGGGGCCAGGTGGGGGTGCCGCCGGCGACACTGTATGACCAGGACATCCTCGAGTTCGAGGTCGTGCCGTAGGAGGCGGCGGCTCGTTCAGTCGCGGTACGCCGGGATTCCGGGCGGCTCCGGTTGATCCTTCCAATCTTCCGGTCGAGATGCGCTCTTCCCGCCGGGGCAATCCGCCTCGCGGGGAGGGCGCTTCGCTTATTTTCCTTGACACCATTCGTTCGATCTGCTAGATTCCAGAGAGGGAGTCGCCCGCTCAAGCTGCTTCTATACCGAATCTTACACGTTGACCTCCATCGATTTGTGGGGGAGGAGTGCTTGTGAGGTGAAGGCAGTCGGAGTGATTCCGGCACGGTACGGATCGACGCGGTTCCCGGGAAAACCTCTTGCCCCGATTCTGGGGCGGCCTATGATCTGGCACGTCTACCAGCGCGTTCGTCAATGCGCCGTGCTCGAGAGGGTGCTGGTGGCGACCGACGATGAGAGGATCATCCGCGCCGTTCGTGAGTTCGGTGGGGAGGCTCGGCTGACTTCCAGAGAGCACCGTTGCGGGACAGATAGGGTTGCGGAAGCGGCCAGAGATCTACAGGCTGACATAATAGTCAACATTCAGGGCGACGAACCTCTCATCGAGCCCGGCATGATCAGCGAGGTTATCGAGCCACTACGTGACGATCCGTCGATTCCGATCGCAACTCTCGTTCGAGAATTCGAAGATCACCTCGATCCTGAGGATCCGTCGCTGGTAAAGGCAGTTCTCACGAGAGATCAGTCCGTTCTCTACTTCTCTCGTTGGCCTATCGCTTCTGGTTGGCCCTCATCGGCTCCTTCTGTCGCAGGAGATGTCGGTTCTCCTCGCACCGCTCGGCAGTCGCGGTCCCACTGCACATACCGCCATATCGGTATCTATGCCTATCGGCAGGAGGCTCTCGCTGCGTTCTCCTCGTTCGGGCCTTCACTGCTCGAGCTGGCCGAGGATCTGGAGCAGCTCCGTGCTCTGGAAAACGGATTGTCGATCAGGGCTGTCGTAACCGACTACGCCACACAGGGTGTCGATCGGCCTGAGGACGTCGAGGCGGTGGAGGCCCGTATGCGCGAGCTCGGCGCGGAGCCTCAAGCCGTCAGCCTGAGTGGAGATCTATAACCGGTAGAGCTCATCCGAGGGAGAAGA
>Ga0111224_1027_pt1 | contig 22649 bp, 18 predicted proteins | sample DeeMarSWOR152_54_FD_80388 | JGI IMG/M metagenome (GOLD analysis project Ga0111224, IMG submission 80388) | candidate division TA06 bacterium DG_24
TCCGAGAACGGGCGAGCCGCCGTCTGAGGAAGAGCGACAGGTCATCGAAGAGAGAGGATCGACATGAACGATCAACCACGCGACTGGACGCGGGAAGAGCTGGAGGCCGAGTATGTCGGCCATATGACGGTGCGGACCGTACCGGTGAATATCAGGATCGAGGCCAAACAGATGATTCTCGACCTGTCACGCATCCGCAACCTCCTGGAGAGCGCCCGCCACATCGCCGTGGAAGAGTGTGAATGTCGCCACCGCGTGCAGGGATGTGATGGGCCGCTCGATGTCTGTCTCTCGCTCAACGACGAGGCGACGGATATAGTCGATCGCGGACATGGTCAGATGATCTCACTTTCCGAGGCGCTCCGCGTGCTCGAGCGATCACACCGAGCCGGGCTCGTTCACCTCGCCTACACGCTGGAGGGAAGCGAGGAGATCGATATCATCTGCAGTTGCTGCCCCTGCTGCTGCCATTCGCTCGCCGCCCTGGTCCGGTTCGGATATGACGGTCACATCATCCGCTCCGACATGATCGCCTCCCGCAATGATGAGGACTGCATCCGGTGCGGCACCTGCGTGGAACGCTGCAGGTTCGGCGTGTGGGAGGAAGTGAATGGAGAGGTGGTGCCGGACTTCACGAAATGCTTTGGCTGCGGCGTCTGCGTCTCAACCTGCCAGGGGAGCGCGATCGCGCTCACCCCGCGTTCCTAGCCGGAACAGCTCCTCCTAAGGAGCCTACTTTTGTGGATCAACGATGTGTGAAATCCCCGACACCGGGGGCCGCATCAGGAGTTGGACTCCCGACTTTGCAAAGGGCAGAAGACTGCCCTTGTACGCCGCAAAAAGTCGCGAAATAGCAGATTCCCTTTCCCCAGTCTGTGCTGCGGTCTGCGCTGTCCCTCAGGACTCCATGAGGGCGGCTCGGCCGGATGCCCCATGGAAAGAGGTCCCCGTGAGAGAGCGGCCGCGCCTCGACGAATGCAGCCGCCTGCAACTGCCCCTGGATTCGCTCACCGGCCCGTCCGGTGAGCTCTTGATGTGGGCCCGAACGAAGCTCGCTGACGCTCAACCGGAGCGTCCGAGGCCGGGGATGCTCCGCGCCCACTCCGCGATTACCGCCGCCTCCCTCCCGGATACCAGCCGCGACATCCAGAGCGCGGCCAGATAGACGGCGATGAGCCCGATGGCCCCCGCCGCATGGCCTACGCCGTCCGGGGGCAACACCCGCATCCCGAGCAGATAGAGCGCCGCGGCGAGGAGCAGAATCGCGAGAGCGCGGCCGGGAGCATAGGGTATACGGTAGCACCGCTGGGAAACGACGTACATCCCGACGGCCAACGCACCATAAGAGATGAGAGTGGTCCAGGCTGCACCCATCATACCATATCTGGGGATGACGAGAAGATTGAGCCCAAGATTGAGGAGGGCTGCACCGCCGGCGACGAGCATGTTGAACGATGTTCGCTCGGCAAGCATGATGCCCACAGAGAAGACAAGATAGGACCCGTAGCAGATATAGGAGGCGAGCACGAGCGGGACGACAGCAGCCGCGGGAAGGAATTCAGGGGGGGAAATGAGGCCGATTATCTGGCGTGAGAAGAGCGCGATGATGAATGCGACGGTGACGAGTATGAACGCGTACAGGCGGAGCACCGAGGCATAGAGAACGGGCGCGTCAGGCCGCCGCGAGACAGAGAAGGCATACTGAGGCCAGGCGAGCTGGAATGCCATCAACACGAGGACGATCACCATCCCCACCTGGTAGCCGAGGCTGTACAGCCCGACCTCGGTGAAATCCGCCAGCCGCTCGAGATAGTACCGATCGGCAAGGGTCAGGATCCACAGAGCCAGTCCGGATGGCACGAACGGCAGCCCGAACCGGAGCATGGGAACGACGTCCCGGGCCCGGAAGGCCGATCCGACGTCCCGATAGAGCTTGGGCAGGGCGATCGCGAGGGCCAGGGTCGGACCGAGGACTACCGCCCACAGCGCTCCCTCGATCCCGAGGCGGAGAAGGGCAACCAGGATCCACGCGCCGACCACTATCGCCGCCAGCCGCCCCAGATTGAGGAGAACGAATTCTCCCGATCTCGCCCTGGCTCTGAGATAGATGAAGGGGACGCGCACGACTGTGCTGACGAAGACTCCGACGAGCACGATCGAGACGAGGCGCGCCTCGCCCGATGACCCGAAGACGAGCTGTGAAAGAGGCTTGCGGAACAAGAGACCGAGCACCAGGGCCGCGACCCCGGTGAGGGTGAGCACCCACAGAGCTGTGCTCACCACCCCCTTACGTCGTCGTTCATCATCGTACTTGTAGTAGAATCGAATGACCGCGGAGTCGAACCCGAGCACGCTCAGGACCAGAACGAACGAGAGGAAGGTCTGCGCGATAGTGAACTTGCCGTACCGTTCAGCACCGAGAAGGTGTGCATAGAGCGGGAGCAAGATAAGGTGCGCGACGCCGCTCCCCAGGTTGCCGATTCCGTACACAAATGCGTGCCTGAGGAATTGCGAAAGTGACGTCGCTTGATCGCGAGCTGCCGCTGATTCCTCCGCTGATCCCTCCGTTGATCCCTCCGACGCCCTGTCATCGCTCACCATCTAGCGCGCACCTTCCTGCCCTCCATCCTTCCCCTCGAATAGGACTCCGTGCTCACGATATAGCCGATAGAGCTCCCACACGACACTCAGGGGATCGTGGCGGCGCTCGACCCATTCTCGACCCTCAGCCCCTTTCCTCCGCCTCAGATCCTCGTCCTCGATGAGAGTGACGAGCTGCGACTCGAGACTCCGCCCATCGACCCTGACGAAGGGATGATCGGGGACGAACTCTTCATACTCGTCGGTCATGTCAGTGCACGTCGGAATCCCCATCGCCAGAGTCTCGAGAGAGTTGACTCCGTACCCGGTCCCGGCGCGGTTTCCGACCTGCTCGATCGCCAGGTCACAGGTCGCCTTCAGCCGGAGGGCATCGCGATGGGGCATGTTCTCGATGAGGACGAGCTCGACATCGAATCGCCTCTCGAGTCTCCTCACGACATCGATGATGACGTCACTTCCCTTGAACTGTCGTGCTGTCGGCGAGTGGCAGATGCGGAGCCGCGGCGGACCCGGCACAACACCCCCCGCCTCGCCACTGAGGGTCGAGACTGCCGTCGGGCGTGCAGCATCGGGGCGAACCTCCTCACGGATGCGCCTGCACTGAGATGAATCGAACGGCAGGAACAGGTAGCGGAGCCTAGGGTACAGCGCAAGATGATCGAATTCGCACGTGAGGCTGAGATCGGATGCCTCCTCAACAGCCGGAATCGCTCCCCTCAGCCTCAGGTCGGATCCATAGTACATCGTGACGATCTTCTTCCCGGCCCCTTTCAGCCGGGATAGGACCTCATCGCCGAAGATGAAACAGACGCCCCCGTCCAGCTGGTAGATGTCGTAGTCCGCCAACCCGTGGCTGTCCCATACTTCAGTAAGCTTGCCCATCCACAGACGGTCGCGGAATCGATAGAACGAACGCCCCGCTGGATCCCTCGGCTCCCACCGGCGGAGTGTCTTCACCTCGGTCCCCGGACGCCACCCGTAGCGCAGTCTCTCCCACCGAGCCAGCCGCTTCAACGAGAAGATCGGCCGCGAGCCGAGAAGAGGATAGTTGAGGCAGAGCTCGTCGGCATGTCCGTACCGGCTCGGGGCCATCGTCACAAGCAGGCTCTTGTTGCCCATCCTTCTGTGGGCACGGACGAACTCGAGCTGTGGTCCGTAATTCTGCGACGCAAGGTGGAGTATTCTCGGCATCTGCACTCCCCACTGATCCTGTAGATCAGGATGCCTTATCCGACAGCGAGAGGCAGACGGAAGGCGTGGACCAAATAGAAATGAAAGATCAGATGCGGCGGGCGCTCGCTCCCTGGCCCGGACCTTTGCGCCCGGAGGCGAATGCCCCCGGGTGCGTTGAGTCAGGACTCCGACGAACGAGCGGGCGGCGAAAAGAAGGGTCTCAGGCGGCGGTAGTTGTCCGCCAGGCTCTCAGAAAGGACCTTCGTATCGGCGAGGATCGGCATGAAGCTCGTATCACCTGTCCATCTCGGAACGATGTGGACGTGCACGTGGCCGGGGAAGCCCGCACCGGCACTACTCCCTACGTTGATCCCGACGTTGAATCCGTCAGGCCCGAGGGCCTCTTTGAGAGCGCCGAGGCTCGTGGTCGTGGCGCGAAACATCTCCAGCCACTCCTCATCGGTCAGTCCCTCGATGTCGGGCTCGTGCCGAAATGGAGCCACCATGAGGTGCCCATTGTTGTACGGAAAGCGGTTCAACATGACGAAGGTCAGTTCCCCGCGCCAGATGATGAAGTTCTCCTCATCGTTGTTCTGACGGGGAAGCCCGCAGAAGATGCACTCCTTCCCCATCGATTCGAGGATCCCTTCAAGCCTCCACGGCGCCCACAGCTTCTTCACGCTATCCCTTTCTTCTCTGTTCCGGCGGAACAGGACCGCTCGCCCCCGACTGCGGCCTGCGGCACCCTAGAACAGGGCCATCTGATCTTCCGGCTCCTTCTCCGCCGCCTCCCCGTCGGGAAAGATCCGGATCTCGCCGAAGACTCCATCGTACCCGGGGAGGACCTCCACGTCGCCCGATCTGACCCGGGCGATCGCCTCGGCAACACGCGGCGTGCTCACTCTCTCGATATCCGCCCGATCCACATCGAGCAGGACACTGAATTCGGTGCCGAACTCGCCGATGAGCCGCTCATACTCCCTGGCCACCTTGACAGTACCCACACCCACTCCGAGCGACTCCCCGAGAATCTCCTCGAGAGGGATGAGACTGCGGAATGGTATCGCGCCCTCGGGTACGTACCCGGCCGCCCTGTCGGCGAGCGTCTCAACGCGATGAAGCACTCCTACGGTCAGCCCCGTCCCGCAGATGGGACAGAGATCGTTGTTGAGCATGGCATCCCGCGGCGAGACCCGGGCATTGCACTTCCGGTGCCCATCGTAATGGTATTTGCCCTCCTGAGGAAAGAACTCGATCGTATACAGGAAGCGGGAGGCATCCTTCGTCTTCAGTACTTCTCGTATCGCATCGTAGGAGAGCTCACAATCGAAGACGTTCGCCTCGCGACCGAGCTTGGTCGGCGAGTGGGCGTCAGAGTTCGACATCAGTGTGTAGGAGTCGAGTGCCGAGATGCGCCAGTTCATCGCGGGATCGCTCGACAGGCCGGTCTCCAGCGAGAAGATGTGCTCGACCTGCGGCCCAAAGCACTCCTCTATGCGGTCGAAGCCGGAGTTCGACCCGTACAGGGAGAACCAGGGAGTCCAGATATGGCTGGGCACAACGAATGCCCTGTCGGATGCATCGAAGACGAGCTTGACCAGATCCTGGGAGCTGATCGAGAGGGTGGGGCGACCGTCTGAGGCGAGCTTGCCGTACGGAGCGAGACCGCGCGTGATCTTCTCGACTACCTCAAGACTGGGGGCGAAGATGTTATTGTGGATACGACGGGCCCGTCCTCCCTGGCGGTACGTGTTATTCACCTCGGTCGTGAGTATGAAGTGCGTCGACCCATGAACGGAAAGGTCGTTGTCGGCCGGCTCCAGATCCCGGCGCAACTCCTTCATCCACTCCGGGTGGGTGAAGTCGCCGGTGCCGACGAGTGCGATCCCCTTCATCGCGGCGGAGCGGGCGATGTGCGGGATGTCCATCTCGCGACCGGTGGCTATGCTGTATTTCGAATGAATGTGGAAATCGGCGATGAACTGCATCTCTCCATTCCCGCAACGGCTGCCGCGCCTACAGAAGAGGCTGCGCACGGAGCCGGTGCTGCCGTCTTGTGAGTGCGCGGAGCCACGGGTCGACACCGTCTTGTGAGCGTGCTGGACCCCGGGCTGACACCGTCTGGGGCGGCAGAGGCCGACGCGGATTGCCGTGGACGGGCCGCGGGCCGAAACGGTTCACGGCGGCAGAGGCCGACGCCGATCGCCGTGCACGGGCTGTGCCCCGGCCCGCTCGCCCTCCAGCGCGTGCGATGCCCCGAGAAGCTCATCAGCCGGACCCGGCATCGCACCTGAGGAGATTCCGAGCCCGCTGGAGATTCCAGGCCGGAAGAGAATTCGCCGTCGCCCGCAGGGCGGGCCGGGCGGGAAGAACCTGTGGCCCGTGGCCTACCCGCGCGCTGTGCGCTTCAGGTATGGAAGCAGCCCGCCTGCGGCCGCGATGTCACGCTCCAGCCCGGAAAGCGGTTTGCCCTTGAACGTCGCGCCGGAGGTCCGATTGACGATGTCCCCGGTATCGGCCACAACCTCCAGCTCATCCCCCGTCTTCACGCCCTTCGAAATCCCTCTGCATTCGAGAATCGGGAGTCCCAGATTAATCGCATTGCGATAGAAGATGCGGGCAAATGACTCCGCAACAACACACGATATCCCACTGTGGACGAGGCACTCCACGGCATGCTCACGAGAGGAACCAGTCCCGAAATTCCGGCCGGCTACGACGATGTCCCCTGCACGTACATCGTTCACGAAATTCTCCATGCCGGGGACGAACTCCATCGCATGCTTCGCCATCTCTTCAGGGTCAGTGAGGGGAAGATACTGACCGTGATAGATCTGATCTGTGTCCACCTCGTCGCCCACAACCCATGCCGTGCCGCGAAATGTGCTGCTCATGCCCGATCCCTCAGCTATGCGCCTGTCTTCAGCGCTGCCATCATTGCCCGCCCTGTCCGCCTGTCGGCAGCCCTGAACGTCATGTGCCGGTAGGTCGCCACCTTGCTGAACCCGATACGCTTCAGCAGCCTGGCGATGGCCCGCGGAGAGAGCGGCCGTTCGCAGTGTACCTCGTCGATCTTCCGATAGAGCCTCCCATCGGGCACGAAGAGACTCAGATCGAGCGTGGCGATTTCGCGCCCGTGATCGTAGCGATTGCGCCAGATGGAGTAGACTTTCCTGTTCTCCCTCACCTGGGTGGTCTCGCCCAGCAGTGTCGCGAGGCCGAATTCGGTGTTGATATCGAAGACAAACAGGCCCCGCTCTCCCAGCGCGTGGTACGTGCACTCCAGACACTGCTCGATCTCAACATCTTCCATAAGGTAGTTGAGACTGTCGTACAGACAGGTGACGAGATCGACGGGAGGATCGACCTCATAATCTCTCATATCTCCCTCGACGAACAGGGGATCAAGCTCAGCTTTGGCGGCCTTCGCGCGGGCGACATCGAGCATCGCCTTCGACATATCGAGCCCGACCACATCGTAGCCACTATCCGCGAACAGCAGTGCACACGTCCCGGTCCCGCACGCCAGATCGAGTATCCGGTTCGGCACAACCTTGAACGAACGCGCCAACTGAAGCACGTACTTCACCCACTCGCTGTAGTCGATCTCCATCATCAGCTGGTCGTAGTACGGAGCTATGGCGTCGAACGGCTTCACTCGAATTCCCCCGGATCCGTAATCCGGCCACGCACACAGGAGGCAGCGACCGTTGCAGGACTGGCGAGGTAGACCTCTGAACCCTTGCCCAGCTTCCCGAGATAGTTCCGGTTGGAGGTCGAGAGGAGGACGTCTCCCGCGCCCAGCACGCCGTGGTGGCCGATCGTACACAGACTGCATCCCGGATTCGTCACCATGACGCTGTGTGAGAGGAAGATCTCGTACAGCCCGGCCGCGAGCGCCTCACGCGCTACCTCTTTGGTGGCCGGCACGACGACGAGACGTATCCCCGGCGCGATCCCGCCGCCCGCACTGATGATTTGCGCGGCGATCTGGAGATCTTCGAACCGACCGTTGGTGCACGAACCGATGAACGCGCTGTCGAACGGCGCCCCGGCGACTTCACTCACGGCCTTCACATTGTCCGGAGCGTGAGGACAGGCTATCTGAGGCTCGAGATCGCCCACATCGAGGATCATCTCATCCGCATAGGTTGCACCGGGATCGGGCATGACCGCCTCCACAGTGCCCGGACACCGAGAGCGCAGCCACGCCAGCGTTTCCCCCTCGGGCGCGATGAAACCGATCTTGCCGTTGATCTCGGTGACCATCGACGCCAGAGTGAGCCGCCCGGCAAGGGAGAGCCGCTCGATCGTATCGCCGGTGAATTCGATAGACATGAAGTTGGCGCGATCGGTCCCCACAGACCGGAGGAAGAAGAGTGTGAGATCCTTGGCTGATACAGGGCTCTTGTATTGGCCGCGTACTGTCACTTTGAGTGTCTCCGGCACCCTGAACCAGAGGCGCCCCGCGTACCACGCCGCGACGATATCCGTCGTCCCCATGCCTGTCGCAAACGATCCTACGGCCCCGAGGAGATTCATATGGCTGTCGGTCCCCACAATGACCGAGCCGGGCGCGACCAGACCCTGCTCCAGCAGGACGTGCTGCCCGATCCCCTCGTTGACATCAAACACCTTGTCGATTCCCTGCTCTTTGGCAAACTCGCGGCAGAGCCGCTGGTTGTTGGCTACCTTCGTGTCCTTCGCCGGCGCCTGATAGTCGAAGGTCATCGCCACCTTGTCCGGATCGAAGACACGCCCATGATCGGTGAATTCCTGGAACCCGAGGACGACGTTCGGCCCGCCGAAGTCCCGCACTACCGCCAGGTCGATAGGAGCCCAGACCCGCGCGCCCGCCCTCGCCTCCCCTCCACTCGCCCGGCTCAATATCTTCTCGATGATGGTCATACCCATGTCGCGATTACCTGTGCGGAGCCAGTGTCAAGTATCTTGACACAACGCAGCGATCGGCACACATCTCCATCGGCAGATGAACGGGCACTTCAGATCGATCGAGCGCGGCCGGTGCAAAGAACGTTTACACAAGCCGTCGAACCGATGACAACAGAGTAGGCACTGCCTGCCACGCGCCTTTACACGGAACTGTACCGGCATCCCCACAGACGCCAGCCGATCGCTACCGCATATGAGGGAGCATATGAAGGAGCCCGGGCGCGTCAGATCGGCTCGAACCGTGCCGTGAAGTGCCGCAGAAACGGGGCTTCATAGGTCATCCGCAGCCCCCTGAGCTCGTCCTTTCGCTTCACGATCTCGGCGAAGACCTGGACCACATAATCGAGGTGCGCCTGCGTGTATACACGCCGGGGAACTGCCAGCCTGACGAGCTCGAGCAGCGGGTAGACCGTCTCACCTGTCTCAGGATCGACCTTCGTGAATGCGACCGTCCCCAGCTCTACGGCGCGGATACCCCCTTCGATGTACAGCGCTGTGGTCAATGCCTGGCCGGGGAACTTCGACTGAGGGATGTGCGGGAGAAAGCGCTTGACATCGATGTACACAGCATGTCCCCCGATGGGCTGCAGTACGGGCACTCCCACACCAGCCAGCTTCTCGCCGAACATCCGTACCTGGGCAACCCGGTAGGCCAGGTGGCGTTCGTCCACGGCCTCCTCTAATCCGATCGCCATCGCCTCGAGGTCGCGTCCGGCTAGGCCCCCGTAGGTGGGAAAGCCCTCGTACAGGATGAGAAGGTTCCTCATCGCCTCGGCGAGGTCATCGATGTTCGTGGCGATGAACCCGCCGATGTTGACGAGCCCGTCCTTCTTGGTGCTGATCGTGCATCCGTCCGCATAGGAGAACATCTCCCGCACGATCTCCGGTATCGTGTGCGTGCCGTATCCCGCCTCCCGCTCCTTGATGAAATAGGCATTCTCCGCGAACCGACAGGCATCGATGAACAGAGGGATGTTGTGCGGTCTGAGCAGTTCCTTGAGGGAGCGGATATTCTCCATGGAGACAGGCTGGCCCCCTCCGGCGTTGTTCGTCACGGTGAGCATGCAGATCGGTATGACTTCCGGACCGACCTCCTTGATGAACTCCTCGACCCTCTCGAGGTCGATGTTCCCCTTGAACGGATGATAGGTCTCGGGATCGGTCCCTTCAGGGATCATGAAATCTACGGCGGTCGCGCCTATGTGCTCGATGTTTGCCCGTGTCGTATCGAAGTGGGTGTTACTCGGAATCTGACTGTCAGAGTGGGCGATCGTGGCGAACAGGATGTGTTCGGCAGCCCTCCCCTGATGCGTGGGAAGAATATGTTTGAATCCGAAGAGCCGCTGGACTGTCTCAGTGAGTCGATAGAAGTTGCGGCTGCAGGCGTAGGCCTCGTCGCCCATCATGATCCCCGACCACTGGCGATCGCTCATTGCCGACGTTCCGCTATCAGTCAGCAGATCGACGAAGACCTTTTCCGCCGGAATCCCGAAGACGTTGTACCCCGCGGCCTCGAGAATCGCCTGCCGCTCCTCGCGAGTCGTGGCCGCAATGGGCTCCACCACTTTGATCTTGTAGGGTTCAGGCATCGGTGCCCCATTGTCGGTCACACTCATCCTCCCTTCAATGATTCGAAGACGATGAAATCGACACGATGGACGATGATCGCCTCCGGTGTCCGTTTCGATCTATCTCCTTCGTGCGCATGAACGGCGATCACATGGATCACCTCGGGCGGGAGATCGTGCTTGGTCGCCAGGCCCATCCCGCTGAACGGATGCCGCAGCAGCTCACCATGCCGGCTCTTTCCGAATCCGGCTCCGCTCCGTTCGTACTCCAGCAACTTGCCCACGTCGTGCAGCAGGGCTCCCGCGACCAGAACCTCAGTATCCAGAGAGAGGTGATCGGCGAACAGATCGGCCATCACTCTCGCTGTGTCGAAGGAGATACGACAGACAGCTCTTGTATGCTCGACGATATTGACGGGACAGTCGGGAATGAGCAGCGTAAAGGGGATCTCCGCGAGATCCCCGATCGACCACCCGCCCAGCTCGATAGCGTCCAGCCACACCGCCTCCACTTTCGACCTGAGGCCGGCATCCTCGATCAGATCGAGCTCAGGAAACAGGGTCGCAATCTCATTGGCCATCACTACCCCCTCAGCCCTTCGGCCCGTCGTACTCGAAATCCCGCGGGTGGATGACACGCATCGGCTTCTCTCGCGTCTGTTCCTCCCGGATCTGGGCCACGAGCCCGGCCACGCGGGCAATGATGAAGAACGCATTCCCCAACTCAGCGGGAAATCCCATCTCACAGAGGACGGCGGCGATCGCCCCATCGACGTTTATCGGCAGCTTCTTCCCTGAGTGTTCCTCGAGCGCCGCCTCGATCGCCCGGGCCATCTCGATATAGTCACCGGAGACGCCCAGCTCGTCAGCGAGACTGAAGAGCTTCACCTTGCGGGGATCGACCGGATGGATCCGATGCCCGAATCCCGAGAGCCGCTTCTTCTGCGCCGCACTCTCTTCGACCAGCTCACGCGCCACCTCAGCGGACGAGCGACCTGACGCTCGTCGCCGCTCCACTGCGCCGGCCAGTAGCTTCATACAGGCCTCCACGGCGCCTCCGTGGAACCGCCCGATCGACAGGATGCCGCTCGCCAGGGCGGCCGTGAGCGGCACGCCGGTACTCGCCACGGTCCGTGCCGCGATCGTCGACGGAGGAGACGCTCCGTGATCGACCGATGAGACGAGGATCGCATCCATCAGCGCGCCGTGGGCCGGTGTCGGTTCTTCACCCTTCAACAGGAGGTACACGACCTGTGCGAACGTCGCCTTGCCCATCAGATCTTGAATCGGGCGGCCTCGCACACTGACCTTCCCCGGGCCGATCTCGGTGATCGCTGTCTTCCACTTCGTGCCCTCTGCCATCCTACCTCTCCCGTACGGTGACCATGCTCCTCTGTGCCATGACCATGTGTCTCGCTATCTCTCGTTCACGCGGCGTCCGTAACATCCGTGTCGGGCCGCGGCGGACTTCTCCACCCTAGCCCAGGGCGTCCCCGAGAAGCCGCGGTACGTCGAGAAAGGTCTTCGCCATCTTTGCGCCCGCCGCCTCGAGTGCCTCGAGCTTGCTCTTCGCCGTCCCCATCTCCCCCTCGATGATCGCCCCGGCATGCCCCATCCGCTTGCCGCGCGGCGCAAACACCCCGCCCACCATCGCGATTACGGGCTTGGATACTTCGGGAATCGTGGGTGCCGCCATCTCCTCGTACACGCCGCCGATCTCGCCCACGAGGACAACCGCATCGGTATCGGGATCCTGATCGAAGAGTTCGAGCACCTCGCTGAAAGTCGTTCCAAGGATCGGATCGCCTCCCAGCCCCACGCAGGTCGACGCCCCATACCCCGAGTAGGTCAGGGTATCGGCCACATAGTAGGTGATCGACCCCGACCTCGATACGGTGCCGATCCGCCCCGGGCTGAATGCGACCTCCGGGAGAATGCCGAGGAGCCCCTGCCCGGGAGAGATCACCCCGGGAGTGTTGCCGCCGAGAACCATCGCCCCGTGCGCCGCAGCCTCGTGACGAATGATGAGCATATCGTGAACCGGGATATGTTCGGGGACGATGATGACGAGCTTGATGCCCGCCCTGATCGCTTCGAGTGCACCATCGAGGACGAAGCGCGCCGGCAGAAAGAGCACGCTCGTATCGGCCCCGTGTTCGGCCACGCACTCCGCCACTGTATCGTACACCGGAACGCCGTGGACCTCGCTCCCTCCCTTGCCGGGAGACGTACCGGCCACGATCCGTGTGCCGTAGTCGAGCATCCGCTTCGTATGGAACGTGCCCGAACCGCCGGTGATGCCCTGTACGATCGCCTTCGTCTCTCTGGTCACCAGAATCGCCACTCGTCACATCCCTCCTCGCTCCACTGCTCGATACTCCATTCGATCCCCAACATACCCAGGCATCTTCACGACGCGTGCGGCACCCGCCTGCCCTTCCTTCCCGTCTCGCCTCTCACTATCGACCATCACACAAGGCTTCCTATCGTTGACACCAGCTACTCTCCCTTCGCCAGCGCCACGGCGCGCTCCACCACGTCTTCGATGGGAGTCTCGATCCCGTGTATCTCGACCCGCTCGAACAGATCGGGCCGCCGCTTCTTCGCCTCCTCGAAGATGACCATTCCCTCCCGCCACATGTTCCCGGTCATGCGCATCGCCATCGGCTTCGACAGCCCGTGCTTCTCGAGAAACATCACCACTCCCTTGGCGAAGTCATCGCAGCGCGAGATCCCCCCGAACCGGGCACCGAAGATCGCCTTGACCTGGGGATTCTCGTCCAGGAGCTCGAGCATCTTGGCGATCCGCTCAGGGGTTGGTCCGCCGCCCGAATCCATGAAGTTGGCGGGACGGCCGCCATAGTAGGTGACGAAGTCGTTCCCCATGATCCCGAACCCGGCCCCGCCGGGGAACATCCCGATATCCCCATCGAGGTCCAGATAGGGAATGCCGTTCTCACACGCCTCCCGTTCCCGATCCGTGAGCTCCCCCTCCTCGTGGCGCTCGCCGATTCCCATCGCCGCCAGCTCGGGATGGCGGAAGAGCGCATCCTCGTCGACGCTCATCCTGGCATCGCCGCAGACAAACGATCCCTCGGCCGTCTCTATGAGTGGATTGACTTCCAGGAGCTTCGCATCGGTGGCGAGAAAGACCTCGTGGAGCCTGGCGAGGAGCGAGCCTACCTGCTGGACCGGCTTTCCCGCGAGCCCCATCTTCTTCGCCAGCTCGACTCCTTGATGTGAGTACAGCGTCTCGCGCGGCATGAGAGAGAGACGGTGGATCTGGTCGGGATGGGCCCTTGCCGTCTCCTCGATCTCCACGCCTCCCTCGGCCGAGGCGATCGCCACGACACGGTAGGTGGTGCGGTCGATCGTCACCCCGAGATAATACTCCTTCGCGGTATCGAGGCGCTCCTCGACGAGGAGCCGCTCCACCAGATGGCCCTTGATGCGCCGCCCGAGAAGCTCAATGGCAGCCTTCTCCGCATCGTCCGGCGAGGGCGCGAACCGGATCCCTCCCGCCTTGCCCCGGCCGCCCGTCAGGATCTGCACCTTGATCACGCTCTCCCCGCCGAGCTCCTCGGCAGCTCTCCGGGCCTCCGCCGCAGCGGCGACCACCATCCCCCGCGGCACGGGGAATTTCCTATCGGCGAGCAACTTCTTCGCCTCATGTTCGTACAGCCGCAATGCTATCGCTCCCCTCTCCGGTCTCGTCCGTTCTCTTCGCTCTCGTCCGCTCTCTTACGTTGTCTTCCGCTCTCTTCAGTTCTCTTCCTGTCTCTTCCCTCTCTCGGCCGGCACACAGAGAGCATCATTCGGCGTGGCATCTCCGTGTGCCGGGGCCTCGCCCCCTTCGCGCCTCGTACCCCCGAACCGCGCCCCTCACTCCCCCCACGTGTCGATCTGCGCCTTCTGCAGATGCCCGCTGTAGTCGACGTATACGGTCTGGATCTCGCAGAATATCTCGTACGCCGCCCACCCTCCCTCGCGGTGACCGTTACCCGTGTCCTTCACCCCTCCGAAGGGCAGGTGGCATTCCGCGCCGATCGTCGGCCCGTTGATGTAGGTGATACCTGCCTCGATCTTCTCGACAGCCCGGAACGCCGCATTGACGTCCTTGGTGTAGATCGACGAGGAGAGGCCATACGCAGTGGAGTTGAGCACCTCGACGGCCTCGTCCAGGTCCTTCACCTTGATGACGGCGAGCACGGGCCCGAATATCTCCTCTGTGGCGATACGCATCGTCGGCGTGACATCGGCGAAGATGGTCGGCCGGTAGAACCACCCTCCGGCACACTCCCCCTCCTCATAGACATCCCCGCCGCAGAGAAGCCGTGCTCCTTCCCCCTGGCCTACCCGGACGTAGTCGTGGATGATCTTCCGCTGTCCCTCGTTGATGACGGGACCCATCTCCACCGACTCGTCGAGCCCGTCGCCGATGCGCAATCCCTCGGCCCGCCTCACCAGCTCGGCAAGGAGCTCGTCGTGGATACCCGCCTGGACGATGAGGCGGCTGGTGGCCGTGCAGCGCTGGCCGGTCGTGCCGAATGCCCCCCAGAGAGCCCCTTCGATCGCCAGATCGATACTGGCATCGTCCATGACGATCTGGGCGTTTTTCCCTCCCAGTTCGAGGGAGCACCGCTTCAGCGTCTTCCCCGTCACTTCGGCGATCCGGCGCCCCACCACGCTCGATCCGGTGAACGAGACGACGCCGATCCCGGGATGCGCGAGGATCGCCTCTCCCACCTCCCGTCCGGTCCCGTGGACCAGGTTGACGGCGCCTTTGGGAATGCCCGCCTCATCGAGGATCTCGACGAGCTTCGCCGCCGATGCGGGGGTATCAGAGGCCGGCTTCAATACGACAGTGTTCCCGCAGAGAAGTGCAGGAAATGCCTTCCACGTGGGTATGGCGATAGGAAAGTTCCAGGGCGTAATGAGCCCGGCAACGCCAATCGGACGGCGGAAGGTGATGCAGACCTTGTTCGGCAGCTCAGAGGGGGAGGTCTCCCCGAACAGCCTCCGCCCCTCGCCAAAGGCGTAGAAGGCAGTATCGATCCCCTCCTGGACATCTCCCCGCGTCTCCTTGAGCACCTTCCCCATCTCGCGCGTCATGAGACTCGCCAGCTCTTCCTTCCGCTCGACCATCAGCTCGCCCACGCGCCGGAATATCTCCCCCCGCTTGGGCGCCGGCGTGTCCCGCCAGGCGGGGAACGCCGCCTTCGCAGCATCTACTGCCTTCGCCACATCCGGAGCCCCTGACCGCGGGAAGATCCCCACTACCTCGTCCCAGTTGGCGGGATTCCGATTTTCGAATGTCTTTCCTGACTTCGCATCGACCCAGGATCCGGCCACAAAGTTCTTGTACGCTTCTGGCACTCGGACGTCCTCCTTGCTGAGCTGCGTCATTCGCTGCGATCGCGGTCAAGCGGCTGCGATCACGCCGATCCGGCCGTGCACATTCCACCCTGACCGCGCTTCTGTGCTTTCTTCGCATGTACTCGGTGCTCCGGCCGCCCGCTATCGCCAGGCCATTCCGCCTCACGCAAAACCGGATCGCCTGCAGAGCAGCATGCCGCCTCAGAGGAGCGATCGCGGGGTGGGACGGTTCGTCTGCAACCATCGAGTATTTAACAGCGTTAGCAGAATTCCCACACACTGTCAAGGAAAATCGCCCGATGACGCTGCCAGACCCGGTGTAACAGGAGCGTGACAATGTCCTATTCGGGCAAAATAGGACATTTCTGTTTTGCTAAGAACCGGACATTTCTATTTTGCTAAAAACCGGACATTTCTGTTTGGCTTTGACAGACGTTGCCGGATCCCCTTGACCCCTCCCGATCTGAGGAGTAAACTCCGGGGACGGGGCGGCATCTCATGGCCGTTTCGTACGCACAACTCGCGAGGAAGATCGTCTGACGACGATTGGAGGGGCCGAGCAACTGCGGCCGCATGGCGAAGCGTTGTCCGGGCGCAGCCTCATCCCGTCCGCGGCGACGTCCATAGACACCTCTTCCGCGCCGGCATCGCGAGAACCCTGCAACCGGAGAGGCCGGCGACGATAACAAGGCCGGGATCACAACAACACCGCGGTCACGGCAACACCGCGGTCACGGCAACACCGCAATCTCAGCAACACCGCAATCTCGGCAACACTGGGACCACGACAACACCGGGATCATAACAACACCGCGATCATGACAAGGCCGCGATCAGACAATACCGTGATCACGATAACCTCGAAGCCTCATCACAGTCACACGGGGAGGGAAAACGATGCTGAGGCAGACCACTCTGACCGTTCTCCTGGTCCTGGTCTTCGGCTGTGCCATGAAGGGCGAGCTGCCCCGGACGGAACCCGACCTGGGGGCCGAAGCGGCTCACTCCGCACTCGCCCAGAAGGCCGTGCTGGCAGACTACGTCAGGACCCACCATATGTCGCCCGAGGAATATGTGATAAGCAAGTTCGAGGAACACGACGTCGTCTGTATCGGGGAACAACATCGCATCAAGCACGATGTCGAACTGATACAGCGGATCATCCCGGAGCTATATGAGAACGGCATCTACACGCTCGGGACCGAGTTTGGCCGGCGAGAGGATCAGCCTCGCATCGACAGCCTCCTCAATGCTCCCGCCTGGGATGAGGCGCTCGCCCGCCAGGTCACGTTCAATCAGTCCGTCACCTGGGGATTTCGGGAATACGTCGATGTGTACAGGGCCGCCTGGCAGCTCAACCACGGGCTGCCCGAAGGCGCACGGAGATTCCGCATCCTGGGCCTGGGCGACTCGCTCGACTGGAGTGTCATTCAGAAGCCCGAGGACCGGAACGATCCGGCGATCATGAAGAAGGTGTGGCACGGGGAGGGCGAGCACCTCTGGGCGAAGGTCGTCCTCGACGAGGTGATTACCAAGGGAGAGAAAGCCCTCACGTACAGCGGCATTCACCACGCCTTCACGCAATACAGACAGCCCAACTGGAGCATTGAGAAGCAGAGACTGATACGATTCGAAGACAGGCGGATGGGCAACTTCCTGTACAGAGAGATCGGGAAACGCGCCATCACCATCTACCTTCACGCTCCCTGGAACTCGGCCGAAGGATGGGAGGCACCGATGGTCCAGCCGGCCGATGGTATCATCGAATCGGTCATGGCCGAGCTCGAACCGGAGTACATCCCGGTCGGCTTCGACACGAAGGGGACACCGTTCGGCAGATTGCCCGGCGAGACGAGCATGTACATGTATGGGTATGAGGATTTCACGCTCGAGACATTCTGCGACGGCTATATCTACCAGATGCCCATCTCGGAGTTCAGAGGAGTCACTCCGATCGAGGGATTCATCAATGAGGACAACATCGAATATGCGAGACTCCAGATGCCGAATCCGGCATATAGGCACGCCTCTATCGAGCAGTTCAATAACGCGATCGCCGCCGATGCCGACATACCGAGGCGATTCGCAAACGTGCGATAGTTCGACGACCACGTCCTGACGCGCCGGATCACCTCGACATACCCGATCAACTTGACGCGCCCGATCATCTAATGCAGCGGATCAACTCGACACCCACGATCAACTTGACGTGGCCGATCATCTGACATGCCGGATCGACTCGACATGCCAGATCAACTTGACGTGGCCGATCATCTGACGCGCCGGATCAACTCGACATAACCGATCATCTGACACGCCGGATCAACTCGACATGCCAGATCATCTGACCTGCCGGATCAACTTGACATAGCCGATCATCTGACACGCCGGATCACCGCGACGCGCCGGATCAACTGACGCGCCGGATCAACTGACGTGGCCGATCATCTGACGCATCGGATCAACTCGACAGGCCGGATCAACTGACGCGCCGGATCGACTGACGTGGCGAATCATCCGACGCGTCGGAACAACTCGACATGCCGAATCATCTGACGTATCGGATCAATTCGACATACGGGATCATCTGGAGAGTTACACCACCACTCGATCGGCCCCTGCCGACGAAAGGGGGGATTGGGAGTGAGATATGAGAAAGAGAAGGAATACCTCGTCTCCTATTGCGGCTCGTACTGCCACACGTGCGACTGGCACACGGGAAGAATCCGCAAGATCTCCCGTGCCGCGCTCGACATGATGAAGCTGTACGGCGGCTTTCGGAAGCAGCTCGAAGGGAAGGCCGATCCCGAGGAGATTACCCGTGGGCTGGAGGTCCTGTCGGAGTCGGGCATCTGTTCAGGATGCAAGGCGGAGCTGGAAAAGGACCCCGAGACCGACCGGTGCGCCATCCGGCAGTGCTGTGCGGCGAAAGGTCTCCTCCTCTGCAGCGAGTGCCCCGATTTCCCGTGCGAGATGCTGGCCACGAACCCGGGAGTAATCAGGTTCGGCTGCCTCGAGAACCTGAGGCAGATAGGGGAACGCGGCATCGAGAGATGGATCGATGAGCAATGGGAGAAGGAGACCGGCACCTCGCCCGGTCTCGGCATCTGAGCTGACCATCTGAGCTGACAGAGAACCTCAGAGCCATCCGAATCATCAGAGACACATTCAGAAGATCCAGAACACATCCGAAACACATCCGGAACATCTGGAAGACCTTCAAGCCACCAACGGGAGGAAACGATCATGATCAAGAGAGTATCCGTTCTGCTCCTCGCCATGACCCTATTGATGGCCTGTCAGACGGAGAACCAGACCCAAGAGGAAGAGAAAGGAGAGATCGCCATGGCCATCACACTCCAAAGCTCAGCGTTCGAGGAAGGAGGAACGATTCCTGCCAGGCATACGTGCGAAGGCGATGACGTCTCCCCTCCCCTGTCCTGGGGTGACGTTCCCGAGGGGACGAAGAGCATCGCCCTGATCTGCGACGACCCGGATGCTCCCAGGGGTACGTGGGTCCACTGGGTCATCTACGGGCTGGCCCCCGATATGCGCGAACTCGCCGAGGGGATCCCCGCTGAGAAGGCACTCTCCGAAGGGGGGAGCCAAGGCACCAACGACTTCCGCCGCATCGGGTACGGAGGACCGTGCCCTCCCAAGGGGCCTGCCCATCGCTACTTCTTCAAGCTGTACGCGCTCGATGCCGAAATCGGACTCGAAGCCGGCGCCTCCAAGAGCGATCTGCTCGATGCCATGGAGGGACACATCCTGGCGCAAGGACAACTCATGGGGATGTACCAGCGGTAGTCGTCCGGCCGTCGCCTGCCCCCGGCATCGCACGGGCCCGCCGTTCCGGCCTTGACAGACGCCCATATCTTCAGGTACAATAGAGACCTCAGGGGGAGGAGTGGGGTTGGGCGGCGGCGGACGCCCCCGTTTCTGCGACCTCTCCGGTCTGTTCCCGGATTTCGAGCCCCGACCACCTGTGACTCCCACTATCTTCTCATACCGAGCAGCGCACCTGGGACAGGTCTTACCTCCCCTCTGAAACAATCGCTCGACGAAATGACCCTGGAATAGCGCTCATGAAGATCATGAGCATCATTCCCACATGATCCGACAACCATGTCACCTGAGCATGCCTCACCGGTGGCCGCGATAGAGGGAGGAGACCATGAACCAGAATCGGATCGGCGTTCTCGCCGTCATCGTCCTTGCTTTCTTCCTTGCGCCGCGCTCCCCCGCCTGGACCCCTGTCCAGGGGCCTGTCGAGGGAGTGTGGGACCTAGAAGGAAGCCCGTACATCGCCGTCGGCGACATCCAGATCTGGGGGGGAGATACACTCGTCATCGAGCCGCTCGTCGAGGTGCGATTCAATGCTGGCCTCACGTTCACCGTGTATGGCACGCTCCTCGCCCAGGGTACGGCGGACAGCCTGATCACCTTCACCTCCCACCAGCCGTATCCCATGGCCGGGGACTGGGGTCCCATCTATTTCTATTCGAATGAGCCGGAGGGATCAGTGCTCGACTACTGCATCGTCGAGTACGGCGGCGCACCGGGACCGGGCACCATCAGGATCGAGTACCTGTCGAACCCGACGATCACGCACTGCCTCATCCGTGAAAGCTCCAACTACGGGATCTGGTGCCACAACCAGACCACTCCCCTCATCGCCGACTGCATCATCCGCGATAACGAGAAGCATGGCATCGCGTGCGAGAACATGGCAGCGCCCACGATCTCGGATAACACGTTCATCGGCAACTCGTACGCAGCCTATGTCGATGGCTCCTCCCAGCCGGTACTGAGCGGCAACACGGCGTCCGGCAACACGCACGATGGGGTCGAAGTGCACGGTTCCCTCATTGTCGATGCACACTGGTCCGACCTGCCGTACTACCTCTCCGGAGGCCTGTACGTTGAGCAGGGGGTCACCCTGACGATCGACCCGGGAATGAAGATCGTCTCTGCATCAGCGGTCTCGCTCACCGTGTACGGCACGATCCATGCTGACGGCACGCCCTCAGATCCGATCACGTTCACGAGTCAGTTCGGTTCTTCCGACTGGGGCCGGTGGGGCCACCTCGGGCTCCTTGAATCATCGACGGGGAATATCATCGATGCCTGCATCTTCGAATACGGGGGCTCCGACAATCAGGGACTGATCCTGTGCCAGGGCGCCGAGGCGGCGATCAGCAACTCGCTCATCCGGTACAGCCCGAATGCCGGGATCCGGGTGACAGCGGATGCCGATCTGAGCGTGACGGGAACAACCTTCATCGGTACGGAGTGGCCGATACGGGCTGATGCCTCCGCCTTTCTGACAGTCGCAGGCAACACCGCCCAGGGTAATGTGCACGACGGGATATCGATCCAGGGTACCGCAGCGAACGGCTCCACATGGCATCCCGACCTGCCGTACATCGTCGCCGAGTACGTCTCTGTCGATGCCGGGGACACCGTGACCCTCCTGCCGGGTACAGAAGTACAGTTCCTCCCGTACAGGGGAATGACAATCCGGGGCACTCTCCTTGCGGTGGGCACGCCGTCGGACTCAATCATCTTCACCTCATCCCAACTCTATCCCGGTGGCGGCGACTGGAACGCCGTCGATTTCATCGACAGCAGCTCGAGCGGCAGCATCCTCCAGTACTGCACCCTCGCCTACGGAGGGGCGAATGGCACGGGAACGGTCAGAGTGTCGGATTACTCTGACCCGACGATCGCGAATTGCCGTATCACCAGGAGTGCCGTGGACGGCGTTCAGTGTGTCAATCGTGCTGCTCCCACGATCTCCCGATGCCTCATCGAAGCCAACGATCGCTACGGCATCTTTATTTCGTCGTTCGCCGAACCGGATATCGAGGACTGCCGCTTCTTTACGAATGAGTTCGCCATCTTCGCAGACGGCGATGTGGCACCTACGCTCGTGCGGAACACGGCCTATGGAAATCTCCATGATGGCGTAGCTGTGAGCGGTACCATCTCCTCCGACGTGACGTGGAGCAATCTCCCCCACATCGTAATCGCGGGAATGGAAATCGCGGCAACAGCGACGCTGACGGTCGATCCAGGGGTCGATGTCCAGTTCGTCCCCGACGCGCACCTCAATGTCTACGGGAAACTCGAGGCCGACGGAGAGCTCGTCGATCCTATCATCTTCACCGCTGAACCCGGGGCATCCGAGAGCGGCCACTGGGGACATCTGGGATTCATCGGTCCGTCCTCGAGCCAGAATCTGCTCGACTACTGCATTGTCGAGTTCGCCGGCAGCGACGGCCTGGGAGCGCTCTTCTTCGAGTCCTCCGCCGGAGGAACGGTCGCCAGATCAGAGGTCCGGGCCAATCTCGCCCACGGGATCGAGTGCCGCGATCACGCATCACCCTCGGTGCTCGGATCATCCCTGCTCGCCAATGCGAGCTCCGGCGTCCGCGCCGAGGGAGAATCCACCCCCACCATCACCAACAGCAATATCGTCGGCAACGCGCGGTACGGTGTGGAGAACCTGGATCCACTGGTGACTATCGATGCCGAGGATAACTGGTGGGGGAGTCCGAGCGGCCCCGGGGGCGCAGGCCCGGGAACGGGAGACAGCGTGACCGCCTGGGTAGACTACGACCCGTGGAGGGACAGCCCGTACCTGCCCTCAGTGACGATCTCCCTCACTCCTGATACCATCCCCATCGTCATCCCGCCGCAGGGCGGAGGCTTCGGGTACACGGGCGTCGTCATCAACCACACCTCTCAGCAGCAGACGCTCGCCGGATGGATAGACGTCCGGCTCCCCAACGGCACGAGATACGGGCCGCTCCTCGGCCCGATCACCCTCAATCTCGCGCCCGAGGAGACGCTGAGCGTCCATCTCCAGCAGAACGTCCCGGGGATGGCTCCGGCAGGGCACTATCGGTTCAACGGATATGTGGGGACCCACCCTTCTCCGGCGAGCGACTATTCGTGGTTCGCGTTCGAGAAGGC
>Ga0111224_1073_pt1 | contig 19958 bp, 16 predicted proteins | sample DeeMarSWOR152_54_FD_80388 | JGI IMG/M metagenome (GOLD analysis project Ga0111224, IMG submission 80388) | candidate division TA06 bacterium DG_24
GGCTGCGGCTGCCTTATGGGGCGACTTCGCTGACGCGAGGGAGTACCTTGTATTGAGAATACCTGGTGCAGGGATACCGGAGGAGGGTGCCGAGACGAGAGATGCAACCTGTGCTCACGTTATGAGACTGTCGAGGATGGCCAGGTAGTCCGCCAGCAACCGTGTGATAAGAAAGTGCTTCTCGACGATCTTTTTCCCCTTCCTACCCATCTCCTTTGCCAGAGAAGGATCCTTAAGCAGTGTGATGATCCTGTCGGCAAAACCATCTGTGTCGAGGGGATCAACGAGAAAGCCGTTCTCGCCATCCCGTATCTGCAGGGGGATGCCCCCGATATTGGAGGCGACGACGGGCGTCTCCTTCCACAGTGCCTCCGTTACTGTAAGTCCGAATCCCTCTCTTAGCGATTTCTGAACGATGACTGCTGAACTCCTCTGTAGTACGTTGACGAGAATATTATTCTCGCTCGTTATCAGTATGACGTCACCACTCTCCAGCAGACCTTTTGCTTTGGACGTCACCTTCTCATAGATCTCCCATCCCTCCGGGTCATCCACGGACATGCTCCCGCAGAGCACCAACCGCGCATCCACCTTCTTCCTCACAAGATTGAACACCCGGATGACACCGTCCGGATCCTTCCACACATCGAATCTCGATATCTGAGTAACGAGCGGTTTGTCTGTAGGTATACCGAACTTGCCGAGATACTTAGTGATATCCTTCTCGGACAGTTCCTTGTTCTTGACCGAGACGGGATCGATCGCAGGATAGATCACCCTCCGCTCGACCGGCAGATACTGGCTTATGTACCTCTCATTCGAGGAAAGGATCATGTCATATCTGAATATGAAGCCCTTCAGGAATTCCCACAGTTTCTCATTCGGATCTGACAGATCTATGTGTGCCCGCCACACCCATGGCTGTCTCTTCGGATAGCACTCGATGAGCGGCAGCGGCTGAGGATCATGGATGATGACACAATCGTGGTCAATATGTGTATATATCGAGAAGTTCCTGTTGACCTGCCGGTACAGTTCCTTCTTCATCTTGGTCAGGTTTACCTTGCTTCCCTGGAGCGCGTTGTGGAACTTCTTTGTTATGTCGAAGAAATCGGGCGTCCCGTGCAGTATCCTCCACCCCGTGGCGATCCCTATGTCATTCATCAGAGGCACCAGCGACGAGAGCATCTCCGCAACACCGCCACCCTGGGAGGTAGAGTTGATGTGGATGATATGTTTGCCGTACAGCCTCCTCGCTTTTCTGTACAGCGAAGTGATGAATTCGTCCCCTACGATCTCTCTGTAGGCCTCAAGTGTGGGCACAATAGCACCTCCTCAGACACCATCCCGTGGAGCGCCCGTCACCGGTTCTATGGCGGACTCGGAGCGGCGCTGGATTCGTCCCTATCATCTATACCCCCCTGGGGACGAGACCAATCCCTCTGCTCCAACATAACATGCCTCCGCTCGATTTTCAACCGCCAGCCATCCCCCTCCCGGGCCTCCCGCCGTCCCGATGCCCACCGCCCTGTCTCTGCCCATACCCCCGGGAAAGGAAATGGTGCGTACGGCCGCCGTCGCCACCTCACTGACGCGCGCGGGGTCCCTGTGCCGGCACCTCGAAGATGTGCGCACGTTTCAGGTCCAGATCGACCTCGATCGTGTCCCCCTGTTTCAATTCTCCTCCGCTTGTCATCGCCGTCAGTCTACTGTCATCGATTTCCAGATGCAGAATGGTCTCCCTGCCCAGGGGTTCGACAGCGCGTACCCTCCCCTTAAGACGTTGTCCCGACAGACGTCGATCGAGTCGATCGAGATGTATGTGTTCGGGACGGATACCGAGCAGGCAGACGTTCCTCGACAGCCGCCGCAGTTCCTCGCTCTTCTCATCCGGCATCCTCAGCTTCTGATCGCCGACAACCACGAAGAAGACACCGTTCTCTTCGGCGAACGCGGTTTCGAGCAGATTGATGGCGGGCGAACCGATGAACGTGGCGACGAACGGATTCGCCGGCTTATTGTACAATTCATCGGGCGTGCCCACCTGTTCGATCCGGCCCTGCCGCACTACCGCAATTCTATCAGCAAGGCTCATCGCCTCTACCTGGTCGTGCGTCACATAGACGGTTGTGATGCCGAGCCTGCGCTGCAGATTCTTCAGCTCTCCTCTCATCGCGAGGCGGAGCCGGGCATCGAGATTTGAGAGCGGCTCGTCGAGGAGGAATACTTTCGGGTGGCGGACGATCGCCCGCGCAATGGCCACCCTCTGACGCTGGCCGCCGCTCAGTTCCGCCGGCCGTGCGCGCAGCAGGTCCGAAATCTCCAGCATGGCCGCAACCTCTCCGACTGTCTCCTCTACCCCGGTCGCCCCCTGTTTCCCGATTCGCAGAGGAAACGCTATGTTTTCGAACACACTCAAGTGCGGGTACAGGGCGTAGCTCTGGAATACCATGGCGACGTTACGTTCCTTGGGACTGAGAAAGACCTTTCGCCGACCCGAGGCCACTATGACGTCGTCGAACCGTATCTCGCCGGTGGTAGGCCTCTCCAGTCCTGCGATCAGATTCAGGATCGTGGACTTGCCGCAGCCGCTCGGGCCGAGCAGTACGAAAAGCTCTCTGTCATGTATCACGAGACTCACGTCATCCACCGCGAGTATGTCCCCTCGCAAGGACGAGAACATCTTGGTGAGACCGGCGAGTGTCAGGATCATCCCTTTACCGCACCTCTCGTCAGACCCTGGATTATGTGGCGCTGGAACGCGACCGCCAATATGAGGAGCGGAACGATCGAAACGATCGAGGCCGCCATAATATTGCCCCAGGGGATCTCTCCGTGTAGACCCTGGAACAGGGCAATGCCAACAGGCACTGTACGGGCACGATGATCTGTCGTGAAAAGAAGCGCGAACATGAACTCATTGAACGCGAATATGAACGAGAGCAGAGCCGTCGACAGGATCCCGGGCAGCGCGACAGGCGCTATCACCTTCCTGAGTATCTGCCAGCGCGTACACCCATCGATCAGCGCCGCCTTGTCGAGTTCACGGGGTAGCTGAGCGAAGTAGCTCACGAGGATCCAGACCGACAGGGGAAGTACCCAGGCAACATACGGAAAGATGAGAGCACCATAGGTGTTTATCCAGCCGAGCCACGTCATGAGCTTGAACAGAAATCCGATGAGGCTGATCTGAGGAAACATAGTGACACAGAGGATGAGGAACAGAATGAGGACTCTGCCCGGCAGCTCGAGCCGGGTCAAGGAGTAGGCTGCCAGGGCCGCTATCAACGTGCTCACTGCCGCACTCACTGCCGAGACAGCGAGGCTGTTGCGCAGGTAATCGATGAAGTGAAGAGAGGGCGTGGTGATGATGGCACGGTAGTGTCCAAACGTAGCATTGAAGGCCGTCTGCCCCGACAGGAACTCCGGGCTCCCGCTCAGACTGATGACGGCCATGAAGACGAACGGCGCCAGACAGAAGACGATGAGGAAACCCGACGTGGCCAGCGTGAGTAGTCTCTGCATTCTCTCTTCGTTCATGTCAGTTCTGTACTCCAGCGGCTCAGCCGAACATAGATGAGGGCCAGCACGAGCGCGATCACAAAGAGTGTAACCGAAATGCTCGAGCCATAGCCGAAGTCTCCCACGAGGAAGTACCTGTACCCGTACAGGGAAAGGGATGTAGTAGCGCCTCCCGGCCCCCCGTGAGTCAGCACGTAGATGAGATCGAAGATCCTCAGTGCATCAATGGTCCGGAAGAGCAGCGCAACGATGATCGTCGGCTTCAGCAGCGGCACTGTGATACGGTAGAATCTATACAAGAAATTCGCACCATCAACCTTGGCCTGGCGGTACAGCTCCGATGGTATCACCGAAAGTCCGGCGAGCAAGATGATCGCGATGAACGGCGTCGTCTTCCAGGCGTCGGAGAGTACTACTGATGCGAAGGCGCCGGCGCTCGAACCGAGCCAGTTGATCGGTTCGTCGGACAGGCCGAACCGCGCCAGGAGAAAGTTCGCCAACCCGTAGTTGTAATTGTATATCAGTTCCCATGTCCGTCCAGATATCGCCGCCGGTATGGCCCAGGGGATGAGAACACAGCATCTCAACAGGCCCCTTAGCGGGACGGACTGATTGAGAAGGAGCGCGAACGAGAGCCCCAGCAGCATTTCGAGCGGGACCGAGACCGCGACAAACAGAAGGGTGAATCGAAGAGCCCGCCAGAAATCAGCATCACCGATCAGGCGGCGGTAGTTCTGGAACAGTATGAACTTTCTTTCCAGAAATGTGACATCCTGGTAAACGCTGGTGACAAATGTCCCCACCACGGGCAGAAGGACAAAGCACCCGAGAAAGACGATGAGAGGGAGCATGAAGCTGTACCCCTCTCTCAACTCACTGAGTGTGTGGCCCCTCATCTCGGCTGCCCCTCTCCTTACCGGCCATCGGCACTGATACCAGCATCAGTCCTGCCCGTATCTCTCGACCACCTCCGCCAGCTCGCGTTCCGCCTCGGCGAGTGCCGCTTCAGGCGTCGTCTCGCCCGCGAGGGCGGCATTCACGTACCGCTGGATCACGTCCGAAATCTGCGTGTAGTATGGCAGGTTCGGCCGGGGCCGCGCCCCCTCGAATACCTCGCGCAGATCCGCCAGGTGCGGCAATTCCTGGAGGACTTCATCGTCGAGGTACACGTCCCGGCGGCCCGGATTCCAGCCCAGCGTCAGGGCGAGCCTCTTCTGGGTGCGATAGGAAACAATGAACGCGAGGAGCTCAAGGCTCTGCTGCTTCGCCTCAGAGTATCTGGATACCCCCACATGCCAACCGCCCAGTGTCGACGCGCTCCTGCCCGACGGGAAGTGAGGCAGGGGTGCGATGCCCACCCTGCCCTTCACCCTCGAATCGTCTTGCTGGTGGAGTGCCCATGCGTAGGGCCAGTTGCGCTCGAAGAGTGCATTGCCGAGCTGGAACGAGGCACGAACCTCTTCCTCCTTCATTTCCGGATCCGGCCGTCCGCTTGCCCGATTCCACCGCCGTTCGACCCGGCGAACTCGAGGAAATTGCATACGAGCCCTTCATACTGAGCGCCCTGCCAGACGAAGCCGTAGAAGCCGGGGTTCTCTGCTCTCTCGCCCTCCTGTATAGTGCGGGAGCATTCAACGAGTTCCTCCCATGTCCGCGGCGGCCCTCTATAGCCGTACCGCGTCAACAGATCGCTCCTGTAGTAGAGAAGTCCTCCGTCTACATATACCGGGAGTGCTACCAGGTTCCCTTCGTATCGATCTGCCAGGTTGACCACGTCAGTAAAGAAGACATCCAGATCGATCTTCTTCTGTGACAGGAATCGATCGAGCGGCTCCAGCCAGTCAGATGCTGCGAACTGCGCCAGCCAGGCCACGTCCATGAAGAATACGTCCGGATCGCTCTTTCCCGCATTGAGAGGGATGACGAGTCCTTGTCGCCTGAGATCTGTGTCGGTCGGCTGTCTCAGGATATCAACGCTTATGCCGGACTCCTCCTCGAACTCCGCGATGAGCTCCTCCCAGAACTCGATCTCGAACGGCGCACCGCCTACTGCGAACGTGACGTCTGCTCCCCGGTCTCTGCCGCAGCCGCCGAGAAGAGAGAGGAACAGGAAGGCGGACAGCGAGACAAGAAGAATTCTGGGCATCATCGCATCGTTCCTCCCCGAACTACCAAACGAGGTGCCACTGTACCGGGCACCTGGGTCAACGGCACGATAGGATCCGCGCCCGGATGAACCGGACGGACCAAACGGGCGGCGCACACTGATCCGCTGTCGTATCGAGGCGACCTCTGTGAGCTGGAACCGACAGGAGTGCTCGTGACGGCACGCCTGGAGCCGGCCTGCGGTGACGGGCCGGCAGGAAGAACGGGACTGTGCTCGAGATCACCGCGCCAGCTCTCTCAGAAGATCGATGACCTCCGCACGCGAATCGAGACTGAACCTCGCCTTCGATGGCCGCAGGCCGACGTTGACGGAATAGGCGTCCCGGGGAAGAACGCCGAACACGTCCTCGTCCGTTCGATCATCGCCTGCTGCCAGTATGAAATCCCACTTCTGTCTGGTGATCCACCGTAATGCCGCGCGCCCTTTGTTGATTCCGGCGCTCTTGATCTCGATTACCTTGCTGCCCTCGAGAACCCCGATGTCCAGACTGGCAGTGAGATGTGTGAGGGTCTCCTTCAATTCCCGGCCCCGCACAGAGGCCAACTGGGGATCGACTCTGCGGCAGTGCCAGACGAGGGAGAACTCCTTTTCTTCGATGAACGATCCGGGCGTCCGATCGACATGGATCTCCAGAATGGGCCGTATCTCCTCTTTCCAAGCGTTGTTCAGAGGCTCTATCGTTTCCCACTCTCCGCTCCTCTCCTTCACCCACGCCCCGTGCTCTCCCACAAGGGCGACGTCGAGGTCCTTGAACCAGAGATCGAGTATTCCCCTCCCGCGCCCGCTCACGATGACCAGCTCGGTTCTCGGTCTGTCTGCGAGATCTCTGAGCAGTGCGAGGAGCGCATCGTCCGGGCTGGCACGGTCGGGTCTCTCTGAGAACGGGACGAGCGTACCGTCATAGTCCAGCAATAGCAGCCGGGAACCACTCCTCAGGTAGTCATCCACCAACACTCTGCGCGCCTCATCGGTCAGACGCCTGGCAGCGAGGTCCTGCTGGAGCGCCTTGGTGTGGAGAAGGCCCTCCAGGAAGTCCCTCGACCATCGCGCGATATCATAGCGTTGCAGTCTCCGCTGCATCGTTCTGTTGCGCTCTATCTGTTCCTCCTCGGGCATGTTGAGCGCTTCCACCAGGGCATCGAGAATCATCTCGCGATTGTGCGGGCTCACGATGATCGCCTCGCCCAGCTCTCTCGCAGCGCCGGCCATCTCGCTCAGGATCAACACACCTTTGCCGTCGGTCTTCGTCGCAATGAATTCCTTCGCTATCAAGTTCATCCCGTCCTTCAACGGCGTAACGAGCGCAACATCGGCCACGATGTACAGCGGGACGAGACTGTCGAAAGGCAAGAACCGGTAGAGGTACCAGACAGGCATCCAGCCGAGAGTCCCGTGCTCCCCATTGATCTTGCCGACCAGCTCGGTTCTTCTCCAGAAAGAGATCGAACGCCTCGAGCCGCTGGAGGATGCCCTTCGTGTAGTCGAGGCGATCGATCGATATGACTATTTTGCGCTCGCCTATCCTCCTCCGTATCCGCTCGACTTCCCTGTGGACATTCGCATCGTCGGCTGCCCCGGCAAACCGCCCGTAGTCTATCCCCATGGGGAATGCCTCTGCCCTCACTACACGGTTGCCGACCGAGATCTGACCGAGAGTGTGCTCATATCCCAGCAGGCCGCTGACGCTCTCCAGAAAATGCCTCACGTAGTCAAAGGTGTGGAATCCGATCAGATCTGCCTCCAACAGTCCCCGCAGTATATCTTCTCGCCAGGGAAGCAGACGGAGTATCTCAAACGGTGGAAACGGTATATGGAGAAAAAAGCCTATCGTAGCGTCAGGCATCCGCTGCCTGACCAGACCGGGAAGGAGCATCAACTGATAGTCATGTATCCAGACAATGTCGCCCGGCTCTGCGACCTCCATTACGGTATCGCAGAAGAGCTCATTGACTCGCCTGTACGACTCCCACAGATCTCTTTCATAGACGGCATACTGGGTGAAGCAGTGGAAGAGCGGCCAGATGGTTCTGTTGCAGAACCCGCGATAGTACATATCGACGTCTCTTCTGGAGAGATGCACGGGGTAGCTATTGAAATCGGCCACTAACCTTGTTTCGATCTCTTCTTTTTCCTCCCTCTCCAGTCTATCGAGCGGCGTTCCGCACCACCCGATCCAGGCACTGTCATAGGACTCCTGGAACGAGCTGACGGCAGTGGCCAAGCCGCCGACACTCTGGCGAAACCGGAGGAGGTTCCTCCTCTTCTCGATTGTGATCGGCAGCCTGTTCGAAACGGTAAGTAGCCTGGGCATAATGACTCTGCGCTCCGTTTGTGGTCATCGCTGGATACAAGACGCCCCGGCGTATCAGGAGGGGGGCGGCCCCGAACAGCCCATAAAACGGGGGAACCGACGAGGAAGATCGGGCTCATGATGATTAGAGACATCCTACCACAACGCGCCCTCCGGGTCAAGCGCCAGTATGGCGGTCCTACAAGTCGCTTCTTGACCGGATCTTCCATCTGTGGTAGAGTGCGTCGGATGGAGATCGGAGAGGTTTCGTCCAGCCGAAGCAGCAGCTTCACCGGAGCATAGAGGACAATGGTGCCGGCCAACCTTCCACCCCAATATATCCAAGCGGAACAGCGTTTTCGCGAGGCCAAGACCGATGAGGAGAAGATCGCCCGGCTGCAGGAGATGCTGGCGATCATCCCGAAACACAAGGGAACGGAGAAGATCCGTGCCGACCTCAAGACGCGGCTCTCGCGGCTCCGCAAGGGTTCAGCCAAGAAGCAACGAGCGGCATCGAGGCGTCCCCAATTCGATCACGTCGAGCGCGAGGGAGCGGCTCAGGTCGCTTTGATCGGCCCTCCCAACGCCGGCAAGTCTGCACTGCTCGCCGCACTGACCGGTGCCTCGCCGGAGGTCGCTCCGTACCCATTCACGACACACCGCCCCGCACCCGGCATGATGCCGTTCCAGAATATCCAGATCCAGCTCATCGATACGCCCCCCATTGCAAGCGATGTCATGGAGACCTGGCTGCCGAGCCTCGTGCGAAAGGTAGATTTCGTCCTGTTCGTCGTCGATCTCTCGAGCGATGATATCCTCGAGCAGACAGATACAGTAGTTGAGCGGCTCAGAGAGGGACGCGTCGAACTGGTCCAGACAGCTCCCGACGACCAGCCTGCTTCAGGCGTAGCAGCGAAGAAGACGGTGATCGTAGCCAACAAGTGCGATGTCCCGGGCTCACCTGAGCGTCTCAAGATCCTCCGGGAGTTCTTCGGAGACCGGTTGCCGCTGGTGCAGGTCTCGGCATCGACCGGAGAGGGACTGGAAGACCTCCGTACGTATGTCTACCGCGCCCTCGAAATCATCCGTGTTTACACCAAAGAGCCGAACAGGCCGCCCGATCGAGAGGATCCGGTTATCCTGAAACGGGGGAGTACGGTCCTCGACGCCGCACGATCGATCCACAAGGATTTCGCCCGCAACCTCAAGTATGCGAGGATCTGGGGGAGTAACACATACGACGGCCAGCGTGTGGAGCGCGCACACGTCCTCGCAGACGAGGATATCATCGAATTCCACATTCGATGAGGACGCCATCCACCGAGATCCTCCTTGCCGGAGCGTCGGGACGGGCGGAGCGATTATAGCCCGTCCCCTCCTCCTGCCCGGGGCCGTACGATCCGACCGCAAACACGATACCTCACCGGGAACGATGGGTGCGGAGACTGCTCGCGGCATCGCAAGAATAGGGTTGCGGGAAAGCGGCTGGATGTGCTAATCTCCTGTCTCATCGGGAACCGACCGGCATTGCCTGCTGGCAGCAACCGTCCGCAGATACAGATTCTGCCGAACTGAGCGAGTCGGACATGGCCCTCCGGCTCTGTCTCTGTGAAGATGCGCCTGGCCACGCAGCCCACACCGAATGACCTGGAGCCCGGCTCGCGCAGGTCATTATGAACAAAACCTCGAATCAAACCAATAAAGGAGGTCTTCCGCATGCTGCCGTTTCTCACCGATCACCATCTCGAATGGAAGGAAAAAGCTCGAGCGCTGGCAGAGAACGTTGTGCGACCGATCGCCAGGGAGTACGATGAGGCCCAGGAATACCCGACGGAGGTGAAGGACGCTCTCGCGAAAGAAGGGTTCATGGGGTTGTGGATCTCTCCTGACTATGGAGGCTCAGGATCCGGTCTCCTCACCCTCTGCGTATGCGTGGAGGAGCTCTCGCGGGCCTGTGGAGGGATTGGCGTCGCCTATGCGGTCAACGCGCTCGGATCCTTTCCTATCATTGTCGCAGGCACAGAAGACCAGAAGAAGCGGTATCTTCCCGGAATTGCCACAGGAGAGACGCTCACGGCGTTCGGCCTGTCCGAGAAGTTCGCCGGGAGCGACGCGGGAAGCATCCGATCGACTGCGGTCAAGGACGGGGATGAGTACATTATCAACGGCGAGAAGAAATGGACGACCAACGGAGGAGTGGCGCATCTATACAGCGTATTTGCCGTGACGGACCCTGAATCCAAATCGCGTCGGACGAGCGCATTCATCGTTCCGAAGGGCACCCCGGGATTCGAGTTCGGCAAGACGGAAGACAAGATGGGCATCCGCGCCGCACCTGTTCGAGAACTCCGCTTCACTGACTGTCGCGTACCGGCAGAGAACCTGATCGGCGGGCAGCCAGGACTCGGATTCAAACACGCCATGATGACGCTCGACCATGCCCGCCCAGGAGTGGCGGCACAGGCCGTCGGTCTCGCTCAGGGAGCCCTCGAGTACGCCACCTACTATGCGACCAAGCGTGAGCAGTTCGGCGGCCCCATCTCCTCGTTTCAGATGATCCAACAGATGCTCGCCGAGATGTCCGCCAAGGTCGATGCAGCACGCTACCTCGTCTATGCGGCAGCCGATGCACTCGAGCGGAAACTCCCCAACACGTCGAAGTTGGCGGCCGAGGCAAAGCTCCTGGCGACCGATACAGCAATGGAGGTAACGACGAACGCCGTCCAGATCTTCGGCGGATATGGGTTCATGAAAGACTACCCGATCGAGAAGTATATGCGCGACGCAAAGATCACCCAGATCTATGAAGGCACCAACCAGGTACAACGCCTGGTGATCGCCAGGGCTCTGGTCAAGGAGGCGTCTCAGCTCAGCTTCCTCGATCCCTACATTCCAAAGGAAGTTCAGAAAGGAGTCAATGACTGACAGGCGCATGCGGTTCGCGGATAAGGCGGCACTCGTAACCGGGGGGTCGAGGGGAATCGGCCGGGCAATCGCCCTCCGACTCGCCGCAGAAGGGGCCGACGTTGCGCTTACGTTCGTCAAGAATGAGGCCGCGGCGAGCGATGTTGCAAAGGAGATCGAGGAGCTCGGCCGAAGGGGCATCGCAATTCAGGCCGACGTGGGAAAACCCGAAGATATCCGGCGCATCTTCCAGATCTGCAAGGAGCTGTTCGGCCAACTCGACATCTTCGTCTCGAATGCGGTGTCCGGGGTGGTGGGGCCGACGACCCGCATCGGCAAGTTCGGATGGGGCAGGGCAATGGAGCGCCCAGGAGGCCGCACGGCTGATGGAGGGATCGGGCGGGGCTATCATCGCCCTTTCGAGTATCGGCGCGGTGCGGTGCCTTCCCGGGTATGGGGCCGTGGGAGCATCGAAGGCCGCCATCGAGTGCCTCACGAGATATCTGGCGGCAGAGCTTGCGCCACGGGGGATTCGCGTCAACGCGGTCTCCGGAGGCCCCGTGAACACGGAAGCACTCAACTATTTTCCCGAGACAGAGGAACTGAAGAAAGCCTGGCAGGAGCGCACGCCTGCCGGGAGGATCGCCGATCCAGACGATATCGCTCACGTCGTTCTGTTTCTCTGTTCGGACGAATCGCGGTGGATATGCGGGCAGACGATCATCGCCGACGGCGGCCTCTCACTCGTCTGAGTCACAGCGATTTTCATCTGCGTCCTCGAGCGTTGCGCAACAGAAGAGGTCGCGCACGGACGAGCGAAAGCATAGACAGAGAACGGAGTATCAATCCTCCCCCGCTCTGAAAGGACTGGCCGAGCGAGATGGACCCACTCAACAGATCGATAGCGACTCTCGTGCCTCTCCTCCCCAAACCGGTCGTCCGGCTCTTCTCCAGGCGGTACATAGCGGGGGACACCCTCGACGATGCAATCCGGGTCGTCCGGTCGCTGAATAGCGACGGCATGATGGCCACCCTTGACGTGCTGGGAGAGCACACCACGCAGCGCGAGAACGCGGCCGCGGCACGCGATGCGTACTTCGAGGTCCTTCAGGCGATCGATGAACACAAGATCGATTCGAACATCTCGGTCAAGCTCACACAGCTGGGTCTCAAGCTCGACAGATCACTCTGCGAGCAGAACATAGAGGCGATCGTCGCGAGGGCGAGAGACTACAACAACTTCGTACGCATCGACATGGAGGACAGAACGTGCACCGCCGACACGCTCGACATCTTCACCGCCCTGCGCAGCAGGCACGATAACGTCGGAATCGTCATCCAGGCGTACCTCCGACGCACGCTCACGGATGTCGAACGCCTCATCGAATGCTCTGCGAACGTGCGCGTCTGTAAGGGCGCGTACATAGAACCGCGCACCATCGCCTACAAGAGTCCAACGATCATCAACCGCAACTTCTCGTTGCTCGTGGAAGAACTTCTGTCGCATGGATGCTATGTGGGGATTGCGACACACGATGAAGAAGTGATCTGGTCTGCATATCGCATCGCTCACGTCCGGGGGCTCGAACCGCATCGATACGAGTTCCAGATGTTGCTCGGCGTCAATGACGAGCTCGCGAGGCTCATCGTCCAGGCCGGGCACCGTCTGCGAATCTATGTACCATTCGGCCCTCACTGGTTCGCATATTCCAAGAGACGGCTCAGGGAAAATCCCCGAATCGCCGGCTATGTCTTGCAGAATCTCTTCACAAAGAGGGGTTGATCGCCGCCGTAAGAGCCATAGTCACTCCCCACCGTCGGCAGTAGCCTGTTCGCCACTCGAGGCGTTCTGAGTAGCATCCGGCGGCGCACGGAGAGGGCTGCCGGCCCGCTGCCCGCGCCAAATGCGCCCACGACACGAAGATGAGGGAGAACTCGGCGTGGATATCGTCCTCCCGGAGATCAATCAGTATCTCCATGCGATGACGCCCGAACGGGACCCGATCCTCAAGGAGATGGAGGCTCTCGGCGCACGAGATGGATTCCCCCTTGTCGGTCCGCTCGTCGGCAGGTTTCTGTACCAGATGACGATCATCGCGCGGGCGCAGCGGGTCTTCGAGATGGGATCCGGCTTCGGGTATTCCGCTTATTGGTTCGCGGCGGCCATGGCCCAGGGTGGACAGGTGATCTGTACCGACACAAGTGAAGATCGGTTGCGCTACGCGCGCGCATTCTTCACCCGGGCAGGACTCGAGGACCGCATCGTCTGCAAGGTGGGCAATGCACTCGACATCCTCCGCACTGAGCCAGGACCCTTTGACATCATCTTCAACGATATCGACAAACAGGACTATCCACAGGCGTTCAGGTTGGCGATGGAAAAGCTGAGACCCGGGGGAATCCTCATAACCGATAACGTCCTCTGGTCAGGAGAGGTGCTTGCCGAGGACCCGGACGCGGAGACTAAGGCGATTCTCGAATTCAACGACCTCATCTACCGAACAGAGGGTGTCTTCAGCACTATCGTTCCCCTGAGGGACGGGCTGTCGATCAGCCTCAAACTCTGACCCTAATGGTTCGTCCGCCGCATAGAAGAACGCATAGATCGCAGCTATTCTGTCGCCAGACGATCACAACCCCTAATTCATGACGTGCCGAGAGGCGGACGATGATCAACCCGCCGCTGCAACATCCGACACAAGAGGTCAGGCGCACCGAGCCGGATAGGGAGATGCCGTGTCGCGACTTCGATTTCGACTGCCTGGCGCTCGACGGAGTCGTACCGTTCGGCGATTACCGGCGCTGCTATCGGTACGCTCCCGAACTCGGCACCTGCCTCTTCGTCGTCCAGGATGAACCGCGGCGCACGTCTCCCTAGTCGCCTACCCCGTCTCGCGTAAGAACATAGCGCAGACCTGCACCGTACGGGAAACCAGTGAGGGAAATAGATAACCGGGGCGGCCGCCGGGACGATGCCAGGATGCTTTTGCGGCAGTGATTGGAGCGTTCTGATTCCGATGGACAAAGCCGATTACATCATCGCCTCCTATCTGCTGGAGACGGACGGAGATCTGGAAGAGGCAGCAGACGCGTTGGCCACTGAGCAGTCAACGGGCACGTGGACGGACGTCCCCGGGGAAGGAGAGGCCCGGGAGCGACACGGCGCCAGGGTGGTCAAGGTGACCAAGCAGGGGGAGCGAGATCGTCCCTCTCTCCCCACGCGTTTCGCACCGCAAGGCGAGGCGCCGACTGCCAGGACCTACTCCTGGGGGGTCGCAGAGATCGCCTTCCCGCACATCAACTTCGGGCCCCGCCTACCGAACCTCCTGTCGGCCGTCGCGGGGAACCTCTTCGAAATGGGCGCGTTCACGGCAGTCAAGCTCCTCGACCTCGAACTCCCGGATGAGTTCCTATCCCGGTTCCCCGGCCCCCGGTTCGGAATCGAGGGCACACGCGAGCTGCTCGGCGTGTTCGATCGCCCTCTCGCAGGGGCCATCGTCAAGCCCTGTGTTGGACTCGGCCCCCGTGAGCTCGCTGACATCGTCTATCAGGCAGCCCGGGGCGGCCTCGACTTCATAAAGGACGACGAACTCCTCGCCGATCCAGCGTACAACCCCCTCGAGGACCGCGTCGACGCGGTGATGGAGGCTCTGGGTCGCGCGGAGCAGGAAACGGGCGAGAAGACGATGTATGCATTCAATGTGACAGACCGCTCCGACAGGATTCTCGAACTCCATGACATCGTCGTCGATGGGGGCGGTACGTGCGTTATGCTCAACTACGTAACGGCCGGATTTGGCGCACTGCGCATGCTCGCCGAGCACACCAGAGTCCCGATCCACGCCCACCGCGACTTCTTCCCGGCGTTCACGAGGTCTCCCTCCCTGGGGTTGAGCACGAAGGTGTTCACGAAGCTGTCGAGAATTGCCGGCGCCGATCAGCTCCATATCGGTGCATTGGCCGGCAAGCTCTATGAGACCGACGATGAAGTACTCGAGAACGTGGCAGCTTGCATGGCCGACCTCGACGGCTTGAAGCGAAGCATGCCAGTCTCCTCAGGAGGACAGCACGCGGGGAAGGTCCCCCTCACCTGGCGAAAGATGGGCCACCCCGACTACCTCCATCTGAGCGGCGGAGGTGTCTTCGGCCATCCTGACGGGCCCGAGGCGGGAGCCCGCTCTATCCGTCAGGCGATCGCCGCAACGTCTGAGAGTCGAAGGCTCGAGGATGCAGCGCAGGACCAGGTGGAACTCCGGCGTGCGATCGAGTACTTCGGCGAGGTACTCTATTGAGCCATGGAGGACTCATTCCGCGTCAGAGGCCGCGACTCTCGACTCTCACCTGAGGATTTGATTAAGATCGAGCGCCATCCGATCCACGTGGTCCTCGACAACCTGAGGAGCGCGTTCAACGTCGGATCCATCTTCCGCACTGCCGACGCCGCCCTCGTCGAGAGACTGCATCTGTGCGGAATCACCGCCTATCCTCCACATCAGAAGCTCGACAAGACCGCGATGGGCGCGCTCGACTATGTGCCCTGGGAACATCATCCCGACACCCGAGACGCAGTCCTGAGCCTCAAGGATCGAGGCATGCCGATCGTCTGCCTCGAACCCGCCGACATCAGCAAGCGCTTCTGGGAGATCGAATACCCCAGGCCCGTCTGTCTCGTCCTGGGCAACGAGGCGCTAGGAATATCGCGGGATGTGCTCCACCTCGCCGACCACCTGGTACACATCCCCATGCTCGGCTTCAAGAATTCGATCAATGTGGCCACTGCATTCGGGGTGGTCGTCTTCGAGGTGGTCAGGCAGTACCGGGGCGGACAATGCTAGAGAGGGATGCTCCCCCGGCGGGCGCAAAAAAGAACGCCCCGACAGCTTCCTCAACCGCTCAAGAATGAACGGTTAGGAGGTGGAGGATAGCCATCGGGGCAGGGATAGGTGATTTCGTCAGGGCATGTTCCTGCCTCGCGCTGTAGGGGCCGAGCGCCCTGTATGTATAATGTAGTAGCCCCCTGCGCAAATCCGCAAGGGGAAAATCGCCGGCTACAGGTCTTTCGTCAGCGCCCTGATGTTCCTCTCGCGGCGCGGCCGGTAGCCGGGGACCGGGCCAGGATCCGCCTCTGCCCGGCCGTGCCGACTCCGCCGGAGACGCGGCCTCTGAATCTTGCCTACCTGTTGCTATCCGTCCTTTCCGTGACCTCACCCCGGGCCCTTCTGCGGTACGCCTCACGCGTCAGAGCCATCTGATCCCCTTCGATCAGCGTGGGATCTTGCCCCGCGGCGAGAACGGCCAGATAGATCTCCGCAGCCTTCGCCAGCACCTCTACCCTATCGAATGCCCGGGAGAGGGACTCGGCAACTGCCACAACGCCGTGCTTCTTCCAGAGGACGATGTCGAACTCCTCGAGAGCTTGCGCAGTGGCCTCGCCAAGCTCCAGAGAACCCGGGATCCGGTAGGGAATCGAGCCAACACCGGCAGGGAGGTGGAATCGCGTCTCCGGATGGAGGCGGAGGAGCCGATCGAGCACGACATCCGGCTTGTCGGCATAGGCCGGAAGATGGGTGAGCGCAATCAGATGCGTGGGGTGCGTATGGAGCACGGCCCTGAGCGAGGGCTTCGCCCGCTTCAGTACGGCGTGTATCGCAGCATGCGCAGGAAACTCGCTCGTCACCGGGGAGGCGCCCCACAGGTGGAGGTATCCCTCCCCGGCCGGGAGGATCCGAATGAGCGCGACATTCTCCTCAGGTGCCACCGCCACATCACGCATTCGCCTGAGCGATCCCGTGATGAGAAGGAGATCTCCTGCCAGGTCGGGGGCCGGGACCGGCATCTTCCCGCCCGCTCCCCCGCCGGAGGCTCTACCGCCGCGAGATGGAGAGTCTGCACTATGGCGACCCGTGGACGGGCCGCCACCCGAGGCGGCATCCGGGGAAAGAAGATCATCCCGAGTCCGACTCAACCTGACTGAGCAGTTACCTGCGTTCGCCTCCGCCCAGCCCCTCTCCGCAAGCCAGCGGGCAACGCGCGCCATCTCCTGGAGCTCTGGAATCGTGTCGATTGTCCGCATCAATGAGATAACCTCTTCGACACACTCACTGGATACCCCACCCCGACGGCCACCCAACCTCAAGCCCACCGTCCTGACCACAGGCCACGACCAGACTCAGTCTACACAGACGGGCTCGAATCTGCAAGCAGCAAACCTGTGCTGAGAGGAAGATCTCGCGCCGCCCCCGGCACCAAGAAGGGCCATGAAAAGACTTGACAAAAGGTCGCCGGAGGAGGAAAATAGCGACTAGAGCGGTGTGGCCCGCGGGGGGATGAGTAGGGTGGCGTTTTCCTCTTCGAGATCTTCTGATTCGCCCAATTCCCTGTTGCTTCCCTGGATGTTCTCCTCGCCCTTCGGATCCGAGTACGCCCCAATCCCCGGCACTACGTTCGAACCGCACGCTATCCTGCGCCGCACACCCGCACACGATTCCCTTCGCGATCGAAACCCGATCCATCACATCGACAATTCCGCTCTACTGAAAGGGGGGATGAACAGAGAGGAACGAAAACTCATCCTGGCAGCAGGTTTCCACTGTACACAGGCTCGACAGGGGGGTGAGAACGGCACATGAAATCCGGTAGCAAGGGTACGAGAAGGGTACGAGGTAAATCACTATTCATCGATGGGAGTGAGAGAGGAGGGGGGATCATGTACTCGTCGTGGAAACTCACATCTCTTCTAACCGTGGCCCTTACGCTGGCCGCGGGCTCGGCACTCTGGGCTGTTGGCGGAACAACTGCACTCGAGGACGGAGCACCCGCCCCTGCAGAGCTGGTTCCGCTCCCGACGATCTCGCCGGCGGCACCGATGAGCTACAGGCTCGACGCATACCCCGCGGTGCCGGATCTGGAGTGGCCGACACTATCGAACAACATGGCGCGCCAGGGGCACTCACCCTGGCAGATCGATCCGAATGCGCTCACACTCGCCTGGCAGACAACGGTCACGCACGACATCTTCTACTCCCATCCGGTCGTGGCCGACGGATATGTGTACATCGCCTCCGGTGGGGCCAGCGCAGGGTTGACGGGACATCTCAACAAGATTGATCTCGCGACCGGCATCAACACACCGCTGTACGTCTCTCCCACCACGCAGGGGTTCATGCGTACCACGGCCACGGTCAAGGACGGCTTCGTCTTCTTCGGGACGGGAGGAGACAGCACGTTCGTCTGCTACGATGAGGCGACGGGAGCGCTCGTCTGGACGGCTACGCACGATGGCGTCAACATCATCAAAGCGCGGTTCCGCTATGCACCCTCGATCGTGGCGGATGGCCTCGTCTACTTCGGCGGAGATGGAGGTGTGCTGTACTGCGTCGACGAGTATACCGGGATCAAGGCCTGGGAGTTTCCCCTGCCGGGGAACATCTACAACGGTCCGACCCTGGGTACGAACGACCTCCTGTACATCGGCAACAACTATGCCGGGGCAGTCGACTACTACCTGTACGCGCTCGATCCGATGACCGGCGCGATCGTCTGGTCCTGGTCTCCCCAGGTCCACGGCGGCAGCGCGATCGACGACGGGTTCAGCGCGGCCACCTACTATGACCATCCGACATTGGGACCGACGCTCTACTTCGGCACAGGCGATTACAACCTCACGCCGCTCGACGGCCACATGTACTGCCTCGACGCCGACACCGGGACGATGATCTGGGCAGTCTACAATGTGGGATCTGCCCAGGCCTCTTCACCGGTGCTGGCCGAGGGTCCGGACCAGATCGTGGCGATCATCGGATCGCACGATCTCGCCACGATGACCGGGTATGACAGCGAGGACGGGACCGTGGTGTGGCAGTATTCGCCGGGCGTCTCGAGCGCCTTGGGCGTCTCGAGCGCCTTTTCGGTGCCGCCCGCCCTCGCCTCGAGCAACGTCGTCTTCTGCGCGGGTCAGCTCGGGTACGGGTTCGCCGCCTGGGATGCCTTCACCGGCGTTCTGCTCTGGAACGAACCGAATCCGCTGGCCACGAACGCGATCTCCGGGCCGTGCATTACCAAGAATCCCCATGGGCCCGGGGCCTACGTCATCTTCGCGGAGGCCGGCACCGCCAACGGCGTAGTCTACTGCTACTACGACGCGACTGCCACGCTCTGTCCCGACGAGGCGTGGTATTTCAAGGGTGCGTATGAGGACTACGCCCCGGCCGGCATGCCTGACTTCGACCAGAAGCAGGACGGCTGGTGGGTGGGTGCAGACACGAGCTGGACCCTCTGCGGGCCGACGGCCGTGGCCGACTGCTTCTGGTGGTTCGACTCCAAGTTCAACGTCCCCGCAGGCACACCCGGAGATGGGTGGGATCGGTACCCGCTCGTCAGAGACTACCAGGATGCCCTGCCGCCGAACCTGGGCCCGGGACCGTTCCAGGACGATCACTCCTTCGACAACGTCGACCATATCGCCACGCCCTGGTTCCCGGGCGGGGCTCCGCCTGTGATGCCCCCGTTCGTGCCGGGCTGGCAGGACCCGCCGCTCCCGATCGAGCCATGGGGCGAGCTGGTGGAGCGCCTCGCCTGGTACATGGATACCGACGGTGTGAGAACGGGCTCCCCGCACAAGGGGACGAAGGTGATCGATATGGAGGAGGCGATCGACCTCTGGCTCGAGGAGGCAGAACTCTCGGATCGGCTATTCGAGCACACCGAGGCCCATCCGGACTTCTACTGGATCGAAGAAGAGATCGAGAAGTCGCAGGATGTCATCCTCCTCCTCGGGTTCTGGGAGGAATATCCTCCGGGATCGAACGAGTGGTGGAGGATCGGCGGGCACTTCGTCACCTGCGCCGGAGTGAACTCGGACTGGCAGATGCTGGCATTCTCGGATCCGTTCTTCGACAACGCGGAGCTCGGGTTCCCCGGGAACGTCTACTCGAACCCGAACCCGTGGGGGCTGCCGCATCCTCCGCCTCCTCATCTGCCGACGGCGCACAACGATGCCTGGAACGCATCGCACGACTTCTACCAGGTGTGGCCGAACTCGCCCACGCCGAGCGACTGGTGGATTCCCAACTATCC
>Ga0111224_1040_pt1 | contig 18303 bp, 14 predicted proteins | sample DeeMarSWOR152_54_FD_80388 | JGI IMG/M metagenome (GOLD analysis project Ga0111224, IMG submission 80388) | candidate division TA06 bacterium DG_24
TCACCGCGCCCCTCGGGGCCTACACCTATCGGGTCACGATCGGCCTCCCGCCGAACACCATTATCGACCAGGACGAGTTCGACTTCGACGTCAGTCTCCTCGATTGAGGAGGCTGACGCCGGGAGGTAACGATGGCGAAGATCGATGCTCTCCTCGAGGTCCTGCGCGATCGGGAGGGTTCTGACCTCCATCTGTCGCCCACCAACCCACCTATCCTCAGGATCCACGGGATCCTCAAGCCCCTCGACATGGAGCCCACGACCCACGACGGTAACAAGGAGATGCTCTATGAGATCATGAGCGAGGGGCAGAAGCGTCGGTTCGAACAGGCCCTCGAGCTTGATTTCGCGTACGAGGTGCAGTCGATCGCTTCGCGATTCCGTACCAATGTCTTCTATGGGCGCTATGGATTGACGGCGGTCTTCAGGCTCATCCCGAACGAGATCAAGTCACTCGAGGAGCTCGGCCTGCCTCCTCAGCTCCTCAAGTGTACCCAGTTTCCCCAGGGGCTCATCGTCTTCACCGGCGCGACGGGTAGCGGTAAATCGACCACGCTCGCTGCGCTCATCGACCATATCAATACTACTAGATCCGATCATATCATCACGATCGAGGATCCCATCGAGTTCGTCCACGAGAGCAAGCAGTGCCTCGTCAATCAGCGGGAGGTCGGGAAGCACACTAGGTCGTTCGCCGCATCACTCCGCGCCGCACTCCGCGAGGATCCCGACGTCATCCTCGTAGGCGAGATGCGCGATCTGGAGACGATCGAGCTGGCGATCACGGCAGCCGAGACAGGTCACCTCGTCTTCTCCACTCTCCACACCAGCAGCGCCTCAAAGACTGTCGACCGGATCATCAACGTATTTCCCAGCGACCAGCAGGAGCAGATCAGGACGATGCTCTGCGAGTCACTGAAGGGCGTGATCGCGCAGCACCTCCTCAAGACCATCGACGGACGGCGGGCAGTAGCGGTGGAGATCCTGTGGGTGACGCCGGCAGTAGCGAATCTGATCCGTGAAGGGAAGACGTACCAGATACCGTCGGCGATCCAGACGGGGAAGGGTGAGGGGATGCAGCTTCTGGATCAGGCGATCATGGATCTGCTCAAGGCACGGAGGATCGCGCCGGAGGAGGCGTTCCGGGTGGCGAGGAACAAGGCAGCCTTCGAGACGATGCTGGGAAGATCGGCACCCGTGGCCAGCACATGAAGCGACCGTCGGGCCAGGGCCTGATGGAGGTACGGCATGATCGGTGACGACGAGCACGAGGGCGGGGTTGACATCCCGGAGCCGGACCTGCGCGTTAGTAAGAGGGAGGTGATGGTACGGGTGTTTCTCGACGGAAAGGAATGGTGTGAAGGGTCGGTCTTTCTCTACTTGAGTTCTCGGGTGCGTCCGGGAAGAGAGCGGATGAGCGACCTCCTTAAGGAAGAGGGCGGATTTCTCGCCTTCCGTGAGGAAGGGGGTACGCGACTGTTGAACGTCGGTCGGATACACGTCGTCGCTGCACCCGCCGAGGAAGAGGTCGACGAACTGTATGGTCTGAGCTGCAAGATCGACGTCGAGATCGAGGTAGCCGGTGGCTACAGGGTGGGGGGCCGATTATTCGGTCTTCTTCCCAGGGAGGGATCGAGAACGAAGGACCTCCTGAATCTGGACGAGAGGTTCGTACGTCTGTCTCATGGCGATGAGGTCTATCTCATCAACAAATCGGCGATCGTCTCTGTGAGAGAGACGGGCGGCGGTGCCAGAGGATAGAACCGGGCCATACGCTGCACAGGAAGTGGAGGGGCGTCGAGGAGGACGTCCCGATTTGCGTTCCGGCGGGCATGTGTGCGCTCCTCCCCCCACACATTGATCGGTTGGCCCCCTGTACCGGCCGTGGTAGCATGAGAGCCTGATCGTGTCGCCGTGGAGGAGGCGCCCTGAATCCGTCCCGGCCAGCAGGCCGGGAACCCTGGAGGAGGTCCGAGATGAAGACGAAGGAGGAATATAAGGAGAGCCTCAGGGGTCTCCGTGCCAATGTCTACAAGTTCGGGGAGCTGATCGAAGATGTAACAACGCACCCGGCCACGAGGCGCACTGTTGAGGGCCACGGGAGAATATACGAGGCGTCGCTCGATCGAGAATATGCAGAGATGATGACGACGACGTCTCATCTCACCGGCGAGAGAATCTCTCGTTATCTTTCGATACTTCGCAAGCCGGAAGACATGTTTGCCAACTCCCGCATGAAGAGATTCGTCTTCAACCTGACGGGGACCTGCACGGGTGGGCGTTGTGTCGGCTGGACGGGGCTCAACTCGATGTGGGCTGTGACCTACGATATCGATGAGAAACATGGCACCGACTACCACACGCGACTGATGGATTGGCTGCGCCGGGCGCAGTCGGAGGACATCGCAGTCTGCGGTGCTCTCACTGACCCGAAAGGTGACCGCACGCTGCCGCCTTCGAAGCAGGCGGATCCCGACATGTATCTGCGTGTCGTCGAACGGCGCGATGACGGGATCATAGTGCGCGGCGCGAAGGTTATGATTGCCGGGGCCGCGGCGGCGAATGAGATCTTCGTCCTTCCCGGCTCGCGATACGGCGCTGAGGATGCTGATTATGCGATCTCGTTTGTCGTCCCCCGAGATGCCGAGGGGCTCACGATCGTCGAGGCGAGACATCCGAGCGATCTAAGAGATCTGGAGAAGGGGTTTGATGTCCCCTCCAACGCAGGAGGCATCACACAGGGGTACCTCTTCTTCGAGGATGTCTTCATTCCCCGGGAGCGTGTCTTCATGTGTGGGGAGTGCGACTTTACACTCCCCGCGGTGATGAACTTCATCATGCCGTACAGATCCGCCATCGGCGCATGCGTTGCCGGGCAGGGGGATGTGATGGTGGGGGCTGCGATGCTTGTGGGGAGGGCTAATGGGTTGGCCGATAAGGTGTTCCGGGATAAGGTCGTCAACATGTGCATCAACAACGAGGTGACATTCGGCCTGGGAATCGCCGCGGCCGCCATGGGACGACAGCACTCTTCCGGCTCCTGGATCTGTGATCCGCTCCTCGCCAATGTTAACAAGGTGCTGGTCGCCAAGCTCCCCTGCGATACGAGGAATATCGCGCAGGACATTTGCGGCGGAATCGGTGAGACCGGCTGTATGCCGTCCTGGAGGGACTTCCAGAGCGAGGAATACGGCGAGCTCGTGCGGAAGTATCTCAAGGCGGCATCGGATGCCGAGACGCGCGTTCGGGGAGCACGCCTCGTTGAGTGGCTGACTGTTGGTGCGGGCATACCGGGGTGCCACCATGGAGGTGGATCGCCTGATGGGGCGAAGCTCGTCATCTGGGCCAACGCAGGGATCGACGAGAAGGTGGCGATGGCCCGGCGGCTGGCCGGGATAGAGATGAAAGGCGAAGATAGAGGTGGAAAACGTGAAGGGACAACCACGAGACGTCGGGCGTAAGGAGTGAAGCGTGGAGCGTTAGGAGTGGAGCCTGGAGTGTAAGGACTGAGGGGCGAGGCGTAAGGAGTGAGGGGTGAAGTGCAACGGGCACAGAGTGAGGCGTAAGGAGTGAGGTGTGAAGCGCAACGAGCAGAGAGTGAGGCGGAAGGAGTGAAACATAAAGCGTAGTGAGTGAAGCGCATGACGACTGAAGCGCGGAGAGAAGAAGACGCCGTGAGCCTCACTTTTTGGTTGACAGGGTCAGCGGAAGTGGAGTATGGTAGGTTCGTCGTGAACGTGAGAGATGCTGCACTCAGAATCGGCTGGAGATGTCTCGTGTGAGTAGCTTGATGAGGTAGGCCCGCTCTTCTCTGTAAGGAGTGCGGGTTTCTCTCTTCTTCTGGACTGTTCATTTCTCCAGCGTGCCGCCCGGCCCGGTGTGGAGGGATACAGGATTGAGCGTTCTGGACGAGGGCTGACCCTTGAGCAGTGATTCAGGCGATATCGGTCATGCGTTCGACGTCTACGGGGGAATCGCGCAAGAACCTTCCTCGCGTGCTATCTACTCGGATGTGCAGCGGAGGGGCCGGCGGCAGCACGTACTCTCTGCCGATGATGAGCTGATACGGAGATGTCTGGCGGGAGACGAGAGAGGATGGGGGGAACTCGTCCTCAAGTACAGACGGCTCATCTACTCGGTAGCCCTCAAATGCGGTGCGACCTGCTCCGAGGCGGACGATATCTTTCAGACTGTCTGTCTCGTCCTTCTGGAGAAGCTCGACACGCTCAGAGAGACGTCCAAGCTCGGCACGTGGCTCCTGACGACGGCTTCTCGCATGTCCTGGACAGTGGTCGAGAAGCGGAGGAGAAAAGAGAATAGTGCGGGGGCTGCGTACGAGATGACAGATCCTGTCGTCTCGGGGTCCCTGCCGGAGCAAGAACTCGTTCGGCTGGAGATGCAGAATACTGTCAGGTGGGCAGTAGAGCAGTTGCCGAGACGCTGTCGGAGCATGATCACCTACCTATTCTATCTTGAGAAGCCGCTTTCCTATCAGGAAATCGGCCGGCGCCTCGGTATCCCTCCGGGGAGCGTGGGCCCGACGAGGGCGAGATGCCTTGAGAAGCTGCGGGCGGTCCTGGGGCGGAGGGGGTACCGATAGCGGGAGCTGCCGCTGGGCGCTCGCGGCACTGGTTCATAGAAAACCACAATATCAGCCGGGGGTCATCACATGTCGGATTCTGTCCATGTCTCGTTCGAGCGTCTTATTGACTATCTGGAGGGAAAGCTGTCGGAACCGGACAGGAGAGCGGTAGAGGAGCATCTGGCGACTGGATGTCCCGCGTGTGACGCGGAGCTCGCGTGGATCGGCCGATTGATTGCTCTCATGAGGACAGATGAACTCGTCGATCCTCCAAAGGAAGTTATCGAGCGGGCATGCGCACTCTATTCGAAGATGCGTCAGCAGAGTGGGGCTTCGGCGCATCGCGAGCTGGAGGCAGTGCTCGTCTACGACAGCCACAGTTCCCTGCAACCAGCGGGTGTGCGCACCATGGGGGGGGAGGTTCGACAGCTTCTGTATCGGGCGGAGGACGTGGACATTGATCTCCAGATGAGAGAGCTAGAGAGGCCGGGATCAATCGACATCTTGGGCCAGGTATTGCCGCTGGCGGGGGAGGCGGGTGACCTCGCGTTTCAGTCGGTGCGGCTGATGCGTGGAGACGAGGAAGTGGGTAGCACATTCACTAATGCCATAGGGGAGTTCGCATTCGAGGAGGTCGAGGAAGCAACGTACGGTATAGGCCTCCGGCTGAAAATGGGCCATGTCAATATCCGCGATGTCTCGCTCTAGGTGATCGGCTATGACCTTCGATGCGCTGCTCGCTCGTGTACAGACCCTTCGGGGAAAGAGACGCTGCGACTACATCCGCAAGCACCGCGGGCGGTTTGATCACAGTGCGATACGGGAACTCACAGCAAGACTGAACGATCTGCTGTGGAAAGATGCTTCTCGGGCGCTGGAGTTGGCTGATCTCTGGTTGGAGATCGGCACCGTTGTCCGGGATGCCGAGATCCGCCTACATGGCAGGTGGGCTCGGGCGAAGGCGCGCCATGCCATGGGTTCATACCGGCAGGCTGCTGAGGACTACCGGGAGGTCGCGCGGTGGTTCAGGAGGCAGGGGTCGGATCTCGAGTGGGCTCAGGTTCAAATGGGACATGTCGACGCGCTGATGTATCTCGGTCGGTACAATCGTGCCCTCAAGCTTGCCGACCGGGCGAGAGCGGTGTTCAAGCAGCATCGGAAGGCCAGCCTCGTCGCGAAGCTCGATACGAACACTGGGAACATCTATCACCGGCTCGACCGGTATCGTGAGGCCCTCCGTTGCTACGGCCGGGCGAAGAGGACCTTCGGCAGACTCGGCAAGAGCTACGAACAAGCACTCGTCGATTTCAACCGCGCGAACGTCCTCACCAGCCTCGGTGAATTCGACAAGGCCCTGGCGCTCTATCAGTCGGCCAGAGGCCAGTTTGCCGAGCGCGGTCAGGGGCCGAGAGTAGCGCAGGTCGACTACAATATCGCGTATCTGTTCTTCCTCACCGACCGATACCATCAGGCGATCCAGAGCTATCACGATGTACGTCACATCTTCGAGGAGCTGGGGGACGTGCGGCATGTGTCGCTCACTAACCTGGATGAGGCTGAGGTCTATCTCCGACTGAACCTGCATGCCGATGTCGTGCACCTCTGTGAGGCCGCGAGGCTGGGATTCGATGAACTCGGTATGGCATATGAGGCGGGAAGAGCCCTCTCGAATCAGGCGATTGCAGAGATCCATCTCGGGCAATACGGTCAGGCCTTAGAACACTTGCGAGCCGCGCGCAGGATCTTCGGACGTGAAGGTAACCATGTATGGACTGCTATGATCGACCTGTACATGGCAACGCTGCTCCGCCGGGAGGGGAAGGTCCGCGAGGCGCTGCGGATCGCACGTCGGGCGCATGACGTATTCGCCGGGGCTGGCCTGGTGACGAAGAGACGGTATGCCAGGCTGGAGATGGCCCGCGCATCATTTGAATTGGGCAAGCATGCCGATGCCCTCGCGCTGTGCCGCCGGGCTCTTCGTGGGGCTGCCGCAGACGAGACCCCCTGGCTCAACTACCAGTGTTATCACTTGTTGGGGAAGATCAGCGAGCGAGAGGGTGAGAGAGGAAAGGCGAGCCGGTACCTCCGTCGCGCAGTCGAATCGGTGGAGCAGATGTGGAGCACGATCGGGGCGGATGAGTACAAGGCCAACTTCCTTACGGATAAGTTCCGTGTGTATGAGGACATCGTCCTCCACTATCTCCGCGGCGGTACCCAGCGGAGCATCCACAAGGCACTCGAGTACGTCGAGCGCGGGAAGTCGAAAGCCCTCGTTGACCTGCTCACATACCGTCCGCATGCAGAGGTGAAGAACGGGAGACGCGTCCCGTCCCGGCTGGTCGATGAGCTGCAGGAACAGCGAGAACGGCTCAATCTCCGCTACAGTCAGCTCAACGATCTGGACACTCAGGGGACGAGGCGCTCGCTATCAGTAATATCGGATCTGCGTCAGGAGATCACCGAAACCGAGCGAAGAATCGCATATATCCTCAGAGAACTGCGGCACAAGGATTTCGAACTCGCTTCCCTGCACAGCGCGTCGACGATCCCGATTGAGAAGATCAGGGAATCCCTGGGCGCCGACGAGACGCTCATCGAATACTACATCGCTCGCGACCGGGTGATGGCGTTCGCCATGGATCATGATAGCATCGACATATATGATCATCTCGCCGATGTTGCGGTCGTCGATCGGCTGATGGCGAGGCTCCAATTCCAGCTCAAGAAATTCCAGCTCGGCGATGAGTATGTTCGGCGCCACAATTCTCATTTGTACGAAAGCGTTCTCTGCTCGCTCGGCCGTCTCAATGCCGAGCTCGTCGAGCCGATGGCGAGAAGGATCGACGGGAGGAGACTCGTGATCGTCCCGCACGGGCAACTCCATTACGTTCCCTTCCACGCGGTATTCGATGGGGAGCAGTTCCTCATCGATCGACACGAAGTGCGTTACTCGCCGAGCGCGACCGTGCTCAGACTCTGCGATGGAGATGGTCAAGAGGACGAGCAGAGGTTATTGATCCTGGGTGTCGATGGGAACGGCGCGCCCCACATCAGCACGGAGGTCGAGCAGATCGCTCGTATTTACGATGACGCGCTGCTTTTTGTGGGAAACGAGGCAGGGGTCGATAAGCTGCGGCAGCACGGGCGCGATGGGAGGATGATACATCTTGCCTGTCACGGGGTATTCCGCGGGGGCAACCCCATGTTCTCGTCACTCAAGCTCGCCGACGGATGGCTCAATATCTATGACCTCTACGACTTGCGCCTGGACGCTTCTCTGGTTACATTGAGCGGGTGCCAGACGGGTGTGGGAAAAGTCCTGAGGGGCGATGAACTGGTCGGGCTGGTTCGGGGCTTCCTGCACGCTGGCGTCCGTTCGCTCGTCGTGAGCCTCTGGCAGGTGCATGACGAGTCGACAGCCATTATCATGGGGAACTTCTATCGCCGACTCAAGGCGGGACATTCGAAGAGTGGCTCGCTACGTGGAGCCATGTTGGAGACGAAGAGAGAATTCGCACATCCTTACTACTGGGCTCCGTTCGTGCTGTTGGGTAGGGGCTAGTGGCGAGACTCGAATGTCGGGTGCCTCGTCCGAAAGGAGAAGTGACATGCAGGACGCGGTCTCACAACTTCATGGTATCGCGCGCCTCCGGGTCGGTACAGCTCTTGCGGTTGCGATCGCAGGTCTTCTCGTTCTCCTTCCGATGGTGGAGAGGGCGCAGGGAGGGGGCGTCGAGTACGTGCCGTCCGAAGTGCTAGTCGTCCTGGAGCCGGGCATGTCTACGGAAACGATAGACATCACCTTCGGGACGACGACCGCCGAGGAGATCCCCGTCTTAGGAGTGGCCCGGGTCACGCTGCCGGGGTACAGCTCAGAGTCCGAGGTGATCGGACAGATCAGGGATTTCGACGGGATCATCTATACGGAGAGGAATTTCCTGCTCGAGGCTCCCGAGGCAGACCAGTCGAGCATGCCATTCATCGAGAACGATCCGTCGCTCGAAGATTATGAGTGGCAGCGCGCGGTCGATCAGATCCGCCTCACTGAAGCTCATGAGGTGTCTACTGGCGAAGGAATACGCGTCGCCATTCTCGATACAGGCGCCGACCTCGATCACTGGTTGCTCCTCGGACATCTCTGCACGGCTGGAGCTGACCTCGTCGACGATGACCCCGATCCGTCTGAGGAGCCGGACGGAATCGACAACGACTGGGATGGCTATGTCGACGAGGCCCGTGGACACGGCACTCACATCGCAGGCATCATCGCGCTGGTTGCACCTGACTGCGAGATCGCCGTCTATCGTGTGCTCAACGCGGAGGGTCGCGGGACGCTCTTCAACCTCATCCAGGGGATTGCCAAGGCTGTGGAAGAGGAGGCCCGGATAATCAATCTGAGCCTCGGGATGCAGCTGACCTCGCCGGTGCTTCAGGAGGCTCTTGCATATGCCAGGGATGCGGGGTGCCTGATCGTCTGTACGGCCGGCAATACGGTGAGCCCCAATCCGGAATACATGCCGGCAGCGAGCCCACACACCTATGCGGTGGCCGCCACTGACACTCTCGACGTGAAGGCGCCGTTCTCCAATTATGGCGACCTCGTCTCTCTGACCGCTCCCGGAGTAGACATCTACAGTGCCTTCTCGGATGATCTGTGTGCTCGGTGGGACGGGACGTCTATGGCAGCTCCGTTCATATCGGGGACTGCGGCCCTTGTGTGGGCGCTGGCTCCGGGACTCGCCCATGACGAGGTCATGGACATCGTTCTGGATGCGGCGGTCGATATCGACAGTCTCAACGCGAGCTTCGCTGGCCAGCTCGGTGCGGGGAGACTGGATGCCGCCCAGGCACTGTCTATTCCGTAGTGCTGCCGCCTTGCTTTTGTTGTATTTTTCCAGCGGGATGTGCCCTCTACTGTGATGAGTTGTGAGGCTGCTCGTCCTGAGGAAGACTTCCGAAGGTCTTGCAGCAGCGGTGCCTGTGGCGGCGCGAGACACTCGGTGAGAGTGGCTCCGCCGCCGGTTCTTTATGTGGGCCGCGACCAGGGAGGAGGGCGCAGGCCATCGCATTCCATCAGAATTCACCTTGAATCGGGGCCCGAATTGCGGTATCATAGAATCCCTGGTACAGCCGACCATCGGGTTTTTCGGCCGTCAGAGCATGAGAGGGGTGCCGCTTCTCTCAGGGCTGGATCGTCCGGCGAGCGCTGGATCGCGGCCCGGGAAGCGATATGGAGTCGTGGAGGTTTGTGTACGATGGGCACCAGACGCAGTACGATAATTCTAGTTGTCCTGCTCATTGCGGGGCTCGTTGCGTATGCCGCCGAGCGGAGAGTTCTTGCGAGCAGGCAGCGGACCCTGGATCAGCTTCGCAGCATCTCAGTGGCTTCGCTCGAAGAGGAGGCCCGACTGCCGGCAGGCAGTGGGCCGGGTGCTGAAGCGAGTGCCGATGATGCGGCATCCGCCGTCGGTCCCGGCCGGCCCGGCGCGACGCCGACCGATGAGGACAGCTCCGGGCAGGGAGAGTCGCCGGCGCTCGAGGGCCGGTCCACAGTTGCTGAAGATGCTGGGAGCCGGGGGGAGGAGGGGGCCTCGGTGTACATCGGGTGGTCATCGGAATCCGATTCGGAGACCACAGCTCGAGAGCAAGGCGCCGAGCCTTCCAGGATCTCACCGCCCGAGGAGGTGACGGAACTCGTCCAGGAAGCGACAGGGCCCTTCGGTGCGGTGCTCGATGCCTCTGCGGAGCCCGAGGACCCGTGGGGCAACTGGCTCGCGCCGCCCGATACCCAGAGCGGGTGGTTCTTCGGGGCCGCGGAGTCCGTCCAGGCTGGGCCGATCTGGGATGAGACCGGAGAAGAGCCGGGGGTCGGAGGGACATCGAGGACTTCGATCTCGTTTACCCCGCAAAGCCAGTCGCCGAGGCTGGGGCAGATCGTTACCGTGCAGGTCAATGTCCAGAACGTGTCAGACTTCTTTCGGGCATCATTCGATGTCGAATTCGACCCGGGCATTCTCGAAGCCGTCAATGTGAAGGAAGGTAATTTCGCCAGCAAGGACTGGCGCCCTGCTACCTTCGAGTCCCAGATCGACAACGCGGCAGGTCGGATCTTCGTGACAGTAGCGAGGGAGAATCCGGGCGACGGAGGCGTCGCGGGCTCCGGCAGCCTGGCAAGGATCAAGTTCAGGGCGCTGTCCGCCGGCGTATCTACTCTCGGCTTTGTCAGTGGGGTTGTGATGGATAGCAAGTCGATGTTCGTGCCGGTCCAGCTCGGATCGGGCACGGTCAAGGTGAGGTCATCCCGATAGCTCGTGCCATGGGAGGGTCTAACCCTACAGTCGCCCCTCACCGCCTCCGGCATCAGCCGGAAGCGGGAGAGGGGCTTCGTCTATGCGCCCGCCTGCGGGGAGGGGATCTGTGATCGTTGGGCCCCCGGGGTGTGGGTCTTCTTCCCCAGCAGAGAGGTGAGTTTTCGCACTCCCCTAGCAGAGGGCTCCTTGTTGACTTACAACATGAGGGATTGGGAGTGGGAGCCGCACATGGGCAAAATCGCACACGAACTGGAAAGGACTGCGGCACGATTCATATCGTTCCGGGGGGCTGGCGGCTCTGGCCGCACCGGGGCGCCCGCGGACGTCCTGCTAACTGGCGGAGGATCAGGCTCTTAGTAGCAGGACGATCCGACGTCCAAAAGGACCATCCGGCGTGCTTCGACGCTCCCGCTGGCATCCTTCTTGCTTCCCTGCCAGGTAGAATGTGAGGATGCAGGAGCTCTCCACGGACGAGGTACTGAATGCTGGGTTGTCACCAGAACGAAGCGGTTCGGTTGGCTAGAAAGGCAAGAAAATGAAGCCCTCGGTCTGGGATGCGGTCAACCAGATCGTCCGACGCGCGTCCGCTCAAGGATGGAACAACGTGGACTTTCGGGACCTGATAGATGCATTGAGCAAAGTCTCACTTGAATATGTTCCGCCGGACGCTGAGCAGGAGATTCACGACGAGCGCAAGTGGAACTGAGAGGCTGACGCACGTCTGGTGACGGCACGAAGTGTCACATAATGAGCCGGGGCAGGTTGCAGTCCCTCCCCCCCAACCTGCCTCGGCTTTTTCATCTGGATCACCCACCTGACAGGCTTTCATCCGGATCCCCCGTTCGCCTCGATGCGTTGAGAATCTTCGTACTGCTATGGCTCGTTTCCTCTCTCCCTGCTCGTTTCTTCTCCTGTCGCATCTGGTTCTGACGCTCCGCGCCACCTTCATGATGCACCTTTTTCATACCATGCACGTTCCTTCTCCCGGCGCGGACTTTTCTCTGTACTGCGCGCTCCCTGCCCCCTCCCGACACCCGTCACGTGGTCTGCCTTGTTCTCATCGCGTAGGTCGTGCACGCACTCGATGTCCCTTCTCACGTTGCATGGTCCCTCTTGCGTAATCCGGAGCGCCTTCATATTACATATGCCTCTCGCACTGCGCGCTCCTTGCCTTCTTTATACCTCTCGCAGACTCGATCTCCTTCTCGCTACGTGCGGCGTTCTCATGCTGGGGGCCGGTTCTCTGCAGCACACCGTCTTCATCCTGTACCGTTCCTGTTACACTGCGCCGTTCTCACGCGCCCCGCCTCATTTTGATGCTGGAGGCGGCCCTCGTACTGCACACTCTTCTCATCCTCCCCGCTCCTCGTCACACTCCACATCCTTCACCTACTTTCCTCTGCTTCTCACTCTGTGTGCGCCTTGTACGCCGCAGGCCGCTTTTGACACTGTACACTCTTGTCTTCAGCAGCCCTTCGTACGGCGCACCTTCTTCCTTCGCTCTGCGTCCCCTCTTAACCGTTTAGGCCCTTCGACCCGGCGAATGCGATGGGTCTGTTGCGCCGGGGGCGCCGTTTTTTCTTGACAGCCGAGGAAGAATTATGCTAACATTTCATTTTACGTTAGCGGTTCGATACTCTGCATGAACGGCGAACCTCTCTGCGGGTGCCAGGGGAAGGGCCTGCCTGGCCCCGGGGGGCTGAGCCAGGAACAGGGAGCAGACTATGTCGATCAGGGGAATTGCCATCCTTCCGGTTGCCGTCGCGACCATCGTTACAGTCATGTGGTCCTCTGCCGGTGCCGGGAAGATCGAGCCCGAGCTCGGTCACATAATGGCGGTCGGGGGCCCTTCCGAGATGGTGCCCATAATCGTACACCTCGTCGATCAGACAGACCTTTCACAAGTGATCACCGGCCTCGATGCGGGGCCGCGGAGCGAGCGGCTGATGAGAGTCATCGAAGCTCTTCAGGAGACTGCCGATCGCACCCAACGGGGAACGCTCAAGGAGCTTGAACGGGAGCGAGACGCAGGACGTGTTCGCGATGTACGGCCGTTCTGGGTGTTCAATGGCATGGCGCTCAGTGCCGTTCCCCCTGTCATCTCGCGTCTCGCTGAGCGGCCGGAGGTGGCGGCGATCTATCTCGACCGACCTATGCCAGGCCCGGAGCACGAGCAGGGGGAGGGCGTCCCCCGGGACGAGTCGAGCGAGTGGAATATCGCGAAGGTGAACGCGCCCGAGGTGTGGGCCATGGGATATGATGGTAGCGGGTTCGTCGTCGGAAGCTTCGATACCGGCGTCGATGTCACCCACCCGGATCTGGAAAGCCGATACCGGGGCGGATCGAACAGCTGGTTCGACCCCTACGGGCAGCACTCCACACCGGTCGACCTGGCAGGGCCGTGGACAGGACACGGCACTCACACGACGGGTACTATGGTAGGTGGCGATGCCGGGGGTACGGATATCGGTGTGGCTCCCGGGGCGAAGTGGATCGCTGCCAAGGCCTGGGACGATAACGGTTCGGGCACAACGTCCGCCTTTCTGGAGATATTCGAATGGATGATGGACCCTGACGGCGACCCCGCCACCGATGACGCTCCGATCGCGGTCAACAACTCGTGGGGATTTTCGAGCTATGGCTGCGAGACGACGTATCTCGCGAGCGTCCAGGCGTGGGTTGCGGCAGGGATATTCCCCTCGTTCGCAACGCATAATTACGGTCCGGGGTACGCCTCGGCGAGGAGTCCCGGCAACTACCTCGAGTCCGTCGGCGTGGGCAACACCGATTCGGACGATGTCATATGTAACAGCAGCGGACGCGGGCCTTCGGCGTGCGATCCTTCCGTCGTCAAGCCGGACGTGACGGCCCCGGGCGTGGATGTATGGTCGTCGGTCCCCGGGGGATACGGTTTCAAATCGGGCACGTCGATGTCGACGCCTCACGTTACCGGAGGCGTCGCACTTCTCATCGATGCCAATCCGACACTGTCTCTCGATCAGCTCGAGACTGTATTGAAACAGGGCGCGGTCGATCTCGGCACGCCCGGACCGGATTGGGACTACGGGTGGGGGAGGATCGATCTCGAAGTATCCGCTGAACTGGCATTCCCCGATGTTTCGCTCTTCCTGGAACCGGACTCTCAGACGGTGCAGCCGGGCGGCACCCTCGGGGTCACGGTGGCGGTCATCAATCGTACGGATAGCGTTCAGTCGGTATGGGGTCTGGCCGAGGTGTTTTTTCCTGATGGCCGGCCGTACTCGGGGAACCCGATTGCCGGACCGGTGCTCGTGACACTGGCTCCCGCGGAGACCCTGGTGGTGCACCGGTCACACCAGGTGCCCTCGGCAGCTCCTGCGGGCACCTATACGTACCGTGCCGCACTGGGCCACGGTCCGGATGCGCTTCTCGACGACGATATATTCGACTTCGAGGTGACGCCCTGATCGTTCGGGGATGGCTGTCCGCGGGAGGGGGCTGGAAAAGCCTAAAAAATCGCAGTTTTCGGTTGACAAGAAGAGGGCAGTTGTGTACAATCGGTTTACCAAGAAGTGAAGCCCGCCCTGCCTAGGTGATGTTTCTCTATGCGTGGCGTAGCCATGAGGCCCACGGGGAGAGACATGGCAATGGCGGGTTTGTACATATTGTGGTGACGAGCCTCGGGCGGTGGCTCTGGTGAGGACCGGAGGGGGGCCGTGCGGACACGTGTCCCTGGCGGAGGTTGGGTGGCTCGGCTGTTTCCGAGGCCGGTGGATAGTTCGTCATTGGGTGGGGTTGTGGTGAACCTCGGGCAGGGAAGCGGCTGGACGCTTCGGCGGGGACGACTGGTGAAGCGTAGCCGAACCCGGGGATGTGATGTGGGGCCACCCCCAAGGCTCATAGCTCTCCCACCGGGAGAGTGATAGATGTATCCGGTTACCTAAAGATTGAGAACACGAAATCGACGGCGGCAGAACGTGAGCCCGGTTGGCCGTCGAGGAAGGGGGTGATGATTGGAGCCGTGTGACGGGCTCATGGGAGGGGTGAGCTTATCGGATCGAGCGCGATCCGGGAGCTTCCCGGTGGAGCGTCGATGACGTCATCCCGGGAGGGTTACCAAGCTCGCACCACGCTTCGTAGGAAATGGACAATGTAAGTAGTAGGGAGGAAGGATGATGAGGAGAAGTATCTTCCTGACAGGACTGATGGCTGTGATGCTGGTGAGTCTGGCCTATGCCGCCAGTGCTGTGAAAGTAGCGCCAGTTACCGAGGATCGGTGTGCGGAGCCTGGCCAGGTGACGCCTGCCGACTTCTGCGATCCGCTCTGGGCCTGGGACATGGAGGCTCAGACTGGTGACAACCACATTCTCGGCAACGAGTGGAAGTGGGGATATCACTGGGTGACCGGCGGCAACAGCGGGTTGGACCCGAACTACATCTACCAGTACGACGATGTTGGCAATCTGGTCGGGACGTATCAGCAGATGGCCGGGTCGAATGGTTGGGGTCTCCGCGATCTGGCGGAGGACGAGGACTACATCTATGGTAGTTTCTCGATGAACCTCGACGCGTATGACGAGTTCGGCAACTACGTCACGTCGATCCCCGGTCCTGAGAATCCCAACCGCGCGCTTGCGCGCGATCCTGACACGGGTGTCTGGTGGACCGGTGACTTCTACGATCCGATCTACTCGTTCACGAGCCCGCCGCTCGTGGTCCTGACGACGACGCCTGACGCCGTGTATGCGAAGTATGGGATGGCGTTCGATATCTGCAGCCCTGATGGTCCGTGGCTGTGGGTGTTCGAGCAGAATCTCTACGTCCTGCGTCAGTTTGACCCTGTTGCCCTGGTCTACACGGGCGTGTCGTGTACGGTGAACTCCGGGATACCGTCGAGCGTTGCCGGTGGTTGCTGCTTTGACGATCACCGAGGGTTGTGCTGGTGACACGGCATACTGCAAGGTCACGGACGTTTCCACGGATGCCGAGTACTATCTGCCCGGCGACGTGATCGAGCTGACCGTGAACTGGAAGTATGTGGACACAGGTCCGTGGGGCATGTCGAACACGTTCCTCGTTGGCGGCGGCCTTGGTAGGGAGCCTGCTGGCCATCCTCGGTTCATCCAGAACACGATGGTTGGTCCGGTCGGGCCGGGCAGCTACACGGAACTGTTCTACTTCACCGTCCCGATGGCCACACCTCTGGGCACCGAGGTCGGTGGCGGCGGCCACTGCTGGCCGGACTGGAGTGGTCCTGGTCAGCCTGAGCAGAGCATCTACATCGAGCACAACCTCTGCATCATCGACGTGTACATGCCGCCCGAGTTCCTGATCTGGGAGCTTGACATGACCCCGATCAGCGGGCAGCCGATTGCCGATGTGCTGACAGCTATGGGCCACACGCACGAGTTTGTGGTCAACCTGGGCGACTGGAACCTGCCCGACCACATGGGCCTGTTTGTTCTCATGGGCATCTACCCGAACAGCGGGTTCATCGCGGCGGGCGCGCCCGAGGCCCTGCAGATCGAGGCCTACATCGCAGCCGGCGGCAAGGTGTATGCTGAGGGCGGCGATTTCTGGTACTACGATCCGATGGTTGGCGGGCATGACTTCGGGCCGGCGTTCGGGATCATGGCTGTAGGCGACGGCGGTAGTGATCTGTTCACGGTCAACGGCGTGGCGAACACGCTGATGCCGGGTCTTGGGGGTCTGGTTTCTCCGTACTTCGGCGAGAACAGCTGGATCGATGAACTCTCACCGATCCCGCCGGCTGAGCTCGTGTTCCAGAACCCGGACAACATGGATCAGATCGGCATTGCCAATTTCGGCACAGGCAAGACGCTTGGCACGTCGTTCGAGCTCGGTGGGACCGACTTCCTGGCGGATGTCGTGATGGAGTTTGTTGCCTTCTAGGGCAGCGGACTCGGCTGAGCCGACAACCGCTCGAAAGAGCGTTCGAGAGGCGCGGGGGTTGTGATGAACCCCCGCGCTTCACTATGTGTCACTGGCCACTTTTGAGGGGGCGTGATCGATGGCTTACATTTCGCTTGACAGGGTTCGGCGAGAGTCGTACAATGGCGCTCATCAAGAGGTGAGGCCTGCCCTGCCGGGTGGAGTATCCCTATGTGGCTACGAGCTCTGGAGAAACCGCGATCGGAGCGGGACACGGCAGAGGTGGGTCTTTTGTCCCTATGAGAGCGAGCTACCTCAGTAGCAGCTCGTTTGTAGAGTACGTAGGGAGGCTGTCACACCAACCGACGGCGGCAGAGTCAGGGCCCGCGTGGCCGTCGTGGAAAGGGGGTGATGACGGGAGTCGTCTGGCGGGCTCATGGGAGGTGCGAGCTTATCGGATCAGGCATGATCCGGGAGCTTCCCGGTCTGGCGTCGATGGCGTGATCCCGGGAGGGTCCAGAAGCTCGCAACGCGCTTCGTAGGGAATGGGTAACATAACAGGAGGGGGGAGGAAGATGAGGAAAAGTATCTTCCTGGCAGGACTGATGGCTGTGATGCTGGCGAGTCTGGCCTATGCCACCAGTGCTGTGAAAGTAGCGCCGGTTACCGAGGATCGGAGCGCGGAGCCTGGCCAGGTTACCCCGGCTGACTTCTGCGATCCGCTCTGGGCCTGCGACATGGAGGCCCCGACGGGTGACAACCACATACTCGGCAACGAGTGGAAGTGGGGATATCACTGGGTGACCGGCGGCAACAGCGGGTTGGATCCGAACTACATTTACCAGTTCGACGTGGGGTCTCCGCGACCTGGCGGAGACTGAGGAGTACATCTGGGGTAGTTTCTCAACGAACATCGACGCGTATGACCAGTTCGGTAACTACGTCACGTCGAACCCTGGTCCTGAGAATCCCAACCGTGCGCTGGCGTACGATCAGGTTACGGGTGTCTGGTGGACTGGTGACTTCTACGATCCGATCTATTCGTTCACGACCCCGCCGCTCGTGGTTCTGACGACGACGCCAGACGCCGTGTATGCGAAGTACGGGATGGCGTATGACAACAACAGCCCTGATGGTCCGTGGCTGTGGGTGTTCGAGCAAAATCTCTACAATCTGCGGCAGTTTGACCCTGTTGCCCTGGTCTACACGGGCGTGTCGTGTACGGTGAACTCCGGGATACCGTCGAGCGTTGCCGGTGGTTGCTGCTTTGACGGTGTCGACACGGCGTACTGCAAGGTGGTGGATGTCTGGACAGATGCCGAGTACTATCTGCCCGGCGACGTGATCGAGCTGACCGTCATGTGGAGGTTCGTCTTCATAGGCGAAGGCTTGCCCGGATGGAGCGTGCCCGAGGACTTCCTCGTCGGCGGCGGCCTCGGCAAGGAGCCGAATGGGAATCCCCGGTTCATCCAGAACACCATGGTGTACGATGTTGAGCCCGGGACCTATGAGGAGATGTTCTACTTCACCGTGCCGATGG
>Ga0111224_1062_pt1 | contig 18237 bp, 14 predicted proteins | sample DeeMarSWOR152_54_FD_80388 | JGI IMG/M metagenome (GOLD analysis project Ga0111224, IMG submission 80388) | candidate division TA06 bacterium DG_24
GGAGTCCCGACCGGCGTAGTGAGCGTGACCGGCGATGGATACGTTCGCCTGTCCTGGCATCCGAATTCGGAGCGGGATCTCGTGGGCTATCGGATCTATCGGCACTTAGAGCCCGGCGGCTGGTACGAGCACATTGCCTCGACACGGTATGCCAGCTTCACCGATAGGGATGTGGTCAACGGCGTGACGTACTACTACGCGGTCTCGGCCTATGACGAGGACGGGAACGAGAGCGGGCTCTCGGAGGAAACCATCTTCGATACTCCCAGACCAGAAGGTCGCGGGCTCGTCCTCCGCGACTACCTGACCTCTCCGGGAGAGGCAGGGTATAACTTCTCCGCGTACGAGGTCGTCGCGGATTGGGATATCGCCTACCTGAATATCGGTCACCTCAATACAGATATTCAGGACTTCGGGTACGTGGATGATCTCGACGATGTGAACTACGCTCCTGAGGCAGGGTGGTCCAGCCTGGGGTGGGTGGAGGCCATCGAGGGTCATGCCTACATCATCTGGACATGGGACAATCACTTCGCCAAGCTCAGGATCACTGAGTTGGGCGATGGCTGGATGTCATGCGATTGGGCGTACCAGATCGATTCCGGGAATCGCGAGCTCGCACCTCCGCCCGATGAGCGTGGAGGCGAGGCAGCTGAGCTCGAGGGATCTGGTGGAAGCGATGCCGGCTCCGGGGAGGAAGCATCCCCGGAGCCGGGGGCGGCGGCTCTGGATGCGTCATGAGTGAGGCATCGGGAGCTTCGGCCCCGGTGCACTCGATCGATCAGTAGGCCGCGCCCGCGATGGCAACGAGAAACACATCGTGAAGGAAAAGGATGGAGGGGACGATGACTTCGACACGACGAGCGGGAACGGCGCTGCCAGCGAATCTGCTGGTGCTCTGTGGGCCCCCAAGCGAATGAGACAACGAGCTGACATATAAGCACTGAGATAGAATCACTAAGATCGAAACAATGGAGGAAACAATGGAGGAAACAATGACTGGGATACCTGGGACACGATGGCTCCGAATGGCGCTGCCAGCAGGTCTTCTGATTGTGGCGATCCTCTGTCCGCCTGCCTCTGCCGACGATCTGTCGACGTACCGGCTCGACATACTTCGCGACGGGGAGCTGCTCCTCGACATCGGTTTCGAAGGAAGCGTGAACGAGTTCCGGACAGGAGAAGACGAGTACCTGTACTGGTATCACTGGCGTGGCGGCGACTACTATCTGTCGACGCCGGTTCGCTGGCAGCGGGACGGGTTCACGACGGCAGGCGACCTCCGGTTTGGGGTGGGAGATGCCATGATGTTGGGAGTCGGCCTGGGGCTCGGCCCCTGGTCGGGGTACCGTGACCCGCGGTACGTTGATACGTGGAGCCCGGCGTCGCGAGGATATCTGCCGTCATTCAATCTTTCGATCCGGCCGGCGCCCACAGTAGAGTTGTACGGAGATGCGAGGTACCGCCGGCTGGAGCTGGACCGGCCGCCGTGGCCCCTGGGATACCCCAGCACGGCAGATGTGGACATCGATCAGTACACCGCCCGCGGCGGTCTGGCGGTGCTCATCGGTGCGCGGGGCGGGAGGGTATCGGCGACGAGGGAAAGGCCGAGGGAGAACCTCGATGCCTACCTCCTTCCGCTGCTCGCGCCGAGACGGGTTCTGCTCACCGTAGAAGGTACATATGAAGAGAGGCGGCAGGATCTCTCGCCCTCCGATGCCGGGCTGGAATCGACCGATTGGTGTGAAGATCTCTGGCACGAGGAGTGGAACGCGGCCGACGACGCATGGGAAGGTACGCGCCGCACCATATCGGGTGGGCTTGAGGCCGGACTTGCCGACGGGTTGGCGGCAGGCGTACGACTCCGCTATCCCATTGAGTGGGATGATGGGTGCTGCGGAAGCGAACGCTACTCGCCGAGCGCGTACCTCGCGGCACGCCCGGGCAGGCAGACCGAAATCGGCGGCACATACGCCTACACAGCGCTGGAGGACGGGTCCGAGCAGAACTTCGATATCGGGTTCACGTATCTGGGTTCGACTGGGGAGAGGATCGGGTCCCGTCGTCCCCCTGCGATGCGCGGGCTGGCGAGATACCGTCTCCCGCTGTTGGCGGACGGTCGATACCTGCTGACGCTCAGCGGCGGACATACAAGGGGAATCTTCGATCCTGCGACAGCTGATGAACCCATCGAGACGAAAGCGTATCGAGTGGGGACAGATTTCTCTTACGGCCTCACAGATGAGATGATGCTCACGTTCTCTGCAGCCGGTTCACAGAAGCGGGAATGGACTGAGGGAGTTGAGAACCAGTCCGCCTTAGAGGGTCGGCTCGGCGTCGCAGGTGCCTATCGGCCCGGGCGGAGGGTCGAATTCCGGGGAGGCATCGAATACACACGGCTGAGCGTAGATGACGAGGGAAGCGATACGTGTTTCGATCGGGACGGGCTTGGCCTGACACTGGGCGCGACGCTCCTCTTCGGAGCATACTAGGTATGGCGAGAGAATCAGTTGACAACCGTGCCCGATTGGCATATGATAGAAGTCGGCAAGGAGATGATCGATCATGATGAACGTTGTCCGTATCGTGCTCATGATGAGCCTGATCGCCGGCGCGGGCGGGACCGCAGTCCGGGCGGAGGAGGACGAGCAGTCCTCCGGCAGTAAGACCCGTGCAGAGCAGGCCGTTGCCCGGCAGGAGGAGCGGCGGGAAGAGGGGAAGGCCGAACCGGATGCCAAGGAGTCTACCCCGCGCGCCGAGAAGGAGAAGAGCGATCAGAAGACAAAGGCAGGAGAGCAGAAGCCCAGCCTGCTGGAGCGGCTGAGGAAGCTCCGGCAATCGGAGCGATCAGGGTCCAGGACCGGCCGTCGGGATGTCGATGTCTTCATCGATAGAGACCGAAACGGAATCAACGACGGGAAGAGCAAGCGGCCCACCCCGGAAGTGCGACCTGATCCGAACAAGCGTCCTCAGACCGATATCTTCATCGACAGGGACGGAGACGGCATCTCCGACGATCGCCAGGAACGCCCTGCCCGATCACCCGATGAGAAAAAGCAGCCCGAACAGAAGAAACCAGCAAAGAAATCATCCGGCAAGAAATCCAAATAACCCCCGGGGACGACCCCCCCCGGGGACGTTGGTAGGTTCGGAAGGTTACGGTCTGCGAACCCCCGGGGACGTTGGTAGGTTCAGAAGGTTATCGAGGCTGACCGGCCATGCACACCGCCTGGCCGGGTCTCTTTTTGGCGTGGCGGGAGGTGATGACGCCAGGAGGCAATAGCCTTCAAAACCCAGATACGTCCCTGCGACGCCGACTCTTGGCGCGGCGAGAAAAAATGAACCTCTAAGCCTAAGTACGTCCCCGCGATGGGCGTAACCTTCTGAACCTACCAACGTCCCCACCTACCGCGAAGGCGTAACCTTCTGAACCTACCAACGTCCCCGGCAATCGTCCCCGGGAATAATCGCTTGACATGGGGTTGCATCTCATTATAATTTACAACACGTTGATAGAGAGGAGGATTGCGTGCGGGTCGGCGCTCTTCTGCGCATGCTGCTGCTCGTTGCGTGGCTTGCTGCGTGGGCTGCAGGATGTTCAACGGTCGTCGGCAGCGGCGTCGTTTCGGATGTCTCGCGCTCGCTCCCGACGAACATCGGTCTCGTCCGCACAGCCCTGAGGGCAGGATTCGAGGATAGTCTCCCCGAACTGTCTCTCGACACGGGACGCCGGGTTGTCCTTGATAGCCAAGAGCCGGGGGAGGACGACTGGCTGATCGAGAGCGAAATCGGCCAGGTGCTGCGCGAGCGCGGATACGGCCTGCTGACCAATCTGCCCGCGGCGGATGAAGCCCAGGAAGGTGAGCGCCTGACAGTTCTCTCGTACCGTTCAGTCGATCTGAGGGTGGTCTATCGCGGCGCGCATCGGAGCGGGTGGCGCGGAGAGCGGATGATCGATCGCCAGGCCGTGGCCCGACTCGACATCCGGGTGTTGACCTGGCCGGAGGGAGAGATCGTAAGCCTGCGGGAGACTGAGGGGGTGGCCTCCGACACGGTGCCGGAGTCCGAATTGGCGCTTCTGGAGGGGAGCGAGTTCCCCGCCGAGAACAGAATGGTGGAAGATCACGGTCAGTCCGGTCGGCTGCTGGAGCCGCTCGTCGTAACCGGGCTCGTTGCGCTCCTTGTCTACGTCTTCTATACCGCAGAGAGCTCCGACTAGGGGCAGATGATAGGGGCAGCCCATGGATGTGGAAGCGAAGCGACACCTGAATCTGGGCAAGGAATACTTCGAGAAGGGGATGATCAAGGAGGCGATAGAGGAGCTCAACAAGACGCTCAAAGTGGCTCCCAGTTTCCCCGATATCCACAACAGGCTCGGCCTCGCATACAGCCTCGAGGGACAGCTCGATGATGCGCTCTCCTCGTTTCGTCGAGCCATCGAGCTCAATCCTCACTACGTGGAGGCGAGAATCAATCTCGCGATCATATACAACGAGCTGGGCCGGTACGGTGAGGCGATCCAGGAATTCGAGAAGGCGTCGCAGCAAGAGAAACAGACTGAGGGGCTTCAGACCGCGGTGAAGACGAAGCTGGTCAAGGCCTACATCCAACTTGGAGACACCTATACGGAGATCGGCGAGCACCTCGAGGCAGTGGAAGAGTACAAAAAAGCACTCAAGATATCCCCCCAGTTCCCCGATGTGAGAACCCGGCTGGCCAAGTCGCTTCTGAGCCTCAAGCTGTACCAAGAAGCGGTGCGCGAGCTGGAACGGGTGGTCTCCACCCACCCACACTACCTGGAGGCCGGTATCCTCCTGGGAGTCGCATACTACCAGATGAGTGCGCGGGAGAAGGCGCGGGCGGAGTGGGAGCGCGTCTTCACCAGGGATCCGGGGAACGCGAAGGCGCGGGTCTATCTCAACTTGCTTCGCAGAGGGCCGTCGCCCGGCGGGGAGTCGGAGCTGATACCGGACTGAAGCCGGGGTGTGAGGGGAGTGGCTTATATCCCGACGGGTCTCTCGGACTCTTCGGTTCGGGCAGGCCCGTCGATGACATAACGGTCGCAGTGGGAAAGATGGCTAAGAGTACGCAGAGAGGGGAACCGGGACAGGAAATGGACACACCATCTGACGTGAGAGAGAAGACGGACTATCGGGGGACCTTGAATCTTCCACGCACCGATTTCCCTATGAAGGGCGATCTCGCCAAGCGCGAGCCGGAGATACAGCGGGCCTGGGATGAGATGGATCTATACCGGCTGAGCCTGGAGCGCCCCGATTCGAAGGGCGTCTATGTGTTACACGATGGTCCGCCTTACTCGAACGGCGACATCCATCTCGGCCACGCGCTCAACAAGATTCTCAAAGATTTCGTCGTCAAGTACAAGACGATGCAGGGATACATCGCCCCGTTCGTGCCGGGGTGGGACAACCACGGGATGCCGATCGAGAACGAGGTGACGAAGCGGGCGCCGGCCTCCTGGCACGGGCGAGAGCAGGCAGAGGCGAGACTCGAGATCCGTCATCAGTGTCGCGAGTACGCGCGCCGGTTCATCGATGTGCAGCGGGAGCAGTTCAAGCGTCTCGGCATCCGCGGTGATTGGGAGCATCCCTATCTCACCATGTCGAATGAATATGAGGCGAGTATCGTGCGCGTCTTCGGCGAGCTCGCCGCCCGGGGGTACATTTACCGCGGCCTCCGATCGATCCACTGGTGTCCGACCTGTGTCACTGCCCTTGCCGAGGCCGAGATCGAGTATGAGGAGACGGTCTCTCCGTCTATCTGGCTCCGCTTTCCGCTGGTGAAGGATCCGATCGGGTTCTTCGGTGATGCCCAAAAGGAGAAGTGCTACGCGCTCGTCTGGACTACGACTCCGTGGACGATCCCTGCAAATGTGGCAGTCGCATTCAATCCCGATTTCGACTACGTCGTCATCGAGGCTGACGGCATTCGATATCTTCTGGCTGAGGGTCTGGTCGATGCCGTCGCCGCCCATCTCGGCCTCGGCTCGCATCAAGTCGTGAACCGGGGCCGCGGTTCTGACCTGGGGGAGCTCGTCTTTCGACACCCTATCTTCGAGCGGGAGTCGCCGGTCATCCTGGGCGGGCACGTGACCCTCGAGCAGGGCACGGGGTGCGTCCACATCGCTCCCGGGCACGGGCCGGAGGACTTCGAGCTGGGACAGCGGTACGGGCTCTGGATCCTCTGCCCGGTCGACGAGTTCGGGGTCTTCACCGACGAGGCGGAGCAGTTCGCCGGGCTCGATCTCGAGAAGGGCGACAAGGCCGTGGTCGAGGCCCTGCGGCAGGCGGGCACATTACTGAAACTCGAGGACGTGACCCACCAGTATCCCCACTGCTGGCGGTGTCGTCGCGAGGTCATCTTCAGATCCACGGAGCAGTGGTTCATCAACATCGATCACGAAGGGCACCGGGAAAAGGCCCTCGCCTCCATCGGGAGCGTGAAGTGGTATCCGTCCGAGAGTGAGAATCGTATCCGCAGCGCGGTAGAAGGGCGCCCTGACTGGTGTATCTCCCGACAGCGAGCATGGGGTGTTGGCATCCCCGCTTTCTTCTGCAAAGGGTGTCGCGAGGCGATCATGACCCCCGAGACGGTCGCCCACGTTGCCGACATCGTGCTCAAAGAGAGCTCGGATGTCTGGTTCGAGAAGGAGGCAGAGGATCTCCTCCCGGCAGGGTATTCCTGTCCCCATTGCGGCGGCCGGGAGTTCCGCAAGGAGACTGATATCCTCGATGTCTGGTTCGACTCTGGTTCGACCCACCTCGCCGTCCTGGAGACGACCCCGGGTCTCCACTGGCCGGCGGACTTGTACCTCGAGGGCACGGACCAGCACCGCGGGTGGTTCAACGCATCGTTGATGATTGCGATCGCCGTCAAGGGAGCTCCGCCGTATCGAGCAGTCGTGACGAACGGCTTCACCGTCGATGCGCAGGGGAGGGGGATGCACAAATCCCTTGGCAACGTTATCTCTCCGTTCGAGATCATCGATCGAGACGGCGCAGATGTGGTGCGGCTCTGGGTTGCGTCGAGCGACTACTTCCGCGATGTCCGTTCATCCGATGAGATCCTGCAGCGGGTCACCGATGCCTATCGACGTATCCGGAACACGTTCCGATTCCTGCTCGGCAACCTGTACGACTTCCATCCCGAGAACGATACCGTGCCGCCCGCCGATCGCCTCGAGATCGACCGGTGGGCCCTGTCCCGCCTCCAGCAGATCATCGGTGAGGTGGAGGCCGCATACGAGGAGTTCGAGTACCACCGCATCTATCAGGCGCTCCATAACTTCTGTGCCGTCGACCTCAGCTCGTTCTATCTCGACGTACTGAAGGACCGCCTGTACACACTTGGTGCTCAGTCGGTGGAGCGGAAGGCCGCCCAGTCCACGCTCTTCACATTGGCGCGGTCGCTTGCGGCGATGCTCGCTCCTATCCTCAGCCACACGGCGGATGAAGTCTGGCGGCTCCTGCCCTCGTGGACGGACAAGGAGGCGAGTGCCCAGCTTACGTCGTTTCCGCATCAGGATCCGGCGCTCATCGACGACGATCTGGAGAATGAGTGGAGGCGTCTGCTCAAGGTGCGCGATGAGGTGCTGGCCGCACTCGAGGCGGCGAGGGGGGAGAAGTCGATCGGGAGCTCGCTCGACGCGAAAGTGGCGCTGGTCGCGATAGATGGAGCGCTCAAGGGGCTCCTGGAATCCCACTTGCGCGAACTCCCGACTCTGTTTATCGTATCTCAGGTCGAGCTGCTCTCCGATGTCCAGGCGCTCGGCACGAACATCCGGAAGAACGACGACCTTGGTTTGGCGGTGGAGGTGCGGCGCGCTGAAGGCGAGAAGTGTCCGCGATGCTGGAACTACCGCGACGACATCGGCGCTGTTCCCGAGCATCCGACGATCTGCGAACGGTGCGGGAGAGTCGTGGTGAGTATCGGCGAATGAGGCATTACGAAGTATGCAGAAATCGAAGCTCAAAACCTTTGAGAAGCGCCTATTGGAGGAGCGCAAGAAGCTGCTCGCCGAACTGGGCCACTTAGAGGAAATATGTAACCAGACGCAGAAGGAATCGGCAGGCGATCTCTCTGCCTACTCGTTCCATCCTGCAGACCTCGGCACCGATGCCATCGAGCGAGAGAAGGCATTTCTCCTGGCTTCGGCAGAAGGGAGGGCCCTCTGGGAGATCATGGAGGCGCTGCGAAAGATCAGCACCGGCAATGATTATGGCAAGTGTGAGGAGTGCGGGGAGGAGATCGGCGAGGAGAGACTAGAGGTCATTCCTTACGCGCGATTCTGCGTTCGGTGCCAGGAAAAGCATGAGAGAGGCTGACGCCGGGGGGAGCGCCAAGGGGGGGCTGCTCGTTCCCGGCATCACGTTCTGCCTCGTGTTGGCGGCGGATCAGATCACCAAGTACTGGATCGCCAGAGCCTTTCCTCTTTATCGTTCCTGCCCTGTGTGGGGCAACTTTATTCGTCTCACCCACGTCCGAAACCCCGGGGGAGTCTTCGGCATTCCTCTCGGGGGTCCCTCTCCCATTCTCCCCATCATACTATCGTTCGTCCTGCTCGTTGTACTCTATTTCATGCGGTTCTCCCGGGGGCAGCTGTTGAAGACCGTTGCTCTCGCGCTCATTGCCGCGGGCGCGTGCGGCAATCTCATCGATCGCATCCGGTTCGGAGCGGTGATCGATTTCGTTGACGTGGGCATCAGCCGATACCGGTGGCCGGTCTTCAATATCGCCGATTCCGCTGTCACCGTGGGAGTTCTCCTCATCATGGTTCTGGCAACTCGCTCTCAGGCGCGACGCCGAGCGGGCGTGGGAGAGGCGGGAGTCACCGGAGAATTCGGAGTACCCGGGGAGCCCCGAGAACAGGGAAAGGCGGGAAAGCCGGGAACGGCGGGAGGACCGGGTGTGTTGGAAGAACCGGGTACGGCCGAAGAGCCGGCCGGACCGGACGGGACGCCGGAGTCCGGCGCACCAGACAGACCAGGATAGAGACTTGGCGGCCCCATACGTAGAGATGAATGGCCGCAGCGTGAGAGACGCGCGAGGGCGCGGAGTGGCATGGGCGGTGCGCGGAGAGCGGGAGCAGGGATGACCGCAGCGTGCGCTGAGCCGGGTTCACGGAATGAGATGAGCCCAGATTTCGGTGTAAGACGGGCGGTGGCCGCAGCGTGAGACGAGCGGTGACCACAGCGTGAGGCGAGCAGTGGCCGCGGCATCAGCTGACCTGTGACCCCAGCGTGAGACGGGCGGTGACCCCAGCGTGAGATGAGCGGCGACCGCGGCGTCAGTTGACCTGTGACCCCAGCGTGAGACGGGCGGTGGCCGTAGCATGAGGTGACCCGTGGCCGTAGCGTGAGCTGAACCGTGGCCGCGGACCGGGATGAGAAGACCGCAGAGGGAACGGTGAGACGCATCTATCTCGACAATAACGCGACCACTCCGGTCGATCCTCGCGTGTTCAAGGCAATGCGTCCGTTTCTCGAGGAGGATTTCGGCAATGCCTCCAGCCTCCATGTGTACGGTCAGGCGGCGCGTAAGGCCGTGGAGGACGCGCGGGAGCGGGTGGCCGCGCTCATCGGCGCATCGAGCGAGGAGATCTACTTCACCAGCGGCGGCACTGAGAGCGACAACTGGGCCCTGAGGGGTGTGACGGCCGCGTCTGAGAAGGAGACTCTCCATCTCATCACATCCACTATCGAGCACCCGGCCGTGCTTCGCACGAGCGAGCAACTGGAGCGCGACGCACGAGCGAGCAACTGGAGCGCGAAGGGTACCGGGTGAGCTTCGTGAGCGTGGATCGAGATGGCAAGGTCTCCCTCGACGAGCTGTCGACGGCCGTGAATGAACAGACGGTGCTCATCTCGGTCATGCTCGCCAACCATGAGGTGGGAACGATCCAGCCGCTGGGCGAGATCGTCAAGATCGGGCGCGAACATGGGATCGCCGTGCATACCGATGCCGTGCAGGCAGTGGGGAAGATCCCGGTAGATGTCGGCAAGCTGGAGGTCGATCTGCTCTCGATCTCGTCCCACAAGATCCACGGCCCCAAGGGCGTCGGCGCACTGTACATCCGCAAGGGCACTGAGATCGTCCCGCTGATCACCGGCGGAGGGCACGAGCGCACGATGCGCGCCGGAACAGAGAATGTGCCGGGCATCGTCGGGTTCGGCGAAGCCTGTCGCCTTGCACGGGAAGAGTTGGGGGAGCGGGAGGGGCGCGTTGCGCTCCTGCGCGATCGTCTCGCGGCGGGGATCAGGGAGCGCATTCCACACGTTCGATTCAATGGCCATCAGACTGACCGACTTCCCGGGACGCTCAGCGTCTCGTTCGAGCATGTGGAGGGCGAGGCCATCGTCCTGAGCCTTGATAACGAGGGCATCGCCGTGGCTCTATCAGGTTCAGCCTGGGCAAGGATAATCTCGAGGAGGAGGTCGATCGCGTGCTCGATGTCCTGCCGCGCATCGTCGAACGCCTCCGTGCCATGTCGCCAAGGGCCAGATGAGGACACCTCCGAGCGTAGAACGGAAAGCTCTCCGGACTGACGTTCGGGGGGCATCTTCATACGTGCGGGGCAGGTAGGAGAGCCATGCGCCGCGCGGCGGCCCACAGGTGCCGGGCGGAGGGAGAGTCAGCATATGGCCGATCGCCAGTCAGGTTCCAGAATAGCAGTCGCGATGAGCGGTGGAGTCGATAGCTCTGTCGCGGCAGCTCGTCTTGTCGAGGCCGGCCACGAGGTGATCGGGATCACCATGTCGCTGTACTGTCCTGAGCGAGAGAGCGTGCAGGCGCGGAGCTGCTGCGGCCTTGAGAGCGTTCACGACGCGCGCCGTGTCGCAGACCATCTTGGAATCCGGCACTATGTCTTCGATTTCCGCGACATCTTCGAGCGCGAGGTTATCGAGCCATTCTGCCGGGCCTATCTCTCGGGGAGGACTCCTAATCCATGTGTCGACTGCAACACAAGGGTGAGGTTCAGACATCTTCTCGACAAGGTGAAGGCCGTCGGCGCGGCCCGTCTCGCTACTGGCCACTATGCCCGGATCGAGCACGACATGGAGGCAGAGAGGCGGATGCTCGCCCGGGGTCGCGACCCTGCCAAGGATCAGTCCTACTTCCTGTGGGGGATGACCCAGGAGTCACTGGCCCGGACTGCCTTCCCTCTCGGGGAGATGACTAAGGAGGAGACGAAGGAGTATGCGCGACGGCTCGGGTTGAAGGTCGCCGACAAGCCGGAGAGCCAGGAGATATGCTTCGTGCCCGAGGGAGGATACGGATCCTTTGTTGTCCGCCGCTGTAGCGAACAGATTGGTCCCGGCCCGATCTACGATCTCTCGGGGCAGGTGGTGGGGGAGCATCGAGGACTGCCTTACTATACGATTGGCCAGCGGAGCGGAACCGGTGTGGCGCTGGGCAGGCCGGTCTATGTCGTGGCGATCAGGCCCGACGACAACGCGATCGTCGTCGGGGATGAGGAAGCCCTGTACTGTGATCAACTCGTTGCCGGCCAGGTCAACTGGATCTCCGGGCACGCGCCGGACGGTGAGATCGAGGTGACGGCCAAGATCCGCTACCTCCATACTGGCGCCCGCGCAAGGGTGCATCCGACGGGGAGAAGATGTGCCGCGGTTCTCTTCGATCAACCGCAGCGCGCCATCACCCCCGGACAGTCTGTCGTCTTCTATCGGGAACGGCTGGTGCTCGGCGGCGGCGTCATCGGAGCCTGCCACGGGGTGGAGGGCAGATGAGGGTAGGGGGCTCCGTAAGAGGGATTGTCGTGGGAGCACACGGCTGGGCTATTTTGAGGGGAGGTTGCGCACACCGGAAGCGGGGGCATAGACGTGTCAGACCAGCTGCAGGCTTGTGAGGTGCTTGCATCCGTGGCGGGGGCCTTAGACGTACGAGACCGGACACGGGGTTGTGGGGTGCTCTTATCGGCGGAAGGGAAGGGTATGGACGAGCGAGACCAGATACATGTTCGCAATGTGCGTGCATCGGCGGGACCGAACGCTATAGACGTGTGAGACCGGACACCGGGTTGGGGGCGCTTTCATCGGCGGAAGGGAACGCTATGGACGTGCGAAACGGGCTGCAGATTCGTAAGGAGCCTTCATGAATGCGTGCGCCATCATCCTTATAGCCACCTCGCTCGTTCCCGGGGTCGCTGTAACTGACTGGGAGGTCGTGGAGTCCGATCATTTCGTCGTCTCCTATCGGCCGGGCGACGAGGGCGTTGTCAGGGATCTGATCGGCGCGGCGGAGGAACATCTTCCGCGCATCGCTGCAGACCTCGGGGTGGGGGAGCTCCCTACGATCAACGTCGTGCTCGCCGCTGACGACGCCGACTTCAGACGGCTTCTCGCGGGCGGTGTCCCCGACTGGGGGATCGCGGTGGCCGTTCCTGCCAGACGGCTCATGGTATTCAAGAGTCCGCGTACGGCGACGAGGGCCTACGACCTGGAGCGGATCGTGGCTCATGAGCTATCGCACATCATGGTCGGGGAGCTTCTGGGGGACGGCTGGGCCCCTCGCTGGCTTGATGAAGGGGTGGCGATGTTCGAGTCGGGCGAGCTTCGGTGGAACGACAACATCCGGCTCGCATATGCCCTGCTCGCGAATTCGGTCATACCTCTTTCGGAGCTCGAGATGGGATTCCCCGCGGACGAGGGAAAGGCCTCGCTGGCGTACGCGGAGAGCAAGGTGGCTGTCGAGTATCTGGTCGATCGGTTCGGATACGAGGGCCTCATCGCCTTGCTCGGGGCGCTCGCCCGGGGAGATGAAGTGAGAGCCGCGTTCTCGCGGTCTCTGGGCCTGAGCTACCGTGCGTTCGAGAAGGACTGGCTTGTCTATCTTCGATCCCACCACGGATGGGTCATCTTGCTCGGGGAGCGCTTTGTTCCCCTGCTTGTCCTCACCATCATCTTTCTATTGGTCTTCTTCATCAAACGTCGGCGCACGAAGGCGAAGCTCCGCCGCTGGGAGGAAGAGGAGGCGGAGCCGGAGGTGCAATGGTAGGCGCTGGTGCAGATCGGTCTGTGCGGATTGTGGTTGCGTGGCTCGTCTGTGCAGTCGTGTGTACCGGACTGGCCGTGGCCGACGAGAGTGAATCCCTCCCCGATGCACGATCGTTCGTCAGCATCCAGGCGGGATATGCGGAGGCCCACGGCGACTTCGAAGGAGGACCGCTCTTCCGCTGCATCGGCGGGTTCATGCTCGACCCCGCCGATATCTTTCTGGGATTTCGCTATCTCCGTGTTGACAATGAGGAGGACGGGCTGGCGCGAGGACGACTCGATCTTCCGATGTACTTCATCGGTGCTGACATCTCGACGACCATCTTCGTCTTTCAACCCTATGTCGGGGTCGCCGGTGCGCTCGCGATGCCGAGCCATCGCATCGATAGTCGAATTGCTGAAGATCTGGAGAACGAGGGGACGCGGCTCGAGGAAGAGCTCGATGGAGGCTTCGGCTGGATCGGGCTGGCCGGATGTCGAATTCCACTCGTTGGGCGGATCGGGATCGATCTGGGAATCGAATATCTCTCGTTCTCAACCCGTGTGACCACGACGCTGACGGATGTGCCGCTCGATGAGATTGTGGGTCGGACCGAAAAGCAGATCGGACTGAGCCACAGCATCGCCGCGGCCGGCCTCTGGATCACGCTCTGACCTTCACGCTCAGTCTCGGCGGACATCGTCCCGGCGGGACGTCGTCCTGGCGGGACATCGTCCTCGCGGTTCGCCCCGCGACGCTTGCCGCACGCACCTCATCGTGTCCTCGCTCTCCGATTGCCCCGCGTTCTCACGGGTGCTCTACTGCGTTAGGCGCCCCTCGCCGCACAGACTTCATCTATAGCGGACCCTCGTGGCGCGGGTGCACTGACCCTCACACACCGTCTCTATGCCCTCTCCCGGCAGGTGCGCTGGCCCGCACACACCCCATCGACGCCAGGCCCCCTCCCCGGGTGCGCTGACCCTCACACACCGTCTCTATGCCCGATCCCCGGCAGGTTCGCTGGTCCGCACACACGCCATCGACGCCAGGCCCCCTCCCCGGGTGCGCTGACCCTCGTGCACCGTCTCCAGACCGGACCCCCGCCTCCGGCAGGTGCCCTGGTCCGCACACACGCCATCGACGCCAGGCCCCCTCCCCGGGTGCATTGACCCTCACGCACCGTCTCCAGACCGGACCCTCTCCCGGCGGGGGCACTGGGTGCCGCACACACCACACCGATGCCACGCCTCTCCCCGGGCGCGTCTAAGCTCACACACAGCATCTGCGCCGGACCCGCTCCGCCGAATGCATAAATCCTTGCACGCCACCCTACCAGACCCCCTTCCCTCGCGTACATCGATCCTGAGATAGAGCCCCTATACCCCCGTCCCGGGGGGAGTATCTGACAGGAGATTTAGTGTGGATTTTGACTGGCGAATAACGCCATTCCTCATTAGTGTATAGGTCAGAGGCGTCGCGGCCGGCTGGGATGCCACACGGAGCGAAGAGTTAAGATGAAGGTAGTAAAGAGCTTAGTGTGTGCCGGCGCGATGCTCTGCTTCAGTCTGGGCGTCGAGGCGGCCGTCCTCCACGTGCCCAGCGAGCATCCTACCATCCAGGCCGGGATTGACGCGGCGGTCACCGGAGACATCGTGCTGGTGGCCGATGGCACGTACACGGGCGACGGGAACCGCGACATCGATTTCGGTGGCAAGAGCATCGTGGTAAGGTCGGAGAACGGCCCGGAGATGACCGTCATAGACTGCCAGGGGACCCCGGAGGATCCCCACCGTGGATTCTACTTCCACACTAACGAGGAATCGACCTCGGTGGTTCAGGGGTTCACGATCGTCAATGGATGGGCGTACCTTGGCGGCGCGATCCTCTGCTGTGATTCCTCTCCCACTATTCTGAATAACGTTATGATGGGGAATACCGCAGAGGGCGGTGGCGCGATCATGTGCCGGCTGAACTCCCACGCGACCATCGTCGGCAATACCATTACGCAGAACCACGGTTCTGCGTGCGGGGGAGGCATCTATTGCCTCAGCGGATCGAGTGTTTCAATTGTGAACAATCTCATCACGGAGAACACCGCCCTCTATTGCGGGGGAGGCATCCGCTGCAATGAGTCGTCCCCGATGATTGCGGGCAATACCCTCGTAGGGAACACCACACATTACGGCGGCGGTATCTGCGCTCTGCAGTCCTCGTTCCCCACGGTTCTCAACTGCATCCTGTGGGGGGACAGTGCGAGGTTCGGAAGGGAAGTGTTCGATGATGGCACGAGCTCGGTCACGGTCACCTACTCCGACGTGGAGGGTGGTAAGGAGGGCGAAGGGAACCTCGACGCCGACCCCCTGTTCGTATCAGGCCCCCAGGGAGACTACTACCTCAGCCAGATCGATGCCGGACAGCCGGAGGAGAGCCCGTGCGTGAATCGCGGAGATCTGACCTCGCCCGTCCCGAACGCTGCCACCAGAACGGACGAAGTCAGCGACATCTGGCCTGTCGATATGGGATATCACTATTCTATCGAGGAGGCAGTACAAGTGGATGAGGAGCCTCTGGGGGAGGTAGATACACCCACCATGTGTCTCGCCCAGAACTATCCGAATCCCTTCAGTTCTGCGACGGCCATCGCGTACTCACTCCCCGATCCGGCAGCCGTGCGCATCGCGGTCTATGACATCCGGGGCGCCCTGATATCGACGCTCGCGTCCGGGAGGGCGCCGGCGGGCCGGCACCGGGTGATCTGGGACGGAACTGATCGGTCTGGACATCGGGTGGGAAGCGGCGTGTACTTCTACTGTCTGTCGGTGGATCATCACAAGGAAATGAAGCGGATGGTGATCCTGCGCTGATCTGGCACGATCATGTAGCTCCGCCGGCGGTGAGTCCGCAAGGCCTCACCTTGGTGGCCAGGAGGAACTCATGAGGAGACTGATGGCGCCGGTTTGTGTAGGGCTGATACTGGGGCTCAGTCTGCCTGTCTCCGCCAGGACGTGGCGCGTACCCATGGAGGCTCCTACCATCCAGGCGGGCATCGATTCGGCGGCGGACTGGGATACCGTACTCGTCGCACCGGGCGGGTACAGGGGCGACGGGAATCGGGACATCGATTTCTGGGGCAAGGCGATCGTCGTCATGTCCGAATATGGCCCGGGGGCCACCATCATCAACTGCGAGGCGGCCGGCCACGATCACCATCGGGGGTTCTACTTCACGAGGGGAGAGGGTCCGAACTCCGTCGTCCAGGGGTTCCTGATCAAGAACGGGAAACATGACGCCGGTGGGGGCATCAGGTGTGCGCTCGCCTCCTCGCCGACCATCGTCAACATGCTCATCGTCGGCTGTGAGGCCCCCAATGGTGGGGGGATCTTGTGTTCGGCTTCCTCGCCGACGATCATCAATACCACAATAACAGGGAATAGGGCCTACACCGGTGGGGGCATCTGCTGTCTCTATCACTCCCACCCCACAATGACCAACTCCATAGTCTGGGGCGACACCGCGGAGGCCGGGATCGAAATCTACCTGGATGCCAGCAGTTCGCTCTCCGTCACCTACACAGATGTCCGGGGTGGCTGGGACGGAGTGGGCAACATCGACGTCGACCCCCTGTTCGTGCCGGGTGCGGTTGCGGACCACTACTTGAGTCAGTTCGCTGCGGGGCAGTCTCTCCAGAGTCCCTGTGTGAATGCGGGGGACATGGGCTCGCCGGTGATCGAGGGCACGACGAGGACGGACGGGGTGGCGGATAGCTGGCCCGTCGACCTGGGCGCTCACTATGTGGAAGGTGTGACCGGCGTGGAGGAAGGGGGCGGGGAGGAGGCTCTGCCGGTGATCGAGCGCCTGTTCCAGAACCGCCCGAATCCCTTCCCTCAGGCCACCACGATCACGTATTCCCTGGGCGCACCCGGGCCGGTCACGGTGGCGGTATATGATATTCGCGGGGCGCTCGTCCGGACGTTGGCCTGGCCTCGGGGCAGGGAGCGGCGGGACGGCACCGGGTCCTCTGGGATGGGACCGACGTCCGCGGGCATCGGGTTGCGAGCGGCGTCTATTTCTGTCGCCTCTCGACAGAGGGCCGTACGGAGGCGAAGCGAATGGTCCTGTTGCGCTAAAGGGCGGGACCGCGAGAGCCGAGCGAGCCCCGCCAATAGCGACCAGACTCTGATCGAGATCGATAGCGACCATGAGTGTCGTCTCGTGGTCCTACCTACTACCAGTCCTCGCCGCGGGCACGTTCTGTTTGGCGGTGGCGGAGCCGCAGCATGGGCCCGCTCTGCTGTCCCGGGTTGATAGAATATCTTGACGCAAGAGTGAGTACTGTCGTATGTTGGACCACCGGTCAGAGATGATCCTGTACTGACTGACTGACGGGCAGTAAGGCGCCCAGACAGAGCAGCAGACGACGGCCAGCAAGTCCACCTGGGCTGCGAAACTGCTTGTTCCGCGTGTTCGGGTGGGGTTTTTCCGTCCTTGGATCTGGCCGAGATGCGAATTCGCCGAGACAGCATTGCTGGATGAATCCTGGCGGCTCAGCATCAGCAGGGGGAGTCCGCAGTGCTACGTTGGTGTAGTGCTAGGCTGGTCCTGAGGGCAAATGTGAACCGAGTGACTGTGGATTGCGCACACGGCGGTTCAGCCGTTCTGAATTTATGAGAGTGTCTGCCGGCCGCGATATGTTCGGTGGACCGAAGCTATCTGGGTACCCAGACAAGAGCGCCCCGAGAACTTCCCTACACCTCCCGTCCACCTTCGGGGTGAGCGAGGGAAGTTGAGCTGTCCCCGGGCAGCTTCCTCGGGGCTTGTTGCACCTCGGTGCCCCAGCGTCATCAAGGGAGGAGCGCGTTTCAGGTGGGGCAAGACTTCAGCCGACTTGCCGGTGTGATGGTGCGGCCCCGTTGGGTGCAGCCGAAATGCCGCTCGCGGGGTGGGAGACGGGCTCTTGAGGCCGCAGACTCATGGTGCGAGTCTGATGGGCTCTGTGACCGGGACCTTGTTGGACGGGCACGGCTGTCTAAGTGATTGGTATCAAGGGAGATGCGACACGATCTATGCGGCGCAGATTCTTGCCGTTTTTTCTCTTGACAGCATTCGCCAGCAAGTGGTAAGATTTTGTTGACGAGAAGGGAAGCTGTATCGGACGTACTGTTCGAAGCCATTCATCCGCAAACGATGTAGACTCCGGACAGCCGGCCCCGATACTTCTGCTAG
>Ga0111224_1045_pt1 | contig 16761 bp, 13 predicted proteins | sample DeeMarSWOR152_54_FD_80388 | JGI IMG/M metagenome (GOLD analysis project Ga0111224, IMG submission 80388) | candidate division TA06 bacterium DG_24
TTCGAGCGCAGCCGCGCCGTGCTGGTTCCAGAATCGATCGTCCTGATCCATGGGAGGACCTCGACGAAGGAGGAACAAGAGCCCAAGGTCGTGGCACAGAGACTGTTCTCGCTCTCCGAGGCAGTCAGGCAATTCGCCTCGCATCTGGAGATAAACCTCTCAACCCAAACCCTCGAAGAGGCCACTCTGTTTGAGCTCAAGCGTCTTCTTGCCAGTCATGCCGGGCAATGCCCTGTCCATTTGCGCATCGCCGGCGCCGAGGAAGACGAACTCAACATTCTGTCCCGCAATGTGCGCGTCGATCCCGACGACGAGCTGCTGGCCGGCCTGCGAAATCTGTTGGGGGCAGGGGCCGTGGAGCGGCATTGGGATAGGGGCGCGATAGCGGCGTGGTCGCAGGGCTCGGGGAGGATGAGACCATGGGGACAAGCAACCGGTTGAGGGTCTGGTTCGTTCTCGCGCTTCTCGCTGTCCAGATGACTGCTGTAGCTCTGGTCCGAGGGCAGGAGCTCGAGCCGCGCATGCTCGTCGACTCGCCCACCGCGGGCCTGCTTGAGCGTGGGAGCTATGCGATCGACCTTCGTATCGAGCCGGGTGGGGGACTCCTTACCGGAATCTCGGTGGGGCTCGCCAGCCGGTTCATGCTCGGAGTCTCATACGGTGCCTCGAGTATTGTGGGTGCTGGATGGCCGGACTGGAATCCACGTGTCGAATTCGCGGCGAGATACCGGTTCATCGATGAGACGCCGTATCTGCCGGCGGTTGCCCTGGGTTTCGATTCCCAGGGGTTTGGAGGCTTCGACGACGCGAAGGATCGCTATCACATCAAGTCGCGGGGATTCTATGCGACGGCGAGCAAGAGCCTTGCATTCCTCGGTCCGACGAGTGTTCATGCAGGGGCGAATTACAGTCTGGAGCGAGATGACGAAGACAAGGATGTGAACGTCTTCGCGGGTATCGAGAAAGGGCTCAACCCCGAGCTGGTGCTCGTCGCCGAGTATGATGCTGCGTTGAACGATGATGTCCTCGCGGATCCACGAAAGGGGTACCTTAACGCCGGTGTGCGGTGGATGTTCGCGGGGCAGCTGACCCTGGGGTTCGATTTCAAGGATCTGTTGGAGCATAGTGGTCACGTCAATAGATCCGCGCGGGTCAGCTACGCTGAGTACTTCTAGAAGAGGAGAGCTTCCATGAAGAGAATGCGAAGATGTACCGTCGCCTGTATGGTGTTGTTCCTCGTGCTCTCCGAGCCATTCGCGGCCCTCGCCGTGGCACAGGAGGCAACGGAGCAGACCGCCGCGACCATTTCATTTCTTGTCGGGAACGTGCGCGTCAAGAGGGCGCGGGCATTCAGGAGCGTGAAGGCGGAACTCGACATGGAGCTGCGTGTCGGGGATATCATCCGCACGTTCTCCGGGGCGCGGGCAGAGATCCAGCTCGAAGGTGGTGACTACCTCCGGCTCAAGGAGAATTCGCGCCTGGAGATAACGAAGCTGGAGCGGCGAGGCAACCACCGGCACCGGGGATTCCGCACCTGGGTGGGATCGGTCCTCGCAAGGGTGGGGCGACTCACCACACGGGAGTCGACATTTGAGATGTCGAGCCCGACGATGGTTGCCGCCGTACGCGGAACGACCTTCTCCACTACCGTGGGTGCGGATGAGACAACTGAGCTCGCCGTGCTCGACGGTACCATGGGGGTCATCAATCCGGAGGTTCCGGGCCCTGAAGTGATGGTTGAAGAGAAACAGAAGACGACTGTGCGTCGCGGTGTTCCGCCGGCTGTGCCGATTGCCCTCACTGCGGCGGAGATCGCCGCCCTGACTGCATGGGCACAGGCAGTATGGCAGGTCGGCGCAGCTGCTGGCACTGGTGCTGGCACGGGCGCAGGTGCGGGGGCCGGTGTTGCCCCGACCACGGCGGCAGAGGCCGCGGCAACTACACCCTGGTATCTGAGCGCTCCGGTTCTGGCTGGAGCGGTGGGCGTTGGCGCCGCGGTCACCACGGCTGTCATCATAGCCGGCCAGGGTGAGGAACCCGGGAAGGCCACAGTGCGCATCACCGTTCAGTGGTAGAGTGCCCGCGGCCTGGTCAGGAAGATTTCGTCATCAATCCTGGCATCACAACTAGCAAGGAGAAGGACTCATATGCGAAGGCAATCACGGAGTCTCCCGATGCTGTTGGCGCTCGGCCTCGCGGGCGTGGCAGTCCTGACGATCGTCACCGGCTGCGGTCGCGACTCCTCGACGGCCCCTCAGTCTCTTACGGTGCAGCTCAGCATCCCGATCCCGAGGAGCCCCGCCCAGGGAGAGATCGTCGAGGGCTCGCTCTATGTCCTCGACGTGACGGCGTACGGTGATATCGATCTTCTGAACATCGACATCGACCAACTGGAGGTGGCGCTCGAGACATACGAGGCCGATCTTCTGGCAGAGCATCACTTCACTGTCGAGCCGGGGATGGAGTCGATCGAGCTCGAGCTGGAACTCGATCCGGGGAATTTCCGGGTCTTCGTCCTGGTGCTCAAGGACGACCAGGAAGAGATCGTGTACGCCGGATTCCGGAAGGCCGATCTCGGGGCGGATGAGACGATCGATCTCGATTTCACGTTCGTGTGGCTGTCTCTGACCCCGGGCCCCGAGCCGATCGAGCTCGCATGGGAAGCGTATCCAGACGACGACCTGTACCGCTATGTGCTGCTCGGCTCTCCGTACGACGATCTCGGCTGGGGAGATGTCGACCCTCCCGACACGACTGAGGTCTGGGAAGTCGTCGACATCGTGAACCCGGGCTCTGCGGACACGACCGGCACCGACACATTACGCTATGGGTACACCACACAATACTACAGGGTGGTCGTCGTGCTCGAGGGTCTGGGGATGCTGGTGTCGAATGAGCAGCAGTACGGCCCCGGCCCGTAGCGGGAGTCCGGGTCTGCCCGGTGATCGGTTCATTGGGTGGATGTCTGTGGCAGGACCTATCGGCATTTCAAAGGTGCAGGGATGAAACTGATCGAGGGTACGGTAGTGCTCGTCGGCCTGCAGTGGGGTGACGAGGGTAAAGGGAAGATCGTCGACCTCGTAAAGGGAAGATCGTCGACCTCCTGGCCCGGGACGCGGATGTGGTGGCGAGGTTCCAGGGGGGAGCGAATGCAGGGCACACCGTGCTGCGCGGCGACCACGAGCGCGTGTTTCACCTCATGCCGACCGGGATACTTCATGAAGATACCCTGTGCCTTATCGGGGGAGGCGTCGTCGTAGATCCTGCTGTTCTCGTTGGAGAGATCCGCGATCTCGAGGCTGAGGGGGTCGGGGTGCGCGGGCGACTGATCGTGAGCGGGAGCGCCCACATCACCCTGCCCCACCATAAACGACTCGAGCGTCTCCAGGAAGAGGAGCGGGGAGAGCAGCGCCTGGGGACAACGTTCCGGGGGATCGGTCCAACATACGCGGACAAAGTCGCTCGCTCGGGATGGCGACTCGTCGACCTCGTCGATTTCGACCGGTTCTCCGCTGAGTGGAGACGGCGATCAGGGAGCGACACCTCTGCCGACGAGGAATGGCTTGCTGAGTACCGCGACTACGCCGGTGTGCTCAGAGAGTACGTGGGAGACACGGCACTGGCGATCAATCGTGCGATCGATGACGGGAAGACTGTGCTCTGTGAGGGAGCGCAAGGTACGCTCCTCGACGTCGATTTCGGCACCTATCCATATGTCACCAGTTCTAATACCATAGCGGGAGGTGCCTGCACCGGGCTGGGGATCGGGCCGACGAAGATCGACAGAGTGCTCGGCGTGGCCAAGGCGTACACGACCCGTGTGGGAGAGGGGCCGTTCCCGACGGAGGAGCGGTCGCAGATCGGCGAGTCCCTACGAGAGCGGGCACGCGAGTACGGCGCCACGACCGGGCGCCCGCGGCGGTGCGGGTGGTTCGACGCTGTCCTCGTTCGCCGTGCGGTCCTGTTCAATGGCGTGGGGAGTATCGCGCTGACGCGTCTCGATATCCTCGATGAGCTCGAGGAAGTGCCGGTCTGCACGGCGTACGAATATGATGGGGCGCGGCTTGAGTCCCCGCCCGAGACGGCCGGGGCGCTCGCACAGTGTGCGCCTGTCTATGAAACGTTACCGGGTTGGCGGGCTTCGACAGCCTCGGCGCGGAGATTCGAAGATCTCCCGGCCGCCGCGCGACGATACGTGGAGAGGATCGGCGATCTGTGCGGGGTCCCCGTCACGATCATCTCCGTGGGTCCGCACCGGGAAGAAACCCTGTACCGTCAGGGCTGATCGATCACCTTCCTGGCCATCGAGTTCTATGTGGGCCGTTAGCTCAGTAGGTAGAGCACCTGCCTTTTAAGCAGGGAGCCGCTGGTTCGATCCCAGCACGGCCCACCACGCCCAGATGGCGCCCCGATCCTGCCGGCAGATCGCCGCCACCCAACGTGCCTGTGGGTGGGGCACTAGCCCGGAATCTTGAGGTTTTGCTTCAGAATACTCGCCTAATGCTCCAGCATATATGATGTTATTGGATTACATACAATGAGTAGGGGCAGTTCGTTCTCGGCCCCACAAAATCTTGTATTTTTTTCTTGACACCGCTTTCGGTTAGCGGTACACTCAATCCGGGACCTGGCTGATCGACGAGGCCTTGCCAGGTCTTCTGCTGGCCTCTCTCTGTGAACGATCTGGATGTCATCGCGTCATCTCAGCACCAACCGTCACTGAGGTACTCTCCCATGCGCATCGCTGCCTCTACGCCGCTCCGGCTTTCGGAGAACGCTCTCCGCGTGCTTGAACGCCGCTATCTGCGCAAGGACGGCACCGGTACCCCGGTCGAGACACCCGAGGAGATGTTCAGGCGGGTCGCACGTGTTGTCGCTGCCGCCGATCTCAACTACGACCGCCATCCTGACGTGGAAATGCTCGAGGACGAGTTCTTCGCCGCGATGGCGAGCCTTCGCTTCCTGCCGAACTCGCCGACACTGATGAACGCCGGCAGGGAACTGGGGCAGCTGTCCGGGTGCTTCGTCATTCCGATCGAAGATTCGATCGAGAGCATATTCGAGGCGATCAAGAACGCTGCTCTGGTGCAGAAGAGTGGAGGTGGCACCGGGTTCTCCTTCTCGAGGATTCGTCCCAAGAACGACTTGGTGAGATCGACTAAGGGCATCGCCAGCGGTCCTGTCTCGTTCCTCGCCGCATTCAATTCGGCCACAGAGGCGGTGAAGCAGGGAGGGACGAGGCGGGGAGCTAATATCGGCGTGTTGAATGTCGAGCATCCCGACATCTTCGATTTCATCCGCTGCAAGGCGGATAGCGATCAGATCACGAATTTCAACATCTCCGTCGCCCTCACAGAGAAGTTCATGCAGGCGGTGCAGTCCGACGGCGAATGGAGCCTCATCAATCCTCACACGGGAGAGGAGTCGAAGAGGGTCTCGGCGCGGGAGTTGTTCGATCTGATCGTCGACATGGCCTGGAGGAACGGCGAGCCGGGACTCATCTTCATCGATCGCATCAATCGGGACAATCCCACGCCTGGGCAGGGAGAGATCGAGAGCACAAATCCGTGTGGAGAGCAGCCGCTCCTGCCGTATGAGTCGTGCAATCTGGGATCGGTCAATCTCTCTCTCATGGTGCGTCATGGTAGGATCGACTGGGATCTATTGAAGGCCACAGTCTCTCTCGGTTGCCACTTCCTGGACAATGTGATCGATGCAAATAAATATCCCCTGCGGCAGATCGAGGAGATGACGAGGACGAACCGAAAGATCGGCCTCGGAGTTATGGGATTCGCCGACATGCTCATCAAGCTCGGCATACCCTACGACTCTGAGGAGGGAATCGAGACGGGCGATGGGGTGATGGAATTCATACAGGAGACCGCTGCGGCGACCTCGGAGAGTCTGGCCCGGGAGCGAGGGAGTTTCCCGGCATTCAGTGGGAGCGTGTACGAATGGTCCGGGCGTCCGGGAATGCGGAACGCTGCGCGTACGACGATCGCTCCCACCGGCACCATCTCGATGATCGCCGACTGCTCGAGCGGGATCGAACCGCTCTTTTCGCTTGTCTATGTGAAGGAAGTCATGGACGGCGAACGGCTGCTTTATGTCAACCGGCACTTCGAGGAGACGGCGAAGGAGCGCGGTTTCTATTCACGTGAGTTGATGGACCGCATCGCGGATGCGGGGAGCATACAATCTCTCACGGAGATTCCTGAAGATGTTCGGCGGCTATTCGTCACCGCTCCTGACATCACGCCGGAATGGCACGTTCGACTGCAGGCAGCATTCCAGAGACATACCGACAATGCGGTCTCCAAGACGATCAACTTCCCTCATAGCGCGACGAAGGAAGAGGTACGGCGGGCGTTTGAACTCGCCTACGAGCTCGGGTGCAAGGGCCTGACCGTGTACCGCGACGGGAGCCGCGAGCAACAGGTGATCAACATCGGCTCCGGAGAGAAAGAGGGCTCGGAGGAGGGAGCGGCGATCGGGCCGCCGGCAGAGGAGCGGCGCAAGCCGAGGCCGAGACCGGAAGTCACGTCCGGAACGACCGAGAAGATCGGAACCGGGTGTGGGAACCTGTACGTGACCGTCAACGCCGACGAGCACGGCCCGTTCGAGGTCTTTGCCAGCCTCGGGAAGAGCGGAGGATGCGAGGCGTCGCAGACTGAGGCGATCAGCAGGCTCGTCTCGCTGGCGCTCAGGTCTGGAGTCAAGCCGGAGTCGATTATCAAGCAGCTGCGCGGGATCAGATGTCCCCGTCCCTATTGGCGAAACGGGCACGCCATCCTCTCCTGTCCCGATGCGATCGGCCGGGCCCTCGTACGCTATGAGTCCGAGAGAGGGCAGCCCGTCAGCGTCCCGCCTGAGCCGGGGAGGCAGTACGAGCGCTGCGCGCGGTGTGGAGGGGTACTGGAGTACGTCGAGGGATGCGAGGTCTGCCGCGGCTGCGGGTACTCGCGCTGCGAGTAGGACTGCACCGGCATCGGAAAGACCGTGGCGCGGGAGGATACACAGCGGGTGGGGTGGCGGGCGAACTTGAGTAAATAAGTCCTAATAGTCATTTTAGTTAGACCGATAGAGCGGGAACTTTCGCCCTATCGGTTGTGTTGACGGAAATGACGCCGGAGGACCGGCCTGAGGTCGGGACGGCAGGAAAGAGGGGGGACCGTGCTGGGTCACGCCCGCAGGCGAGAGGTATGGTCGGGCCTTGAAGAAGAGGCTCTGAGCTACATGGAGGCGCTGTACAATACTGCTCTCCGCATGACGAGAAATGAACACGATGCGGAGGACCTCGTACAGGACACGTATCTCAAAGCATTCAGGTTCTGTCACCGATTCGAGCCCGGCACCAACCTCAAGGCGTGGCTGTTCAAGATACTGACAAATACATTTATAAACAGATACCGCAAGAAGAAGAAAGAGCCGAAATTCACACAATATGATGAGTCGAACCCGTTCTTCCTGTACGAGAAACTGGCCGACCGAAAGGCAGGGCCGCCTTCGCCTGAGAATGGGGGGTACGCGCTCGAGGATCTGGTAGAAGATGAAGTGGTACAGGCGCTCGAGGAGCTGCCCAGCGATTTTCGGATTGCCGTGCTGTTGTCGGACCTCGAGGGGTTCTCGTATCAGGAGATAGCGGACATCGTCGGATGTCCGTTGGGGACTGTCAGGTCACGTCTGTTTCGTGGCAGGCGGTTACTCCAGCAGAAGCTGTGGGACTATGCCGTCAAGCGAGGGTTCGTCAAGGAGAAGCAAGAATGAGTTGTGAGAACGTCGCTCACCACCTTCATGACCTGCTCGATGGTGAGCTCGATCCGGTCGAGATGCGGCGGATCCAGCAGCATCTCGATGGGTGTGAGGAGTGTCGACGCAAGGTGGAGTTCGAGCGTACCCTCAAGGGCCTCATTCGGGAAACGATGCCTGTAAGGGATGTGCCGGCATCGGTGCGAACTCGTGTCGTCGCCTCGCTGCACGTGGCAGACAGAGAATTCCGCCGCGCTTTCGTGCCTCGTGGTTTGAGGATGCCGCCGGCCTTCTCTTTCGCCGCCACTGCTGTCCTCATCCTGCTCGTGCTCGGGACCTGGTGGTTGAGTAGCCGGGCAAGGGGTCCCGGCATTGCCCAGGCGGCGTTGGCCTTCCACACCGGATTCGTGGAGGGTTCGAGAACGGTCGACCTGGACAGCTCGAATCCCGAAGAGATCGCCAGGTGGCTCAGCGAGAGGACCGGTCTCCCCATACATGGAGAGGCGCTGAAGCGGGTGGAGATGGAACCCTGCGGGGCCTGCACGTGTCCCAAATCCCGGTTTCCCGTCGGGCTCGTGATGTACGAGATGGGAGAGCACTGTGTCGTCCTCGCCGTCGCTCCCGAATATGCCATACGATCCCTCCCCAAGGGGAGAACGGAGATTGTGGAAGGGCGTGAGATCATCCTCTGCTTTTTCGACGGAACGAACCTGGTGGTCTGGTTGGACGAAGCCATGTCCTGCTGTCTGGCATCAGACCTGCCGGCAGACGACCTGGTGGCCATGGCGTCGGCAATCTGGTGAGAGGGCGTTCGGGATTTCTTCTTGACAATCTGGACAGTATCGTGTATGAACGGGCCGATTAGGTCCGTATATCGTGTACCCTGTGGGGCTTCGGGAGGGAAGGACCTGACGTCTGTCGGCCCCGTGTTGGGGCCCGAGAGAGTAAGGGATGGCTCTTGGTCGGGACGCGGCGCCAATCATGATGACGCCGCGATACTACATATGACGCCGCGCCTCTGGTCTGGCTCGGCCTCTCTCTCTCCCGTGCTGCGGTTCGTGGTTGCGCGCCGGCCGCAAATCGTGTAGGATGGCACCACGGATTCTTGTAGTCTGGGTCATGATTTCGCAGAGGATTCGACACTCTGAGAAAGGAGATCGGTAACGCCCATGAGAACGATGCTCAGCTTCCTGGCCGTCATCCTCCTACTTGCGGGTTGTGGAGGGCAGGGGGAGAGTCCCTCTACCTCCGCCGACATGGCTCCCGATTTCACGCTCAAGAACCTCGACGGGCGGGACGTGAGCCTGCGGGATTTCCGGGGCAAGATCGTCTTGCTCGATTTCTGGGCCACGTGGTGTCCGCCGTGCATCCAGGAGTTGCCCCACTTCGTGGAGCTCTACGATGCCTACAAGGTCGATGGCTTCGAGATCATCGGGATCGCGCTCGATGCCGGCGGGGTATCAGTCGTCAAACCATTCATCGAAGAGCGCGGGATCGAGTACACGACTCTCATCGGTACAGACGAGGTGACGCAGGCATACGGTGGCGTGCGCGGCATCCCCACAACGTTCATCATCGACCGCGAGGGCAAGATATATAAGAAGTATCAGGGCTACCGCGACAAGTCGGTCTTCGAGAACGACATCAAGAGGCTGCTCGGTCGTTCCTGAGAAGAGACCTGAAGGCCTAGGGGGTTACCATGGGTAGTGAGCGGCTGCGACATCGGGTTCTGTTGGCCGTATCCGCCGTCCTCCTGTGCACGGTCCTCTCCCTCTCGTGCGGCAGGGGCGAAATCGAACTCCCCGAACCGGAGATCATCGAAGGTGCGGAGATGCGGTTCTCTCCGGGGGCGAACCGAGCTTCTCTCATCGACTGGGAGCCCTGGGGCAGGCAGGCTTTCGAGAGGGCAGGCCGGCAGGAAAGACCGGTCGTGCTCGTCATGACGGCGCTGCCCATACGAGAAGCGAGGCAGTTCGATGAAACCACACTCTCCGACTCTCTCATCATCGAGCGACTCAACAGAGAGTGTGTTCCCATCCGCGTCGACATCGAGCGGCACCCCGAAGTGAAACGGTTGGTCTGGTCGGGTGCGCTGGTACCGAAGGAAGGAGAGCCGGGTATCGTCTCCATCCACGCGTCGGGACAGCTTATCCAGGCGGCAGGGTTCCTCGATCCACCGGGGACGGAGGAGTTTCTGGACTATGCAGTGGAGACTAACATGTTCTACGAGCGCTGGCCCGAGGGCCCCGGGCAAGCGCCTGTCATCGCCTGGGAGCAGCCTCTCATCATGAGGAGGCGGGTACAGACGCGCGAGCTGTCGAACGACCTTGTTGATCGCGTGGCCGCCTCGCTCCGCAGTGCTTTGAGCGGACCAGGCGGGGGGCCCGGCCAGGACGGAAAGGTTCGAGATCCGAGTGCCATCTCTCTCCTTCTGTACCTGGGTCACACACGAGGCGAGGAGAGCCTGGCGGTCCTGGCAAGCGACGCCCTCGTCTCAGTGAGAGAAGCCGGGTACTGGGATGAGGTTGAGGGAGGAGTCAGCGGACCCGGGGGGAAGAATCTGGCGATCAATGCTGATCTTGCGTTGAGCTACCTGGAGGCCTGGGAGGCTACGGGCAAGGAGGACCACCCGCGTGCGGCACGCGATATCCTGAGGTTCCTCCTGACCGTGCTCTACGACGAGAACATCGACGCATTTCGTGCCGGCCAGTTCGGCGACGAGGCTTATTTTGCGCTTGACCGCGCGGGCCGCTCCGAGGCTGGGGCAGCGCCGCCCGTGGATGGAACGCTGTACACCGATCGCAACGCGAGGATGGTATCTCTCGGCCTGAAGGCAGGGCTCGTGTTGCAGAATGAGACCTGGACAGAGCGTGCGCTGGGGCTGCTCGACGATCTGTGGGACCGTGCCGTGGGCGAGGACGGTCGCGTCTACCATGTCTTCGATATCGAGCGTGGGGCGGGTTCGGCACCCGGGTTGGTGGCTGATGGTATGTGGCTTGCCCGGGCTCTGCTTGACGCCTATGCCTACACAGGTGTGCCAAGGTACCTTCTGCGGGCACGCCAGCTCGTCGATCGCGCACTCGAAGAGCAGTGGCAGGAGACGGCCGATGTCTTCGTCGCTCATTCAGGCGAGTCGTGGCCACCCGCCGCTGCGTTAGTCAACAACCCCTCATTCGACGCGAACCTCGTGGGGGCGCTCGTCCTCCTGAGGCTCAATTGGTGCACCGAGGAGCCGATGTACAGGGATGTGGCTCGTCGGATTCTGACTCGCTGGTCGGGAGACTGGGGCCGATTCGGGGACCGGGCGGGGGCATACGGCCTCGCACTCCAGCGATACCTCGACTATCCGGTGCGGATGATGATTATCGGTTCCCCGGAGGAGGCCCAGACAAGGGCCCTGTTGAGAGAGTCGCTCCGCCTGTATGAACCGGGCAAACACGTACAGTTGCTCGACCCGAAGAGTGAACGTGAGGAGGTCGAGGCCCGGGGGTTTCCCACGGACATGGACCCCGCCATCTTCGTCTGCGTCGGGCGAGCCTGTTCGGCGCCCATCCTCGATGCGGAGGAAGTGGCTGCCAGCGTGAGCAGCTTCGTGGAACAGATGGGCAGAGAGTAATGATGTCCCCACCGCGCGGCATCGTCGCGGGGCGAGTGGTGTGGATGACCCAACCTCTGTCGGACATGGAGCAGAGGTGACGAGCAGGCAGTGGGGTGTGAGAGAGAGGAGTAATGGCTGATGGTACAGAGGAGGAATCTCTTCGTCGCTGCGATCGTCGCTCTGATTGCGGCTCTGGTGCTTGGTGGTTGTGCCAGGCCCCGGATATCGGGAAGGGTTATCGATAACTTCGGCAGTCCGGTTGATGGGGTGACGGTTTTGATCGCCGATGAGCGACATACGGCAACGACGGATGCTGACGGGCGATATTCGATCCGGTTCAAGCCGGGGCGCCTGACCCTTCGGGCGATGAAGGCGGGATACATGGCGGACAGCTTGATCGTGACTCTGGACGAGCGGCGTCCGTTCGAGGCGCGTACGCTCGAGCTATTCCGGATACCGCAGAGCAAAGGTGTCTTCGCGATCGGCCCGGATGACTATGTGCCGCTGGCCCGTGGGTCCATCGGCGATCAGAGCTGGGAACGAGATGAGGGGTGGAGGGCTGACCATGTCTATCAGGCCGAGGGCGATCTCACCGTACTCGGCAAGGGACGACTTCAGTTCTTCGACAATTCAGGCTTACCGAAGATCGTGCTCGTGAAGAGTGATGCAGACGGGCGCATCGGGGAGATGGCCACAGGTTTCATGGGAGCAGTGGAGTCGAGCGATTTCGATATCATCGAGGACGACCAGATCTACCTCGATCCGATGACGATCCTCCGAGAAGTGGATCTGGAGCCCGGATATTATGTGTTCGTAGAGTGGCAGGATATACTTTTCGCTCCTGCGCGTCCGGGATCGGTCTGCTATCGGTTCAAGGTAGAGTGAATGGACTTCCTGCAAGCTGGGGAGGGACTTGACATCACCTAAATAGGTGCTAGATTGTTAGTGTACCGGCCGGCATTGATGCCCTACGGGTTGGCAATGCCGGCATGTGCCACACGGCGAGGCGCGATCCGCATCGTCTCCCAAACGGTTGGGCATACATGTCTTTGAGTACCGCCCCGGGCCGGGGAGGAACGATGGTCATACTTAGAACAGACACAGAAAGTGGGGTCTCGCTTCTCTTCTCCTGGGCAGCCTGCCTCGCACTCGCTCTTCTGCTTACCTCAGCCGGGTGCTTCAAAGAACCCGCTGCGCCATCCTGGGACGTTCGAGTCGCCATCCCTCTCATAAACGAAACCCAGACGGTGCTGGATATCGTCGCCGAAGAGGAGTACCTCACCTGGGATAGTCTCAGCCTCGATAGTCTGGTCTACTTCGCGATCAGCGACTCGATCGGTTTCGGCATCGGGGACGAGATCCGCACACAGCCGGTCTCCCAGTCGCTCGTGCTCGAGGTCGGGGAGTTCGAACTCGGTCCCTTCGGCCCGGAGAGCTTGAGCGTGGGGCTGGTGACGCTCTGTCCCGAATGCGAGCCGCTCCTCGGCACAACATCGCCAGTCCCGCCGTTCGCGTTCAGCATTAACCCCGTCCCTCTCCCCACCCTGGAGGATTTCGACTCGCTCCTCGTGGCGAGTTGCCTCATCATCATCGAGATGCAGAACAATCTGCCGATTCCGCTCGACGCTGTATCGTTCACGATCATGAGCGGAGGGACGGATATCGCCGGACCGAGCCCGGGGCTGTCATTCGCTCCGGGTGAGACGCAGGTCGAGACGCTTCAGGTGGCGCCGGGATCGATGGTGCGGAATCCGCTCGCTGTCATCGTCGCAGGACAATCGCCTGGTTCGGGTGGAGGTGCGGTCTACATTCCCGAAGATGCCGGTCTCGAGTTGGCCGTCTCGATATTCGACCTTGTTCTCATCGAGGCCTGGGCTCAGTTCGACGGATTGAGCGTGCCTATCGCCGATACGATCGGTGTGCAGGGGGTCGGCCAGCTCGATTCAGCCCGGATCTATCAGGGGACGCTGAGCGGATGGGTGGCGAGTTATCTCACAGTCAACTGTCGCGTCGATGTCTCGTTGCCCGAGATACGGGGGCCATCAGGGCAATCCCTGTTCATAGGGATACAACTCCCCTCTGGCGAGATGAGAACGTACAGCCGGGTCCTCGACGGCTACACGGTCCGGGACCAGGGCGGATCGCCGTCCGATATCACGCTTTCTGTCGAGGGTGAGTTGGTGCTCAATTCCGGCGGTCAGACGGTGCACATATCGCAGGATGACTACGTGGAGCTGCATATCGACATGGGAGAGACCGTGCTTGATGCGGCGTGGGGCGTTCTCACTCCACATACGATTCACATGTCTCCTCGATCCCAGCAGGTAGACCTTCCCGACGGACTGGATGCAATCGAGTGGCTTGCCGATCCCAGAGTGCTGTTCGAGATATGCAGGAATATCGACTTCCCGGTCTCGCTCGATTCGGTTCGTGTGACAGGAGAGAGCGAGGGGGGAGACCTCGTCTCTCTCTCCGTCGATTCACTCCGGCTGCCGCCCAACCCGCTGCCGGTCGTCGCCTGCACCACCTTCGTCTTCGATAACTCGAACAGCAATATCCGCGATTTCCTGCTGAATCTCCCCGAGTTGGTCGAGGCGTCGGGGACAGCGATGGTGGGCGATGGACTATACAGCGGGTCGATCGAGAGGGACGATTCTCTTCACGGCAGGATCACCTGTACATTTCCGCTCATTCTCAGCCTCAGGGCCGATACGGTGCGGTCGGAGCCGCAGGCTGTCGAGCTGAGTGAGGACGTGCGGGAATTGATACGGGACCATCTTACCAGGGGCGAAGTGATCATCATCATTACCAATCATCTTCCCTTCGGCGCGGGGGGCACGCTCTATGTGGGGGCGGACTCGGCGACCGTTTTCGACGATCCGCTGTTAGTGGTGCCCGAATCCGGCGCCACGGTTGTCTCTGCCGCGCCGGTGGGTCAAGATAGCTTGGTGAGCAGCGCTGTAGCCGATACTATTGTGCTGGGGCTCGACGAATCCGACGTGCGTGCATTCGATAATGACGAACTCTATACCGGCGTCGAGGTCGTGTTCGAGGGTACTGGTGGGCAGGTGGTGAAGGTGCAGGTGAGCGATTATATCCGGTTCACCGGCGTGCTCCGAATCGTTGCCCGCGTCAAAGGCGACTGAGTTCGAGGATCATACGATGGCATTGTCTTATTCGCGACCGCGTGTAGGAGGCTCTGTCGTGCATCGGCGGGATGTCCGGTCGTCCCCGCTGTCCGGGCGGAGCCCGGGCCTGCTCGCTGCGGCATCTCTGGCCGCCATGCTCGTTGCTGCCCGTCCTCTCTCCGCGTTCGAGGACTCGAATCCCCGCAGTGCAGCGATGGCGGAGGCGTATACGGCGATGGCGAGGGGAACGGACGCCCTCTTCTGGAATCCGGCGAACCTCGCGCTCTGGGGGAATCCTACGCTCTCGGTCAATGTCGTCACAGCATCTGTAGATGTCTCCAATAACTCGGTCGACCGGGGAGACTACAATCGCTTCACCGGTGCCTTTCTCGGCGAGTCCGAGAAGCAGGAGCTGCTGGGGAGCGTGCCGGAAGACGGGCTGCGGTTTACAGGCGTCGGACATGCCTCGGTGCTCGATGTCTCGTATCGGAACTTCGCTCTGAGCGTTGCCAGAGGGGTCGGGTGTGCGACCACGATCCTTCCCCGTGATGTCCTCGATCTTGCTCTGAACGGGAACGAGCTGGGGGAGCGGTACGATTTCGGGGAAGCTGACGGCGAGGGCTGGTTCGTTCAGACCGTCAGCCTGGCCGGTGCCTCAACGCTGCCGGTCGAGTGGGCAGAGACAGTGGCGGTGGGGGCGACGGTCAAGTATCTGCGCGGGTTTGGGTATGCCCGGGTGATAGAGAGCGGCGGGTCGCTGGTGACAAACTATGATGGGCTCTCGAGTGACGGGCGACTGGTCGTGCGCACCGCGTCCCGGGGAGAGGGCCTCGCCGTCGATCTCGGAGTGGCTGCTGTCCTCGATTCTCGCTGGACGGTGGGGCTGAAGCTCGGAAATCTGCTGGGAAGAATCTGGTGGTACTCGGACACGGAGGAGCACCGGAATAGCTTCCTCATCGACTTGATCACGGTGAAATCGGTATCGGAGGGAGACTCGATCATCACCATTGGAGAGAGCCGAGCGATCGAATCGTTCACGTCCGACTACCCGGCTTTCGCCAGGGTTGGAGCCGCCTATCGTTGGACTCCCACCTGTGTCCAGAGTTTCGACTATGAGCAGGGGTTTCGAAATGCTCCCGGGCTCTCGACGTCGCCGCGGCTGGCGACCGGCCTGGAATATACGAGACTCTGGTGGATGCCCCTCCGCGCCGGCATCTCGGTCGGAGGCCGTGAAGGCGTGACGACCGCATTCGGATTGGCGGTTTCGACGGGAGCGTTAGACTTCGACGTCGCCATGGCCAACAAACATCACCTCCTTCCCGTGAGCGGCAAGGGGCTGCGGGCCGCGGTCGGCTGTCGGGTCAACTTCTACTGAGGACGGGCAACAGAGCGGCCGGGGATGCGGGAACTGTGCGGGCCATCCGGTTGTTAGTGAGGAAGGCAGGCGTTCGGAGGAGGCTCTGCGGGCGGCCGGCCAGATAGCATAGAGGAAGCTGGTGACGTATGCGCGCGGAGCGCATCCGCGAATAGAAGAGGAGAGAGACGATGAGAGAGAAGGTTCAGCAGGTCATAGATGAGATCCGCCCCTCACTTCAGGCAGACGGTGGAGACGTAGAATTGGTGGACATAGAGGGCGGGGTGGTAAAGGTGCGCCTCACCGGGGCGTGTGCTGGGTGTCCGATGTCACAGATGACGCTCCAGATGGGCATCGAGCGGCTGCTCAAGCAGCGTCTGCCGGAAGTGGAGCGGGTTGAGAACGTTCAGGACGTTCCGGGATCCACGTCGTAGTCCCGGCAGCTGCGGGCGGTCAGTTCCGGCAGGCATTGGATCTGACCCGACGGACCGGTTGACCACTTGACAAATCCGACCCGGAACCACATAATCGATGTGCCTGAGGAGGCGCTTTTTTTCCGACTAAACCAGACAGAAAAGGTCGGTCTTTCGTAAGGTGGAAGTCGCTATGAGGTTATCTTCACGCGGTCGTTATGGATTACAGGCCGCCTGCGAGCTTGCTCTGCAGCACGGCATGGGGCCGGTCTCGGCCCGCGTCATTTCAGAACGGAGGAATGTTCCTCCCGCTTATCTTGAGCAGCTTCTCCGCAAGATGCGCCTGGCCGGAGTTGTGGTGAGTGTCCGGGGTCCAGGGGGTGGGTACCTCCTTGCCCGGCAGCCGGAACAGATCAGCCTGGGAGATATAGTCCGCGCAGTCGAGGGTCCGATCGCTCTCCTCGAGTGTCTCGAGCCGTCCTTCGCCCCGGATGAGTGTGACAATATGTTCGACTGCGT
>Ga0111224_1036_pt1 | contig 16692 bp, 9 predicted proteins | sample DeeMarSWOR152_54_FD_80388 | JGI IMG/M metagenome (GOLD analysis project Ga0111224, IMG submission 80388) | candidate division TA06 bacterium DG_24
ATGATGGCGGAGGGCGAGGGATTCGAACCCCCAAGGGCCGAAGCCCGGCGGATTTCAAGTCCGCTGCCTTACCAGTTAGGACTAGCCCTCCGTGCGGTCGGTCTATCTCTCCGCGAAGAACAAGATACACCATATGAGCGAAGTTGTCGAGGGATTTCTCAGCGCAGCAGCACCATCCGCTTCGTCTCACTATGGTCACGGGCCTCGATCCGGCAGAAGTACACACCGCTCCCCGCACGATGCCCTCGCCCATCACAGCCATCCCAGATCGTTCGATGGTGCCCGGCAGGAAGCTTCTCATCCACCAGCCGCCGCACCAGGGCGCCCCGCACGTCATAGATGTCAAGCCTCACCTGCGCCGACGCGACGAGTCCGTACTGAACCGTCGTCGCCGACCTGAACGGATTCGGACGGTTCTGAGCGAGATACCACGAGAGCGGGACCCGCAGCTCCTCATCCCCATCACTCACCCCTACTACGTCGGTCACGGTGATATCGGTCTGCTCGGTGTCGGCGAGCGCCGGGTTCCCCATGTCGGTGGCGACGAATGTCACCGTGTACAAACCGGACTGAGCATAGGTGGGCGTCCACCAGAAGACGCCGGTCAGCGAATTGAGCGCCGCCCCCTCCGGCAGATCGGGAGAGGCAAACCAGATACTGTCGTTATCGGGATCATTCGCCTCCAGGGTGAACGTCAGATACTGGTTCTCCGCAATCGTCGTATCCGGTTGATCGACGAGATCAGGCGCCTGGTTCACGTCGGTCACGGTGATATCAGTCTGCTCGGTATCTGCCAGCGCCGGGCTCCCATGATCCGTGGCGATGAACGTAACGGTATGGAGACCCGCTTGCTGATGGGTCGGCGTCCACTCGAAGAGACCGGTCGCCTCGCCCAGCACAGCGCCGGACGGCAGATCCGGGGAAGAGAACGAGATGCTGTCCTCGTCAGGATCGGTCGCCACCAACGTGAATGTAAGATACTGGTTCTCCGCCACCGTCGTATCGGCCTGGTCCACGAGGTCCGGCGCAAGGTTCACGTTGGTCACCGTAATGTCGGTCTGCTCGGTATCTGCGAGCGCCGGTATCCCGAAGTCGGTGGCGATGAACGTCACCGTATGCAGACCGGATTGAGCGTAGGTCGGCGTCCACTGGAACAGCCCCGTAACCGCATGCAGCGTCGCCCCGCCCGGCAGATCGGGCGAGGAGAAGACGATGCTGTCACCATCCGGATCGTTCGCCTCCAGGGTGAACGTCAGATACTGGTTCTCCGCCACTGACGTGTCGGGCTGGTCCAGGAGGTCTGGAATATAGTTCGTGGGATAGTGGTAGCCCATGTCCAGAGGCCAGTAGTCGGGATACCCGTCTGTCCTCGTCGTAGCTCCCCCGGGGACGGGCGAGTTCGGGTCACCCGCATCCAGACAGGGACTATCTGATCCCTGTCCTGCGGCGACCTGGCTCAGATAGTAGTCGCCCAACGGACCGGTCACGAAGAGCGGATCCCAATCCATGTTTCCCTCGCCCCAGTACAGCGTGGCCCCCGGAGCGACGTGTACCGCGGCTGAACCGCCTTCCACATCGCAGTAGCTGACGTCCATCGACCCCGCTCCCAGGGAGATCTGGGGACCCGTAGAGGCACTGTTTCCCCAGAGAATGGTGTTGATGACTGTCTGAGGCGTGTCTGGGTAGCTCCGGATCCCGCCGCCATAAGTGACCGCGCTATTCCCCGTGATCGTATTGCCATCGATCCTCGGGGATGAAAACTCACAGTGGATCCCGCCGCCGGCGGCGGCCCAAGCACTATTGTCGGCGATGAGGTTGCCGACAATGATCCCTACACCTCCGTTCATGTACAAGCCACCTGACTGCGGAGCTGAATTCCCCGTGATCGTGTTGCGCTCGACCCTCGGGGATGAACCCTCACAGTAGATCCCTCCGCCCTGCTCCTCGGCCGCGCACCATGCGATCGTATTGCCCACGATCCACGGGGAAGAGCCTTGACACAGGATTCCGCCGCCGCACGACAGACCCCCCCCGTTCTGAATCGTGAATCCTCTCAGCACTGAGGTGGTGTCTTCGCCGCAGTGGAAAAAGAACCCGCGCCCTGCTCCTTGGCAGTTGATGGTCGTCAGCTCGGGGGCGTTCTCCGATGTCACAAGAATCGCCTTCCCCAAGAAGTCGATATTCTTGTTCCCCAAGCCTGTATACGTGCCGTCGGCAACCAGCACTGTGTCCCCACCGACCGCAGCATCGATCCCCGCCTGGATCGTCGGGTATTGGCCCGGCACATGACGAATCGTTGCCGAGGCGTTCACCAACAGCCCTAAGACTAGAACCGTCACTGCGAAAGGCGTCAGTTTCTCCATGGCGTTACCCTCCTCTTGATACGCCCTCAGTAAGAACGTCTGCGTGCACCAGACCGCCCTCTACTTGCAGGATGCTAACCAACACAAAGACCCGAGCAGCTCCACCGCGCGGGTCCAGAGGTCTGTCATCGGGTCTACAGGGCCGGGAGATATGCCACCCAGGCCCGCGCAGCGGGGCACTGCAATCGGCCGCATCATCGACCAGGAGTCTACAGCAAGGATGCGCAGGATGTCAACAGGAAGGAGAAGCATGAGCGCCGGGGGGACTACTCCATGGCTTCGCTCGATGTGTTGGGAGGACTCTGTCCGAGACTTGTGCGAACTTCGTGCATCATTTCTCGTAATCGAACCCTGCTCATCGTGATCATCCCAGAGCGAATTCCCGCCGCCCGGGGCAACCGGCTCGGCGGAAGGCGTTGCGTGACGACCTACAACGATATCACGCGCCCTTTCGGGGAGGATCCGCTGCCGTGCGAGTCAGAATGGATCTTCCCTGTGCTCACTCCATCCATCCGCGGCGGTTGTTATAAGCTCAGTCTCAATGTAGACCCCAATCGAATCGCCGGAGGAAAAGGTCACGAAAACGCGGGGGTCCACAGAAGACCCCCGCGCTGTTACGTTGTTGGGCTTCATCACTGCCCGGGCGAACACCGTTGCCCGGCGGGCACCCGCCGATTGCTCGCCGTCAGACGCGACCCTGCATCACTCCTCGAACAAGTCGATGAACTCGGCCACCGCAGGCACGATGAACGTATTGTATGCGGTTCCGCCGAGCTCGAACGACGTCCCGATGGTGTGACCACCCGCACCAGTCGCATTTCCTACCCCGACATCATCCGGGTTCCCGGAGTTCGTGAAGACGACCTGAGCCGGTAGGATGGGAATCAGTTCGTCGACCCAGCTATTCTCGCCGGTGTACGCTGACGTCAACCCGGCGAGCCCCGGCACGAGGGTGTTCGCAACCCCGGAGACGTTGAACAGATCCGCCGTGCCGTCCGCGAGGGCCAGGATCCCGAAGGTCGGCCCGAAGTTGTGCCCGCCCACCAACGGATCGTAGTACCAGACGTCCCCACCCTCCATATAGACGTCGCCGCCATCAGCGATGTAGGCCTCGATCTGGGCCGCCTCGGCCGAGCCCACCATGATCATGGCGTTGTTCGGGTACATGCCCAGGCAGACGAAGAGCCCCTCATACAGAGACAGGTTGTAGTTCCCGAGCGGACCGACCACGAACTCAGAGCTCCTGCCATTGGCACTGAGGGCGTCCTTGATCGCCTGGCCGCTGATCGGAGTCGGGTCCGGCTCCCAGATCAGGTATTGTGCCCCGATGTAGAACTCGAAGGAACCTTCCGCCCAGACCGAGCCCCCGTGCTGGCCGGTCCGAACGCGAAGCTCATATGGTCCACCGGCAGGCGCCGCCTGCGGTATGTGGACGCTCCGGCGCACCCCGTACAACCCCGAGCCCCCACCCCGGGTGAGTTGCGCTGGCCCGAGCACGGGATTCCCACCGTAGGGATTGCCGTTCGCCAGGTACGCATCGACCCACACATCAAATGTCAGTGTGGTATCAGTGACGTTCACGATGTCGACCGTGAACCAGAGGTCCTGACCCGGATTCACGTGTGGGGAGTCGGGCGTCACCTGAATCGAGATCAAGCTCGGCCGCGGATAGTGACGCCCCATGTCGACGGGCGTGGAGTCCTGCACTTCGTCCGTCCTCGTGGTACTTGTCAGCACACTTGCGGCAGGATCGCCCGCATCGACGCATGGACTCTGTTGGGGCTGGCCGGCAGCGGTATGACTCAGATAGTAGTCACCATGCTGGCCGGATACGAACAGGGGATCGGCGTTGATATTGCCCGGCCCCCAGCCCAACCAGCCGCCGGTCTCGACCCAGATCCCCAGCTGGCCGTCCTGTACATCGGAGTACCGGACCGTAATCGCACTCGAGGCATCAACGTAGGCCTCCGGCCCCAGCCATCCACTGTTCTCCCACAGAATGGAGTTGACGACCTGTGCAGAAGAGCTGCCGCGACAGCAGATCCCGCCGCCGTCGCTGATGGCCGCATTCTCTGTGATCGTGCTGCCATCGATGGATGCGATACACCCTACTTCACAGAAGATCCCGCCGCCATGGTAGGCCACGTTCTCCGCGATCGTGTTGTTCCTGATCTCCGGAGCGCACACATCGTGGAGAGAGATCCCACCTCCCTGATAGTCGGCGGTATCACTCACAATCACGTTGCCGACGATGGTCGGGCTCGAGTAGCTCCAGCAATAGATCCCGCCTCCGTAACTCGCCCAGTTACCGGAAATCAGGTTGTTCGAGATCGTCGGGGAAGACTCCTCCATGCAATCGATGCCGCCGCCGTAGTTGGCCAGGTTCCGGGAGATGGTGTTGCCGGCGATCGACGCAAAACATGAATCGGAGCACCAGATGCCGCCCCCGATCCCGGCAGTGTTGCCGGTTATCGTGTTGTCGAGGATATCGGGCGAAGAGCGCTTCTCGCATGCGATCCCGCCGCCCCAGAACTGAGCGTCGTTGTCCGCGATCGTATTCCCCTCGATCTCCGGATTCTGGACATCCCAGCAGTAGATCCCCGCGCCTGCCGAATCCGCGAGGTTCTCCGAAATCGTATTATCTCTGATGGTGGCCCAGGACACAAATCCGACGCAGGAGATCCCGCCGCCATAGTCGGCTCTGTTGCCCGCAATTGTGTTACCGACGATCGACACACCGGAAGGTGGCATATAGTATGTACCCACCACATGAATCCCGCCCCCACGATTGGTGCTGTCCGGGATGCCTTTTGCCATATTGCCAACGATCGTATTCCCCTCGATCGTGGGAGAGCAGAAATCAAGGGTCGCTATGGCGCCGCCGTTGACGGTAGCCGTGTCACCAGTGAGTATGTTGCCGATAATCGTAGGAGAACTCCCCGTCATCCACGGAGGGGTGCTGTCCGGCGCGACGAGGATTCCGCCGCCCCGATCATGGTACCCGCCCGTGATCGTGAACCCCTTTACCACCGCTTCAGACCATTCGCCATTGTGGAACCAGAATCCGCGGTGCCAGGTGGTCGCGCTTCCGCCGCAATCGATGATCGTCACCTCTGGACCGCTCTGCGACATCACCACGATCGGCTTCCCGTTGAAGTCGAGGTCCCGGTTTCCCGGACCGGAGTAGGTGCCTGGCGCCACCGATACCGTGTCGTACCACGCCGCGGAGTCGATCCCCGCCTGGATGGTAGGACACTGGAGGCTCGGGACGTTCCACGTCGTCGCATGGGTGCTCATGCAGAGTCCGATAACCAGGGCAACACAAACGAGAATCATCAGGGACTTCATGGTCTCCTCCTTCTGTTCGAGTCGTTCCTGCTATACGTCGAGAGCTGACCCGCTCGTTTCTGGCAGTCAGCACCGCTCCGTTCGGCCGGGGGAGTCCAGTCAGAGAAATCCCGGACACCAGTATGCTAAAGCAAGGTGCATGCCATGAACGGCGCAGCCCTCACCAGGCTGAGGTGAGGGCGTCGATAAGTGCATGCTCTACAGTTGGTTCCCGTGATCATGGAGTTCGCTCGGCGGCGCACAACAAGGAGCACGGCCTGCGGTATCGATACCGCAGGCCGGTCGGGTTGCTCTCAGGTATCCTCTTGTTTCAATTGAGGTTGTGTGGATCAGCAGAGACCTGTCGATGCCGCATCGACACCCCAGGAGACGCTCTGTAGATTGGCCGATCCACCCGCGCTTCTCGCCTCCTGTGTGCGGTCGGCAAGGACTTTCGATCCGGCCGACGAAATCGGGAGAAGGACATGCCCGTCTCCCGGTCGACCGGCAGGCAGATTATCAGCGACCGGCCGGCCCCCGGATGCACGGTGTACCCGGGGCCGCCCGTGGGTGCGGTCCTCTCTCTAACAGGGGGTGCTATCTCAGCAATACCATACGCTTCGTCTCGGCGTGCTCCCCGGCCTTCATGTGGCAGAGGTAGATCCCGCTCGCCACGTAGTATCCTCGTCCATCGCGCCCATCCCATGTGATCTCGTGCGATCCGGCGGGATATGTCCGGTCCACCAGTTCCCGCACGAGCGCGCCCTGGATGTCATAGATCGCCAGGACAATCTTTGTCCGTCTTCCGAGCGAGTACCCGATCGTTGTGGTCGCGGCGAAAGGATTCGGATAGTTCTGAGTGAGATGGGAAACTTCCCGATGGTCATCGCCTCCTGCGCCTCCAGCTTCCTCGTAATGGTATCCCATATCTACGGGCCAGACGTCATAGACGTGGTCAGTCCTCGTTGTCCCTTCGCCCACGGCGGAGCCTGCATCGCCTGCATCGACGCACGGGCTCTCCTCCGCCTGCCCTGCAGCGATCTGGCTGAGATAGTACCCACCGAGCGGCCCCGATACAAAGAGAGGATCGGCGTCGATGTTGCCTTCACCCTCTTTGCCACCTTCCACATCGGAGTAGGTGACCGTGACCGAGCTCGTGCCATCGTCGAACACCTCCTCTCCGATGTTCGCACTGTTCCCCCAGAGAATCGAATTGAGAACCGTGGGGAACGAGGATTCAAGAGCGCAGATACCGCCGCCGTATGCCGCGGTATTCCCCACAAGGGTGTTGCCCGTAATCGCCGGGGACGACTCATTGCAGCGGATGCCGCCCCCGCAGTAGGCAGCCGTATTCTCGGTGATGAGGTTATCCTCAATGGACGCCGGGGACCCGCTGTGGCAATAGATGCCGCCCCCACACAAAGAGACGCTGTTCTCTGTGATCGTATTGCCGACGATGACCGCGTGCGAATTCGCCCGGCACATGATCCCGCCGCCGCCCTCTGCGGTGTTTCCGGTCATAATGTTGTTCAGGATTGTCGGAGAGGAGTCGTGGCACAGGACAGCGCCACCGGTATACGTCCAGCCGCTCATAATCGTGAACCCCTGGACCACAGAGGTCGAAACTTCGTTGCTGTGGAAATAGAAACCACGGTGGGGATCCTGGTCGGTTCCCTCGCAGTCTATGATCGTCATCTGAGGTCCGTGCTCGGACAGAAGGACGATCGCTCTTCCACCGAAATCGATATCCCGGTTCCCGTTGCCGGTGTAGGTTCCGTCTGCAACCAGCACCGTGTCCCCTCCGACCGCGGCGTCGATGCCTGCCTGGATGGTTGGATATTCGCTCGGCACTCGGAGGACCGTCGCCGACACGCCTGTCCACGCCCCAAGCACAATGGCTGTGCACACCAACGCCGCCACGGTCTCCATTCTCTCGGCCTTCTTCCTGCACCTCACTCAACCCTCGAGACTATCTCAGCAACACCATCCGCTTCGTCTCGCTGAAGTCACCGGCCTCGAGACGATAGAAGTAGATCCCGCTAGCCACCTCGCGCCCGCGCGCGTCTAGCCCATCCCATAGGAGCTCATGTACGCCAGCATGCATCTTCCCGGATGTCAACTCGCGGACGACAGCTCCTCGTGCGTCATAGAGCGTCACCTTGACCGGCTGCGCGCTCGGCAGCGCGAATCGAATTGCTGTCGTCGCCCGGAACGGATTCGGACGGTTCTGCATAAGTGCAAAGGCGCCGGGATGCGGTTCCTCACGAGGCTCCTCAGTGACCTGCACAAGTCCCTCGGCGTCCGTCTTGATCAGATAGACGTCGTCTCCACCCGCGCCAAACGATGCGGTGTATCCGGCAACGACATACCCCCCATCGCTCGTTACATCAATGGAGCGGGCATAGTCATCATCCGCGCCGCCGTACGTCCGCGTCCAGACCGTGTCTCCCGAAGCGTCCGTCTTGATCAGATAGACGTCGTACCCGCCCGCACCAAACGAAGCGGTGTATCCGGCAATGACATACCCCCCATCGCCCGTCTCTTCAACCGAATAGCCATATTCATCATCTGAGCCGCCATAGGTCCGTGTCCAAGCGGTATCACCAGTTGCGTCGGTCTTGATCACATAGATGTCGTACCCGCCCGAGCCAAACGATTCGCTGAATCCTGCCATCACATACCCACCGTCGCTCGTCTGTCTGACCCAACGGTCCTCCTCATGATCTTGGCCGCCATAGGTGCGCGTCCAGACCGTGTCTCCTGAGGCGTCAACTTTGAGCAGGTAGACGTCCAACCCGCCCGCACCGAACGAGGCAGCCCATGCTCCGACGATGTATCCACCGTCGCTCGTCTGGTCAACCGAACGACCATACTCCTCATCCCCGCCGCCATAGGTGCGCGTCCAGACCGTCTCCCCCGACGCGCCAGTCTTCACCAGATACACATCCTTGGGTGCGCCACCGTATGGTTGGAACTCACCCACAATGATATACCCACCATCGCTCGTCTGGTCAACCGAACGGCCATGATCATAATCCGGACCACCGTAGGTGCGCGTCCAGATCGTGTCTCCAGAACTGTCGGTCTTGATCAGATAGACATCGTCCCCGCCAGCACCAAACGAACCGGTGTATCCTCCGATGATATATCCATCATCATCCGTCTCCTCAGCCGAATAGCCCCAATCCCAATTTGAACCGCCATAGGTGCGCGTCCAGACCGTGTCTCCTGAAATGTCCGTCTTGATCAGATAGGCGTCGCTCTGGCCACCAGCGTACGGTTCGGCCCCTCCCGCGATGATATACCCTCCATCGCTCGTCTCCTCTACCGAATACCCCCACTCCCCAAATGCGCTGCCATAGGTGCGTTCGAAGGTGATCTGGGCGTCCGCGGTCAGCGGAACAAGCAAAGCCACCACAACCAGCAATGTTCTCATGGCTCCCTCCCCCTATGCTCTGTACCTCCTCGTCGCACACATGTACCGCACCAGGACCGTGTACTCCCTGTTGCCGTGCTCGCGGACCTTCCAGGTGCAGATAACCAAGGAGTAGTGTGCAACACTTCCCCAAGAATCAGCCGAAGCCTGTGCACAACTGGCTCGCCTGCAGCCAGCCCTTCCCGCAGACCGGACCGCCCCCCCCCGAGAACTGACCTCGTCTCAAGTCTTGCGCAATTGCCGCCGGGCTACTCAAACCGGTAGACGAGCCGGGCGGTGAGCAGGGTGCCTCCGCGCACCTTCGAGTCACTCCTGTCGATCCCGGCGTCGCCTCCCCCACTGGCTCCGTCGTCGTCGCCCGTCTTGTCGGTATCGGCCCGACCAGCGCCCCGTACCGGTATGAACTGGGCCACCGCGCCGTCGAGGCGGAGTGGTCCGACGTCAACTGCGGCCCCGACACAGGGGACGAAGATCGAGGTGTTCTCGAGCTCGAGGGTCATCTCTATTTCGTCCCTCCTCCCCAATCCGAGAAACGCGGGCTCCCATGAGTCGAGCGATAGCTCGCCATCCACCGACAGAAACCGCAGTCCCCCCCGAAGCACAGCAAAATCCGCGATATCCCGTTCACCGCCGAAATGGAGGCTCGTCAGACTGAGACTGCCCTCGCTCTCGATCCTCTGCCGCACACCGAGCAGGTCGATGAATCCCGTTGTGAAGGGCCATGCCTCGAGTGACCCATTCACGTGACCCTCGTATCTTGTGTGGGAAACGTCGGCGTAGCAGCGACTCCGCCTGAACGGGCGGAACCTGACTCCTGCTGCCCACTCGAGCGACTCCAGGTCGACCTGCCCCTGGCAGAAGCGTGTGCCATGCTCCGAGACACCGCCCTGTACTCTGCTATCACTGTCGCCGAAATGGAACGAGAACTCAGCGTCCTCGCCAAGTTCCCGGCTGATCGACAGGCGCCTGGCACGCGTCGTCGCGATCCCATCGACGAAGTAGGTGCGGCTCTGCTCTGCCGGCGCGTGGCGAAACATGTCCCGCCCTGCATGTTCTTCGAGCTCGATGGCGAGGTTTGGACTCGGAGCCAGCATGAGCTTGACACCGTAGTTCGCCCCATATCCACGCACGGGCAGGCCCACTCGTTCCTTGCCGTACTCAACTCGCAGCGAGTGGGCTGAGCGTCGGCCGCTGGCGGAGATGGCGACAGAGACCGCACGATCCCCGGCAAGCGCCAGCGCCACACGATAACTCGGCCGATACCCGCTGCTCTCGTCTAGCCACAGGCCCGCCGCGACATCGATGAGTGACGTGGGGCGAAGACCATACGACACGCTCAGTGCCTGATATCTCGCCCGGTAGCGTTCCACATTGGCCGCGTCTCCCGGGCCCGCGAGCGCGAACTCGAGCACGTCATCGCGCCGGGATACGGCGAGCCCGATTCCTCCCGGGAAGGAGCCGAGGGCGACGGGCACCCTGACTGTGAAGCCGCCACTCTCATGCCCCATCTGAAGAAAGGGATCGGATCGCCGTGCCACATCCTCGACCCTGCCCGTGAGCACAACCTCGCCGCCCTGCACGCGGGGTACTGCGAGCAGATAGTTCAACTCCCGGGATGGCTCGGCACGGGTGACGAACGGCCAGCCGCCGATCCCGATCTCCTCGACCCCGCCGGGCACGAGGGTGTCCAGAATGAGCTGAGCCCTAGCGCTGTTCAGTCCGGGCGGACCTGCCAGTACGGCGACAGCGAGAAAGAGAAGCCACGCCCTCCTGGCACAAGCGATCATCGGTCCTGCGCTCCGGGTAGGTCTCTGCCCACTCCCCCGAGCAGACATCCTTCCTGCGCTCCAGGTGGATCCCCGCCCACTGCCCGGCGTCGGTCTCCGCCCGCTGCCCGGACCGAACATCCCTCCTGCGCTCCGGACGGATCTCTGCCCGCTACTCTGAGGAGATATCGGTCTTGCGCTCCACCTGGATTTCCATCCGCTGCCCAAAGAGCATATCCGCCCTGCGCTCCGGGCGGACCTCTGCCTGCAGCCCGGGGTTAATCTCTGCCCTCTGCCGGTGGTGAATCTCTGCCCTCTACGGGCGGTGAACCTCCGTCCTCTACCGAGAGCGGATCCCCGTCCTGTGTGCGGAACAATTCCCAGCGGAAGCATGTTCGCAACAGCCACCCGTCTCGATGGCATCGTTCCCGCTCCTCCGGTCCTCTGCGCAGCACCGAGTGAAAATGCGTATCGCCTTCGCAGATCCTTCTCACAGACCGAATATCTCACGGAGCCTCTCGTTCGTCATGCCCGGCAGAATCCCGTTGAAGGTGGGATCGGAGAATGTGATCGGCTCGTCGAGTATCGGCATTCCCTCCTCGAAGTGATAGTCGGGCAACTTCTCTTTCCAATCCTGGATCGGATTGAGGAACAGCTGGCCGAGATAGACGCTGACTGTGGGCTCGCCCGGCTGTTCCCACGGGATCTCGACGTCGATTGGGCTGTTCAGGGTCGCCTCGAGATCGTCGAGTAGTTCCCGGGCCAGCTCCAAGTTCGGATCGTTGGGATCGCTTACTGTCGTCAAATCATCAGATTGGTCGTCCGTCTCGGCAAGGATCGCATCGAGCCCATCCTCTGCGTGGACGACCGCTGACAGGAGATCATCCCGTGCAGCAGTCAGGTAGCTCCAGCCCTCCGGGTAGAGCGTCAGGAAGCTCGACCCGGTGCCGAGCAGCGTCTCCCACGATGGATTCTCGTAGTCATCTACATCGAAGTCATAGGAGATGAGAAAGTAGATCGCCGCTCTCGCTGCCTCGAGCCCGGCATGGGCGAGGTAGATGTCGCCGAGATCGACCTCTATGTTCTCCGGTTCGCCTGTCATCCCCGGCGTGAGGATGAACTGGAACGACGGATTGGCCTCGAGGACCTGGAACCGCGCCATGACATAGGCGAATACCGGCAGGACGTTATCCCTCAGCAACTCCTGCATCTCGCTCATGGGCGGAGGCTGTTGTATCGCGCCACTCGTCATTCGTAGCACTCCACCGAAGAAGACGAGTGTCGAGGGAGACAGGGTGGCATCACCAAGCAGGCCGGGTGACGGTGGGGGGACGGGCTCGAACTCGAAGAATTCGATCCAGGCCTGGATCGCTTCCGCTAACTCGGGGTCCTCGTACATCACCAACGCCTCGGTCACTCCGGCACCGAACTGAGCATCGAGATTCTGTGGATCGAGGCTTATAGCCTGTTTGTACAGCGCATTCGCCCCTGCATAGTCGTCCTGCTCCACAAGTCCATTCGCCTGGGCGACCAGCTCCTCCGCGGTTAGGCCGTCGCCATCCCCGCCGGTAGGCTCCTCACTTGCACACCCGGCAAGGCACAGCGCCGCCACCAGTGCCAGCAAGACTGCTACACTACTCCAGTCTCTCCTCATGGTTCGTCCTCCTCCTGCCAGAAGGTTCTCACCGGCCCAGGGATCCCGCCGTGCACGCGTAACCGGCGCCTGCACGCGGCCCTGCGAGGCTCGCCTAGTGCACCGCCCTCACGTCCACGCAGCTCATCCCTCGCCCCACACACGCTATAGAGCAGACGCCAGAGGAAAACCTCAGACGTCTGTCATCTCCGCTATTGTCTTTCCATAATCGCCTCGCCCTCACATCAGCCAACAAGTCCCATCGAACCTCGTGACCGCTGGACCAGACGCAACAACACTATCGCAACAACACCATCCTCCTCGTCTCTCTGAACTCGCCGGCCTCGAGGTGGCAGAAGTACACGCCGCTCGCCACCGCATGCCCCCGACCGTCGCGTCCATCCCACACTACCTGGTGCACACCGGCCGCAACTGTCTCGTCGACAAGCTCGCGCACCAGCGCACCACGGATGTCATAGATCGCCAGCGCGACCCGGCACTTCGCCTTCAGGGAATAATGGACAGTTGTCTGGGCTCCAAACGGATTGGGACGGTTCTGCGCGAGGTACTGCGCGAGCGGACGCGATTCGTCTTCGTCATCGCCCACCCCGACCACATCCGTGACCGTTATGTCCGTCTGCTCACTATCTGCCAGGGCCGGGCTCCCGTAGTCCGTGCCGATGAACGTCACGGTATACAGCCCGGCTTGCTGGTAGGTGGGCGTCCACTCGAAAACGCCGCTCACCGAATCGAGCGTCGCCCCCGTCGGCAGATCAGGTGAGGCAAACCAAACACTGTCGAGGTCTGGATCGCTGGCCTCCAGAGTGAAGGTCAGATACTGATTCTCTGCCACGGTTGTATCGGGTTGATCGAGCAGATCAGGCGGGCGATTCACATTACCTACAGTGATGTCGGTCTGCTCGGTGTCCGCAAGGGCCGGCTCGCCGACGTCTGTCGCGATGAACGTCACCGTATGGAGACCGGCCTGCTGGTAGGTGGGCGTCCATTCGAAGATACCGCTCACAGAGTCGAGCATCGCCCCTGTGGGCAGATCGGGAGAGGCAAACCAGATACTGTCACCATCTGGATCGGTCGCCTCCAGTGTGAACGTCAGGTAGAGGTTTTCGGCTATTGTCGTGTCGGGCTGATCCACAAGATCCGGTGCATGATTCACACCCACGAGCCCATCCGCGTCGGTCTTGATCAGATATACATCGTACGCGCCTGCGCCGGACGATGTGGTGAATCCAGTGATGATATATCCCCCGTCGGCCGTCTGCTTTACTGAACGTCCTCTCTCATAGTCTGGGCCGCCGTACGTGCGCGTCCACAGCGTATCACCCGATCCGTTAGTCTTGATCAGATACACGTCGTCGTAGCCGGCGCCGAAGGAATCGGTGTATCCAGCGATGATGTATCCGCCACCGGCCGTCCAGTCAACTGAACGACCAAAATCATCGGACGAGCCGCCGAACGTTCTCGTCCTGATCGTATCTCCCGCTCCGTCAGTCTTGATCAGATATACATCCGAGTTGCCTGCACCGAACGAATAGGTGTATCCGGCGATGATGTATCCACCGTCGGCCGTCTGCTGTACCGAATGGCCAAAGTCCCACTCTGAGCCGCCGAACGTCCTCGTCCACGCCGTATCGCCGGCCGCGTCAGTCTTGATAAGGTAGACATCTGCAAGGCCTGCCCCAAACGACCAGGTGTGTCCAGCGATGATGTATCCACCGTCGGCCGTCTGCTCAACCGAACGCCCAAAGTCATCTGATGGACCGCCGAAGGTCCGCGTCCAGGCCGTATCACCAACTGAGTCAGTCTTGATCAGATATACATCGATCCCGCCGACGCCGTATGAAGCTGTGTATCCGGCGATGATGTATCCGCCGTCGGCCGTCTGCTGCACGGAATAACCATAATCATCGGACGGACCGCCGTAGGTGCGTGTCCCGACCGTATCGCCCGCTCCGTCAGTCTTAATCAGATACACATCCGGTCCGCCTGCACCAAAGGAACCGGTGTATCCAGTGACGACGTATCCACCGTCGCTCGTCTGCGCCACTGAATACCCATCGTCGTAGCCCGGCCCGCCGAACATGCGCGTCCACAGCGTGTCGCCCACCTCGTCCGTCCTGATCAGATAGACATCTGTAAGGCTTGCGCCGAACGAGTAGGTGTATCCGACGATGATGTATCCGCCATCGTTCGTCTGCGTTACCGAATACCCATCATCATCGAAAAAACCGCCGTAGGTGCGCTCGAACGATATCTGGGCACCAGCGGTCAGCGGTATCAGCAACGCCAGCAGAACCAGCAACGCTCTCATATTTCACTCCGCCTTGAGTTGTGGATTCTTCATCACGCGCGACTGCCGGACCAAGACGACACGCCCGGTTTCGGCGCGATCGCAGGACGATACAGCAAGTGAGGCGATCTGCCGCCATAGACGCCGAGTCATGCTCCCCTTCGAAGGGCTCCTCGCTCCTGCGCGATCACCAGAGTGCGCGATCCGGTCACGTCCCCGAGGATTTCTCAGCGCACCAATACCATCCGCTTGGTTTCACTCTGTTCGCCAGCCTCGAGATGATAGAAGTAGATACCACTCGCTACCTCACGCCCCCGCCCATCACGCCCATCCCACATAACCTGATGCGCACCTGCCGAGACCGTGCCCGAGATCAGGCGGCGCACCAGAGCGCCGCGGACGTCATAGATCGACAAGGTGACCCACCGCGCGTCCGGCAATGCATAGCGTATCGTCGTCATCGCCCGAAACGGATTGGGGCTGTTCTGACCCAGGTAGCGGAGACCGGGACGAGGTTCCTCACCGTAGCCCCCGCTGACGTGGACCAGCCCGTCGGCGTCTGTCTTGATCAGATAGACATCGTGCCCTCCCGCACCGAACGACTCACTCCATCCGGCGATCACATACCCGCCGTCCCCCGCCTGCGTCACCAAGTACCCCCAATCCCAGTCGGCGCCGCCGTAGGTGCGCGTCCAGACCGTGTCGCCGGCCGCGTCTGTCTTGATCAGATAGACATCGGCCCCGCCCTCACCAAACGACGTGGTATACCCTGCGATAACATACCCACCATCGGCAGTCTGCGCCACCGAGTACCCGTAGTCACTATCAATGCCGCCATAGGTATGAGTCCACGATGTATCACCCGTCGCATTCGTCTTGATCACGTAGACGTCGTGATTCCCGGCTCCGTACGAGTCGGTCCCTCCCGCGATGATGTACCCGCCATCGACAGTCTGCGCCACCGAGTACCCGCTCTCCCAATCCAGCCCGCCATAGGTCCGCGTCCATATCGTATCGCCAGCCGGATCGGTCTTGATCAGATAGATATCCCTGGCCCCCGCACCAAATGACAAGCTCCATCCCGCGAGGATATACCCGCGGTCACCCGTCGGATAGACAGAGTAACCGCAATCCCATTCTGTGCCGCCATAGGCATGAGTCCAGATCGTATCGCCCGCCCCGTCCGTCTTGACGAGATAGACGTCATCCGAGCCTGCGCCGAACGAGTGGCTCTCTCCCGCGACGATGTACCCGGCGTCACCTGTCTGCTCCACCGAATGGCCGCTATCCCACGCCGGGCCGCCGTAGGTGCGCGTCCACACCGTATCGCCTGACGCGTCTGTCTTGATCAGATAGAGATCGCCACCCTCCCCGAACGAGTCTGTCCCTCCCGCGATAATGTACCCGCCGTCACTGGTCTGCGCAACCGAAGAGCCTCTGTCATCACCCGCCCCGCCGTAGCTGCGGGTCCAGACAGTGTCACCCGCTGCGTCTATCTTGATCAGATAAACATCATCGTCCCCCCCGACGCTGAACGATGCGGTTCTGCCTGCGATGATGTACCCCCCGTCAATAGTCTCCTCGATCCAGAAGCCCTCGTCCCACTCCGGGCCGCCGTAGGTGCGCTCAAACGTGAACTGAGCCCCTGCAGAGAGGGGAGCTAGCAGAACGACCAGAACTATCCAGAAGATACACGTGCCGTCTGCCCTAGCCATCGCACACCCTCCTCCTAGCCGGAGCTCTTACGTTAACCGGCGAGCCTGCCACCCGCCCGACTACCTATCGGATGGCGGCCGCTGGATGATATGGTCAGTTGACCGTACTCTCGCCTGACCTCCTGTGCTGTTCCTCCTCGTCAC
>Ga0111224_1041_pt1 | contig 15734 bp, 11 predicted proteins | sample DeeMarSWOR152_54_FD_80388 | JGI IMG/M metagenome (GOLD analysis project Ga0111224, IMG submission 80388) | candidate division TA06 bacterium DG_24
AGGCGAAGCGGTGTCTCAACTGCGCCGGGTGCTCTGAGTGCAAGGCCTGTGTTGCGGCGTGCGAGCCCGATGCAATCCGGCATGGGATGGAAGATGCGTTCGTCGACCTCGATGTGGGCGCGATCGTCGTAGCCACGGGGTATGATCTGTACGAGTGGGAAGGACTCGCAGCCTACGGGTACGGCACATCTCCCGACATCGTCACGGCCCTTGAGTTCGAACGCATTCTGGCGGCATCCGGCCCCACGGGAGGCGAGGTGAGACGGCCATCCGACGGGAGGATCCCCAAAGAGGTCGTCTTCGTTAACTGCGTCGGGTCGCGTGATCCTGAGTCTGGAGTGGCCTACTGCTCTCGTGTCTGCTGCATGTACACAGCCAAGGAGGCGATGCTGTACAAACACCGCGTGCACGACGGCCAGGCATACGTCTTCTATATCGATATCCGCTCCAACGGAAAGGGATACGAGGAGTTCGTCCAGCGGGGGATGGAGGAGGAGGGGATTCTCTTCCTGCGCGGGAAGGTGTCGAAGATCTTCCAGGAGGACGGCAAGATCATGGTGTGGGGTGTCGACACGCTCACCGGCAGGAACGTGGAAGTGGCGGCAGACATGGCGGTCCTCGCCACCGCGATGGTGCCCAACAAGGGCGTCAAGGAGCTGGCGAAGCTTCTCCGCATCGGTACCGATGAATATGGGTTCCTGAAGGAGGCTCACCTGAAGCTGCGGCCTGTCGAGACCCTCACTGCGGGTATCTTCATCGCCGGGGCAGCTCAGTCCCCGAAGGATATCACCGATACTGTCTCCCAGGCATCGGGGGCGGCCATGAAGGTGGTTGATCTGCTCTCCGGCGATGAGCTCGACCACGAGCCGACCGTCGCCTCTGTCGATCCAGAGGTCTGTCGCGCGTGCGGGTACTGCGAGGCGGCGTGTGCATATGGTGCTGTCGAGGTCGACCTCGTCGAGAAGGTGGCGAAGGTGAACGAGATGCTCTGCGAGGGATGTGGCGGGTGCAGCGTAGCCTGCCCTTCAGGAGCCATCAGTCACACGAATTTCAGCAGCCGGCAGTACATGGAGATGATCGAGGTGGCGACCGAAGACTATTGAGGATTCCGGCCCGAGGATGTCAGGGTCGCCCACATGCGGCGCGGCCCTGCGTCGATCGAGTTCGCACAGACTGGCACGGCGTCCAGCACCGCATCCGGGGCGTGAGCCGATAGAGCGATAGGGGTGAGATGCCGAGGAGGAGACTGTGGCGCGAGCGGCAACATCGGAGCGAGAGACAGCGGCCTCCGGGGGAGAGCGGAAGGGAGCAGCCCTGGTGGTAGGAGGCGGCGTCGGCGGCATCCGGGCTGCGCTCGACCTCGCGGAGATAGGGTACAAGGTCTATCTCGTCGAGAAGAGACCGTACCTTGGTGGGGCGCTGGTCCAGCTCGACAAATGGTTCCCCACGAATGACTGCGGGTTCTGCCGGCTCCTGCCGAGCGTGGCGCGGGACGGCGCGGGGGAGTTCTGCCTGCGGCGGGAGCTCGTTCATCCGGGCGTCGTCGTCCTCACCTCATCCGGGCTCGTAGGCCTTGAAGGCGAGGCCGGGGCATTCGTCGCCAGGGTGGCGCGGGCGCCCAGGTATGTCGACCAGGCCACGTGCATCGGCTGTGCCCTGTGCGTAGACGTCTGCCCGGTGGAGACAGACGATCCATTCGACAAAGGTTTGACGCGCCACAAGGCCATCCATCTCAGCCACCCCAATGCCACGGCGAACCGGTATGTCATCGATCCCGAGACGTGCACGATGTGCGGCGAGTGTGTCAAGGTCTGCCCCACTGAGGCGATCGATCTGGAGGCCGCCGAGGAGCTCCTCGAACTCGCGGTTGGCTCAGTCATTCTCGATCCGGGATTCCAGGAATTCGACCCCGGTCCGCTCACCCACTACGCGTACCGACGTCTGGCCAATGTAGTGACGAGTCTCGATCTCGAGCGACTGATAAGCCCCACAGGGCGCGAGCTGAGGAGCGATGCCCGGGAGCCGGCTGAGGCCCCGCTCGTTCGGCCCTCGGACGGTGCACCTGCGCGTCGCGTAGCGTTCCTCCAGTGCGTCGGCTCACGCGACAACGAACGGCCGTACTGCTCATCTGCGTGCTGCATGTATGCCCTGAAGGAGGCGATGCTCCTCACAGAGATCGATCCCCAGATCGTCCCCCACATCTTCTTCATGGACATGAGGGCGTACGGAAAGGGCTACCACCGGTACTACGAGCGCGCGATGAGCGAGGGACGCATTCGCTTCACCAGATGTCGGGTGCCCGCCGTCTCGGAGGAGCGTGAGTCAGGGGATCTGGTCATCACCTACGAGACCGAGGAGGGGGAGCTCCAGCACGAGGCATTCGATCTTGTCGTCCTCTCCGCCGGGCAGGTGCAGCCCCAGTCTACCAGGGATTTAGGGCAGGCACTCGGGGTCGGGCTCAACGAGTTCGGATTCAGTGCTCCTGTAGGATTCTCGAGCACGACGACTAACCGTGAGGGGATCTTTGTCTGCGGCTCGTTCACCGCTCCGTCCGACATCCCCCAGGCCGTAGTCCAGGCGAGCGCGGCGGCCGCCGGTGCCGCGGCGATCCTCGGGCGCGCGCAGGTGGAACCGGAGGCGGTCCCGGCGCCCGCGGAGGAGACAGAGGCACTTACCGGGACCGAAGAGCCGTCTACGCGGGAGGAGGAGCCGCGGGAGAGAGGGGGAATCGCCGCGTTTCTCTGCCGGTGCGGCGGCCAACTCGACAGCTCCCTCGACTTCGGCGCGCTGCGAGAACTCCTCGAAGGGCTGCTCGGGGTATCGAGTGTCACCGAGGTTCCCTATCTCTGTCTTGCGTCAGGGCTCGAGGAACTTGAGAAGGCGATCGCCGAGAGCGGGGCGGAACGGCTGATCGTCGGGGCATGCACCCCCAACCCGTACCAGTTGCTCGTCGGAGAACGGGCGAGGAAGGCGGGAGTCGATACCGGTCTGGTGGAATGGGTCAACTACCGTGAAGGTGATGGATGGGTGCACGCCGATCTCGAGGCGGCGACAGAGAAGGCGAAGGACTTGCTCGCCATGGGATACGAGAGACTGCGGCTCGAGGAGATCATGCCGCCGAAGCCGGGTCAGGTGAGCGACCGCGTGCTGGTCGTGGGCGGAGGTATGGCCGGAATGGCAGCATCGCTCGCCCTCGCCGACCAGGGGATCGGGGTAGATCTGATCGAGCGGTCGAACGAGCTGGGAGGGAACGCACGTGAGATCTTCGCCGTGCTCGGCGACGCCGACCCACGCGCGGCAGTAGCCCAGACGATTGAGGCGGTCCAGGCTTCGTCTCGTGTCAACATCTCGCTCGGCACCGAAGTGACTGATGTCTCCGGCCAACTGGGCCGGTTCAGGGCGGAGCTCCGTCGGCCCGAGGGAGGGACGGAGAACCTCCCGCCAGCAGAAACCGAGTACGGAGCTGTCATCATAGCGACCGGAGCGGTCGAACATGAACCGACCGAATACCTCTTCGGCACAACCGATCGCGTTATCGGACAGCGGACCCTTGCCAGGCGCTTCGCTGAGAGCGAGGATCCGCTCGATGCCAAAGCCGTGGTGATGATACAGTGTGTCGAGTCACGTGAAGGAGCGCGGCCCTACTGTAGCAGGATCTGCTGTTCCCATGCCGTCAGGCATGCGATGGAGATCCGGCGGCGGGACCCTGAAGCGGACGTCTACATCTTGTACCGGGATATGATGCTCTACGGTCTGAAGGAGCAGTACTACGGTGAGGCGAGGGAGCAGGGCATCGTCTTTCTGCGTTATGACGTCGAAGACAAGCCATCTGTCGAGCTGGAGGACGGCAGCCTCGAGGTCAAGGTCATGGATCGTCTGCTCGGAGGCCGCATCGTACTGCACCCCGACCTGCTGGTACTGAGCACCGGTATCGATCCGGAGCCGCCGCCTGCCGCGCCGTTAGAGACTACAGAGGATGGGTTTATCGCCGAGGCGAACGTGAAGTTCCGTCCGCTGGAGATGGTGACCGAGGGTATTCTCTCCTGCGGGCTCGCCCATTCGCCCGGCTCTCTCGAAGAGACATTGTGCTCCGGGAGGGCAGCTGCTTCCCGCGCCGCCGCCATCATCCGGAGATTGAAGGAGGCTCCTCCCCGGCTTGTGTCCGAGGTGCATCGGCGCTGGTGCTCGGGCTGTGAGCTCTGTGTGGAGGGCTGTCCTTTCGGCGCCCGCACCATCGACACTGACGAGAAGATTGCTATCGTCTCAGAGTCGATCTGCCAGGGGTGCGGAGTCTGCGCGACGATCTGTCCCAACGGCGCGGCGAAGCTGCGAGGCTATCGCGAGCGTCAGCTCTTTGCGATGCTCGATGCTGCACTGTAGGGTGTGAGCCGGGTCATGAGGAAGTGCTCTAGCATTGCACGTATGAGGCGGAGGATTGTTGATGAGCGAGAACGGGTTTGAGCCGAAGATCGTTGGGTTCTTGTGCAACTGGTGTGCATCGAACGCCGCCGATCTCGCCGGAACGACGAGGATACAATATCCCCCGAATATCCGGGGCATCCGGGTCATGTGCAGCGGATCTGTCGATCCGGCATACATCCTGAAGGCGCTGCTCGAGGGGGCAGATGGCGTTCTAGTGGCGGGATGTCACCCCGGAGATTGTCACTATGTCTCCGGGAACTACAAGGCGAGGAGACGGGTGACTGCGCTCCGCACGATCCTCCGCACGCTGGGCCTTGAGGAGGACCGGGTATGGATGAAATGGATCAGCGCAAGTGAGGGCAAGAAATTCGCCGAGACAGTCGATGAGATGGTCCGCAGCGTAGAGGCTCTTGGCCCGAGCCCGATGGCCAAGTGCTGGTCTCTGTAGAGGGAGTGACGATGGCTAAACTAGCGAGGCTTCAGATAGATGACGGCGATGTCGCAGGTGCGATACGGGGATTTCTCGCCGGACTCCTCGAAGGTCCCTCGGTCGGGGCGGTCATGGCTCCGAGGGCGGTCCCCTCTGCAGATAACGTGGTGCAGACACTCATCACCGAGCCCGAGGAGCTCTCGGGGATCGATGTCCTCGCCCCGGTCATGCCTATCAATGCTGCGAGGGCCGTCTCCCGACTCACCCGGATCGCGCCCATGGATAGGCCGGTAGCCGTTGTGATGAGGCCGTGTGAGATCAGGGCGCTGGTGGAGCTCACGAAGCTGAAGCAGGCAGATCTCGAGAATCTCATTATCATCGGATTCGACTGCTATGGGGCCCAGCACCTCCGGGCATATGCAGCAGCGAAGAGGGATGGCGGAGGCTCCACCGAGGAATTCTTGAACAGGGTCAGTTCGGATCTCCTCCATGAGAGTCTCCGGTCGGCATGCCGGGTATGCGAGCGTCCCGCTCCTGAGACAGGCGATCTGGTCATCGGGCTATTTGGCGCGGACCTGAACAAGGAGCTGTTACTCATCGCCACCACTGAGAAGGGTGAGGCACTCATCGACGGACTGGCGGCGCCCGAAGAGGGGAGCGACGAGCGCCGCCGCGAGGCCCTGGGCGAGATCATGGCGGCCAGAGAGAAGGCACGCGATGAGATGTTCGCCTCGATTGAGGGAGAGGCTACTGGACTCGAGGGTCTCCTCGCGATGCTGGCGCCGTGCATCAACTGTCACAACTGCATGACCGTCTGTCCCATCTGCTACTGCATGCATTGTTTCTTCGATTCGGACACGTTCGATCTGGAGGGCTGGAAATATCTGAGACGGGCTGCGCGAAAGGGGGCATACCGTATGCTTCCTGACACTGTGCTGTTTCACCTCGGGCGACTCAATCACATGGCGAGTTCATGCGTCGCCTGCGGCGCCTGTGAAGATGCGTGTCCCAATGACATTCCCCTCCTCGCGCTGTTCAAGACAGTGGGCCATCGGGTGCAGGAGGCATTTGAATACGTGGCAGGGAGAGACCTCGATGAGCCCCTCCCGCTCGCTACGTTCAGGGAGGATGAGCTGGAGCCCCGCTAGGGATTGGCCCCGGCGCTGGCCAGGACGTGGCTCGATATAGTATCCGATGTGTTCGACAGAGAGTGATGCAGGCCGAGACTCCCGTTCGATTGCGGGGGCGCCATTTCGGGTGTAGACACGGAGGAAGAGGCAACGATGGAAGACGAGAACGTGACCATCTACATCATGGGCAAGCGGTATGAGGTGCCCACGAGCCTCACCATCATGAAGGCGATGGAGCACGCGGGTTATCGGCTGGTCAGGGGCTGTGGGTGCCGGGGCGGGTTCTGCGGTGCATGTGGAACGGTGTACCGCACGAAGGACGACTACAAGCTGAAGGTGGGGCTCGCCTGTCAGACTGTAGTAGAGGACGGGATGCACCTTACTCAGATACCGTTCTATCCGGCAAACAAGGCCGAGTACGACATTGAGGAGCTCGACGCAAACATCGCTGCGGTCTTGAAACAGTATCCCGAGGTGGCCAGGTGCGTCAGCTGCAACACGTGTACCAAGATATGTCCGCAGGATATTCAGGTGATGGACTATGTCCAGGCTGCCTTGCGTGGCGATATCGCCAAAGCTGCCGACATTTCGTTCGACTGTCTTATGTGTGGGCTCTGTGCGTCGCGCTGTCCCGCGGAGATCGTCCAATACTACGTCGGAGTCCTGTGCCGGCGGCTGTACGCGCGCGACATCGCTCCCCGCGCGCAGCATCTGGCCGATCGCGTGGCGGAGGTTGAGAGCGGGAAGTTCGACGAGGAGATAGCCGCACTCATGGGGGCGGGCGAGAAGGATCTCCGCAAGCGATACAACGAGCGAGACATCGAGCCCAAATAGGGGGAATGAGCGGTGTACACCGAAGCCATGCGGCAATCGATCAAGATACTTGAAGGCACACGCGCATTCAGGAAGACGCAGGAACTGGGTCTCATGAGTCCTGACGAGAAGGCTCAGCTACTCAGGGACCATCACCCCGACTACAAGGGAGAGCAGCAGCGGGAGCTTCGCGTGGGGCCGAGCAGGGGCGATCGTGCTCCCCATGAGATCGCCGATCTCATCGAGGCAAGAAGTCTGGTAGATCCCGAGGACTTCGACCTCTCACGGATCGATCACGATGTCGATGTGCTCGTTGTCGGCGGCGGCGGCGCTGGCGGCGCGGCCGCGCTCCTTGCCCGGGAGAGCGGGGCGAGTGTGCTGCTGGCGACCAAGCTCCGGTTCGGCGATGCCAACACGATGATGGCCCAGGGTGGGATACAGGCTGCCGACAAGAGTCACGATTCGCCGTCGATCCATTACCTCGATGTCATCGGTGGAGGCGGGTTCCACAACGATCCCGCCCTCGTTCGCGCGCTGGTGATAGACGCGCCCAAGGTCATCGGTTGGCTCGAGGAGATGGGCGTCATGTTCGACAAGGAGCCGGACGGGACGATGGTGACGATCCACGGAGGGGGAACGTCGCGCAAGCGCATGCATTCTGCGCGCGATTACTCCGGCGGCGACATCATGAAGGTGATCCGGGACGAGGTGCTCAACCGGGATATCGAGGTGATCGAGTTCTCACCGGTCGTAGAACTGCTCACCGACGGCAAGGGGCGATGCACCGGCGCGATCCTCTACAACATGGAGACGCAGGAGTATTCGATCGTCCGGGCCAAGGCGACGGTCATTGCGACGGGGGGAGCGGGGCGGCTTCACGTGCAGGGATTCCCCACCACCAATCACTATGGCGCGACTGCCGATGGCCTGGTGCTCGCATATCGGGCAGGGTGTGAGCTTGCCTTCATGGACACCATCCAGTATCATCCCACCGGGGCGGCCTACCCGGAGCAGATCGTGGGACAGCTCGTCACCGAGAAGGTGCGGGGTCTTGGGGCGCAGCTTGTGAATGGCGAGGGGAATCGGTTCGTGTATGAACTCGAGACGAGGGATGCCGAATCCGCTGCGATCATCAGGGAGTGCACGGAGCGAAACCTCGGGGTCGTCACGCCGAGCGGCATGCGAGGTGTGTGGCTCGACTCCCCTCTCATCGAGGAGATTCACGGGAGCGGGACCATTCAGCGGCTGCTCCCGGCGATGTACCGACAGTATGAACGGTTCGAAATCGACATGACCGCGGATCCGATCCTGGTCTACCCGACCCAGCACTACCAGAATGGCGGAATTGTGATCGACGATCAGGGCGCCTCTCAGATCGAGGGGCTGTACGTGGCGGGCGAGGTGGCGGGCGGGGTCCACGGGCGGAACCGGCTGATGGGCAACTCCCTGCTCGACATCGTCGTCTTCGGGCGGCGTGCAGGAGCAGCAGCAGCGCTCAGGGCAAAGGAGACGGTTCCAGGGGAACTCGGGCTCGACCACGTGCGCCGCTACCACGAGGAGCTCGAGAAGAACGGGGTCGAGACCACCCGTCGCGCGCCGATGCTGCTCCCGGACTACCGGCCGGACGAGCTCAAGAGCCATCTCATCACGATCGGATCCTGAGAGACTCCCCGCCCTACATCGTAGTAATCCTCAAACATACTCGATATCCGTTTCGCAGGGCCAGCGCCATCGCCGCGTCATCGAGGGGTGTGGCGCAGCCCTGCGACCGTCTGCGGAGGGAACGCCATGGGGAGGAGGTCTCGCTCATGAGGAGTTCATGTTGGCTGGCAGTCGTGCCCGGCATCCTCGCGCTCATCGTCATCGTTTTCATTGTCGCCCTGTTCCTGGTGAAGGTGCTCTGGGCTTGGACGATCCCGGATCTCTTCCCCGGAGCGGTCGAGCAGGGCCTCGTCGCGGAGTCGATATCCTGGTTCACCGCACTGAAGGTCGCCATCTTCGTCGCGGTGCTGGCGGGCCTGGCCGGTGCCAGATCTGGCGGGCGACACAGGGAGTGACAGCCTGCGGTCAATACAGGAACGCAGCGGCAGTTCGAGTTGACGCCGCATGGTGATCACACTATGTAAGGGTCCCGCGGCATCGAATCGGGTCCTGCATGTCGTCCGGCGGGATAGGCGATTGGGGGACGCGTCACAGCAGTGAGACGGGGTGGAGCTGCCCTCCGGCGGTGGTGCGTGGCGGCGGTGGGCGTAGCTTGTTCCGGCGCAAAGGAGGTCGATATGCCGAGAGTGGTTCACTTTGAGATCAACGCGGACGATCCCGCCAGAGCTGCCGCGTTCTATGAGAAGGTGTTCGGCTGGCAGATCAAGAAGTGGGAGGGTCCGGCAGACTACTGGCTGGTGACGACGGGGGAGCAGGGCCAGCCGGGGATCGACGGCGGGATCATGAGGCGGATGGACCCGCATGCCGGCACGTACAATACGGTCGATGTCCCCTCTGTCGACGAATACACGGCAAAGATCAAGGAGATGGGCGGGGAGGTTATCATGGGGAAGCGTTCGGTGCCCGGAGTGGGGTGGATGGCCTACTGCACCGACACCGAGGGAAATGTCTTCGGGCTGATGGAGGAAGATCCCTCGGCGGAGTAGCGTAGCAGACATGGCGACGACTTTCGCTTGACATGTTCACGCCTCGTGTTCTACGATGGCCATCAGACGGGCCGCCGTTGTCGATTCTGCGATGGCCATCGGAATGGCTGCTGCCCGCGATCCGATGGGCCCGATGGAGTATGTCAGCAGGAAACAGGATACAAGATAGAAGCAGGAGAGAGGGACCTGACGGTCCATGCTCGGCAGCACGAGGTAGCATTTCTGGCATCAGGGAGGACGGACGGTCATGCGCTCGCAGGCAACACCGGCTTCATCTCGGCCGCAGTCAGGTGTGGGGCAGAAGGCGCGGAGGAAGCAGCAGGCATCCGACTACGATCGGATCGCTGATGCCTACGAGGCGAAGTACGGAAAGGAACTGACAACGGTTCAGATAGCTCGTCTCTCTAAGAAGGCAGATGGATCGCGCCGGTCCGCCGATGAGGTCATCGAGGCGATAGAGAAGGCTCCGAGAGAACTGGGAAAGAAGCCCTGGCAATGGATTATGCAGCGGCTGTACGGGTGGTCGCTCTGGCCTGATGAGGTGAGAGAACTCCGGGAGATGCTGAGAGAGCGGCGGACAGGGGAGCAGGGTACGGCGGCAGCTCGAGGGCGGAAGAGACGGAGCAGTAAGGGCGACGGTGGCTCTGCCTGAGCCGTAAGTGGCGATGCGCTGAGCCGGCCCCCGGAGACGAAGACAGACCTTCATGCCGGGACATAGAGCCTCCTGCCACGACGCAGAAGGTACTTTTTCATTGACGGTGACAAGGCTCCTCCATACAATAGAGTAGCACAGAGAGCATGAGCAGCAGCTGTGGGGCCCGAGAGGCCTCTCGAGCTGAATCGAACAGGGCTCCCGTTCGCCGGCGGCGGAACGGGGGCTTTTCTCTTTCCCGTCCGGGGCCGGGAAAGCGGCGAGTGGGGTGCATGGGAGGGTCCCATGATCGCGGTGTGGAGATCGTGGTGCGCATCCGATACCGACCGGGAGTGAGTATGGGGGCCTGTGGATACGGGATGAGAGATGGGGCAGCCGGCTCTTTTGACTCTGGCGGCATACGGCGGCGGGATCGTTATCGGGCAGTTCCTCAGCGTACCACCTCTCTTTCTCCTCTGGGCGGTGTCGTGCGGTCTCGCTCTCTGGGTGGGTCTCGTGCTGATCGAGCGGGGTAGAGAAATCCGCACCCCGATTCTTCTCGCCGCCCTCGTGCTCGCCGGTCTCGTTCGATACGAACTCGCGACGGACTACTTCTCTTCCGCACATCTATCCCGGTTTGCCGGGCTTCCCTTTCAGGTGAGGCTTGCCGGCACAGTCATCCGCGATCCGGTGAGGGAGCCGTGGAGGACGACCGTCCTCGTCAGGGCTTTCCGGCTCGGGGTGGGGTCGGCATGTGTGCATGTCGATGGCCTGGTTCAGGTGGTCGGGGCGCACCATCTCCTCGGCGTCTCGTACGGCGATCTGGTCGAGATGAGGGGAGTGCTCGAGGTTCCATCCCCGGCGAGGAATCCCGGTGGTTTCGACCGCCGGCGATATCTTGCGCAGCGCGGCGTGTACGGGGTCATGCGAATCGCAGATCCTGATGGCATTGCGGTGATCTGCCGGGGAGGGGGGAATCCGGTTCTGCGCTGCATCGTCTGCCCGGTGCGACGCTATGTCTCCTGTACCCTCGACCGGTGGTTGCGCGGCGACCCCAGGGCCGTGATCGGAGCACTCCTTCTCGGCGACCGTGAAGGCCTGCCCGGTTACGTAGAGTCATGGTTCAGAACGTCAGGAATGATCCATGTGCTGGCGGTGAGCGGACTCCACGTCGGCATTCTGGCACTCATTGCTACGCTCTTCCTGCGCGGGGTGGGACTCCCCCGCACCGCTGCCTCGCTCCTCACCGCGGTCCTCCTGGTGGCATATGCTCCGTTGACAGGACTCCGTCCGTCGGTGATCCGGGCTGTCGCTCTGTTCGGGATGGGGAGCATTGCCCTCACTCTCGACCGGCGGTTCGATCGGATCAACCTTCTCGCCGCGATCGCCCTCGCCATCCTCGTCGCCGCTCCGCGCGCCCTGCACGATCTTGGATTCCAGCTCTCCTTCCTCGCCACGTTCTCTATCCTGTTCGTCTTTCCGCGACTCCTTGCCCTCCTCCCCGCTGCGGTACGCAGTGGGTCTTCACCTGCCGCCCGCATCTGCCAGGCCCTCGGTGTCTCGGTCGCGGCCCAGCTGGGTACCGCTCCTCTCGTCGCCTATCACTTCTTCCGTCTTCCTCTCCTCGCTCCCCTGGCAAATCTCGTCGTCATTCCCCTCGTCGGCCTGGCCATCGCCCTCTCCCTGGCTACCGTCACTTCTGGCCTCATCTCCTCTGTGCTCGGCCAGGTGTTCGCCGCGGCCGAATGGGCAGTCCTCACCCTGCTCCTCGCGGCGGTCAGGTTCGTCTCCCGGGTGGAGTGTGCGTCGCTTCGCCTCCCGGCCCCGCACGCCTTCTCGATTCTCATGTACTACCTTACCCTCGTGATCCTGTGTCGGGCAACGGACGGAAGGTGCGTACGCAGAGTGGCCCTTATCTGGCTCCTCATTCTGGCACAGGTGTGGGTCTGGCACGGCGTCTTCGCCCCGTGCCGCACCGACCTCCGGGCCATATTCCTCGATGTCGGGCAGGGAGACGCGATGGTAATTACCGGCCCGGGCGGGAGGGTGATGGTCGTGGACGGAGGACCTGCATTCCGGGATTGGAGCGCGGGAGAGGCGATCGTCGCCCCGTATCTGTGGAGCCAGGGGCATCGATCGATCGACGTCCTCGTGGCCACCCATCCCGATGCGGATCATCTGGGGGGTCTCGTCTATCTGGTTGAAGAGTTCGATGTCGAGGTCGTCCTCGATTCCGGGCTTCCCGGTAACTCTCCCACATATCGGCGGTTCGTCGAGAAGATCCGCCGCCGTGGTATTCCCTACTACCGGATCAGGGCAGGGGATCGGATCGAGGGGATCGGAGCTGCAGTACGTGTGCTCCATCCGCCGCGCGGGTGGGGGACCGATGGCGTCGCCCCGCCTGCAAATAGAAATGACTGGTCGGTTGTGCTGGCGATTGACTGGGGGGAGTGGACCATCCTCCTCACGGGCGACCTCGAGAGGACGGAGGGCATCCTGGATGTGGTGGAGAGAGATGGGCGTAGTATTCTGCTCAAGGTTCCCCACCACGGGGGAGAGGATGCAAACTCGGAGGAGTTCGCGTCCGGCATCGGTGCCGAGGTTGCGGTGATCAGTGTGGGGGCGAGAAACCGGTTCGGACTCCCTGATCCAAGAGTGGTGGAACGGTACAGGCGAACGGGAAGTGCTGTGTTGAGGACTGATCTCGTAGGGGCGATCAGAGCCGGGATCGATGGCCAGCATCTTGTCGTTGACGGTATGGTAGACGAAGGATCCTCCCCGTACCGCGACATCTCTCGGGCATGGTCGTGGGACACGAAGTGACGGTTTGCTGCCGTCAGGATGGACTGCGAGCATCTCGTCGCCTGAGGCACGGCTGACCGAGCTGCTCCCCGCTGCGACATCGGGGTGCAGGCCCAGGATGAGAAAGGAAAAGGGAGCCTTCGCGGGCAAGCCGTGGCCCAGGGGACTCTCGAGAGAGGTGTTCTGTTCGAGGCTCTCCTGCTGCGGCATGCCCCTGAGATACAACGTGAGAAGGGGACCTTCAGGCGAGATGCTATCTCCTGAGGTCCCCTCCACAGCGAGACACGGCCGCGCCTCACAGCGCGATCGTCTCGCACGCGCTTGAGGGTATCAGACTTTCTCGAACCGGTCCTCGAGCTTCTCCATCACCCCGGGCATCGTCGTATATTCCATCTCTTCGAGCGGGAGGCGATGCGGCTCGAACGGCCCGTGGCGCCGCAGGTAGTCGGCGATATAGTTGGCCATCATCCGCGTATGGTCGAAGCTCGGGTCATCGAACATGTCGCGTGGCCCGACGAGCTTCCCATCGGCCAGCTGGAATCCGGCACAGATGACCCGGGGCGGACCGTCGAACCGGGAGGGGTTCGCGCTGTCGAAGCTCGTCGGCATCAGAGGTCCCTGGTGCGACCCGCGCATCCATCCGGCGACAGCATGGGGGAAGGCGAATGGCTCTAGTACTTCACCTACGGCTGGTAGTCCGCTCTGGGCCCGAACGATGAGTACCGGATCGTCCTTGCCCACGTACCTCCCGGCGATGAGCGCGAGCCTCTGCGTCGAAGAGACGGCGCAGATGTCATTGTCGCTCTTGCGATGGACCGATTGGATGATGTAGTACTCGGGCGCGCCGATGAGGACGAGGAGGTCGTACATTTCTTCAGGGCAGGAGAATGTGATGCGACGGTTCTTCATCACGTCCATCACTACGAAGTTGAACCCGTCGTGCATGCTCGGATCGATCACCAGACCCGCCGTGTTGAACGGGTCTGCGAACATCTTGAACACGGGATAGTTCCATGCCCCGGGGGAGGTCTTATCCGCCATGAAGATGAGGATAGGCTCGGCCTTCCGCTCCACGAACTCCATCTCCGCGACCCCGGGGCCCATCCCCTTGACGTTTCCCGAGAACGCATCGCTCAGCAGATCCTGCCCGGCTCCGTACAGCTTCAGCTTCTTGGCGACCTCAGTGCATTCGACGAAGATGTTCCAGGCGAGTTCGTGAACTACGGTCGCATCGGTGCCGTGTCGGTGGGTCATGATGAATTCGATATCATCACCTACCCTGGTGACATGGACGTCGATGAGCGTTCCCGCCTTCTTCGCCTTCCCCAGACTCGCCTCGGCAGTGGCGATCAGATCTGGATGCATGCTTGAATGGCCTACATAGCCACCGACATCTGCTTTGATTACCGAGACCGTAATCTTCTCTGCCATGGTTTCCTCCTGTTGCCTCGAGGTGATGAGGTGTGAAGACTGGCACTCATGAGAGAGACGCCGACTATCCGGGTTAGTGCCCCGTGCAAAGATCGCCCTTCTCGGTCGATACCCCGTATGGAGCGCGACCCTTCGGGAGAGGACACTATATCAGGGTGCGACTCAGAGTGTCAAGCCAAAACGGGGAGGCCGGGGATTTTCCCTGTCCGGATGCGTCATTTGCGCTTGACACTGCTGGGGGGGAGTGGGGTATGATCGGTCTTTCGAGATATCTGGTTCATCAATGCCCGTCCTGCAACGATGCCCCAGCTTCCGCCCGCTTCCCTGCCATGGCCCCGTTGCCGCGGGCGGTGCACACAGGAAGCGCATGACCGAGGAGGCAGAGACGATGGCCGATCTCGGGGTGTCGATCGTGACGCTCGAGCCGATGCGCGTCGCCAGCGTCCGGGCGATCAGCGAGACTCCTGAGCGTGACGCGTGGAAGAAAGCGCGAGCATGGGCTCTGCCCAGGGGGCTGCTCGACGATGTCGAGAAGCACCCGGTCTTCGGGTTCAACAATCCGGATCCCTCGCCCGACCGCAAGGAGTATGGGTACGAGTTCTGGATCCGCATCGGGCCGGAGATCGAACCCGAGGGTGAGATCGAGGCCAAGGAGTTCGCCGGCGGGCTGTACGCCGTCACGACGTGTGAAGTACGGGGAGATCCCTGGGAGACTATACCCGCCGCATGGAAGAGGCTCCTCGACTGGTGCCGGTCGAGCAGGTACAGGATGGGTAACCACCAGTGGCTGGAAAAGGTGCGAGACCCGCGGGCGTCGGAGGGAGACCTTGTTCTCGACCTCTATCTCCCGATCGAGGAGTGACGGGGTCAGTAGCAGAGGGATTGAATGCTTCGGCTCACACTGTGCGCGCGGGAGCGGTTCCCATAGCTCGGCCAGATCCTCGCCAGTGCAGTCGGGTCTCGCTGGGTCTCGGACCGGTCGGTGTGAACGATGTGCGAACAGATCAGAGACGATCTGAGGGTCGCGTATGACGCTAACGCGGCCGCCCGGGACGGTGCCGCCATCTCGGACTGGAAGGCGGAGGAGCGGGGGCGTTTTCTCGCTCAGCTCAAGAAGGAGAAGAAGACGAGGCTACTGGAGATCGGAGCGGGTCCGGGGCGGGATGGCGTCTTCTTCAGGGAGAACGGTCTATCGGTTGTGTGTACAGACCTGTCCCCGGCGATGGTGGATCTGTGCCGGAACAAGGGACTCGAAGCTCATGTGATGGACCTTCTCGATCTCGACTTTCCCGCGCAGAGCTTCGAGGGCGTCTTCGCATTGAACTGTTTGTTGCACGTACCGAAGAGCGAGATCCGGGCAGTCCTGGCCGCTATCAGGGATCTGCTCGAGCCCTCGGGCATCTTCTATATGGGAGTGTACGGGGGGA
>Ga0111224_1042_pt1 | contig 15203 bp, 15 predicted proteins | sample DeeMarSWOR152_54_FD_80388 | JGI IMG/M metagenome (GOLD analysis project Ga0111224, IMG submission 80388) | candidate division TA06 bacterium DG_24
CCTCAAGATGTCCGGGATGCGTTGGTCGATCCAGGGGGCCAACCGTATCCTGCAACTGCGCATCTGCATATTGAATGAACACTGGGAATCGTTCTGGCAATGGCGTCGCCTTAACCGAAGAAGGGCAGCATGAGCTACCCACAATTACAATCCGCACCCCCTGCCGCGAGCATCAAGCGGATCTCTCTGACCCTGCGTCCGGCTGCGGCTTGAAGTGGACCGCGTGGCACACGGAGCTCGAGGGAGCCGGTCGTGAGCAACGGGGTGTTGCGCACTTCTCTCGGAAGCCACGCACGCCCCTCCCGCATGTCCAGGGGAAGATGACGGTGGCGGCACAGGCGAGCGGGGGCCTTTGGACAGATACGGTGTCAGGAGCCGTGAGCCGATTCCTGCTCAGGGATCGCAGCGATCGCGATCCGCATCCGATGAGATGGCCGAGCTGACAGAATTGTGGATTCGGGGCTTGACAAGATCTGGCGAGGGCGCTATAATTGGCCGATCAAGAAGTGGAACCTGTTCTACGGGGGGACGCCATGGTGTGTAGGGTGAGAGCCTGCGATCAGACGGTCAGCGCTGAGAGCAGGTTTTCATGTCTCTCCGGGGTGGCTGCCGGCATTCTCGCGATCGAAAGGGGGGATGGAGGGCAGGTTGAGTGATGTGTTGTGCGATCAAAGAATGGGAGTCCAAACAGACAGAGGGGTCGTGAAGGTCGTGAAAGGGGGGATGCAGGGGAGAGAAGACGAAGGGTGTAAACCCGTCGGCGAGGACGTGGCGGGTGGCCAGGCAGGGCCTGCCGGAAAGATAATGTGAAGCCCAAAGGAGGAAATCATGCAGCGCTGGACAGTCTTTGTGCTTGCGCTCTTGGTCGCGACTCCGGTTATTGCACAGGATGCCGTCGAGTGGTACACGTATCGAGCAGGCGATGCGCTGTGTGACGTGCTGTACTTCTGCAGCGCATCGGGTTTCAGCAACGGGGTCGCCTATGACCACCGGTGTGAGCAGTACGCTGGCGGGGGGATGCTCTACTATGTAAACTTCGACGACAAGTGGATCCATCAGGTCGATCCCGAGACGTGTGTCGACATCGCTCTGTACCCGACTCCGGGCGGGAGTTCACCGTCCGACATCGCGGTGGTCGATGACGAGCAGGCAGGGACGGATGCGATGCTTGCGAGCACCGACTTCGGCACGTCGATGTGGTACCTCCAGGATCTGGCCACGGGTGCACTCATCGCGAGCTATCCCTACCCTGCGGGCGGGAACGAGGGGTGCGCGTATGACATGCAGCGCAACCTCGTCTGGATCGCGTCGGCGTATGACGGCATGGTCTACGGCTATGATGTAGACGGGAATCTGGTGCAGACCATCACCTCTCCCACTGGTGGGGGGGCTGATGGAATGGCGTGGAAGGACGATGTCCTGTACGCCATCGACTACAGCGCCGACATCTGGTCGTATGACTTCACTACGATGATGTGGACCTATGTCTGCTATACCGGCGGAGTGAATGGTCTGAGCGATGACGGCAACTACCTCTGGGGGGACTACGGCAACCCGAGCGACCTCCAGCAGCTCGACCGCGAGTGCCAGGTTGAGGTGACGATAAACGGTCCCACCACGGCGCAGGCCGAGGAGTCGTATACGTACACCGTGACGCTCCACAACACGGGCACCACGTCAGTCACGACCGACGTCTGGACAGAAGCCTACTATCCCAACGGAACTTATTGGTCAGGGAACCCGGCTCTGAGCAGGACCAACCTGACACTTGCGCCCGGCGTTACGATCACGAAAACGGTCACCCACGTTGTTCCGATGTGCGCGGCGGGACACTTCTGGTATCAGATCAATACCGGCACCCTCGAGCCGCGCGACGTGGACAACTTCGACGGTCTGAACATCGACGTTCTGCCGTAGCAATACGCTGGTGAATGTCGCATCGGGCGGCGAGAGGAGTCTGGAAGAGAGACATCTCCGCCCCGCTAGGGCGACTCCCTGGCGCACCAACACTGAGGGCCCCAGACATAACGGTCTGGGGCCCTCAGCATACATGGAGAGATCCATGAAAGAGACGCATAAGCCAGGTCCACCTGGCGCCCGCAAGGGGAGGGGAGGCGCCATCACGTGCATGAGCTCTGTCCATCGCGAACTCGGAGGGGGACCGAGACAGATCGAGAGGAAAAAATCGCTGGACATATCACGTTGAATCCGCTATCTTCCTACCTGTCTCGGGGATGCCGCACCGCGGATGCGGGGGGACGGGAGTGAGCGGCTGTCCAGTGGCGAGGCCCGGCGGATTCAGGTGTACGACTCGCGCCCGACGCGGTCCGGGGCAGGCCCCTGTAGCTCAGGTGGATAGAGCACCGGTTTCCTAAACCGGGTGTCGCACGTTCGAGTCGTGCCAGGGGCACCAGCGGAGGGCCGACTCGTTCTGCCTTCCGTTGCTGCGGGAAAGAGTGTCTGTTCGACCTCACCCGCTGCGAAGGGGAAGAGAGAGAGACCGGGGCGGTTCGCAAACCGGAGGATCTGATGGCGAAGAAGAAGCGGATCACCAAGAAGGAACTGAAACAAGATAAGTTCGCCCTCGCGGCCGTCGAGACGATGGACTATGCGCGACAGCACCTTCCATACCTCATTGGAGGACTTATCGTGGTTGTAGTCCTCGTCGTCGGCGCAGTGGGGTTCATGCGCAGCTCGGCGGAAGCGCGGACCAGAGCTGAGACAGCGCTTGCGCTCGCCAACCTCTCGTATATGCAGGGGAACCTGGAGAGCGCGATTGCACAGTACGATGAGATCTTGAGGAAGTGGGGGAGGACGAAGCAGGCACGGCATGCGCGTTACTATAGAGCCAGTGCGAATACGCTACTAGGGAACTACGCGGCAGCGATCGAGGACTACCGGGAGTTCGTCGAGTCAAGCGGGCGGGATGAACTACTGGCCCCTGCGGCCCTGCGCGGTATCGCGGTCTGCTGGGGGGACCAGGGATTATATCGGGAGGCCGCACGGGCCTACGAAGAAGTCGCTGATAAACATCCTGCGAGCATCTACGCCGCGTCCAGCCTGCTTGCTGCAGGCAGAAGTTATGCGATGGCAGGCCTTGATGATGAGGCAGCGAGGATCTATCAGCGGGTGATCGACGAGTACCCGGAGAGCGCTGAGAGCCAGGAGGCGGAGGGCAGGGTGGCCTATATCGAGGGCAGACATATCCCGAAACTATCTCCCTGAGTCTTCACGGTGTAGGGACTGTTCGCTGCACATCGCATTAGGGCCGGAAGATCACTGGAACAAGGGGGGCGGCGAGGCGTATAGATAGGTAGCAGGTCAGAGCTGAAGCAGGCGGCAGGCCTCGTACCTCTGTCAGGGTAGAACGAGCTGTATCGCCGTTTGGTTGAGGCCTTTCGGCCGGGATGGCCAGGGATGGGAGTACGGTATCGTCCAGACTCACACAATCTCAGGAGGTAGGAGTGATGGCAGAAGAACGACCCGAATCGCAGGTGACAAAAGCCGATCCGTTGAAGCGATTCCTTGCATTCCTCATCGACGCAGTGATTGTCTTCGTCCTGACGTTGATACCGATTATCGGGGGGCTCATAGGCGCTGCCTATATGGTCTTCAGGGATGGCTTCGAATTCACGTTCATGAAGGGAAGGAGCTTGGGGAAGAAGGCGATGAGATTGAAGCCCGTCCTGACCGAGGATCAGCGTGTCTGCGATCTCCCGACCTCATTCAAGAGGAACTGGATACTCGCCATCGGCACTGTGATAGCGATCATCCCGGTGATCGGGTGGGCCTTAGGTGGAGTCATCACACTGCTCGCCTATCTGGTCGAGGGGATCCTGGTGCTCAGCAGCCCGGATGGCAAGCGTATCGGGGATAACCTGGCCAACACGGTGGTCATCGAAGAAGTCCGTGAGGGGCAAGAGTAGAGCCGCCCACTACTCTCCGTCTTGTGTTCCGCTCTCTATTTCGAAATCGGGAGCTCGGAAGTACGGGGAGCCATCGTAGACCGTGATGACGGTGTCTGCGCGATCCTGGTAGAATGCGTACAGGCAGATGGTATCGCCCGGGCAGAGAGTCCGTTCAGGGCACGGGAACTCCGGCTGGTCGCAGTCCAACCAGTATGTCGAATACCAGCCCGCGCCGAAGTCTTCGAGCAAATGCTCGCACGCCTGGCTCCCGTAGTGAGTGATCGTCTCCCAGATCGTATAGCGACACGTATAGAACCAGTCGTTCTGAGGGTGACTGATGAACACCTGAACGCCATTCAGGGGCTCGCCGTCTACCCTCACTCTCCCATAGACCATGGGTGGACGTAGTCCGGGTCAGACAAATATATCGAGGCAGTTGAACTGAGGACACCCGCTCTTCTCGATCGCGTGCATCGACGGCGCAGCTGCAATCGAGAGGAGCAGGGCACATAGCCCGAAGACGCGGTACATCATTCTGAGATTCCTTCCTCCCGCCACGTCCGTGGCATTTCTTCCTGCCAGTCGAAAGGTAAGCAGCCTCCGGGGGAGAGTGTTTGCGTCAGCACGTCGCTCTGGGCTTCCGTGTGGAATGTGGAACCCAAGAAGGTTCCATTGACGACGTCGAAGCTGAAAGACGCACTATCCCAGATGGATGACATCGAAGTTCCGATCTTCCCGATATACAGGTACGTGCCGAGAGGAGCTCCTTGCGGCACCAGATGACTAACCTCGAGCGTGACAAACGAGTCGGCAGGGGCCACGAATTGCGTTGGAGTAAGTGCGGGCACGAGCGGCCCCTCCGGAATTCTCACCGCGGCTGCGAACAGGCCCTCATGATCCTCTTCTGTGATATTACTCATCTGGGCAGCATACGTGAGTTCCTCACCTCGAAGGAGCACGGTCGAGGTGGGGAAGAGATCGAGGAGTACGAGTGGTGGCGCCTCCAGCTCCCAGGGATCGAAGTCGATATGGCTTCCGACGCTCTCTCCCTGGCCTCGCGGATTTGACAGCTGATGATATGGCCCTGTGGAATCGCCCCACCAGTTACCGGTGGCATCGACATCATCGAGGACCGGGAGCCAGTTGTACACGGCGTCGCCGTCGTTTTCATATAGAACGCAGTTGTGTATGTGATTGCCGCCGGCACAGACGACGCCTCCTATCGACGATCCGGACGCATTGTGTGAGATGCGGCTGGCATCGAGGTTCAGGTTACCCTGCGAGAAGATGGCTCCCCCGCGCTGGCCGACCCGGTTGTCCGTAAAGACCGTGCCATTCACTATCAGGGTGGACGTAGCATCACTGTACAGACCACCACCATTCCTGGCACTATTGGCGACAAACTTGTTGAGGATGAGTGTCACCGAGCTGGTGTCGGTGATCCCCATCCCTCCACCCCGATCCACGGGACTCACGTTCTCAGCAAATCCGTTCCGCTCGATCAACACGGAGGTGGATCGGACAATACTCGCCCCTCCTCCGAGGACGGCCGCGTTGTTGCTGATCACGTTGTCACGTATGATAGCGCTGCCCTCTTCGACAGCGATGCCACCGCCGCGGCAGGTCGAATGGTTGCCTCGTACGGCATTCTCCACAATGAGCGGTGCTGCGCCCACACCGACGTATATCCCGCCCCCGGACTCGAACGCCCCATTCCATCGGATCTGGTTTGCGATTATTGAGGGCGAGCCCCCGAGACAGGCAATACCACCGCCGCTCATTGTACCTGGAGCGGCGTGGAAGACGGTATTCTTCATGATGATGTTGTTCCGAATGGTGGGCGAGGCATCGATACACAAAATGCCCCCTCCGAACGAGTCGGGGGAGGCTGGGGAACCGCCTCTGATCATGAACCCCTCGATTACGGTGATGCTATCCGATCCCTCACAGTACAGGACCCTGCCGAAGCCATGCGCCCGGATGCAGGTCACCTCTGGCCCGGCTTCGCTTGTCAGGTAGACTCCGTTGCGGACAGCTATGTCATGCTCATGGTAGACGCCCGGCGCCACCAGTATCGTATCGCCGTACATCATCTGTTCCATTGCGTCGGCGATCGTTGGACTGTCACCGGGCACACGTATGATTGTGGCATGAATCGCTGGGAAAGAACAACAGATGACCGTGGCTACGCTAAGCACCACAGTGCGCAGAGATATCGCTTTTCCCTGGCACGGCTGCATCCTCGATCCCCCGGGACGTACCAGTCGCAGCGAGAGAGCCACATCTCGCAGCGACACCGCAGTAGGCAAACTCGCAGTCCCGCCCCTCCGATCCCGAGGCTTGCTCACACGCGCTGACGGCCGCACCAACGGAGGAGCTAAGTGGCCCTGAATAAATCACATCTGCTGTCGCCAGTGCTCATGTCGCGGTTGTCATCACGGAGAAGGATTTTAGCATAGAGCTTTCAGTCTGTCAAGGGTGTTCTGCCCGCGGACAGGGCAGAAACAGAGCGCCCGCTTGGGGGAGAACTGCAGCATAATGCAGCGGCTGGTTCGGTATGAGCGGGTCGGGTCGTGCCCAGAGAGAACCGGCAGCAGACGTACGGTGGCCTGAGCGCAGCATCAGTATGTGTCAGTGAAGTTCATAGTCAGATAACGGAGGGAGTACGCTCTTTCCAATCATCTTCCCAGACCGGGTGGTCGCCTAACCGTACTGAGAATCGAGGCCCCCCCGTGGTGACTACCCTCGATACTACCTCCCATATCCTGTCTTCCACGCTCCGAAGGCGATTTCTGTAGTCATCCCTCACTGCAACCATGAAGTGGCGCGGGAAGCCGGGGCCGCTCTCCGCAGTTGTCATGGTGATCCACGGCTCGCCGAGGAGCTGGGTCTGGGCCTCTATGATGGTAGTACGTCCTGCCTCCTCGCCCAGGTACACATAGATGGTGATCAGCTCTGAGGTGTCAGGCAATGAATCCCTCCTCCCGTCTGAACCAATCCGGCTCCGTGAGTGAGGCATCTGTACTCTCCCGCGGATCCGCACACCGGTCGGCTCTCTGGCCAGTGGAGCGCACGGGCGTCACAGGGTCGATAAGTATGCTATCAGCTCGTCGATCTCCTTCTCAGTGAGCGAGGCTCTGAAAGATGGCATGTTCCCGAACGGGTTGATCAGCTGCTCCCTGATATTCTCTGGTGTCGCCGGCCTTCCGCTCTGAGGGAGCGTTTCCCTCGTAAGGACTTCTCTCAGTCCGGGGCCCAGTTTCCCCTGATCGCTGTCGGCATAGTGGCAGTAAGAGCACTTGCGAGCGAAAAGCATCCGACCGTTCTCCACCTCAGGAGAGAGGCGGGATGCGGCACCTTCCTGTGGGGGTGTCGGTTGGCCGCCCGCCCCGACAAGGAAGAAGTACCCTGCAGAGGTGGTGTAGACCACGAATGCGAGGACGAATACGGCCAGCCCCAGGGAGGGGACGAATCTCATGAACTCCCGGTAGAACCGGACGATGGCGATCTTGAGGACGAGGACGATGAATAGAGTGAGAGCCAGTACTCCGTGAAAGACCGCTCTCACGGATAGCCCTTCGCCCGCCATCTTGACGTATGCAAGACAGAAGTAGCTGATGACGAGGAGCAGTACGAGGAAGATGCCGCCGAAGATCTTGTGGAGACGCCTTAACACGACTGGACTCATCTTCCTCTCGGCTCTGCCCATCAGAGCTAGCATTAGGATCACGGCCACCAAACCAGCGGCCAAAAAGACCGTCGCCAGTATCGACTTGGACAGCAGTGCCATCTATCCCTCCGCTGCGCCTTTTCCACTCTTACCGGGGTCTATTCCTCTATCGGCGCTGGCTTCACGGATGCCACGTACGCCGTGAGGTCAGCGAGTTTCTGGTCGTCCCAGGCGAGCGCCTCGCCCTCCAGGGGATTGACGATGCACCAGTTGTTTACCTGGCTCAGAGTCATGACGCGCGTTGCCATGCCGAAGTACTTGGGATACTTCGAGCCGAGGTCATCAAAGGCGCGAATGGTCATATCCCCCATCTTGCCACCCTTTGTGCCCCCTTCCATGTGGCAGGAATTGCAGGTCATTCCGCTCGTTCCCAGGCTCTCGTCATAGAAGAGCTCTTTGCCGTGCTCTACCGATGCCGCGAGCTCTGCCGTGGGGTCGACCTCCATAGCCTCCTCTTCCTGTTTTGCGCAGGCAAACATGATGAGGGCCAGAAGCACGAATGCCGAGATGATCACCGTAGCCTTCTTCATCGGTTTTGCCTCCTTTCATGGGCGACACGATCGTGCAGTTCTCCCGGAGCCTCACCCTCCTTCAGCGACGGACCCGGCGTCCCGAGGTGTCGATGTCAGGAGCTCGACGATGGCATCATTCGTCTCAATCTACGGCGCCTAATCTAAACTCAGACAAAGCACGCAACTGCCGATGTTGAAATGATATCCGATTCCGGGGACCTGTCAAGCGCAAAGTACAATTGCGCCGCTTCATCCTACATGGTTCCCAGCTGCGCGTCTGTGTGATCTATGTCACGATTGCCGATGCGGTCTGATCGAACGGATTTGTCCGCATGGCCAGAGAGAAGAGATAGGGGTAGTTGTCCCTGAGGTACTTCATATAGTCGAGCCACTGCCGGACCAAGAGCACATAGGCTCTCTTGATATCACCGGCGATGTGTGCGTGGTCAGTGTCGGGCAACGCCCCCAGGTCGTCCCTGTGGGCCAGTTCCTCTGTCAGATGAAAGACTGCGCGGAGGAGGTCGGTAAATGCCTCGTGTTCAAGGAGATTGGGATTCTCCAACAGGCGCAGCAGGAAATCCCTTCTGTCAATGAGAAAGGTCCGCAGGTCCTGCAGGTTGACCTGCCTGATCTCAACTCCATAATCATATTTCCCGAGGCGTCGTCGGACATCGGCAAACTCTCTCTCGGGCCAATCGCTCTGCACGACGAGGTCATTCTTGATCCGGTCCAGATTGGGATCGAAGTCTGAGAAATAAGCCAGCGCTCGGGTCCCCACCTCGCTGAAGAACGTCCCGATGACCATATTGAGTTTCTCCAGCCGGGCGCGCCGCTCTCGCTCGCTCAGGAGACGGTGTATGATCAGCGTCACGAGCAGGACTTCGACCGGCACAAATGCAACGTCTCCCACCATGTAGATGAATATATGGTGCGCATCGTGGAACATCGTGTAGTGAAGGATGTACAGGACTGCAGAGAGCAGTACGAGGCTCAGGCCCAGCACAATCTGCCAACGGAAGCCTCTCATGGTATGGCACCCTCCTGTTGAATGGCCGGGTGGCGCTCCGAGTATCCAATGGCACCCGCCGCATCGAGCGGACCGGCTGACTCAGTACCATCCGCCACGCGGTGAAGACGGTCGTGCATCGCGCACGACACGCCCAGCGCTGATATGGCTAGGGCACCTCCTCTCGCTAGCGATAACCGCGTTGACTCCGACGCTGTTCCCGATCACGGGATAGCCAGGACATTCTCCGGGGGCTGGCCCGACCCGGATCTCTCTCCTGGACAGGAATCTCCCTATGGGCTCAGGATTACGAGAACTATAGCGACCAGAGCTATGGCGGTCAAGGGGGAATCGAGTCTGGCGCGTGTGGAGGACCACGCGCCCAAAAGGAGCTTGACACGCCGTACGTGGCTGATCTACCATCCTGCGACCCCCGGCCTCACTGCTTGGCCGGTCGGAGGAAGGAATTCGGTGGACAGAGGCGAGAAGGTTGCAATCCTGGCCGTTGTCGTCAACCTGCTTCTCTTTGGCCTGAAATACATCTTTGCAGAGCTTTCCGGCAGCATCGGCCTGAAGGCGGAGGCTTTCGATTCACTCTCGGACGTGGTGGCATCGGCCACGGTCTTCGGAGGTCTGAAGCTGGCGAAACGCAAGACGGATCTCTTTCCGTATGGGCTGTACAAGATGGAGAACCTCGTCGCCGTCCTCGTGGCGTTCGCCATCTTCTTTGCAGGCTACAAAATAGTAGTGGAGGCTACGACGGAGAGGCCTGCCTCACTGCAAAATGTGGGGTGGGCGGTAGCGAGCGTCGTCTGCGCGATAGTGATCGCGTACGGATTCTCGCGATACGAGGCGAGGGTGGGCAGGGAGATCAACTCGCCTGCTCTGACGGCTGATGCGGCTCATATCAGCATCGATGTGTTCGCGCACGGCGTAGTGCTGGTGGGGCTACTCTCGAGCCTTGCGGGTATCAACCTCGACAGGATCGCCGCGTTCGTCGTCGTACTGTTGATCTTCTGGGCCGGCGGCAGAATCTTTCTGAGCGGCATCAGGGTATTGCTGGATGCCTCCCTGGACTACAAGACGCTGAGGCTGGCCGAGGAGTTGATATCGCGAGAGGCTGAGGTGATCCAGATCCAGGACCTCGTGGGGCGGAGTTCCGGACGCTATACCTTCATCGAGGCCAACATCGTGCTGAAGACGCGCGACCTTCATGAGGCGCATTCGGCGGCGGACCGGATCGAGAAGAGCATCAAAGAAGAGATAGCCAATGTCGACAAGGTTCTCATTCACTATGAGCCCATGGAGAAGGAAAACCTCGTATATGCCGTGGCTCTGGACGACGTCGACGGGCAACGTCTGTCCGATCACTTCGGAGATGCTCCTCACTTCATGCTGGTGACGGTGCGGGCGAAGGATAAGCAGGTGATCGACGAGCAGATTGTCGAGAATCCCTTCGTCGGAGTAGAAAAAGGGAAGGGGATATTAGTCGCCGAGTTCCTGGAAAGGCAGGCTGTCGACGTCTTCCTCGCAAAACAGCCGTTCAAGAGCAGAGGCCCTGCATATGTCTTTTCCGCTGCCGCCATCGATATCCATCAGACAGATGAGGAGACGGTGGAGAAGGCCTTAGAAGGTCTCGGGATCTCTGTCAGCAGCCTCGATGCAAGTCATCAGGGGCGCTCGGAAGACGACTGATGAGGACCGGCGAATGATGGGTGAGCATGGGGGTCGTCTGAGACAGGATCTTGTGCTCCTCTCCATGCTCGCGCTCGAGAAATCGGTGAAGTCGAATGCAGGCCTTCTGTTGTCCGGACGAATCCGAGAGGCGTTCGTCCTGAAAGTGGGCACGGCCGATAGGTTGACTTTGCGGCATGGCGATCGTGGCGGTGGCGGGGTAGTGTGGCGCTATCAGAAGTGAGAGTCTGACCTGAGGTAGCCGGAAGATGAGTCTGTCAGGCTGAAATAGGAGAGGGGGCGAAGAGCGATGAAAAAGGAACTCAAGACTCTGCGGTGGAGACCGCGGTGGGTCACCCACCTCGGCTGTATTAAAGGATGTCTCGAGTACCTTGGTGTGGACGTTTCCGATGCATGGGTGTTCGGGGCGACGGGGCATGCGTTCGTCCTCAACATACACGATGTAGTCTGCCCGAGCGGTCCAACCGCCTGGCGCACGGAGATGCTCTTCAAGTTGGGGAGGAATATCGGGTACACTACGGACGGAGTTCTCGGCTTCAAATCGGAGAGTGACTTCGCAGAGAAGCAAGAGCAGGCCTGGCAGCATGCCAGGAGCTCGATAGATGCTGGCATACCATGCTATGGCTGGGAGCTCGACGTGCCGGAATACTACGTTGTCTATGGATACGACGATGAGGGGTATTATTTCTCGGGCCCGCTTTGTGATGAGAGCAAGAACCCCAAGCCGTGGAAGGAGCTCGGGGACACCGAGATTGGCGTACTGGAGATGTACAGTATAAAGAAGACCGAGCCCACCGATGATATCACTGTGGTCAAGCAGGCGCTCGAATTTGCGCTGGAGCTCGCAGACAGCCCGTCCAAGTGGATATTGCCCAAGTACAGGGCCGGTCTCGGAGGATTCGACAACTGGATGCATGCCGTACAGGGCGGCACGGCCCATGGCTTCGGGATGGCCTACAATGCCGCGGTCTGGGGAGAGTGTCGCGAGTTCGCGGTGGACTTCCTGAGAGAGGCTAAGGAACGGATCGATGGCACGGTCGGTTCAGCGTTTGATGAGGCATTAGGTCACTACGAAGTGGTGGCAAAGAACCTGCACGCGCTCGCTGAAGCATTTCCATTCCCCCCGAAAGGGGAGGAGATCGAGGACGAAGATCGCCGAGCTCATGCGCTGAAACACTTGAAAGACGCTCGGCAGGCAGAGGAATCAGGATTACGCGCACTTCGCAAGATTATAGAGCAGCTCTGAGGAGAATGATCTCATAGCGGACCCATCATCCTCCGTCGCTCCCCCAGGAGTACAACATCCCGCAGGGCCTCCTCACTTCTGGCAGCCATCCACCTCTGTTCGAAATGGGGATCACGTACTATCTGCGCTATCGCCGCCAGCGCGCGGAGATGAAAGTTACGTTCATCTTTCGTTCCGACGAGAACGAAGACAGCGTGAACGTCCGGTGCCGATTTGGAGAATTCAGCTCCTTCCCTGCAACGAGCCATCAGGATCTGAAATGTGCGCTCTCCCTCGATGATGATGTGCGGGATCGCGAGGTGGGGCGTGAGTGCGGTACTGCTCTCCTTCTCTCTCTCCTGAAGGAATCTGAACAGAGTATCTGCCTCGACATGTAGATTCGGCGCCATCTTATCGGCGGCCAGCCAGAATAGGTCTTCTGCTCCCATCCGCTTCTCGATATCCAGAACGATACCCCGCTCAATCACACTATCGAATCGGTCACCGACGAGATCATCTCGTTCTCTGATGATCTCTTTCAGCTCAGTCTCGAGCGAATGAGTGGTGAGTTCTCGTGCCGTGATCCGCTCGACGAGATGGAGGAGTGCATACTCCCTGCCTGTCCTGATTCTTCCATAGAACCAATAGACGAACAGACCGCCGATGACGATAATGAGGCTGGCGAAGAGTGCCTCTCTGCCCATGCCGAAGAGAAGGACGCCGAAGCCGATGATCCCGATGATCTGTATCCAGGGATAGAGGGGTGCGCGGAAGAGCGGCTGGTAGTTCTGGAGACGGCTCTCCCTCAGGATGATCATCGAGAGACAGGCGAATAGATAGGTGAGGATGAGGACAGTCGAGGCTACCTTTACGAGGACGTCCAGCCGCAGAAAGAGCACCAGGATCGTGAACGCGCCCGTGACTGAGAGCGAAACGTACGGCGTCCTGAACCTGCGCCCGATCCTCTGGAGGAATTCGGGGAGGAGCCCGTCTCTGCTCAAGGCGAGCGGGTATCTGGAGGCGGCCATGATCCCAGCGTTGGCTGCAGAGATGAACGCAAGAATGGCGGCGATGCTCACGAGGATCCTGCCCCATGAACCCATGAATGCGGCCGCTCCATCGGAGATGGGGGTGAGGGAATTGTCGAGGTTTGCGGCGCCGAGGACTCCGGTCGTTACGAAGACGACCACTATGTACAGAAGGCTCACGACAAGGAGGGTGAGGATCATCCCGAGGGGTATGACCCGCCCGGGCTCCTTTATCTCTTCCGCAACGCTCGCAACCTTCAACAGACCTCCATACGAGACAAAGACGAAGCCCGCAGTGGAGAGTATGGCAAGGGCGCCTCTGGGAGCAAACGGTTCGAAGTGATGGAGCTGCACCGCGGGCAGGCCGCGAGCAGCATACAGCAGCAGGACAGCGAGGACGCCGGCTACGAGAATCACCTGCGTTCTGCTGGCCACGCCGATTCCGAGGAGATTGATCGCGACGAATGCAAGACAGAAGAGCAGAGCCACGACGTGCATGTCGATGGCCACGAATTGAGACACAACCGCGCCCAATCCGACCAATGCGAGCGCGCCCTTCAGAGAAAGGGAAAACCACATGAGGAGTCCGTCAGCCGTACCGACTGCGGGCCCCATTGTGCTTCTGACGTAGAAGTACGTCCCTCCGGCCTTGGGCATCGCTGAGAGCAGTTCGGCTTGGCTCAGCATTCCCGTGATCGCCAGGAGCCCGGCCAGAAGGTACGATACGAAGACGGCAGGGCCGACCTGGGCGTGGGCCAGCCCCGGGAGCACAAACAGCCCTGAACCGATCATGGCCCCAGCGGCCAGGGAGAAGACATGGAGCAGACTGAGCTCTCTTTCGAGTTTCATGCCAGCCTACCTGTGTGAGATCCGCGTGGCGGTCGTCGTTCGCGTTTCGAAAACCAGCGGTGCACGCCAGCATCGGTGTGGACCGTGCAGGTGAGCATCGCTGTAGTCCCCGCAGGGAGACGCCCTGGAGGGGCGCATCTCAAGGAGGGGCGCATCTCAAGGGCGAGATGTCGTCACGACGACATGTCGCTTGCTGGAGGTTTCGCTCCCGGCAGAGACGGACAATCTCTGCGTGTTTGGGCCCTATTGGCCGCCGAGTTCTTTCAACCGTTCCAGCCGTTCCGGCTCGTTGGCGACGTGCCACTCATCCATCGAGAGGATGTCATAGGCGCGTTTGAAGTTGTCGCGCGCCTCCTCGTCTCTGCCCAGGAGAAGCAGACACTCACCGAGCTCCTCGAAGACGTATCCGCTGGGTTCGAGGTCCTTCTCCTCGATCTCTGCCCGGAGCGCCGTCTGGATCGCAAGGGCCTCCTCGATCCTCCCCAGGGATCGGTATGTCCTGGCGAGGGTCCACTTCGCGATCCTGGTGCCGCGCTCATCGTTCTGTTCCTCGCGCCATCTCAGGGATTTTTCGAACAACTCCAGGGCCCTGTCATACTCACCCAGATCGTGATATGTCCACCCGGTGTTGTTGTACAGAGGTCCCAGCCATTTCTTTGCCCGTTCGTCCGTCGTCTTCTCCGTCAGTTCGATCGCCTTCTCAGCCCATCCCAGTTGTCTCTCGGGCGGCTCTGCGATCGCAAGCATATGCGCTGCGTCGATGGCATAGTAGTCCTCCCCGTGTGCCTGGCCGAGTTCCAACGCCTTGAGGAAATACGGTATCGCTTTCTCGGGCTTGCCGGAGGAGTTGTACACTCTACCTCGCTCGAGGAGGTACCTGATTCTTGCCACGAGGAGGTCATCTGTCAGAAGCGTCTCGACGGTATCGAGGGTCGCGTGTGCCTCCTCGAACTGTCGCTGCAGCCCCTGGGTGCGCGCGATCTGCGTCATGAGCTGAGCGTAGTACGATATGTCTCCGGACGCCTTGGCCTTGGGGACCAGCTCGCGGAACTCGATCTCGGTCTGCTGAGGGTTAGCATAGTCCCACAGGGCATCGAAATCGGGGAGAGGCTCCAGCTCCTGTCTCGAGCGCGAAGCAGTCGCGCATCCTCCCATGATAATGACGGTCACGCAGAGCGTGACAATGCCGAGAGAAACGAGTATGCTCTTCATCTGCTCCCTCCTCATGGTATGCCTTCTAACTCGATCCT
>Ga0111224_1046_pt1 | contig 14111 bp, 7 predicted proteins | sample DeeMarSWOR152_54_FD_80388 | JGI IMG/M metagenome (GOLD analysis project Ga0111224, IMG submission 80388) | candidate division TA06 bacterium DG_24
GCACCGGGTCTCGACTCGATCCCGGAGACTGAGCGGGAGGCTCGGCCCTCTCATCAGGTGACGCTCCCGGAATGTGCCGATCCAGAAGAGAGTCAACGGACGATTGAGCGAATCCTCTCGATCACGCCAGACGAGGCGAGCGCCGGAGAACCTGCGGATATACAGGAGACGTTTGTCAGGGGTCTTGTCGGCCTGGTGCGAGGACTCTCCCCCCTTCTCGCCCGAGAGGTACTCCACGATACGGGCATCGCCGCGGAGGATGCTGTCAGAGATCCCGAAGTCTCACATCGGCTGGCCCACAATCTGTCCAGGGTGGCGCGGGATGTGAGGGACAGACATTTCACTCCACTGGTTTACGTACAGCGAGGAGAACCCATCGCCATCTCCGCCCTCCCGCTCTCCCTGTTGGAGGACGTAGAGGCAGACCGGCCAACCTCGATGAGCGAGGCGATAGAAACGTTCGCCCGCCTCCGGGCCCGAGCCGAATCGAGACGCAGCGAGATCTCACAGCTTGCGAAGATGATCAGGAGGTCGATCAAGCGCTATGAGAGGCTCGAGGAGAAGCAGCTCTCCGATCTCGAAGCCACCGACGATGCCCTCACCCTTCAGATGAAGGGCGAACTCATCATCGCGAACCTCGACAGGATCGATCGCGGAATGGAGCAGGTCGACCTTACAGGCTACCACGAGGGCGGAGAGAGAAAGATCTCGGTCGAACTGGAACCGGATCTGTCACCACGCCAGAACGCGATCTCCTATTTTCGTCGAGCGCGCAAGGCGAGGCGCGGCAGGAGGCAGATCGAAACGAGGATACGAAGCACTCTGGAGAAACTCGGGGCTCTGCGGGCGCTCGGCACAAGGATTGAAACGATCCGTGCGTGGCAGATGGGAGAGCCGGTGCCGTCCGAGACCGGCCTCCGCACATGTATGTCGTTGACTCCGGAACGGGCCGAGGAGGATCTCCGAGAGATCAGGCGTGCGCTCGCCGATCAGGGGATCGGGTTGGCCCGTGCTCGACAGCCGCCATCGGCCAGGCCGGGAAGGCCGGCTTCCGACCGGCTCCCCCGGGCCGTCCCCCGCCGATTCGCTACCCGACGGGGTCTCACGATCCTTGTCGGACGCGATAACCAGGAGAACGATCTCCTCACCTTCAAGGTCGCTCGCCCGCGTGACATCTTTCTCCACGCCCGAGGCGTCCCGGGCTCCCATACGATCCTTATTACTGACGACGGACGCATTCAACCCGACAAGTCCGATATACTCGATGCAGCATCGATCGCCGCCCACTTCAGCAAGGCGCGGTCCTCCGGCATCGTCCCCGTGGCGTACACCGAGAGGCGCCATGTGCGCAAGCCCCGGGGAGCACAACCGGGCGTCGTCATTCTCTCTCAGGAGAAGGTCATCTTCGTCGAACCGAGATCCCCACAGCCGCAGGACTGATTCCGCCCCCCTATCGCTCCCGCTCTGCCCTCCATTCTCCCCCCGAGCCCTCGATCGCCTCCCCGTGCTCTCAATTGCTTCTCCCTGTGCCCTCAATTGCTTCTCCCTGTGCCCTCAATTGCTTCTCCCTGTCCCCTCAATTGCTTCTCCCTGTCCCCTCGATCATCCCCCGTCGTCCTGTTCGCTCTCCACTTTGATCTCACGTGGACAGGATCGATCCTGTGATTCCCGCGCAGGGGCTGCCCATTCTTTTCCTTGACACCCCGAGAAGAGGCTGACTATACTCCTCTCTCGGATGGCGAGATATCCCGGTGCTCGCGAGTACCCCTCTTTCTGGCGCGCCGGGGTGCCCGACAGGTAAGCTCTCCAGCCCACAGACACGCGCCACAGGACGCCCCTCACGTCGGAGGTCCCATGAGCAGGAAGATCGTCCCCTACATCGTCGCTGCCGCCGTCATCTTCCTCCTCGTGCTGGTAGCAGGAGCCTGGCTCGGAATCTATGCCGACTGGCTCTGGTTCGGGGCAGTCGGCTATACATCCGTCTTCCTCAAAGTCATCTTCGCGAGAATAGGGACCGGCCTTGCGTTCGGCGCCCTCGCCCTCATCATCATCGGCACGAATGCTCTCGTCGCGCGCAGTCTCGCGCCACGCCCTGAACGAGTTATCTTCCGGACACCCCAGGGGGAGATTATAGAGATCCCTCAGCTACCTGCGCGTCAGATCAATCTCCTCCTCATCTTCGGAATCCTCCTCATAACTGTATTCGTCGGCATGGGGGCGACCGCGAAGTGGGACACCGTGCTCCGGTTCATCTATCGCTCCCCCTTCGGCGTGAGCGACCCCGTCTTCCAGTCGGATGTAGGGTACTATGTATTCTCACTGCCGCTCGTCAGCTTTCTGCGCAACTGGCTCATGGGGATGCTCGTCGTCGCGGGGCTGACAGCAACGCTCATCTACCTGTACGGAGGCAGGATCCGGATGCTGGGAAGGAGTCTGTTCGTACCTCCGCCTGTGCGACGCCACCTATTCATCCTTCTCGCTCTATTCTTCGTCCTCAAGGCGTGGGGATATCGTCTCGGCATGTACCGCCTCCTATACTCCCCGCGCGGCGTGGCATTCGGCGCGAGCTACACCGACATCCACGCCCAACTGGTCGCGCTCCGCATCCTCTTAGTTCTGAGCTTCCTCACCGCCGCTGCTCTCATCGCCGCCCTCATCATCCGGAACTGGCGTCCGGCTCTCCTCTCATTCGGCCTCCTCGTCATCGCAGCAATCGTCCTCGGCGGAATCTATCCCGCACTCCTTCAGAAATTCGTCGTCGAGCCGAACGAAGCCGTGAAGGAGGAACCCTATCTGAGGCACAACATCGAGTTCACCCGCCTGGCCTACGGCCTCGACTCGGTTGAGGAGCGCGCACTCGACATACGGGATGACCTGACGCTCCGAGACCTGGAGCAGAACCGGCAGACGATCGACAACATCAGGCTGTGGGACTGGCGCCCGCTCCGGTCTACCTACAGCCAGATACAGGAGATCCGGTTGTACTACGATTTCAATGACGTCGACGTCGATCGCTATCTGATCGATGGGAGCTACCGCCAGGTCATGCTCTCGGCTCGCGAACTCTCCCAGCAGCAACTTCCCGCCGAGGCCCAGACCTGGGTCAATCTCCGCCTCAAGTTCACACACGGGTACGGCCTGTGTATGAGTCCGGTCAACAGGTTTACCGAGGAGGGACTTCCCGAGCTCTTCATTGCCGATATTCCGCCCCGGTCCTTTGTCGACCTCACTGTGGAGCGGCCTGAGATCTACTACGGAGAAGAAACGACGGACTACATTCTTCTCCGCACCACCACCGAGGAGTTCGACTATCCCAGCGGTGACGAAAATCGGTACGCTACCTACGAGGGCGAGGGAGGAATCCTCATCGGCTCGCTCCCCCGGCGTCTTCTTTTCGCCTGGCACTTCCGGGATCTGAAACTCCTCCTCACCGAATACATCGTCGCGCAGTCGCGGATCGCCTACCGCCGGGACATCATGAGCCGGGTGCGCACCATCGCTCCATTTCTCACCTATGACTCAGATCCATATCTCGTCCTCGCCGAGGGCCGGCTGTACTGGATGACAGATGCGTACACACTCACAGATGCCTTTCCGTACTCTGAGCCTACGCGGGGAGGATTCAATTACATACGGAACTCGGTCAAGGTCGTGATCGATGCCTACCATGGCCGCACGACCTTTTACATCGCGGATCCGACCGACCCTATCATAACGACCTACGCTGGAATGTTTCCGGATCTGTTCCTGCCTATCGACGAAATGCCCGCTCCGCTCCGTGAGCACATCCGCTATCCACGAAACCTGTTCGCCGTCCAGGCGATGATATACAACGCCTATCATATGCGCGACGTGCGCGTCTTCTACAATCGCGAAGACCTGTGGGAGATCCCGCGTGAGATCTACGCAGGCAGTGAACAGCGGCTTGAGGCGTACTACACGATGATGAGGTTGCCGGGAGAGGAAAACGTGGAGTACGTCCTCATGCTCCCGTTTACACCCTCACGCAAGCAGAATATGATCGCCTGGATGTGCGCACGGAGCGACGGTCCAAGTTACGGCAGACTCCTCGCCTATAAGTTCCCCAAGGAGAGGCTCATCTACGGCCCCATGCAGATCGAGGCTCGCATCGACCAGGATCCCGGGATCTCCCAGCTCATCACGCTCTGGAGCCAGAAGGGATCTGAAGTGATTCGCGGCAACCTCCTCGTCATTCCCATCGAGGAGTCGATCCTGTTCGTCGAGCCGCTGTACCTGCAAGCACTCCAGGGGCGGATCCCTCAACTGAAGCGGGTCATCGTCGCCATGGGCGGACGCGTCGCGATGGAGCAGAGCCTGGACGAGGCCCTCGCGGACATCTTCGCGAGACGGCCGGGAGAGGCGGGAATCGCCGGGGAAGGTGGGGGCGTCGGTATACCGGGAGTCGGGGTTGAGCCTGAGCCGGGAGTACCGGGAGTGACTCGCCCGTCCGTCGAGGTCCCGGAGAGCGAGCTCGTGCAGAGGGCGATCCAGAGCCTCCGACGCGCCGAGACAGCCGCCGGAAGGGGGGATTGGGAGGGATTCGGAAGGGCGATGCGCGATCTGGAGCAGAACCTGGAGGCACTCGAACGGCAGTAGTTCCCAGCCCCGAGCCGGAGCCACTCGGCGTAGATGCCGCGCCAGGCTCCTGCTGCCAGCACGAGAAGGAAGACGACGGCGGAAGCGACGACATAGGGGACGATCTTCCCGCGGACACGTCTCCGCGCGCCCCAGATCGTGTGGACCGTGCATGATAATCAACACAACTTTATGGTTGACAGTCAAGCAGTCTTCTCATACAATAGCACAGATAGCATACGTCCCGGCGCCCGTAACAGAAGGAGGAGAGGGATGAGGGGAAAGTGGAAATTCTCGCTTGTTGCGCCTGCGCTGGCGCTAGTCTTCATCGCGAGCCCGACGGACCTACATGCAGCGCCGGGCGATGTCGTTTCTGTCATCCCCGCTCCGCCGAGCCCGTTCGGCCTGACCTGGGATGGATCGACGCTCTGGTGCGGCACGTACAGCGGGACGATCTACCAGCTCGATCCCGCAACTGGCGACATTCTCGATCAGTTCCCCTGCCCGGCATCGATGGTGAGTGGCCTGGGGTGGGAATCATCGAGCGGAGAACAGTCCTACCTCTGGTCGTCAGACCGCGACACCGACAAGATCTATCGGATCGACCCGACCAACGGTATTGCAGTCGACTCCTTCCCCTCGCCCGAATCGTGGCCGGGGGGGCTTGCCTGGACCGACACCATCCTCTGGCATTCGAACTACTACAGCCCGCCGACGATCTACGGGCTCGATCCCCTGAATGCCCTCCCGCTTTTCTCCTATGGCGCGCCCAATGTGCGCCCGATGGGGATAGCCTGGGATGGCAACTACCTGTGGAATGCTGATTACATCGCAGGCATGATCTATCGACTCGAGCCGAGTACTGGCACTGTCCTCGACAGCTTCCCTGCCCCTGACGACAGCCCGCATGACCTTGCGTGGGATGGCACCTATCTGTGGGTTGTCATCGGCGGCGGCGAGCAAATGATCTACCAGATAGAAGCCTACGAGGCCGCACTGGTAATCATTCTGGATCCGGACGCCACGTCGATACCGCCCGGGGGAACACTCGGATTCACCGCCACGCTCATCAACAATACAGAAGAGACCCAACACGTGTGGGCAATCACCGAGGTAACCCTCCCGAACGGTAATCCGTACCCCGGGAATCCACTGCTCGGACCCCGGCCGATTACGATCGGCGCCCTCGACACGTTGGATACCCATATCGAGCACGATGTCCCGGGGAATGCACCCCTGGGCACGTACATCTACGAGGCACTCGTGGGTGTACCGCCCGACAGTCTGCTCGCTCAGGACTCCTTCGAGTTCGAGGTCACTGTCGTCCCATAAGACGTAGCGCCTCAGCGGAACACGCGTACCTTGGTCCGCCCTTGGTCCGCCCTAACGTAAGACAGCGTGGCTGTGCCGTGTTGTGGGGCCGGGCATCGGGCCGTCAGTTGAGCGGCGATGGATGCCCGTACTATGAGTCGCCGACCCCGTCCTCCTGCAAAACCCAGGAGAAAAGTACAGAATGCGGCCCTTTTTCCTGGTCTCCCTCTGCCTCCTTCTGCTCTCGGCTATCCTGTTCGCTCCGCCGACAGCGAGTGCGTACAGGACCGAACGGGTAGTCCTGGTAGTCATCGACGGCCTCAGGGCGACAGAGGCCTTTGAGGAGCGTCCGTGGGACTTCATTCCCATGATGTGGGACTCCCTCACCCCGCGCGGCACGCTCTACCCCGGCATCTATAACCTCGGAGCGACATGGACGACACCTGCGCACGCGCAGATGTGCTCTGGGCAGCGGGAATTCCAGCCCAACTGCGGCGAGGTGGGCAAATACACCCGGCCTCAGTATCCAACGATCTTCGAATACTACAACGCATCAGCGGGTCCTGAGAACTACGATACCTTCATTGTCACCAACAAGTGGAATCTCAGGACGCTTACACACAGCCTGAACCCCGCGTATGGTGCGCCCGACAGCGCATTTATGGTCAAGGTCGAGGAATCGGATCTCGACGTGTTCAGTGCCGCCGCCGAAATAATGACAGTCTATGAGCCTCACCTTCTCCTCATCCACTTCGGCGACGTCGATTTCGTCGGGCATACCGGCCCGTGGGATTCCTATCTGTCGAGCATCTCAACGGCCGACACACTCGTCTATCGCGTCTGGAGACAGCTGATCCAGCGTCCCGGCAGCCCGTACAATAATCGTACGACGATGATCGTGACGACCGATCACGGGCGCCACGGCGACGCATATGGAGGCCTGCTCCGGACAAACAGCACCTACAAGTACGTTCCCGGCTATCGTGAACACGGCTGCCTCTGCCCCGGCTGTCAGCACCTGTTTCTGCTCGCTCTCGGGCCGGATACTCCGCAGGGCGCGGTCTGCGACCGCCGGGTCCACCAGATCGATATCTGTCCCACGATCGCGCGTCTCTTCGATCTCTCCGCGCCGTATTCCGACGGCACCGTGCTGTGGGAGATGCTGGGCCAGGAGCAGCCGCCCCCGAGTCTCTCCCGAGAGGCACCGCAGCTCGCGGTCAGAGGCGGCGTCCTTCACAAGGCATGGCGAGAAAAGGGCCCGTCCACAGGTGGGCGGGGTGCAATCTACTATTCGTGGCGAACGCTCGGAAGCAGTTGGTCGACGCCGACACGGATCTCCTCGTTTGTCGACTCCACCACCGCATCGACAGAGGCGTTCTTCCCTTCACTCTCGGTCGACGACTCAAACGTCGACATCGCCTGGTCCTCGCTCGGTTTTCACGATGGTTCGGGAGGCTGGCAGGTCTGGCATCGACGCAGCACCGACGCCGGCGAGAGCTGGGATCGGGCCGAACGTCTTGTCTGCTTCTCCGAAACCGCCAGGGATACACTCTTCCAGCGCTCCATGCCGAACCGACCGTGCATCACTACCCGGGGCGAGCGGGTGGCGGTCTTCTACGCTCGTATCCGATTCGGCGTCGGGTATCGCATAAGTGCCCACGGAGGCTCGGAGTGGCCCGACGATCCGCCGCTTCAGGTTCTCCCCGGTGAAGAAGTCCGCGACTGCGCACATCGCGTCAAAGTCGCGCAGACCCCCGGGGGCCCGCCTCGCCTCCATCTCGTCTGGAATGATATCCGCGCCAAGTGCTATAATCTCTATTATCAGCATACGGCTGGCAACGGAATGACCTGGCTCGATTCCGATGTGCAACTCACCGACTACGGAGACGATACTCACGTCGTCGATATGGCCATCGCCCCGGACGACACAGTTCTCCATGTCATAGCGGCCGACAACCGCGAACTGGGAGGAGGGCAGAAGGTCTTCCAGATCTACCACACCTGCTCCACCCTGTGGGGAGACGCTCCAGAGGTCACATGGCACCCGGTATCAAGCAGCCACCTTCAGGGCGAGCGTCCCGGAGCAATCGATCCGGCACTTGTCGTGGCCGGGACCGATACACTTTATGCGGCATGGGCCGATCACAAGGACGGCAACTTCGAAATCTACACATCACGGAGCCTTAACGGCGGACGAACCTGGTCGACACCCAGGCGGCAGTCCGAGACACCGGGTTTCTCGCTACAACCGCAACTCGCCTGGGACCGGGCAAACCGTCGACTCTATCTGATCTACCAGGACAATACGGAGGGCTCGTGGGAACTCTCCGATGTGTACGATATCACCTATGAGGATGAATGACTACCGGAGGAATGATTCGCTAGCCTGAGAGAAAAACGCCGAATGCGCCTCCACATCCGGCTCTCCCTCTGTGTCCCTCTGTTATCAATCGCTCTGCTCTCTCCCGCGACCTCGAGCGCCTACAAGACCGAACGCGTGGTACTGGTCGTCATCGACGGTCTCAGGGCTACAGAGGGCTTGGAGGAGCGCCCCTGGGACTTCATTCCCATGATGTGGGACTCTCTCACCCCCCCCGAGGGACCCTCTATCCCAACTACTACAATCTCGCTGCACGTGAAGGCCGCTCTCGTCGGCGAGGGCCTCTCTGAACTCCACCTCCCGTGGAACGACATCAGAAACGGAAGCTACAATCTCTACCATCAGTGCGCCGGCGGGAACAGATTGACGTGGCTCCCTTCCGATGAGGCGATCACCATGTACGGGGAAGGCACTCATGTCATCGACTTCGCCATCGCACCGGATGGCGATGCTCTCCACGTCCTTGTTGCTGACAACCGGGAAACAGTAACATCGACAGGTGTATTGCAGATCTATCACACCCGTTCTTCGGATTGGGGCGGCAGCCGGACTATCCCATGGCATCCGGTGTCGAGAACGCATCTCGGGGGAGCACGGCCAGGGGCCATCGACCCCTCACTCGCCGTAGCCGGTCATGATACGCTCTATGCCGCCTGGGCGGACCATAAGGACGGAACCTTCGAGATCTACACGGCACGGAGTACCGATGGCGGCCACGAATGGTCCACGGCAAGACGCCAGACTTGTACGCAGGGCTTCTCAGTGCGGCCACACCTCGCCTGGCATGATGGCGAACACCGGATGTACCTCGTCTACCAGGACAACTCGGGCGGGTCCTGGCAGGTCTCGGACGTGTATGACATCACCTGCGGACCCAATCCCACGGGCGATTGAGCCGACAGCATCGTCATACAGAGACTGAACGGCACCGCGCCAGTTGCTCTACGACAGCACGCTCATCGCTGCGACAGGGGCCCCGCTGCGAGGCACTCTGCGAGCCCAGTTGGTGAGCGCGCCCCTGCCACCTCCTCCCTCCCGAACCCCGCACCTCCCGGGGCAGCACGCAGGGACGAAACTTGACTTGACGAGGCACCCATCGTCTGACATTATGGTGTCCTGAATGGGAGGCGCATGTCCTTGCGTCGATAGAGAGAGGAGAAGAGTGAGATCATGAACGCGCTATTCGTGGCTGTGCTCGCGGTCGCATGCTTCCTGCTCGCCTACGCCTTCTATGGCAGATTTCTCGGCCGGAGGATCCTCTCCCTCGACAGAACTCGCCAGACTCCCGCACACGAGCTCCGCGACGACATCGACTACGTTCCCAGCAGGAAATCGGTCCTGTTCGGTCACCACTTCGCTTCTATCGCCGGACTCGGGCCCATCCTCGGCCCGGCGATCGCCGTCATCTGGGGATGGCTCCCCGCCCTGATCTGGATCGTGGTCGGATCGATCTTCCTCGGTGCTGTACATGATTTCACCACACTCGTCGTCTCGATCCGCCACAAGGGCCGTTCGATCGGATCGATAGCGGAGACGCTGATCGGCCCGCGTGCACGCACCCTCTTTCTCCTCCTCATCTTCTTCGTGCTCTCACTCGCTATGGGAGTCTTCGCTCTGGTCATCGCCATCCTGTTCAGCAGGGAGATGTACCCGGAATCGGTGATCCCGGTCTTTTCGCTCATGTTCATAGCGGTTGCCGTCGGCTACCTCGTAACGAAGAGAGGAGTCCCGCTCGTTCCCGCCGCAATCGTCGGGTTCATCGTGATGACCTCTACCCTGTGGCTCGGAGTCCGATTTCCGGTGGTAGGTCCCTCTCAGAGTACCTGGGTGGTCATTCTCTTGATCTATGCGTTCATCGCTTCGGTGCTTCCCGTCTGGCTCCTTCTCCAGCCGCGCGATTTCCTTAATTCGTTCCAGCTCATCATCGGCATGGTCATTACGTATGTCGGGTTGGCGCTTCTCCGACCCATGATCGTCGCGCCGCCGATCAACAGGGCCCCCCAGGATCTCCCGGCCCTGTTCCCATTCCTGTTCATCACCGTCGCCTGCGGCGCCATCTCAGGTTTCCACAACCTCGTCTCTTCCGGCACGACCGCCAAGCAACTCAATAGCGAATCGGACGCACGCTTCATCGGGTACGGCAGTATGCTCGTCGAGGGGGCGCTGGGCGTCATCGTGCTCCTCGCGTGCGTTGCCGGCATGGGGTCGGCTGCACAGTGGCACGAGCACTACGTCAGCTGGCAGGCAGCCGGTTCGCTCAATCAGCAACTCCACGCATTCGTCCAGGGAGCAGGCCGATTTGCCGCCGAACTCGGGATCCCTCATGAGATCGGGGTGACGTTCATCTCCGTCATCATCGTCGGATTCGCCATGACCACCCTCGACTCGGCGACCCGCCTATTGCGCTATAACATCCAGGAGATGGGTCAGGAGTTCAGGATACCGCCGTTCAGGAATCGTTACTTCGCCAGTCTCATCGCGGTCGCTGCCATCGGGTACTTCGCGTTGCTCAGGATCGGACCCAGACCAGCGGGCCTCATTCTCTGGCAACTGTTCGGCACCACAAACCAGCTCCTGGCCGGCCTCGGCCTCCTGGCGGTGACGATCTACCTGTACAAGTCGCGAAGGCCGACTGTCTTCACGACCATCCCCATGCTGTTCATGCTCGCCACCACCGGTACAGCGATGGTCATCAAGATCGGGGAATTCTGGAGTCAGAAAGCATGGGCTCCTCTCGTGGTGGGCGTGATTCTGCTCGTACTGGCGATCTGGCTGGCCGTCGAGGCGTTTGCGGTGTGGCGGAGGACGTCGGCGAGTCGACGCGTTCTCGAGCCTCTGAAGGGCCGAACGTCGGAGCGGCATAGCAAACCTCTCGGCCCGTAAGGTATGGGCCCGCAATCCGATAAGGCTCATTTTGCCCTTGACGTGGCCGTATCGGTGTGATATACTGCCGAGGATTGGAAGTTCAATGCGAGGGGCCCTTCAGGAGCTGGGTGATGCTGGGCGGAAGGCCGGTCATATGATATGCCTGGGGATCTGTCATAGTCTTCTATGACAGAGCCGCGGGCATTTCGTGTCTATCAGGTCTGCTTCGCAGTACCCCCTACCGATGCCCACTTCGAGGCCGCCGAAGACATCCACCGTCTCAACGGAGAAAGCGGGGAACATGATGGAGGGAAGAGACAGGACGACCAATTGCGTTTTCATGTTAGCCATGGGTCTGGTGCTCCTCGTTTCATTCACTGCACCTCCCCGGGCGTTCAGCGCGGGCCAGGCCCCACCCACCCTGGTCCAGCCCCGGAAATCGCCGGTGATCAGCCCCGGCCTCGCCTGGCAGATGGCGTGTGGCGACGAGAGCACTCAACACAAGGTCTGGATCTTCTTCACCGACAAGAATATCTTCACTGACGCTGACTACCGCGGCGCACTCCGGACCGCAGAAGCCGCGCTCACCGATCGGGCCAGGGCGCGGCGGGCCCGGGCACGAAGCCATGACAATCTTGTCGACTTCCGCGATATCCCGGTGTCACAGGACTACGTTGCTGAGGTCCTCGCGCTCGACGTCACTCATCGCGCCACCACCCGGTGGCTGAACGGTATCTCCCTCGAAGCACCATCCTCCGCGGTCGACCGGATCGCCTCACTCCCGTTTGTACGTGAGGTCCGACTCATCGCCCCCTCGGCGCCAGAGCGCACCTTCGTCTCGGCAGGTCCCGCCGGGGGACGGTACGATGGGATGCCATTCCCCCTCGATTACGGACCTTCTTTCGATCAGCTCAACCAGATCAACGTCCCGGCAGCCCACGACATGGGATATAGCGGCGACGGAATACTCATCTGCCTGCTCGATACCGGGTATGAGCGCACCCACCAGTCGTTGGTCGATGTCAATGTCGTCGCCGAGTGGGATTTCATCAACGACGATCCGAACACTGCCTATGACCCGGCCCAGGACGACCCGATGCAGCCGTGGCACGGCACGATCATCCTGTCGGTCATAGGTGGATTCTATGAAGGTGAGCTCATCGGTGCAGCCTATGGGGCTGACTTTGCTCTGGCCAAGACAGAGCTCGTCACCGACGAGATACCCATAGAGGAGGACTGGTGGACAGAGGGGTCTGAGTGGGCGGACAGCCTCGGGGCTGATGTCATCTCCAGTTCCCTCTGCTACGTCGAGTGGTACACGTACGAATGGATGAACGGCGACAGCTGTGTCACGACAATTGCGGCTGACGTCGCGGCATACAACGGCATCGTCGTCTCCAATGCGATGGGAAACGAAGGTAACTGGGTCGGCTCTATCATGGCTCCGGCGGATGCCGACAGCATCCTTGCGTGCGGGGCGGTCAACATCTTCGGCGAACTGGCGGGATTCAGCTCGATCGGCCCCACCTATGACGGCCGGACGAAGCCGGAAGTCGTTGCCCTCGGCGTCGATACGTACGCCGCCGACCCATTCGATGACGACGACTACCTCTATGTGAATGGAACCTCCCTGTCGACGCCCCTCGTGGGCGGACTGGCGGCCCTCGTCCGGGGAGCAAACCAGAGCTGGACTAACATGGAGACCCGCGAGGCCATCATGATGACCGCGGACAATGCCGCCAGTCCTGATAACTACTATGGCTGGGGGATCCCCGATGCTGTCGAGGCTATCTTCTACGAGCAGGGTACCCCGGTCGAGGCGGAACTGGCCCCTGATGCGACGGTCGTGCCGAGAGGCGGCACGCTCGGGTACACCGCGACATTGACGAATACGACCGCGCAATCGATCTCGTTCTATGCGAGGACCATGGTGACATTACCGAACGGCAATCCGTATCCCGGCAACCCCGTGCTCGGCCCGATCCCGATCACGCTCGATCCGTACGAGATCATGGAGCACCACGTCGAGCACGATATTCCTTATGGCGCGCCGCTTGGGGTGTATGACTACACCCTGCAGATCGGGACTCCACCCAATACTCTGATCGACGAGGATACATTCTCGTTCGAGGTGGTGGAGGCTCAATAATGGTCAAGACTCAATAATAAAATGATCTGTCTGGCGCACTGTGCGGCGGACAGGAAGAACACAATCGAATACTCACAATCAGGCAGAGGAGAGAAGATGATCATGGGACGGATCACGAATCGAGCCATACCGCTGGCGGCGGCGATGCTCGTCATGCTCGCCTGCGGCTCGTGGGCGATGCTATGGACACCGACCGGAATGGAGCGGACGCCCTCGCCGGTCGAGGTAGAAGTCCTCGACGCGACGAGTGCCGGGACGCTGCTCGAGATCCGCGTCCCCGGATTCTCGGCCGAGGAGATAGAGCTGGCCGGCGAACACTATCAGCTGCTCACGGTTCCCGGGGCAGGGCGCCTGACCGAAGAGGGGCGGCCCGCCGTGCCGGCGCTGGCAGAGCTTGTCGGCGTGTCGGCGTGCCCTGGGGGCGCAGGGTGGAGATCGAGCTCGTTGAAGCCGAGCATGAGACATACGAAGGATATACGGTGGTGCCCTTCCTCCGTCCCCCTGACCGTGATGCCGCTGCGGGGTGGGTCGAGCCGTTCTGGCGCGATGAGGCCCTGTATCGGACCGATGGATGGTATCCCGAGGAGCTGGTGCAGGAGCGTGCGGTCGGCGTATGGCGGGATGTGCGTGTTGCGCCGGTTGTCTGCGCGCTCGCCCAGACCAATCCGGTGAGCGGGGAGCTGCGCGTCTTGCGGCGGCTGGTGATCCGGGTGCGTCATGCTGAGGCCGATCCCGATGCCGGATGGCGGCGGGCGTCGCCCGAGACGGGCTACTCTGCGGCATTTGAGCGGCTCTATCGCTCGCTGCTCG
>Ga0111224_1048_pt1 | contig 13587 bp, 8 predicted proteins | sample DeeMarSWOR152_54_FD_80388 | JGI IMG/M metagenome (GOLD analysis project Ga0111224, IMG submission 80388) | candidate division TA06 bacterium DG_24
AACTGGTACGTCGACTTCGCGCACAAGGGGCGGCGCGTCCGCCGGAGGATCGGGCGGTCGAAGCGGATGGCGGAGCTTGCACTCAAGGACATCGAGGTGAGGATCACCAAGGGCGAGTTTCTGGGCGCATACGAAAACAGGCGGGTGCTGTTCGAGGAGGTAGCGGAGGAGTATCTGGACTTCTCGCAGACGAGCAAGGCTCGGTCCTCCTACGAACGAGACATCACCAGCCTTCGGCCACATCTCATACCCCATTTTGGCGACGAATATATAGGCAACATCTCATCGAAGGCGATAGAACAGTATATCGCGAAGCGTCGTGAATACGTCGCACCCGCGACGGCTAACCGTGAGCTTTCCTGTATCAAGCACCTCTATGCCAAGGCGATTGAGTGGGGGTACGTGCGAGAGAACCCAGCAAAGCCCGTGAAGAAGCTGAAGGAGCCTCCCGGTCGGGTGCGCTACCTGGAGCCAGAGGAGATCGAAGCGCTGCTCAACGCCTGCTCTCGTCACCTTCGCCCCATCGTCGTAACCGCTCTCCACACAGGAATGCGGAAGTCAGAGATACTCTCTCTTCGCTGGTCGCAGGTAGACTTCCGCAACAGGACAATCGCTATCGAGAAGAGCAAGAATAACGAGGCACGTGCAATCCCCATCGACGATGTCTTACTGGCCGAACTCAAAAAAACCCCTCGACATCTCCACGGGACGTATGTATTCTGTAAGGGTGATGGCAAGGCCTGGAGGAGCATTGATGTAGGCTTCCGGGCAGCCGTCAAGCGCGCTGGTATCGAAGGGTTCCGATTCCACGACCTTCGGCATACGTTCGCCTCCTATCTCGTGATGTCCGGGAGTGACCTGAGGACAGTTCAGCAACTCCTCGGGCACAAGGGCCTGGCCATGACGATGCGATATGCTCATCTTGCCCAGGGACACCTCCAGCAGGCAGTGAACCGACTACCGTCGGTGTTGGGAGTTGGCACAAATCCGGCACAACCGGCCGGCCGCAAAGAATCATGATGGCGTAAGTCTTTGAAAAACAAGCGTGCCGAAGTGGCGGAACTGGCAGACGCACCGGACTCAAAATCCGGCGGAGCTCACACTCCATGGGGGTTCGACTCCCCCCTTCGGCACCAGATGACAAAGAGCGCTTCCTTTCCCTCAATTCGTGTCCCGGGAATGGCTCATGCGACCCGCTTCACTCGACCCGGGCGTGCGCTCCTGCCCTGAAGACGATGTGCGCCATCCGGGCCCGAGACGCCTCGAGGAGATACTGTATGTCCCCTTCCCCACCGATATTCCGGCGATTGAGGCTCGCGGGTGAGATCTTCCGATTCCTCGGTGCGCGGAAGAAGTGGTGGCTGTTTCCGATCGTAGGCATACTGATCGTCCTCGCGCTCTTCGTCTTCATCTTCGAGACGGGCGTAGGACCGATGATTTATGCGCTGTTCTAGATGATGTCAAACGACGCGACCGAACCGAGCAGTACACCCAGCCCGCCTGCTCCCTAGAGGAGACGTTCTTCAACAGGGATCCAGCAACCAGGCACAAACAGGTCCAGTTCCTTCTTCGGAACCGGACCTGTGCTTTCTTCCGTCGACACACATACGACACGCCGGGCGGCCGATCAGCGTATCGGCCACAGAGTGCCAGCCACGCGTACGTCCTCTGTCAGTGCGGCAACACCGGAGTTCATGTCATCGGTTCAGATCCCCCCACCCCAGGTGCACCGCTCGCTGCCGCGGCCTGGGCCGGCCTGTAGATGGCCGCGATGATGACTCCGACGATGAGGTAGATGATCATCCCGTAGATGAACCACTGAAGGGCGAGTAACCCCGGAACTGGATACGCAGCATAGCTGCCCAGGGCCATCGAAAGGTTCATCAGCAGTCCCAGCCAGAATCCAAATCGCAGGCCTTCGGCCAGACCGCGCCCCTCATACCCTTTGTGAAAGATGAATACGAGGAGAAAGGAGATGATCAGGGTGAGGAGATACATGAGCGGCATCTTGCTCATCATATCCTCGCGCCACACATCAGCAGTCGCCTCATATGCCCCTTTCAGAATCAGGCCGTGGACGATGAAGTTCTGGAGGACTAAGAATGCGACGAAGACGACGACCCCGGCGATCACGAACCTCAACACGTTCATGTGCCTCCCCCCTGTTTCGGTGGATGACCAGTCTCTCCTTGTGATGTCGCAATCCGAATTATAGGGATATCGTACCCTTCGTCAACCGTAAAGTCACATCCCTTCGGTTCGGTTGATGACAAGCTGGCTATACATTCTCAGGGAGCGATAGGCAGGATATGCGTCGTCGACTCCGGATACGATCTCTCGAGAATGGGCGGAGCTTCACTGATATCCGGGGGTGGAATGTCTGAAGGGGAAATCTGAAGGGGTATGAAAGAGGAATCTCGCATCTCAAAATGCTTCGGAAGAGCGTGATCATCTCTCAGGAAGAGAGTGAGAGACGATACATATCCTCCCTCTCCTCGCTGCCTCGCTCCTCATGAGCGCCTCGAGACACTCGACGAGGCCACTCGCGGTGGTCGCATCTCCAGGATAGATGGCTATCCCGATGAGCGCCCCCGGCGCGGTCCCCCGATCGTGGAGGGACTGAGGGGGCCGGGTCGACTCGGCCAGACGATGGGCAAGGGCCAGTGCACCGGATTCAGCCGTCTCGGGAAGAATGAGAAAATGGGTGCCATCTTCGGCCGGAACGCACACGTCAGTTCGCCGTATGCTCGACCGTATGACCGAAAGCACAACATGCTCCCGGTCTCCATCCCCCTCACCGGGAGAGGAAGAGGGAGCGGCATTCCTGTACGCGACAAGAGCCAGAAAGTGGCTATAGCGAGTAGCTCGCCACACTTCTGACTCGAGCCGATACCGAAGACCCTGTTCGCGCGTACCCATTATTCCAGTTAACCTCACCGCGCCCCTCGACGCCTCAGCATGACTGCGACAGTCTGCAGCATGATCTTGAGGTCGAGCACGACGTTCGCTTCCCGTATGTACTTGAGATCGTATTCGAGTTTCCGTCTCACCGTCTCGAGAGACGAATCGTACGAGCAGTTGATCTGGGCCAGCCCGGTGATACCCGGTCGCGCGCTCAGCCGCTCCCGGTACCCCGGCACCTTTTCTGCAAGCTCAACAGTGAAACAGGGGCGTTCGGGCCGGGGACCCACCACGCTCATATCGCCGCACAGGATGTTGAACAACTGCGGCAGCTCATCGAGGCGGGTCAGACGGAGTACCCGTCCTACTCTCGTAACCCGGGGATCGTTCTCCGCTGCCCAGATCGGCCCGGTCGTCCTCTCGGCATCCTGTCGCATTGAACGGAATTTGTAGATGATAAAGGGCCTCCCGCCGACATCACACTCACGACGGCCGCCATTGCGCCGATCCCGGCTGTATACCATGGGGATTCTACGCCGATCGCCGTTACGACGATTTCGCCCGACCCGCTCCTGCCGGTAGATGACCGGCCCCCCTGAGTCGAGTCTCGTCGCGATGGAGACGACGAGGAAGAACGGTGAGAAAACCAGCAGAAAGAGAGATGACAGGATGAGATCGAGGCCACGTTTGGCAACATGCCCGACGGTCTCGACAAGCCGCTCCCAGCACTCGCCCCGCAATACCGATCTCGGCACTACGGAGAGCATAGTGATCGATGTTACCCAGAGCACGGGCGCTATCACCGCAGCCTGGGCAACCGAATGTATCCTCCGCTCCCTCAACCGCACTCCAAGAAACCCTCCCTTACGGGCTGTGTGCTCGATTCCTCGTCACGGGCCGGTTCGCCGACACCGCGCACCTCTCGTGCCCCGATGTCCACCGACCCTGTCACAGAATAGAGCAAGAACCGTGCCCGGTACGGCCGGACCACCCCACGATCCGCCCACGCGGGGCACGCTCGCGGACCAGTCCGAGAATGTGCACGAGGGGTATGAGCTAAGACACCATTTTCTAGGGACTTACACCTGAGAAGGCAACACCCCGCAGGGTGAGGAAGGGCAGTGAATCGGGCGGCGGCTACGGAATGATGAAAACGCCCGGGGGAGGAAGTGAACAGAATGATGGTAACTGTTCACACAGAGATGTGAGGTTCTGTCGGTTGGGAGTATGGCCCCCGGGCCATACGGACTGGGGCCCGGGTACGATATCAGAGGATACGGGACCGATCAGCGGGCAACGACCACCTTCTGCACGCGAGCATCGCCTCTCGCCTCGAGACGGCAGAGATAGACGCCCGAAGCCACCGGCCTTCCACCGTCGTCTTTCGAGTCCCACGCTACGTCTGTTCTCCCGGCCTCGCACCTGCCGGAGAACACTTCGCGTACCCGCGAGCCGAGGCAGTTGTACAGCGTCACTCGGGCCCGACCGGCAGCCGAGAGCGTGAGCGAGAAGGTGCAGCCGTCTCGCACCGGATGGGGAAGCGGACGAGAAAGACCCAGGAATCCATCAAGTGAGTCCTCTACCCCGGGCTCGGTCGTGATCGCGAAATCGGCCTGGCTCGCATCGACGAAATAGGATCCCTCATCATCGTATGCGGTCACCCGGACCCGTGCGGCTGCCGTTGATGTATCGGGAACGACCCAGGTATAGAGGGTATCGATAAGGGGGACACGTGCAATCTCATCAGGATATGTGGCGCCGCCGTCGAGTGAGAGCTCGATGAGGAGCGAATCTCGCGTTGTGGGATGCCGCCTCGACCATTGTATGTCAGACTCCTCATACGGGACCAGCTCCTCCCCGCCGTTCGGGGCGAGCAGCTCGGGTTGGGGCCGCATGACGAGAATCGCTCCCTCGTTGTTCCGGAGGCTGATCTCGCTCACGTTCTCCCCGATAACGCCTTCGGAAGATATGGGCCGGTACACACTGGTGAGTGGCTGGACGACCTCCGGATCGTCGAATGATCCCCCGCTCGTGCGCGTCCTCACGACCGCACCCCCCCACTCGTACTGGCGTCCCCATATGGTCCAGTTTGTCCCCTGACTCAGTACGGTACGCGGCCCGAGGACGGTACCGATGTCGAGCTCTATGGCCGGGAACCAGTTGTACTCGCTCGGCGTCGCCCCATACCCCGAAGAGGTATACCCCCAGTGACACCGGGGTTCTGCAAGTATGTAGTAGAGCGCCAGTGTGTACAGCCGTGACCGCTCGCACCACTCATGGCCCGGAGGCGCACCGGCAGCGTGTATCAATACGGACATCCCGGTGGCAGAGAGGCTGTCGACGCGATCGAAGAACGCCTGCCCGAACCACTCGTTCCACTGCACGAAATACTCGAGGATTCCGCTATCGACATGTTCAGCAACCCGATTACCCCAGTACCACCCGTAGGGCTGCCAGCTCGAACTCGAGCTCCCGATCAGATTAACCATGAGGTGGGGCTCGGCCGTTGCCTGTTCGAGTGAATCGCGGACCTCATCTAGCAAGAGTATGAGATCGTTCACCCAGACCGAGTCGCGATTCGGCGCGCTGGGGTATTCGTTGATCTCCCAATTCGATGGTTGAGGATACCCGTAGGCATGAAGGTATTCGATAGTATTGGTGAGTCGGGTCATCGTGTTATCGTACATGAAACCGTCGATAAAGTACCCGTCATGACTGATCTGGAGCCACTTACGGCAGAACCACGCGAAGAACCGCCTGAAGTCCGGCTCTCCAATGTCGTACATGTAACTGTTCCACCAGTCGACAGGCACTCGGGCCAGGCTCTCGGCCGGCGCACTTCCCCCTCCCCATCCCAGCACGGTGCCGGGCGAGCCCTCATACCGTGGCCAACACTCGGTATCCTGATAGAAGTGGAGGAACATCTCCTCCACCTCTATTCCTTCCCGGACACAGAAGGCGTACAGGCTGTCGTGGAGTTCGGCGTCATCCTGTCCGTTGTGGAATTGGAGATACCGGACGACCGGAGCTTCCGAGCCGAAGGCACGGAGCAGCGGAAGGTACGTGCGCCCTCCATCGAGGAGATCCATGTGCTCTGCGACGAATTGCACCTCGGACTCGGGGAGACCCGAATGGTAAAAGATCATCCACGTATCGATATGAGGGAAGACCGAGGCACCGACGCCCACCGCACTCACGCACAAGCCGATCAGGATCGATGCCGCGATAACGCCTCCCCTGATCCGTACTCCCATCCTTGTACTCCTCTCCCCGCCAGACAGAGGGCACGATACTCGCCCCGCTGCCCGCCGGAGCGATTGGTGCAGGTGAGGTCTCCTCCGGTATGCCACAAGATAGAAGTGGGGGAAGTCGACTCCAGAAGTCGTCTCCCCCGCCACCGGAATATCATACCATAGCAGAACAGGCTGTGTCAAGGCGAAATCGACGTACCCTCCACTGCCCCTCTTACCGCCCGAAACAGCTCGAGCAATCCATAGGGTTTCTGCAGGAATCGAAATCCTCGTGCGCGCACCACAGACCGCTGCACCTTCCGCTCCGCGTACCCGCTGCTCAGCAGGACCCGGAGTTCCGGGTTGCGGCCGAGAAGCTGGTCCACAAGTTGAAGACCGGTTATGTCGGGCAATACGATATCGGTAAAGATCAGATGGAAATCTCTCCCCTCCTCCTCAAAAATGTCCAGAGTCTCCTTGGCATTTCGGGCCGTGAACACGACATATCCGTTTCTGCGAAGCGCCTTGGCCGCCAGATCACACAGCCGCTCTTCATCCTCCACGAGCAGAATCCGTTCTCCTCTGCCCTCGAGGCTCTCACGGGATTCAGCCTCTCGAGCCTCCTCGACGGGCTTCAAGGAAAATGCGGGCAGATAGACCCTGAATGTCGTACCCTGTCCCGGCTCGCTGTGAACGTTCATCCACCCTCCATGTTGCTCGACAACGCCATAGGCGACGGAGAGCCCGAGTCCGATCCCGCGCTCCTTGGTACTGTAGAACGGTTCGAAGATGCGTTGTAGAACATCCTCATCCATGCCGACACCTTCGTCCTCAACCGACATGCAGACGAATCGACCTGGCCGCGCTCCGGGAATACCAGCGCAGTCCGCCTCTCCAAGCACTACGTTCTCCGTCTTGATTGTGAATGTGCCTCCTCCGGGCATGGCATCTCTCGCGTTGACGGCCAGGTTCATAATCACCTGCTCTATCTTTCCTGCATCGGCCCGCACCGTCCAGACCGCCGGGTCGAGGTCGGTCCTGATCGCGATATCCTCACCGAGGGAGCGCTCGAGCATCTTGAGAAACTCCTCGACAGTCCTGTTTATGCGGAGCGGTGTGGCCTCCATCGGCTGCTTACGGCTGAAGAGGAGTAACTGACGGGTTAGTTTCGCGGCGTGCTCAGCGGTAGCGCGTATCTGCTCGAGCTCTCCATTGAGCGAATTGGCCGCCCCTATCTTCATCATCGCCAGATCACAGTATCCCTGGATGACGGACAGCAGGTTGTTGAAGTCATGGGCAACTCCTCCCGCCAGTGTGCCGATAGCCTCCATCTTCTGCGCCTGGAGAAGTTGATCCTGGGTCAATCTCAGCTCGTTGAGGCCTCTCTTCAACTCCTGCACCAGCTTCGCCTTGCGCCAGGCACCGGCCAACTGATGGGCGAAGGCGGTGACCGTCGGGATGTCGTCCTCGGAGAGGTGTTCCGACTGCACCGCGAGAGTACCGATCACCTTATTATCCACTATGAGAGGAGCATCGATCGACTTCGGGATGTTCAGCATCCCGACCATCTCTCTGGCCGATTCCCTCTTCGGTCCAGGGAATATCTGAGTCGTGATGTCTTCGACGTTGTCGCAGAAAACAGTCTCTTTCTCGCGGACTATCCTTCTATAGAACTCCACGGTATCGATTGGCACGGATAACTCTCGGGCAGTGATGCCCATCAACTCCTCAACCGCCTCCACGAGTCCGCTGTCGTGGCTCTGGTACTCTATGGACAGCCTGCTCTGACTCTCATCTGTCACCCAGACGATGCAGGTGAAGCCCACCTTCTTGAACTCCTCGCCAACGATGGAGAATATCTGCTCGGGGGTGCCGGCCCTCTCCATACCGAGAGCTGCCGCATTCAACGTCTGGAGAAGCTGCTCGGTCCTCTTTCGTTCAGCGATCTCCTGCTGAAGTTGGATATTGGCCGCGGTGAGCTCAGCAGTGCGTTCCTCAACCCGCCGTTCCAGCCCCTGATGCGCTCTTTCCAGGGTCTCCTCCATCAGCTTGCGCTCGGTGATGTCTCGGTCGATCCCGCGATAACCGAGAAGTTCGCCCCGTTGATCGAGGATCGGCTCGCCGCTTGTCTCGAGCCAGACCAATCGCCCGGTCTCGTGTACGTTCTGGTTCTCCAGTCTCTCGAATGGTCGCCTTTCCTTCGCGATCGCCTCGAACTCGGCGCGGATCCGTTCCGCCTCCTCGGGCGGCATCAGATCGAATGGCGTCTTGCCGATTATCTCCTCGGGCTCATATCCAAGCAGGTCTCTCACTTTCGGGCTGGCATAGGTATACACCGCGTTGACGTCCACCTCCCAGATCCAGTCGCTCGTACTCTCGGTGAGAGCCCGGAAGCGCTCTTTGCTCTTCCGCAGAGCATCCTCCGCCAGCCGATACTCGGTGATGTCCCGCAACAGAGTGACGACCCCGGTCACTCTCTTTTCTTCGATGATCGGTATCTTCCGCACCTCACAATGCAGCTCACTATTCTCGAATTCCAGGCTCTCCTCAGTCGTCAGAGTCTTTCCGGTCTCGAACACACGATGATAATCATCACGGACTCTATCAGACAAGAAGGGGAATATCTCGAATAGTCCTCGCCCTATCACGTCGGTCTCTATACCGAATTTCTCGTTCCACTGTCGGAGGACCGCGTTGATTAGCACCAATCGAAAATCAGTATCTACGATGAATGCCCCGACGTCCATCGAATCGAAGATCGTTCGGTACGGTAGCGGTAGTTCCTGCAACATCTCGTCCACCCGATTGCGTTCGTTGGTCTGCGGCAACGACTGCTCGCTGCCCCCCTTCAACTCAGAGGTATCTCCGTTCTGCATCATAACCACCTCCCACAACGCCAGGCAACTCCGTCAGCCGGGCTCGGCAGAGAACGGAGTGCCCCGGCAGACCCGCCTTGACCCGAGACCGTAGCCACGAGTCTGCCAAGCTCACAAGAAGCTACACGCTACAGGGGAGAGCCCCTCAACGCGAGCCCGCGGGATCCGGGAATCATCCGGACAGTCCAGCGTGCGCACCATACCTGTGACTCAGTGCGATAGGGGCGCACTCACGGTGAAGGCACGAGACACGCCCCCTATCCACCAGCTGGAGCACACACCGGCGTGCTTACCATGGGCGCAGCCAGCAAGAGTACGTATCATCATGCTCGATCGGGCAGGAAACGTGGGAAATGCAGATCGTGGGATTGCGGAGCTTGAAACTTGTTCGATATAGAGTGCCGGTCGCGATCGAGAGCACCTTCCCTGCGTCCACTGATTCTGCCAGAGACTCTCTCTTCTGTCAATCGGAATCGCCCGCAGGCGCGGATTCAGTGCTCACAGAGGACGCCGGTTTCCGAAGCCAGTGGCGATTCTTTGCACATGGGAAGGGTGACCGTGAAGGTGCTCCCCTTCCCTTCTTCACTCTGTACGGTAATCTTTCCTCCGTTTGCCTCCGCCAGGTTCTTCGTGACCATCAAACCGAGCCCGATACCCCGTTCTTTGGTGGTGAAGAGAGGCTCGAACAGTCTCTTCATGTTCTCGTCGGATATCCCGCAGCCCGTGTCAGCGACAGAGAGGTGCACCATTGCACCTTCGGCTCTGGCGCCTATGGTAAGGGTGCCGCCTTCCGACATGGCTTGATAGGCGTTCGTCACCAGATTGTTGAGCACCTGCCCTATCTGCCGGGAATCGACGAACAGTGGTGGCAGGTCGGGGGGTATCGAGGAAGTCAGGGTTACATTCTCGGGCGGAGGTTGCCGTTCCAGAGCCTGAGCCACCAGCGCTGAGACTGAAACTTCTTCCCTCTTGGGGGGCTTCGCGCGCGAGAAGTCCAGGAGATCTGAGACTATGTCCGTAGAATTTCGTACCTCCGAGCTGATCAGATCCAGGTACTTCTTGCACTTCTCATCAGCATCGGTGAGCTTCATCTGGAGATAGTAGGCCGCGTTCGAGATCACGCCCAGCGGATTGCGGAGCTCGTGGCCTACCGTTCCGGCCAGCTGCCCCAACACGCTGAGCTTCTCCTTACGGACGAGCTGCTCCTGAGTATCTTGCAGCTCCCTGGTCCGCTCCTCAACCATCTCCTCCAGCCGCTCCGAGTAGGCCTTCAGTCTCTCCTCCGCTCGCTTCTGGGCGGTGATGTCGACAGCCACACCGATGAGGCCGACAACGTTGCCACTCCTGTCTCTCATCGGTATCTTATCAGCACGTGCCCATCTCGTTCCTTGAGCTGTCTTGAGCGGCTCAACGATGTTCCTTTTGGCACGGCCGGACTCCATGACCTCCCTGTCGTCACTCTGATAGCGTTGTGCATACACAGGCTCGACCTCAGCGTCCGTCTTCCCCTCCCACTCCTCTACCGGAATTCCGGTGGCCTCTGCAAGGGCCTTGTTGACGCGAAGATATCGTCCAAGTCTGTCCTTGGTGAAGATATATGCCGGCACGGAATCGAAGATCGTCTGTAGCTCCCTGCTCCGTTCGTGGAGCGTTTCCTCCGCTTCCTTCAGCTCGGTGATGTCCCTGTCGATGCCCCTGTACCCGAGGAGTTCGCCGCTCGCACCGAGGATCGGCACGCCACTCGTCTGAAGCAACACCAACGCCCCGTCCTTGTGGAGGCACCATCTCTCCAGTTTCTCGACCGGGAGCCGGGCTTGGGCGATCCTCGCGAACTCCCCGCCAACACGCTCGCCCACCTTGGGCAACATGAAGTCAAAAGGCGTTCTACCGATGACCTCATCTGCCTTGTATCCGAGCAAGTCTCTCACTTTCGGGCTCGCATATGTATAGATCCAATCGGAATCGACCTCCCACACCCAGTCGCTCGTACTCTCAGTTAGCGCCCGAAAGCGTTCTTCGCTCTCTCTCAGTGCCTTTTCCGCCCGCTTGCAGCCGACAGAGCTCCCCAGCAGCTCTGCGATAGCATCGATCAGATGCCGCTCTTCCCTTAAGAACGGCCCATCATCTGCTTCGGGGGCCTCCTCGAGGTAGCCGACCTCAACCACTCCCACCTGGTTTCCTTCGATGTAGATATCGGCCGACAGCCTCCATCGTGTCTCCAGCCACTCGGCCGTTGCATACTCTTTCCCCCCGAGCGCTATTCTGGCACATGTGATGTCAGGGTACTGCCAGGAGGGCGTGATCAGGTCGATAGTACCCCGGAGCAGTTCATCGAGTGATGTCTCGGGATCAGCCATGAGCCGGGAGATGGCGAACAGGCAGTTGAGTTCCTTGACACGTTCCCGAAGCTCGTAGGTCCGCTTTGCGAGTGCTTCCTCGGCCCACCTCCGCTCAGTGACATCCCGGTCGATTCCTCGAAACCCGACGAGCTCTCCTGTATCATCGAGGATCGGCACGCCGCTCGTCTCGAGCAGAACCAGACGCCCATCCTTCCGTATGTTCGAGTTCTCCATCCTCTCGAAGGCTCGTCTCCGCTGGACGAGCACGGAAAACTCCGCCCTCACACGCTCAGCCTCCTCAGGCGGCAGAAAATCGAACAGGGTCCTGCCCACGATCTCCTCAGGTTCGTATCCCAGGAGTTCCCTGACTTTGGGACTGGCATACGTATACACACCATCGGCGTCGACTTCCCAGATCCAATCGCTCGTGCTCTCCGTGAGCGCACGGAAGCCCTCCTCACTTTCCCGAAGCGCGCGTTCCATCCGTATCTTGTGGGTGACATCTGTGTCTATCCCTCGATATCCGAGGAGCGTCCCCTTCGCGTCGACAATCGGGACCCCGCTCGTCGATATCCAGACTGTCGTGCCGTTCTTATGAAGAGCACGGCTCACATAGTCACAGAAAGGCTGACGAAAGGCGAATACTTCGAGGATTGCCTTCGCGCGCTCGTCCCGATCTTCGGGATGGAGGAGATCGTAGAAATGCCTGTTCAGCAGTTCATCAGGCCTGTACCCCAGAATCTGCTCAACATATGCACTCGAGTAGGTGTACTTCCCCGCTGCGTCAACCTCCCAGAACCAGCCGGAAGCGTTGTCTGCGATATCGCGCAATCTCTCTTCGAGCTGCCTCCGCTCGGCCTCGGACCTCTCCAGCTCCGCGACCCGTCGGCGCAGCTGCTTCAGCACATTGCGGCGCGCTTCATCTGTCGTCTGGTCACCTCTCACCGTGTGCTCCTCTGCAGAAAAAGTATGTGCGTGCCTACGGTCATCCCGCACACCAATACGCCGAGATGAGAAGAAAGACTCCGTCCATGATCCCGGCGTGCGCAGCCCCACTGGACGTGCTTCGCCCTCAGACAGTCCGCGGCCTATCAGGGCTATGCTCCTGAAGCCACGTCTGGTCTCGCGGATATGTCGGCCGGGCTTCTCTCGGGCTGTCCGAGGGTCTCCTACACCTCCGACAGAATTTGACTAATCTTGACGCTATTTTCAAGGGGGGTAGGTCCGCGGCAGTGGGCCGTTCGCAGTGTGAGGAGACTAGAGGGGGCCGATCATCAGCAGGGTAGTGACGGCAGCACCTCTCTTATCGGGGGGCATCCAGTCCGGTCGGGGTGGCGCATCGCGTGTCGCGGCGGTCGCCATTCGGACCTGCGAGGTTGAGGCAGTAGCGCTCCACGTCGCGGACCATGCGGCCGCGAGAGTGGCGCTCGATTGCGGCGGCCCGGGCCTCTCTGCCCAGGCGTGCCCGTGACTCCGGCTCGGAGAGAAGAGAAAGAATGGCCGCGGCGAGCTCTTTCGGCGCTGCACGCTCAATGAGAATGCCGTTCTTCCCGTCCTCGATCAGCTCCACATTGCCGCCGACGCGCGTGGCGACGATTCCGAGCCCTGCTGCCATATATTCGAGGAGGGCGTTTGAGCAGCCCTCGGATTCGGAAGTGAGCACCCCCACGTCGAGGGCAGCGAGCAGGTGGGCCGTGTCAACGCAGTCCTCGATCATATGGATCCGGCTCCCTATCCCGAGCCGGCTGGCGAGCGCTTCGAGCTGTTCACGAAGAGCGCCCTTGCCTACGATCAGAAACCGCGCCGATGGACATGCCCTGTGGATAATGCCGGCGGCATGGATGAAATCGTCGATCCGCTTCACCGGTCTGAGGTTGGCGACGACCCCGACGAGTGGGACGACAGGAGGTATGCCATAGAGGAATGAAATGGCAGCGCGCGCCAGAGCACGAGCCCTCTCGTCACCACCTTCGAACCGGGCGACGTCGATCCCGTTCGGGATGACATGTATCTTGTGTCGGGGTACCCACTCGGCCGCCGCAACGATCTCTCCCACGGCCCGGGCGTTCACGAGCACCCCATCGAGCAACGGATCGATCACGCGAAGCGCCCAGAGGAGGCTTCTGGTGTGCCAGTATCCCATGTCGCGCCTCCACCCCACACACCGCGCCCTACCGAGCCGCGCGGCAAGGGGGCCGAGCAGCGACGAATCGACGAAGAAGGTCTGCACTACATCGACCC
>Ga0111224_1053_pt1 | contig 12985 bp, 10 predicted proteins | sample DeeMarSWOR152_54_FD_80388 | JGI IMG/M metagenome (GOLD analysis project Ga0111224, IMG submission 80388) | candidate division TA06 bacterium DG_24
CCCCCCTGGGTTTTCCGTGGCTCTGAAGTCGCTTCGGTGCAGTCCTCACCCGGCGGCCCGATGCCTACCATTGAGCGACGCCCGTACCCTTTCTGACGCATTCCGGGAGGGAGGCGGGCGTTCTATGTCTGGAAGGGACAGCATGTCAAAACCTGACACATCATGGCGCGCCGACCTATGATCATCTCCGTTCTATTATCTCAGATAGAATGGGCACTGTCAACCGTGAAATGAGGTAGGGTCACCCTGAGATCCGCGGCGTCATCTGGGCAGAGGAGGCACTCTCCGATCGGCAACATCCCGATCGGAGAAGTCCGTTTCTGGTCCAAGCCTGCCAATCAGCGAGAGGCCGGGGAGACTCCGTTGAAAGGGGCGATGCTCCCTACTGCACACCGTAGATATTCGAGAGCAGGTGTCCGAGGCGGCCCTCGAGGACATTGTATGAATAGTAGCGGCGGGCGATCTCGAAGTTGTGGTTCACCATCTCCTGACGGTAATCAGCATCCTCCAGGACACGGCGCACGGCCTCCACGACTTTCGAAGAGAGGAATCCATTCATGGACAGCACTCTGAATCCCTTGGGTTCGATGTCCCGCACATAGATCGAGTATCGATTGACGAGCACTGGCTTCCGGAAGTAGATGGCCTCGAGGAAGGCGTTGCCGAATCCTTCGTAAAGACTCGGGTACGTCACAAGGTCCGCATGTACGTACACATCGGCGAGTGCATAGCACGGGCCCTGCGCGCAGTCTTCCGTGCGTCGCCCTGCGAGGTGGCGGGAGACGATCCGGAGATCGACTCCCACGCTTGCCGCATACTCCTGGAGCGCCTGCTGGTACTCATATCCCTCGTCACCGGCCTCGTGGGTAACCGCGAGTTTGTAGCGCGGGGAGCCGAGCCGCCGCACCAGCTCGATTGCATGCTCGATTCCCTTTCGGGAGACGACGCGCGTGGGCTGGAGGATGAGGATGTCCTCGGGATCGAGTCCGATGTCCTGGCGGAAGGTTGCAGTGTAGCTGTCCGGCTCGGGCGGGGGTTGATCGAAGTCGATGACATTGGGGACGATCATGGAGGTGATGCCTTTGCGATAGGCGAGCTCGGCGCGTGCTGCTGAGTTGATGACCACATGCTGGATCCCGGGCAGAGAGGGCGGGAAAGCTGTATCCAGATAATCGGTAACGGCGTTGACTGTAAACCGGTCACGTTCCCAGTGAAAGTCATGGTGGTGGGCGATCGTCGGGATGCCTGTCTCGGCGATAACCTCCGAGATAGCGAGACCGAGCGGGATGTTCATCGGTAGGGAGAGGGCATTCTGGGGCACGAGCACATCAATCGAGAAACGGTCGATAAATTCATAGAGCTTGGACTTGAGTATCTCCCTCATCGCGTGGACACGCGATGTGGTCTCCCGGGTGCGGTATTTTCGCCCGAAGGACTGTGACGCGATCCAGCGGATCTCTTCATGTTCGAAATGGGCCTCAGGTACAAACATGCTGACGTCCGGATCCCGGTCCAGCTTGCCGGCGAACCAGAACGAAGCTCTGTGGTGTCGCCATAGTACTTGCGCCCACTTGGCCGATTCGAGGGATACACCGTCCATCCCGGCGAGGCGTGTCGAGATAAATCCAACGTTCTTACCGTGCCGCTTCGGCTGCAATTCCATTCTTCAGCTCCTTGATGCGACGACGCGTAGCGTAGAAATCGAGAGCCAACTTGGTCGCCACCCCGTTGACTCGCTCATGATAGAATTTCTGTGCTCTTTCAGGAGGGACGCCGAGCCGTCGTTGTGCGGCTCGTACTTGATCGATTGTCAGAAGGCCCAGGTCCTCAAAGCGGGCGCGACAGAACTCGAGGAACGCTGCCGTGTACAGGTAACTGATCGCCCTGCTCGCCCTCTCTAGATCTCCCGTAGCGAGCGTGTATGCCACTGCTCGCCCGAGGAGATCGATCCAGCGGTCCGCATCCAGACGGAGGAACCGGGCCGGTGCACGGTCTGTCGATCGCAGATCGGAGAGGGACGCTACCTCGCTGGTCAGGCTTTGCGCGACCTCCTCACCGACAACCGTAGCGACCTCGGGCCTGAACTGAGGCCAGCGCTCCACGAGGGCGTCGATCTTTGCATCGATATCGAACGCATCAGTAGTTCCGGGATCGGCGAAGGCGATCCCTGTTTCCTCAGGACCCCAGGTTTCAGGATAGCGCAACGGCGCGCCGCTAGTCAAGACCTCCTGTACGCGCGATTCGTGAAAGAGAAGCCGCTCCAGCGCCGAGCCGATCACCTGCTCGGGCATCACACTGAGTTTGGCCTCGTCGGTGATGTCGTGGAGCTTGGCGCCGAGGTAGACCTCGTAGATGATCGTCCTCTCATCGGCGAGATGGTCCAGGGTGGTGGCGATGTCGGTGCCGTAGGTTCGGCGCGCCTCCGGCCAGGGGCCGCGTTCTATTGCTGCTGCATCTGCGGAGAGGGCGATGTCTCCCGAGATGCCTCCCCGGACAAGGCAGCCAAGAAGGGTCGTGAGCGGGCCGACGATGAATCGCGTGAGGGATGCATCGACGAAGTGACGTTCGTACGCGGCGGTGACGAACACATGCTGGCCAGGATGCTTATCGCGGTGTTCTCGGTCGACACGGCAGTACACATCCTGCCAGCTCGCCATATCGTTGCGGAGATCTCCGTCGGCGAGTATGAGGAGCCGCGCAGATGCATAGGCCAGTTCCTCATAGATGAATTTGAGGGCACTACCCTTGCCTGGCGTGCGGTCTCCTCCATATCCTTCGTAGGGCGTGGCGACAATGAGGATGTTGGCTCGCGCGTCTTCGTCGAGCCTTGATAGAGCGCCCGCCGCGGCATCGAGCGCGACACGTAGTGTCGACTCATCGCGGTTCGCCTCTCGGTAGGTACCGTCGGAGACGACGAAGGCGACTTTCTGGCCGGGAAAGTTCCGCACAGCTCCCGCGATCCCCGACTCGAGGAGGCCGCCGATGGTGCGCTCGTTTCGGAATGTGGGATGGCCGATGACGATGTCGGCGCCGAACTCGGTGAGTAACCTGCCGAGAGAAGTACGGGGGGGATCTACGTCGCCCCTGTAGATGCCGGGAACGATCTGGTGCCAGAACTTCGCGCCTTCCGCCTCCACCACGGACATTCCTCTTCCACCTCGATGAGCGAGAGGTCCGGGCGATGAGGCGACGGCGCCCCCAATCCTCTCACACAGATCTGTGATACCTTCTGCGTCGCACCCACGAACTAGTTGGCCCTGGAAGGTGGCTGGAGGTCTTCTGGTTGTGGTGCCTCGATCATCGACGCTCCGCGATCCGATGATCCCGCGCTCCCGCGGGCAATAGTGCCGAGCCAGGAGGGGAGTGCCGCAAGAGAATGGCAGACTGCATCGGGCTCTGCGTGGACCGCTTCCGTCTCGTCCTCCTGGCGTGCCGCCTCTGAGTCTTCTTCATCAATGAAGAGTAGCGTACGCCAGCCAATCGCGCAAGCGGGGGCAGCATCATTCTCGCGGTCGTCTCCGACCATGAGGACCTGATGGGGTTGCACCCCCCTGCCCGTGAGCACGGTCCGGGCACGGGTGAAGAAAGCAGGGTCGGGTTTCGCCACGCCATACTCATAGGACCAGAAGAGGAGATCGGGATCGAGCAGAGCCCACGTCTCTCTGCCGAGAGCCTCCCGTAAGATCGGGGGGGTGTAGAACTGGGAGTTGGAGATGATTCCCTGGCCGATTCCCAGCTGGTGGAGGCCGATGATCGATTCCGACGAACCGGGCATGGGTTGGGTCGGATGGACCGTCAGTTCATAGCGTGCAGCAGCATACCGCGCCTGATCCCTTGTCATCCACTGACCGGGGAGTATCCTCTCGGCGAGCTGCTGCCAGATCTGTTCTATGAGGACCTCCGGTTGGCGCAGCCCGCGCACGCGCGCCGCGACATGGACCTCTCTGATGATGGAGTGGAAAACCTCGGCAGCATTTCCTTGTGGCCCGGTGATATCGAGGCCCGCCGCTGCGAGACAGTCGAGGAAGGATTGTGGATCTGGGCCCCGCGAGGTCTGGCGGAGAAGAGTGCCGTACACGTCCCAGAGCACAACTCTGATCCCGGCAAATCGCTCGCGTGTAGTATTCACCGTTACGGTAGGTGTGGGGTGAGGTGGAGGGGATCGTCGTGCTGCGGCGCGCGGCAACTCGCGTTCCCACAGGCGCCAGTCATCGCCGGCATCAAAGAGGAGACGGAGATATGGGGGGTGGAAGAACTGCTCGACGAGGTGCTGCGAAACCTCGGAGGTGTCTCGGGAGACGCCTGGAGGCGATTGGAGTACCTCGCGGAAGCGGTGGGCAAACCTCTCCGGGCCCACACAGTTGGCGAGCAACTCTTGGTCCAGCTCGGAAGGAGCGGCCTCGATCCCCTCGAGGGCGGCCACGACATCGGGGTTGGCGGATAGGACCTCGTCACGTGCCGCAGGGTCGGCCAGCCGGTGGACCGCACGAGCCTGAGACGCGAGATCGAGGAGGGAGAAATCGATCAGGTTGTTCTCGAACGTGGACTCCATCCGGTCCATAGCCCGATCCCGGTGAGCAGGTGTGATCTCCAGCTCCTCGGCAGTGCGGGTCACTTTCTCACGGTACATATTGAGCGTCTTCACACGGTCCCTCTCTTCGAGGGGCACACACAGGGCTCCGTACAGGCCCTGTCTCGGGAGTCCCGCGAGGTCGCCGCTGACATCGCGAAGGTCTCGGCCGAGAAGCGGACGGCGGCGGAGTCCTGCTTCGACGAAGGTGAGCCCAAATCCTTCGAGGACCGAGGTCGTGCCTATCGCGTCGGCGGAGGCGAGAAGGGGATCGAAGGATATCGCCTCTCCGATGAGATCCGGGCCGAATCCAAGAACAGCGGGGAGATCCTCCCTGCGCAGACATTCTTTCACCATTTCTGCATAGGGACGTTCCGGATCGGAATTGCAGTCGAGCGTGATGAGGAGCCTCCACCCGTCGCCCAGCAGCCTGAGGAGCAGAGCGAGCTCGAGGACGTTCTTGCGGCGGATTGTCCTGAGTGGAGCGACGAGCCACTTGCCGCCGGGTTCGAAGCGATACGCGTGACCGCGCCCCCAGGCAGCGATGCGCCGTGCAACACCGGCGCGCTCGTGCGGAGAGAAGGGGCGAACAGAACGGGGCATTGGAACAGGATCGGGAACCGAGAAGACGTTCGACTCGGGATACCCTGCTCTCGTAAGTCTGTTCCGGTCCGCTGTTGTGAGGGTAATGACCGATAGCCCTGGAGCTGCCGGGAACGGAGTCCGCACACCACCGCGTCCACAGCACTGCCGAAGGGTTCTCAGATTGTCCAGGCGTCCACATTCTGCGAAGTCATGAATGTGGAACAGAATCCGCAGACCAGGCGCGCGTTGCGGGAGTTGGCTGACTGCCTCGGTCACCAGGGGGTTTTTCCCGAGCGTAGGATTGTGAACCCAGAGCACGTCTGCGTCTATCGCATTGCAGGCCGCGGTGAGTTGTTGTGCGAGTCGGATTGCCTCGGCCTCGAATTCGAGTTGTGAGGGCCAGGGGTCGGACCGATAGTCGAGAACAGGCCACGTCTGAACGTTGATGGCCAGACCTCCGTCCCAGATCGACGACGTCTGTTCCAGGAACGATGCCACGCCGGAGGATCGCCCTGCGAGGATCGTGGCCACGACACGGTCCCACCCGCCATACAGCGCGAGGGCGGCGAGACCGTCTCGTATCACTGATGTCACGCCTCCCGGGAGAAGATGATAGTGGACTACGACGAGCCTCAACTCATTCATGGCGATCCCACTTCTTACGGTACTCGTCGATGGTGATCATCGGCGGTCGCTCCTGTTCGTCGATCTCGTACTTGTGAACTGTATACTGTTCACCTTCGACCTTAATCTGATGCATCAGTCGAGGAAGCTGTTCCATGATTTGCTCGGAGGTCAGCGTACCGCTCTGCTCAAGCCTGCGGAAGAACGTCTGGAGGATCCCGAAGGCCATGCGCCCCAGAGCGACGGTCGTCTGGTTCCGGTGGTCGCGCCGATCGAGATTGACCTGAGCCATGGCATCGAGTCCGTGCCGCTGAAAGATGTCGATGAGCATTCCCGTCTCGACACCGTACCCGATAGAGAACGGGATAGCGTCGAGTACATTGCGCCGACCGGCGTACTCCCCTGAGAGAGGCTGGATGACCGAAGCCAGGTCAGGGTAGAAGAGATTGAACAGCGGCCGTACAAGGATCTCGGTCACCCGCCCGCCACCTCCGGCTCGCCTGCCATTCTCGAGGGTGAGATGTCGTTCATAGAATGCCTTGACATAGCTGATCTCCGGACGCTGGAGCAGGGGACCGACGAGGCCGTACGCGAATTTTGGATGTATGTTCTTGATGTCGGCGTCCAGCCAGACGATGATATCCCCCTGGAGAACGTACAGACTCTTCCAGAGGTTTTCTCCTTTGCCCCGGCGCTTGCCGAGGCGGGGTAGGCATTCCGATGCGAGGAACGTCTTCGCGCCAAACCGACGAGCTACCTCGAGGGTACGATCGGTCGAATCAGAATCGATGACAGCGATCTCATCTATGAGTTGATGCCGATCCATGAGTTCGGCGCGTATGATGACGATCTCCTTGCCGACAGTCGCCTCCTCATTGAGGGTGGGAAAGGCGAGAGAGATGCGCAGTCCCTGTTCCTGCTTCTGTTCAACGAGCTTGGCCAAATCCTGGAACTCTGAGTGGTGATAGGTATTCTGGGACATCCAGTCAGTCAGGGTCACGCTAGCATCTCCTCCAGGCGGTGTAGGACAAGTATCACGTGGAGCAATCCCAGGGGTATCGGTTCGATCTCGATATAGCTCTCCTTGCCAGCTCGACGGCCGCGGGTGAGGGCGAGTGTTGTGGTCGGTATGGCGTGGGCCATCGCCAGGCTTGCCGCAGCCGTGTCGGGGCCAGGGCTGGGGGCAATGCCGAGATCGGTCATCGTCGCTTTGATCGTCTTCACCATCGGATGGTTGAAGCGCAGGCCCGCGGGCATGCGCCGCCCGAACTTGCGGAGGTCGACCTGGCAGCCGTAATAAGAGCTGAGATGTCCTGCGATCTCATCGATCTCTCGCTCCACGCGCGCCAGCACATCTGCGCTCTCGCTGCGCAACTCTGCCCCCAGGCTCGCCTCCGTGCTGAGGACTCCGTGACCCTCTCCGCCCTGCAGCAGGCCTATGTTGAGCACGGTCTTCGGGCGGCGCGGGAGCTCGATCGCAAGGAGCAGGGTGACTGCGTCCGCCAAGATGTTAGTAGCACTGTTGACTCCCAGGTCGCCCCACGCCCTATCTGTTGGGATCTGAATGGTGAGGTCGAATCTGAGACAACCCACAGTGAAATAGCTCAGGCGGCCCAGCTCGATCGATTCGAGCATGAGAGCATAGGCAAGGCGATTGTGGCGACCCTGGAGGAAGTAGCGCATGCCTTCGTGGTCGGCTTGATCAGCACATCCGGTGAGCCAGACGAAGAGGAGATCGTTGTCGAGAGGATATTCCCAGCCCTCGAAGAATTCGGCGAGGGAGAGTAAGGCCGAGGCTGCGAAGCTGTCGTTGGTGACACCCGGCCCGGTGACGCGGGAAGAGCTCATGGCGAGGTGGTGATCAACCTCTGCGGGAAAGAGCGTATCGAGGGGCGCGAAGAGGCCGATGGTATTGAGCCCGCGCGTCCCGGGACGGCGCGCATAGACATTGCCCGTCGCGTCCCGGCCCACGTCCTCGAGCCCCAGCTCGACGATGCGCTCGATAATATACTCGCCGCGCGCCTCCTCCTCACCTGTCGGCGCGGGGATCTGTCCCACCATGATTAGGTTGGAGACGATACGCGCGGAGAGCTCGGCAAGTCGCTCTTCTGCCTTCTGGCGCAGATCCGGAGAGATGGGGTCCTTCATAGCTCTCTGGTCTCCCTGATCGGGGAGCCGATCTTCTCTATAGTCCGCCCTCCTTTTCAGGTTCACTGCGATTCCGTTGCGGCCAGCCACCCCTGTACACACTGTGAAACCGGCTCCTACTCCTGGCTGCCGCACAGCGCCGGCTCTCAGGAGAGAGACCAGCGTGGCGCCGTGAGCCATCTCATATAGCGGACCAGCTCCTCTAACTAGTGGTAATATACTCGATTCGTCCTCTGGTTTCAATCTTCTTCCGGCGGCTCTTCCGCACGCACGAGCAGCTTCTCGGCCATCCGCTGCCCCAGCACCAGTCTCGTATCCCCTACGGCCAGGATCATGTGACCGAAGCCCTGGTTATGGACGACGTTGACCTGATCTCCGATGCGCAGGCCCATGCGTTGCAGATGGTGCCGCACCCCGAATCCACCCCGGACATCAACGAGTTCGACCGATGCTCCTGTCGGCACCATGGCCAGCGGGATTAATTCACTCGGCGGGCCGCAGCAGTCGCCGCACAGTCCGTACAGCTCGAGCTTGTGGCTCAGCGGACGGAAACCCATTGATTGACTGAGGTCGTTCTGGAGGGTTTCGATCTCGTCCGATCGGAGTTCCATGATCTTGCCGCACCGCGTGCAGATGAAGTGGTCGTGATGTTCGCCGACGTGAAGATGCTCATATCTGGGTTCTGCACTCTCAAACGTTCTCTTGGTCGCGAGTCCGTAGCTGACGAGGAGATCGAGCGCATCCCGTATCGCCTCCGCGTCGAGGTGGAGCCCCCTGCGCTCGAGTGCCTCCTTGGCTTCGGTTACGGAGAGGTGTCGGTCGGCGGCGAGGAATACGTCGATGACCGCGTCGAGCTCTTCAGAGTGGGCGAGCCCCTCTCTGGCGAAGACGTGAGCCAGCTGGCGCCTGAGATTCGCATTCGGATCGCGTCCGCCGCGGTTATGTGCCATTTCGTCTCCTGTTCGCATTCGGTCGAGCCATCATGCCTCATCGCTCAGATGGGGTGGAGTTCTGACGTGCCGTATTCCCGTGCGCCATAGAGCACGAAGTATCCTCGTCGCAGCCGCCTGATGTGCAGTTGTCACATCGCGGCTCGGATGGGTTACGCGTGAGCCTTGCGAGATGGCGCGCAAGGAGTATGCCGGCTCCCAGTCCGATGGCTGTGACGATGACCTTCTCCCACATGCAATCATCTCCTCGAAGGCGATCAGCCGAGTCTGAGCAGATGGCCTCCTTGGTAGACGACAAACGCGGCGAACCACGCCAGAACAGAGGAGTAGCCTGCCGCGAACGCGGCCCACTTCCAGGATCCTGTCTCCGCGGCGATCATGATAAGGGCGACCATGCACGGCACGTACAGAAGTATGAAGACCATGAGGGCGTAGGCGACGAGGGGGCTGAAGGTCGGGTCTCTGCGCAGTGCTTCCCTGAGGGCGACCCCTTCCTCGTCGCTTTCGGCCACGCCATAGACCGTCGCGAGGGTGGAGATGACGACTTCCTTGGCCGTCAGCCCTCCTACCAGGGCGACGGCGATCTTCCAGTCGAAGCCGACCGGCCTGAGGAGCGGCTCGAGGGCATGCCCGAGATGTCCTGCATAGCTCTTACCGAGGCGATCGGCCCGCTCTTCGCTTGCCAGCCGGGCCAGGGCTTCGCCGTGTGAGGTCTTTGCCTCGAAGTACGAGAACATGATCTGTGATAGGGCAGGGTGTTCCTCTTGAAGCTGGGCGAGCTCGCGGTCTCGTCGCGCATGGAGCGCCTCGTATTTCGGAGTCCCTTCCTCCAGATGGCCATCTGACACCCGCATCGTGAATGTACGGTGTATGGAATCGATCTGGCTGGTGAGGTCGTTCAATTCCTCGTCGTGTGTCAGGTCCTCGGGCGACAGCCCCAGGGTGGCGGCGAATGGCTGGAGGATCGAGGCAAAATCGCGTTCGATGTCAGCAGCTTCGGCCCGATAATCTCGATTCAGCGGCGGATCGGCGGGGAACGTCATGAGGAACCACATGAGGATGGAGAACGCGAGGATAAACGTCCCCGCCTTCCTGAGATACATCCATCCACGTTGCCACGTGTGGACACACAAGCCTCTCAGGGTGGGGATACGGTACGGGGGGAGCTCCATGACGAACGGTGTAGAGGGCCCGCTGAATATCGTCCCACGAAGGAGTTTCGCTACGAGCACGGCCGCCAGGATCCCGAGTACATAGATCGAGAAAAGGACATTCCCGGCTACCTGGGGTCGGAAGAAGGCGGCGATGAGGAGAGTGTAGACCGGGAGTCTTGCACCGCAACTTATGAGGGGGATGACGAGGATAGTTGTCATACGGTCTCGTCTCTCCTCGAGGATACGCGTAGCCATGATCGCCGGCACAGAGCAGCCGAATCCAATGAGCATGGGAATGAACGATTTGCCATGCAGCCCGATCTTATGCATGACACGATCCATGATGAACGCCGCCCGCGCCATGTACCCTGAGTCCTCCAGTGCTGCGATGGCGAGGAAAAGGAGAAGGATGTTGGGGAGGAAGACGATAACGCCTCCGACGCCGCCGATGACTCCGTCCGCGAGGAGAGACTGCAGATGTCCCTCCGGAGCGACTGTGGTGACGACTCGTGCCAGCCAGTCCGTCCCAGCCTCTATCCACTGCATGGGAGGCGCTGCCACTCTGAATGTCAGCTGAAAGACGACCCACATCATCGCCAGGAATAGAGGGATGCCCAACACGTGGTTTGTGACGATGCGGTCGATCTTGTCCGATGCGGTGAGATGATCGCCGGGCAGGTGTCGCCGGACGGCCTCCTCGACGGCTCCTTTGAGGAAGCCGTAACGGTAGTCGGCGATGACTGCCTCGGGATCGTCTCCGCATATGCGCGCCAGATGTGCGCGGCTCTTCTCTGCCTGTGCGGAAATGGACGGGGCCTGGTTGCTATGGTCGATCTTCTTCTGGATCTCGGTGTCCGCCTCCAACAGCTTGAGCGCTATCCAGCGGGGTATGTACTTGCGTAGCTCTCCGTCGGTCCCGGCGATGATGGTCTCGAGACATTCGAGCTCCTCTTCGATCTCCTGACCATAGTCGATCGTCATACCGGGGCTGCGCGCGCTGCCAGTTGCCACGGAGACGACGGCTCGCAAGAGAGCCTCCATGCCCTTTTTCCTGGTGGCGACCGTAGGCACCATGGGGTTGCCGAACAGGTGCGACAGGGTCTCTGCGTCTATGTGAATGCCGCGGGCCTCTGCGAGGTCGCTCATGTTGAGGGCCACTACCAGAGGGATGCCGAGCTCTTTGAACTGAACCGCGAGGTACAGATTCCGCTCCAGGTTCGAGGCATCGACGATGTCGACAACGACGTCCGGGTGTTCGTCGATGACGAAGTTGCGAGCGACGATCTCTTCTAAGGAGTAGGCGCTCAGGCCGTACGTACCGGGGAGGTCGACGACGTGGATGTGATAATCACCGAAGGTGCAACTCCCTTGTGCAACTCCCTTCCTTCTTCTCGACGGTCACGCCCGGATAGTTACCGACGTGTTGTCGAGCTCCAGTGAGGTTGTTGAAGACTGTCGTCTTGCCGGAGTTCGGATTGCCGGCAAGGGCGATGGTGATATGCTTCTTCAATGAGTGCCTCGTCCCTCTGGGATGGGATGATCCCCGTTGTTCGATCGTGGTCCGCTCAGTCAATGATCGACCTCCTCCCGCTCACCGCAATCAGGATCGCGGACGATGAACTCCAGTAGCCGCGCCAGACGCTCCCGCTCGCCCATGGGGCATTGTTCGACGAATTCGGCGAACTGAATCAGGCGCTCGATCGTCTCCGGGCTCACGACATGCTCCATGCGGCAGGCATCGCGTTCTGCCGTCTCCGGATCGAGGCGGAGTATGTCGGTAAGAAAGTCGAAAAGTACCTGATGTCGATGGGCCGTACGCTCCGCCACCTTGCGGCCAGCCTCGGTCAACTCGACGTGCTCATAGGGTTCGTGCTCGATCATACCCGCCTGAGATAGAGCGTCGAGGGCTCCGGAGACGGTTGACATACGGAGATCTAACCTCTTGGCGATGTCTCTCACCCTCACGACCGGGCGCTCCTTGCCGATGGAGAGGACGGCCTCGAGGTAGTCCTCCATCTTAGGAGAGAGAGCGTTTGCATCAGCCAATGTATTCGCTCCTGTTTGAGGGTGAAGGCGGACTGGCCTGTGACATAGCCTCCACCGGGACCTGAGCCGGCCCTCTCCGGGAGGGCCAGCCACCGATTCGCGGGGCCGATAATTGTTCGGATACCCTAATAATATACTAAAGCCAGAACTCTGTCAACCCCGAAATCGAAGAATCTTGGGGTATCCGGCGGGGAGGAGTTTCGACGTAAGAGAAAATAGTAACGGGTGTTACCATGGTGGCGGGTCTTGAGTACGCCTCCGAGGCTTGCGGATCCACACATCCTTGTGGATCGGCGAGGTCCAGATTGAAGTTGCCTTGTCCCTCAGGTTCGAGTTCTGCCCGGGGAGCCTGAGGGGCTCCGACGTCTGCCACCTCGGGGGGAGGCTAAGCGTCCAGCCGCCGGACAACGGCCCTATCAAGCTCCAGGAGGCGAGGCCGGCACTGAGCCGGGTGGGATCGCTGGAGCCCCGCACATCGGGGTTCCGAAGTGACGGCGCGACCATGGTACCTTGTGGCTGCTATGGAAGTGATTGGGCCCTAAGCAGATATGGTGCGACGGACGACGTGCACTTTCCTGATTTTTTCGCTTGACTCGGCGGGCTGTCTGACTGTATAATCACAACATGCAGCTTCTCTCGGCTTTGGAGAGTGGAGCCTAGGAAGCGGCTGCGAATTCGCCAAGGCCGGCGGCAGCGGTCTCCGCTGCCCGGGCCTGGTGAAACCGATGCGTATCCCCGGTGCACTTGGTGGTGCGTCAAGTCTGGGGGGTGGACACCGATTTCGCTGACCCGAGCGGTAGAGCTGCTGGGGTCTGTCTATTTTGTGGCTAGTGCCCCGGCAGAGTGGCGAGTCCACGGTCGGCTGACCTGTCACATGATTGGCAGGTATCCGGCTCGCCTTCGCAACT